>Ga0163210_1000072_pt1 | contig 31340 bp, 32 predicted proteins | sample Kivu_220m_FD_113536 | JGI IMG/M metagenome (GOLD analysis project Ga0163210, IMG submission 113536) | Freshwater microbial communities from Lake Kivu, Western Province, Rwanda to study Microbial Dark Matter (Phase II) - Kivu_220m | ecosystem: Environmental > Aquatic > Freshwater > Lake ...
AAATAGATCTCCTTCTCCGCGTCCAGCCATAGTAAGATTCTTAAATGGCAAGACATATGCCCGCATAGTAAGATTTTAGATGGCGCGATTCGCATAATTGACTTCAAATAGGGCCTCTGGTAAAGTCCCCCTGGATCCAAGGAGTTCGCGTGAAGCGAAACGGGCGGCTGGTCTTCCTGTATGCCGTCGCCCTCTCCCTTCTCGTCATCCTGCCCCAGGCCGGGGATTTTTCCAGCTTCAAGAACACCCAGGATGCCGGCAGCTATATCCGCCTGGCCGAAGGACAGCCGGACGGCGTGCTTCTCCATCACGCCCGCAGGATGTTCCATCCCTGGGTCGTCGGAAATCTGCGCTGGATCGCCGGCACCGATGCCGCCTTCATCATCGTCGGGATCCTCAGCCTGATCGTCTTTCTCTGGATCGTCCTGGCCTATCTCCACAAGGACATCGCCCTCCCCTTGGGCGCCGCGTTCGGATTCGTCTTCCTCCCCTATCTGTTTATCCTGTTTCACGACCTCTACCTCCAAACGCTCTTCTTCCTCGCCCTATCGGCGCTCTTCTGGCTCCTCATCCTGAGGAAAAAGTACCTGGCCGCCGTCCCCCTTCTCTTCCTGATGAGCCTGACCCGCGACGAGGCCGTACTCATCGCCTTGGTCTTTTTGGCTGTTCTTCTTTTCAGGAGGCCGAAGGACATGTCTCCGAGGTCGGCCGCTCTCTTCTCCGCGGCCGTCGTCGCCGCGACGGGTTTGGGCGCCTTTTTGACATCCTTCCTGACCCGGGCGAACACAAACATCAATAGGATGTCCCAAATGCTCTTTTCCGCCCTCCGCCTGCCGCTCTTCCTCTTCGAAAACCTGACCGGCCTCCAGCATTGGCTGGATACGTATAAAGTCCTTCCCGACTACACGCATCCCCCCATGGTCGCCTTCGACCTGCCGGCCTGGGTCCAGAAATTCTCGGCCATTCGCCAGTTCGGATTCTACGAATGGAATCCGGTGCTTCCGGCCTGGCTCGTGCTGCTCGTCCTGTCGGCCTTCGGCACGGGGCCGACGATCGTCTTCTGCCTCTGGAAAAGAACGAAGTTTCGCTCCCTCCGCGGCTCCCTTGCCCTCAGCGCCATGCTTCTCTTTGGAGCTCTGGTCTTCGTGATCTCCCCGGCCCTCGGCCCGCCCGTCCTCAGGTATTTCGCCAACGCCTGGCCCCTCTTTTTCCTGGTGATGCCCGCTCTCCTCAGGCCGCTCTGGGACGTCGACAGGGCCGGGATGACGAAGATCCTCATCATCTATTTCCTCTCGGGTTGGCTCGGCCTTCTCTCCGTCGTCCGCGTCTGGTGGGTGCCGGCCCTGGCGGTCGCGGCCGCGATCCCGCTCCATATCCTCACCTGGAAGCAGCTCACGGCGGTCCTGGCCAAGGCTCATTCGGCCGATAAAGGCTGATCCGCTTATCCTGTCTCACGGTCGAAGATGCCGGCGATTTTCGTCCGGCAATAAGGGCAGGCCCCGTCGCGGAGCCGGTTGGACTCGACGTCGAATCCGCGCCGCTGGACGAGGGGCCGGAGGCAGTGCGGGCAGAGCGTCGCGTCGCCCACGCCCGAGACGTTGCCGATATAGACGTAGCGCAGCCCGGCGCGCTGGCCGATAGCGAACGCCCGGCGCAGGGTCTCGATGGGAGTCGGGCCGGCGTCCGTATATTGATAATCCGGGTGGAACCGACTGATGTGCCAGGGGATATCGCGGTCGACGCCGGCGATGAACCGGGCGATGTCGTCGAGCTCCGCGTCGCTGTCGTTGAGCGCGGGAACGACGAGCGTCGTCACTTCGACCCAGATGCCGAGCCGGCGCATGAGACGGATGGAGTCGAGGACGGGCTCGAGCCTTCCTTTGCATTGCTTCTTATAGGTCTCGTCGCGGAAGGCTTTGAGGTCGACGTTGGCCGCGTCGAGATACGGCTGAATCGTCTCGAGCGCGTCGGCCGTCATGAAGCCGTTGGTCACGAAATTGTTGGCCAGGCCCGCGTCGCGGGCAAGCTTGGCCGTATCGTAGGCGTATTCGAAAAAGACCGTCGGCTCGGTATAGGTGTAGGAAATGCTCCGGCAGCCGTTGGCCAGGGCGATGCGCACGATGTCCGCGGGCGGAAGGGCTTCCGCCCGGCCGGCCGACCGGCCTTTCGGCGAAGCCTGGCTGATCTGCCAGTTCTGGCAGAAAGGGCAGCGGAAATTGCAGCCGACCGTGGCGATCGAGAACGATGTCGTTCCGGGAAGGAAATGGAAGAAAGGCTTTTTTTCGATCGGGTCGACGTGAGCGGCGATGACCTCGCCGTAGACATGGGTCACAAGCCGGCCGTCCCGGTTTTCCCGGACGCCGCAGACGCCAAATTTTCCGGGAGCGATGTCGCAGCGGTGGGCGCAGAGCGCGCAGAGGGTCCGTCGGTCGGAGCCGGCCCGATAGAGCCTCGCCTCTTCGATCATGGTCCCTCCGAAACACCCCCCGGCCCGCGGAGAGCGGGCCGGGGACGTCTCAAGCGCGGAACGCGGACGGGCAGAGCTTGGCCAGCGCGCATTCCGGGCACTTCGGCCTGCGCGCCTGGCAGATCCGCCGGCCGTGGTTCACCAGCAGATAATTGAAATCGAGCCAGTCCTTCTTCGGCACGATCTTCAACAGGTCCTGCTCGATCTTCTCGGGAACCGCCTGCCGGCTCAGGCCGAGGCGGCCGGAGAGCCGCTTGACATGGACGTCCACGGCAATCCCCTCGGCCTTGCCGTAGCCCGAGGAGAGGACGATGTTGGCCGTCTTGCGCGCGACGCCGGGCAGGGTGATGAGCTCGGCCATTGTCTCCGGCACTCGGCCTCCGAAATCACCGACGATCATCGCCGCGGCGCCGATGATGCTCTTGGCCTTGTTCCGGAAGAAGCCCGTCGGCCGGATCTCCGCTTCGAGCTCGGCCCGGTCTGCGGCGGCGAACGCCGCCGCGTCCGGATACTTCCGGAACAGGGCGGGCGTGATCTGGTTGACCCGCTGGTCGGTGCACTGGGCGCTGAGGATCGTGGCGACCAGGATCTGGAACGGCGTTTCGAAGCGGAGGGCGGTGCGGCTGTCCGGGTTTTCCTTCTCCAGGATGCGGACGATCTTGACGACGCTGTCCTTTGCCGATTCCATCAGATTCCCCTCGTAAAAGCGGGGATGCGGTCCGAATCAGGAGATTCGGACCATGTCCCCATCTTATGGCCCGACGTGGAACAGATCCTGGCCGACGTGGAACTCCGCGACGTCGAAATATTCGGGGAACTTTTCGAGCAGGGCGACCTCGGACTTGAGCATGAAATAGTGGCTGCGCTCGACCCGGCTGAGGTAATCCAGGATCTTCCGCCCCGGGGCGTCCGTGATGGCCGTCTTGGATTCTTTGTAGAACTCTTCGGCCTCTTTTTCCTTGGCCATGGCCAGCTTGAAGAGGTCCAGGACCGCCGTCTTGTCGTCGACGGCGACGGGCTTGGCCGGCTTGGGCGAGGCGGCGGGAACGCGCAGGGTCTGGTCGGGGAACTTGTCGGCGAACAGCCGCTCGAGGATGGCCTTGTGGCGCGCCTCCTCGTTCGCCAGGAACTGGAGCTTCTGGACCAGGACTTCGTTCTTCACCCGGCCGCGGAGGTCGTCGTAAATCGCGGCGGCGTCGATTTCCGCCCGGACTGCCACGGCCAGGATCTCGTAAGGTTTCGTGGTGGGATCGATGGCCATGGTCAGAACCTGACGAATTTGTCCTTCGGCGCGCCGCACAGCGGGCACGCGTCGGGCGCGGCGCCGTGCATGGTGAAGCCGCAGACCGGACAGACATGGATCGGGTCGCCGTCGGTATCCTTCCCCGCAGCCACGGCGGCCTTGGCCTTTTTATACAGATCGGCGTGGACCTTTTCCGCTTCATCGGCCCGGTGGAACATCAGCAGGGCCTGCTTCTCGCCCTGGTGCTCGGCGACGACCTTGTACGCGTCGTACATCTCGGTCACCTCGAACGTCTCGCCGCCGATCGCGCCTTCCAGGTTCTCGGCGGTCTTGCCGATGCCGCCCAGCGTCCTGAGGTGGTTGGTCGCGTGGACCTGCTCGGCGTAGGAATTGGCCTTGAAGAGCCGGGCCACGTTGGGGAATTTCTCCTGCTGGGCTTTCTCGGCGAATGCGGCGTACTTGATGTGGGCCTGGCTTTCGCCGGCCAGGGCGTTCTTCAAGAATTCTTCGGTCATCTTCTTCATGCAATCCTCCTTATAATTTGACCATCTTCTCGATCGCTCCCCTCGCCCGGTCGGCGACTTCGGGAGGGACCTGGACGCGATGGGTCATGTGCTCCAGGGCCAAAGCGACTTTCTTCAATGTGATTTTTTTCATATTGGCGCAGAACGCCAGGTCGTGAGCGGGATGAAAGACCTTGCCGGGGTTGTCCTTTCGCAGCCGATGGAGGACTCCGGACTCCGTGGCGATGATGACCTCCCGGGCCTCGCCCGTCCGGGCTTCCTTGATCATCTGTCCCGTGGACAGGACCTTGTCGGCGAGGTCGAGGACTTCGGGCCGGCATTCGGGATGGGCCCAGACGACGGCGGCCGGATGGGCTTTCTTCTTGTCCCGGATGTCGCGGGCCAGGATGTTGTTGTGGACATAACAATAGCCGTCCCAGGGAATGATGCGCTTGCGGGACGTCCGGGCGACGTAGGCGGCCAGGTTTTTGTCCGGGGCGAAGAGGACCTCGGCCCCCGGGACGCTCTCGACGACGCGGACCGCGTTGGACGAGGTGCAGCAGACGTCGCACTCGGCCTTGACGTCGGCCGAAGTATTGACGTAACAGACGACGGGCCGGCCGGGATAGCGGCTCTTCCAGGCGATGAGCTCGGCCGCCGTGATCATGTCGGCCATGGGGCAGCCGGCGTGAGGGTCGGGGATCAGGACGACCTTCTGCGGGGAGAGGACGGAGGCGGTCTCGGCCATGAAATGCACGCCGCAGAAGACGATGACGTCCTCCGTCACGGCCGCCGCTTTTTGGCTCAGCTCCAGGGAATCTCCGACGAAATCGGAAACGTCCTGGACCTGCCCAGCCTGATAGTTGTGGGCCAGGATGACGGCATGGCGCTCCTTGGCGAGCTCCCGGATCCGCGCCGAGAGCCGGTCCTTGCCCAGGTCCTCGCTCATGGCCGCTTATTTGGCCAGCTTGGCCCCGCAGGCGGCGCAGACGGCGTCGGCCTTGTTCGTGTACTTGCCGCACTCCGGGCATTCGACGAAATCGATGCCACAGTGCGCGCAGGAGCACAGCTCCTCCATGCCCTCGAGCGGACCGTCGCAGTAGGGACAAGAAGAAACGTCCTCGTGCTCGCCGTGGGCGTGAGCGGGTGCGGCCGCTTTCTCCTTCGGGACGCCGGGCGCGCTCTTGGCCCGGTAGTCCTCGACCGCCGCGTGGAGGGCGTCCGCCCCGAGGTTGGAGCAGTGCAGCTTGTTCTTCGGCAGGCCGCCGAGCTCTTCGGCCACCTTTTCGTTGGTGATGGCCATGGCTTCCTCCAGCGTCTTGCCCTTGGCCATCTCCGAGACCATGCTCGAAACGGCGATGGCCGCGCCGCAGCCGAACGTCTGGAACTTGATGTCGGACAGACGGCCGTCCTTGACCTTGATATAGAACGTCATCATATCGCCGCAGACGGGATTGCCGACCTGCCCGACGCCGTCGGCGTCCGGAAGGGTGCCGACGTTGCGGGGATTGGCGAAATGGTCCATGACCTTATCGGTATAGATCATCGGGAATTCTCCTTGAGATACGCTTCGTAGAGGGGCGACATCCTCCGGAGCCGCTCGACGATCGGCGGGAAGGACTCGATTACGGCATCGATATCGTCGGCCGTCGTCTCGTCGAGAAGGCTGAAGACGACGGACCCCTGGGCGGTCGCATGGTCCAGGCCCATGGCCAGGAGGACATGGGACGCCTTGAGCGATTTGGATGAGCAGGCCGAGCCGCTCGAGACGGCGATGCCCTTCATATCGAGGCTGAGGAGCATCGCTTCGCCCTCAACGAAACGGACGCAGAAGCTGGCATGGTGCGGCAGGCGCTCGTCCTTAGGGCCGGTGACGACAAGGTGCTCGATCCGCCGGCCCAGGCCGTCGATCAGCCTGTCGCGGAGGCCCCGCAGGCGCAACTCTCTCTCCGCCCTCCCGGCCAGGGCGATCTCGGCCGCGCGGCCCATTCCGACGACGGCCGCGACATTTTCCGTCCCCGCCCGGCGGCCGCCTTCCTGTATCCCGCCGTCGATCTGGGGCACGAGGCGCGTTCCTTTTTTCAAGTAGAGCGCAGCGCCGCCCTTGGGGCCCCGGAACTGGTCTCCGGCCAGGCTAAGAGCGTCCACGCCCAGCGCCCCGACGTCGACGGGCAGCATCCCGACGGCGGCGACCGCATCGGTGTGGAAAGGTATGCCCTTGGCCCGGCAGAGCTTGGCGACGGCCGCGACCGGCTGGACGGCGCCGACTTCGGAATTGGCCAGCATGACGGAGACGAGGACGGTCTCCTTGGTCAGCGCCTGCTCCACGGATTCGGGACGGACGAGGCCGCTCCCGTCCACAGGCACGAGCGTCGCCCGGAAGCCGAATTTCTCGAGGCTCTTGGCCGCGTTGAGGACGGACAAGTGCTCGACCGCCGAGACGACGACATGGGCGCCCTTTGCCCGGCCGGCCAGGGCCATTCCCTTGACCGCCAGGTTGTTCGCCTCCGATCCGCTCGCGGTGAAGATGATCTCGGGCGCCGCGGCGCCGATCAGCCGGGCCACCTTCCCGCGGGCATCCTCGACGGCCTCGAGCACGGACTGCCCCTCGCCGTGAAGGCTCTGCGGGTTTCCGTAGCGCTCTTTAAGAAAGGGCAGCATGGCCTCCAGCGCGCCCGGATGGAGCGGTGTGCCGGCGTTGCGGTCGAGGTAGATTCTGCGCATGGCCGATGCGTTCGACAAGTCGATCCGGCCGCGGGCGCTACAGGGCGACGACTTGCTTGACTTCCGGGACTTCCTTCTTGAGGATCCGCTCGATTCCCATCTTGAGGGTCAGCTGGGACATGGGGCAGCCGCCGCAGGCCCCGGTGAGCTTGACCTTGACCACGCCGTCGGCGCCGACGTCGACGAGTTCGACGTTGCCGCCGTCCGCGATCAGGGCCGGCCGGACCTTATTCAAAGCCGCTTCGACTTTCTCTTTCATGTGCGTCTCCTTTGCGCTCCCCGCGCCGCCCGAAGCGGCCCGGGGAAATCCTTATTATAAGCGAAACGCGCCGCCGTTTCCAGCCAATTCTTTACTATTCCTATAGGCTTTAGATTTTCCAGCCGGGGCGCGGAGAGGCGAACTCCCTCATGGCCCGCCCGGGTTCAGGAGCACTTGTTCCAGCCGCAGTTGGGGCAGGTCGGGCACTTCTCGTCCGGCAGCGTCGCCCCGCACATCTTGCAGATGGCCTGGAAGAGGTCCCGCGAGCGGTGCTTGATCGACCCGAAATGGCGTTCCAGGACCTTGGCGATCGCGTCCGGGATCGACGTCACCAGGCCTCCCTCGGTGAAGATCGGCTCCGACCCGCCGATGCCCTTGAGCTGGTTGACGACCTCCTTGGGATCCACCCCGCTCCGCAGCGCCAGCGACACGAGGCGGCCGATGGCCTCCGCGTCGGCCATCGTGGTGTAGCCGCTCTTGCCGATGCTGGCGAACACCTCGAACGGCTTCTGATTGAAATAGGAGATCGTCACGTAGAGGTTGCCGAATCCCGTCTTGATCTTGTCCGTGACCGAGGTCAGGGTGTCGGGCCGCTCCTGGGGCATCCGCTTTTCGGCCGGCGGCGTCTTGGTCAAGACCTGTTCATCGCGGCAGCCGTCGCGGTAGATCGTGATCCCCTTGGTCCCCAGGTCGAAGGCAAGCAGATACGCCGCTTCGACGTCCTTGAGGGCGGCCCCGTGGGGCAGGTTGATCGTCTTCGACACGGAGTTATCGACGTGCTTCTGAAATGCCGCCTGGGTCCGGATGTGGCCTTCGGGCGCGATCTCGTGGGCTGTGACGAAATACTCCGGCGCTTTTTTCCCCGGATTCCGCTCCTTCCATTCCTCGTACAGCGGGTGGAGGTCCTTGATCTCGGAGTCGATGATGCGCGAGGTGAACTCGAAGGCGAAGACAGGCTCGATGCTCGACGAACATCCGGCGATGCGGGAGATCGTCCCGGTCGGGGCGATCGTGAAGACCGTGGCGTTCCGCATCTTCGTCCCTTTGTAGACCGATTTGGCGATGTTCGGGAAGCTGCCTCGGGCGCGGGCCAGCGTCCGCGACGCCTCCGTCGCCGTCGTCCTCAGGAACGAGGCCAGCTTGTCGGCGAACTCCAAGGCGGCCGGGGCGTCATAGCGGAGCTTCATCTTGATCAAGAGGTCCGCCCAGCCCATGATCCCGAGGCCGATCCGGCGGTTGCCCTTGGACATCTCCTCGATCTCGGGCAGCGGATATTTGTTGACGTCGATGACGTTGTCGAGGAACCGGACGGCCGTTCCAATGACGTCGGCGAAGCGATCCCAGTCAAAAGGATCCTTCCGGTCGGCCAGGAAGAATTGAGAGACGTTGATCGAGCCGAGGTTGCACGACTCATAGGCGTGGAGAGGCTGTTCCCCGCAGGGGTTGGTCGCGTCGATGGGCCCGAGGTCCCGGGTCGGATTGTCCTTGTTGATCCGGTCGATGAAGAGGAGCCCCGGATCGCCGATGGCCCATGCCGACTCGACGATCATCCGGAAGACCTTGCGGGCGTCCTTCCGGTCGACGGCCCGCTTGCGGTAGGGATCGTGGACGACGTAGGACGTCCCCTTCTTGACCGCGTCCATGAAGGCGTCCGTGGCGGCGACCGAGATATTGAAGTTCCCCAGGGTCTTGCCGTCCTTCTTCATGAGGATGAACTCCTCGATGTCGGGATGGTCGGCCCGGAGGATGCCCATGTTGGCCCCGCGCCGCGTGCCGCCCTGCTTCACGGCTTCGGTCGCGGCGTCGATGACCTTGAGAAACGAGATCGGGCCGGACGCGACCCCCTGGGTTTTCTGGACGAAGCTCCCTTTCGGGCGCAGCCGGCTGAAATCGAAGCCCGTCCCGCCGCCTTCCTTGTGGACGAGGGCGGCGTTCTTGACCGTCCCGAAGATGGATTCCATCGAGTCCTCGATGGGCAGGACGAAGCAGGCGCTCAGACACATGCCGCGGCCGGCGCCGGTCAGGGTGGGGCTGTTCGGCAGGAAGTCGCGGGCCATCATGACGTCGAAGAATTTCCGGGACCACGTCCGCCGGTCCTCGGCGCTCCTCTCCGCTTCGGCGACATACCCCGCCACCCTCCGGAAGAGATCGGACGGGGTCTTGTCCAGGAGCTCGCCCCTCTCGTTCTTCATGAAATAGCGGGCCTTCAAAATGCGCAGCGCGTTCGGGGAGAAGCCTTCCATCTCGGTCATGACCGTTCCTTTCGTCCCGTCCTTAATCGACAAAATTTATAGTATTAGTATGATAATGGAAATCGTCGCTCTTGGGAAGCGATTTCCTCGGCCCGGGCGGCGGCCGGCGGGAGGGCAAACTCCCGTCAAGCCCAGTCCAGGAGCCTCTTCTGGCCCTGGAGCGCGCGGATCCCCGTCACGTCCTGGCTCGCTTCGAGGCATCCCTTGTAGGTTCCGTTCTTGTCCCGGATCGCGAAATAACGGATGTGGAGGAACTTTCCCCGGCTGGTGATCCAGAATTCGGCGACGTCCCTTGTTCCCGCCTTGAACGCCTTCAGGATCGCTTCGACGACATGGACGCTGGCGGGCGGATGGCAGTTCTGGACCTTGCGGCCGATGATAGCCGGGCTGCGGGAGAAGATCCTCTCCGCCGAATCCGAATAATAGAGGACGGCGTCGTTCTCGTCGACGACGCTGATGTCGAGGGGCAGGTATTTCAGGACGAGATTGACCATTTCCGGCGTCAAGGCTCCCGTCTCGAGAGCCAGCGGCCGGTCGGCCCGGTATCGATCCGGCGTCCGGAGCTCCTCCTCGCCGTATTCCCGGGCCGGCTTCCATTCGCCGCCCGGCGTCGTCCAGGCATAGCCGACGACTTCCTCGCCGCGCTTGACCCGGGCCCAGTCGCGGTCGTCGAGGGTCTCGAGGGTCATGGGATAGAGGATCTTCTCCTCCTTGTAGATCATGTCCCGGATTTCGGTCAGGAGCTGGCGGCCCATGGCCAGCGTCTCCGCCTTGCGATTTTCGGAGATATAGCCCCTCCATTCCTTCAAATGGGCCCGGACATCGTCATGGATGGCCCACATGACCTTGCTCGGCCCGCTGACATTGTGGTCCTCGAGGAGGGGAAAGAGCTGGTTCTCCTTCTTCACATAGTGCTTCTCGATCTCAGAGAGGGTTCGGAGCTCCGTAGTCAGCCGCTCGCGGAGGACGGCCGGAAAAACGTCCGCCGGGGCGGCGGCGAGCTCGGCGAGGCCCTTCTCCACGGCCATGAGGATGGATTCGAGGGCGCGGTTCTCGGCCATGAGGGTGTGGAGCGGATGGCCGGGGATGGTTTGAGGGGCCGCCTGGCCTTCGAGAGACTCCTGGAAGACTTGGACGTGGACGTCGCACAGCCGCTTGACTTCGCTCTCGGGCATGCCTTCCTCGATCAGCCGCTGTTCCATCTCGGGGATCTCGGTCGGGCCGAGGTCCTTGACGAGGTCCGCGAATCTCCTCCTGAGGAGCGCGATGTCGACGCCGGCGTGAAGGTCCCGGATGATGTCTTTGAGCACCTCCAGCCGCGCCTCCTTGTCCTCGAAAGCCGTTTTTCCCGCCCCACCGGCGGCCTCGGCGACGGGCTGGGCGCGTTCGCCCGTCACACGCTCGATCTCGGCGGCAATCGCGCCGAGAAGGTCGGCGACCGCCATATCGCCCAGTCCGGCAACCTGGCCGAGCGTCGCCAGCTTTCCCACCGTCTTCCTCAAGACCGGATTCCTGAGCTTAACGAACTTCGGGGAATAACCGGCCAGGAATTCGAGCAGGAACGGATAGGCTTTCAAAAGGTCGTCGAGTCTGGTTTTCGGTTCAATCTGCATATCCTATCTCCTTGGTCGATGACGTTGTTCAGCCCGTGACGATTCTGGGTATCTGCGGATTCAAGCGGGCCAGGATCTCGTAGCCGATGGTTCCCGCGAGCGAGGCCAGAGATTCGGCCGTGATGGCTTCCCTGCCGTCCCGGCCGATGAGAGTCACCTCGTCCTCGAGCCCCGCCCCCGGGATGTCCGTGACGTCCGCCGTGATGAAATCCATGGCCACCCGGCCCCGTACCGCCGCCCTTCGCCCCCGGATGAGGACATAGGCCGCGTTCGACAATTTGCGGTCGTAGCCGTCATAGTATCCGACCGGGATGACCGCCAGCCGGCTCGTCCTCGTCGTCCTAAAGGTTCCTCCATATCCGATGAAGGCGCCTTTGGGGACCGGCTTGACTTGGGCGATCCGCGACCGCCAGGAAAGGACGGGCCGCAGCTCGACCGGCTTCCTTTTCTGCAGGCGGCAGGACAGAAGCGTTTCTTTCGAAGGCCAGAGACCGTAGAGCCCGATCCCGACGCGGATCATGTCGAAATAAGTCGCCGGGAAAAGGATCGAGGCCGCGGTGCACGACATGTGCTTCATGGGGATTTCGATCCCGGCCCGCTCCAGGCGGGCGGCGGCGGCGCGAAAGAGGCTCAGTTGGGTATCGGGATACGCGGAGGAGGTCGTGTCCTCGATGTTGGCGAAATGCGACGACAGCCCTTCGAGGAGAAGGCCCCGTCGGCTCAGGATCCGGCGGGCCATCGGGAGCAGGTCCCCGGCCCGCACCCCCTGCCGCTGCGTGCCGGTCTCGACCTTGAGATGGACGCGGGCTTTCTTCTTGAGCTTGGCCGCGACCCGGCCGAGGGCGTCGGCCGTTTCCCGGCTGTAAACGGTCAAGCGCAGATCGCTGCGGACGGCCCGCTCGAGGTCTTCTAGAAGGACGGCGCCCAGGACGAGGATAGGAGCCCCGACCCCCGCCTCGCGGAGGGCGGCCCCTTCCTCGACCGAGTTCACGCCGAGCCAATCGGCCCCGGCGCGGAGCACGATATCGGACGCCTCGAGGAGGCCGTGGCCGTAAGCGTTGGCTTTGACGACGGCCATCAATTTCTGGCCCGGCCCGAGAAAGGCCCGGAATCGGCCGGCATTATGGACGAGCGCCCGGCGGTCGATCTCGATCCATTGGAGGAAGGGCTTCGTGCTCGCGCGCATCGGGACGGCTCGAAGAGCGAATCCGGTTCAGCCCCGCGGGCGGGCGTTCCGGCGGATGGATTCCATGTCCAGAAAACCGTTCAGCGCATCCTCGCGGAAGATCGTCTCGTCCCGTCCGACGCCGGTCGAAATCAAGCCGGCCTGGGCTTCGATGAGGTCCTCGATGAGGAGAAGGTAGTCCTTGAACTCCTGCGGCAGCGCCCCGAAATCCTTGAGCCCGTGGACGGGCGTTTTCCAGCCGGGCATTCGGCGGTACTCGGGAACGACCTTGTCCAGAATCCAGGATTCGGTCGGAAAGCTCCGGAGCTTGCTCCCCTTGTACGCGTATCCGGTGCAGACCAGGATCTCTTCGAAGCCGTCGAGCACGTCGGGCTTGGTGATCGCGACCCGCTCGATGCCGTTGATCCGGCAAGCGTAGGCCACGGCCAACCCGTCGAACCAGCCGCAGCGCCTCGGCCTCCCCGTCGTCGCACCGAACTCGTCGCCCTTTTTTGCGATCCTCCGGCCCGGCTCGTCGAAGATCTCCGTGGGGAACGCGCCCGATCCCACCCGGGTCGTATAGGCTTTCGTCACGCCTAGGACGGCGTCGATGTTCGTCGGCCCGACGCCCAGCCCCGTGCAGACGCCGCCGGCCGTGGAATTGGACGACGTGACGAACGGATAGGTGCCGTGATCTATGTCGAGGAGCGCCCCCTGGGCGCCCTCGAACAGGATCGACTGGCCTTCCAGGATTTTCTCGTCCAGGAGAAGCGCCGCATCCTGGATGCGGGGTTTCAAAGCGGCGGCATAGCCGGCATATTCGTCGAAGATCGATCGCGCGTCGACTTCGGGAAGCCCGCAGCGGCGGAAGTACTCGTTTTTCTCTTCGGTATTCCGGGCGATCTTCTCCTTGAGGATATCGAGGTCCAGGAAGTCCCCCGCCCGGATCCCCCGCCGGGCGACCTTGTCTTCGTAGGCGGGGCCGATGCCGCGGCATGTGGTCCCGATCTTGCGCTCGCCCAGCCGGTCTTCGCAGGATTTTTCGTAAAGGCCGTGGTAGGGAAGAATCACGTGGGCGTGGCGGCTGATGACGATGTTCCTCTCGTCGATGGCGGCGAACGTCTTGAGCGCCTCGATCTCTTCGAGGAACGCCTTGGGATCGAGGACGACGCCGTTGCCGATGACACACAGGGTGTTCGGATGGAGGATCCCGGAGGGGATCACGTGGAGGACGATCTTTTTCCCTTCGACATAAACCGTATGGCCGGCGTTATGCCCCCCCTGATAGCGGGCAACGATATCGAAGGACGGGGTGAGGAGGTCGACGACCTTGCCCTTACCCTCGTCTCCCCACTGCGTGCCGAGAACGACGATATTGGCCATGGCTTCCCTCGCTAAAAATGGACCGCCGCCTGAGCGCGGAACACATTGTTCCGGAGCTCGAGGTCGCTTTCCTTATGGACGTCGTATTCGACCTTCAAGAGGATGTTCGTGTTGACTGTGGCCGTGAGGCCGAACGCCCACAGGCGGCGCTTGTCGAACACGCCGAGGCCCGCCGTCAAGGGGGCGGCGAATCCCGGCCCGTGGAACGCGTCCTCATAGTCGAATGTCTCGTAGGCGACGAACGGGCTCAACACGCCGAGGGCGTACGTTCCCAGGACGAACCAGCCTTCGGCCGTTCCTTGGGAGAACGGGGCCGGATTTTCGACATCGGCCCGGATATACTCGCCGGACAGGTGAAGGCGGGCGCTCGCCCAAGTCAGGTCGGCGCCCTTGAGCGTCAAGCCCCGTTCGTTCGCGGCGTCGATCCTGCCTTTATAGTAAGAGAGCCCGACTTCGAATGCGTCGCTGAGGAGGAATCCCAAACGCCCGCCGTATCCCTTGTTCCGGTTGTTGTCCGCGAACTGCTGCCCGGCGCGCAGGTCCTCTCCTTCCGCCAACCCGTTGCCGATATAGGCGGAATAAGTCAGGAATCCGGACCGGCCATCGGCGAGGAGCCCGAGATCCCTCCAGCTCGAAGGGAAGGCCTCGCCGATAGGAAGCGGCGCCGAAACGAGGCGCGTCTCGAAAGGCCGGGCCGAGACGTTGTATTTTCCGAAGGGAACGAGATACAGCCCGGCCCTGACCCGAAAGGCGTCCGACCAGCCGAAGGCAGCCCAGGCTTGTTCGACCTCGAATCGGGATACGCCGCGCGAGCGGACCTCCAGAACATACGTCAGGCGCGCCGTCCATGCGCCGGAGAGCAAAAGACCGGCTTGCGCTTCATGAAACGTCCCCTTGGAGAAATTGCTCTGAGTCTGGCCGAGGCTGAAATCCAGCGAAAAATAACCGGACACGGCGACCTGGGCCGCCGCCGGCGCCGCCAGAAGGCCGACGAGAGCCAAGATCGGAGCGGCGCGGCGGATCATAAGAGCGAGAAGTCGAACGCCTCGTCGAAGAGATCGTTCTTCCATGGGTCGATGTTCGTTCTCTGGTTGACCGCCCGGGTGATTCCGTTGACCCCGTTTTTCGTCCCGAGCCAGATCGCTCCGACGGCGGCCCCTTCTTTGAGAACGATCTTTTTGTAGATCCCCTCCTCCGGCCGTTCGAAGCGGATCTCTTCGAACTCCCCGCCGTCCGGGTTGACGTTGCCGATCGACGTCAGATGGATGCCTGCGACCTTCAGGGTATTGGAAGGGACGGTCCCCTGATAGGCGACCTTCCCGCCGAGGATGTTGGCCGCGGCGATCCGCGATTGCTCGAACGATGCGGGGATGATCCCGTAGACCGCGCCCCTGTGCTGGATCCCGTCGCCCGCGGCGAAGATCCCCTCCCGGCCGGTCTCGAGAAAATCGTTGACCACGACGCCCCGGTCCGTCGGAAGCCCGGCCTCCCGGGCCAGATGGAGGTCCGCCCTCACGCCGGCGGCGATGATGACCGTCTCGGCCGCGATCTCTTCGCCGCCCTTGAACCGGATCCCGCGCGTTTCGTGATCGCCCAGAATCTCGTCCGTGGCCGCGCCCACCCGGACGCGCATCCCGCATTTCTCCATTTCCGTTTTCAGGAACGCGCCGGCCCGCGGGTCGAGCTGACGCGGCAGCAGATGGGGCATCGACTCGACGACCTCGATCTCCGCGCTCCGCGCGCTCAAGGCGCGAGCGACCTCCAGGCCGAGAAGGCCTCCTCCGATGACGGCCGCCTTGCGGCGAGCTTTGCCCCATTCGAGGATTTCCAGGGCGTCATCCAGGGTCCGGAGGCTGAACACTCCTTTTTTGTCGGCGCCGCGGATCGGCGGAACGAACGACTGCGCGCCGCCGGCCAGGAGGAGGGAGTCATATCCGGTTCTCCGGCCGCCGGCGGTCTCGACCTCCCGGGATGCGGGGTGGATCCGCAGGACGGGAGTCGCCAGCCGGACGTGGAGGCGCTGCTGCGCATACCAACGCTCGGGGAACGCGAACAGCCGGTCGTACGGCAGGCGGCCGGCGATGAATTCGATCAGGTTGGGACGCGGGTAGTAGAGATACCCCTCCTTGGCGAAGATCTCGATCTCGGAATTCTTGTCCTCGTCCCGCAGGGCTTTGGCCGTCAGAGTCCCGGCCAGTCCGTTTCCGACGATGACGATCTTCATCAACCTGGCTCCGGGATCATGCCCGCGCCTGCGAGGCCGTCCTCGCGCGCCGGCCCGATCCCCTCGGCGTCAGATCTTTTGGAAGAACTCCTTGCCCACGCCGCACTGGGGGCAGACCCAATCCTCGGGAAGCTCTTCGAACGGCGTTCCGGGGGCGATCCCGTTTTCGGGGTCGCCGATCGCGGGGTCATAGAGATAGCCGCACGCGGTGCATTCGTATTTATCCATGGTCTCCTCCTTCGGTATGATAACGCGGTCAGTTTTCCTGCAAGACCTCTTGTTCGTAGGTTTGCTCCAATTTGAGCTTGTGCCTCTTTTCCTGCTGGGCGAGGAACTGGAACAGGCGTTTGTGCTTGGCGTTTTCGGCCCGGGCTAGGAGCTGTTCGTACAGCTCCGCCGCCTTGGCTTCCTTTTTCGCCGCGAAGATCAAGATGTCCTGCATCCGGCTGTCGGGGCCGATCGGTTCATCGAGGAGATAATCGCTGATCCTCAGGTCGGGCACGGTGCTTCCGAGCTGGGGAAGGTCGTCCGAGACGGCCAGCTCGCGAAGCAGTTTGCGGTGGCTGACTTCGTCGGCCTGGAGGTCGAGGAGCAGGCTCTTGAGAGCGGCGTTGGTCGTCTTCTGAGCCAGGTCGCCGTAGCCCCGGGCCGCCTCGTCCTCCCGCTGGATGGCGAATTTGAGGATTTCCGCGACCGTCGTCATCGGGGCGGGGTGTTTCTCTTTTTCAGCCACGACACAACCTCCTTCGCACGATTCTTGTTTTAAAAAACCCGACGGGTCCGCTCTTCGGCGGGCGAAAGATTCATTATAATCAAACCGGCGATGTTGTCAATTTGCGGCCGGCGCACCAGGCCGGCCCCGCTGGCAGCGCGGGCAGAAAAAGCTGCTCCGCCCTCCGATGACGAGCCGGCGGATCTTCGCTCCGCAGCGCGGGCAGGGCTCCCCCTTCCGCCCATAGACGCGATGGTCGTTCTGGAAGAGCCCGTCCATGCCGTCGGCGTCCTTGTAATCCCGGATCGACGACCCGCCCGCGGCTACGGCGGCTTTCAGGGTGTCCTTCACGGCCGCGAAAAGGCCGGCGGTCCGCTTCGCCGTGAGCCCGGATGCCTTGGAAAGGGGATGAAGGCGGGCCCTGAAAAGGATCTCGTCGGCGTAGATGTTGCCGACCCCGGCGAGAAACGTCTGGTCGAGCAGGAGGCTCTTCAACCGGCCCGTCCGCCCGGACAGACGGCCGGCGAACTCCTCGGCGCTCATATCGAGAGGTTCCGGCCCGAGCCGGCGGAGCTCGGCGGCGTCGAGAGGAGATCCCGTGTCCAGGCAGCGAAGGAATCCGAATCGGCGGACGTCCCGGAAGAGGAGGTCCCGCGGCGAACCGACGAAAGAAACCCGCAGCCGCGCATGGACATCCCCGGGCGCCCCGCGGTCCGTCCAATGGAATCCCCCCGTCATCTTCAGATGAAAGAGGAGATGGAGATCCCCGCCGCAGGCGATGAGGAGCATCTTCCCCCGGCGCCGGACGGCCGTGATCTTTTTTCCCCTGAACGCCGCCAGCTCCGCCGCCTCTCCCCTGAGCAGTCGGCGGTCATAGAGTTCGAGGGCCGCGATGCGCAGGCCGACGACCTTCCGGCGCAGGCTGGCGGCGATCGTCTCGACTTCGGGCAGTTCGGGCACGCGCTCATTCTAGCGCAAGGGCCGCCGCAGGCCAAGGCCGGCGCGGCCCGTTTTCTTGCCTCTTGATTTCGACCCCTGAATATCTTAATATCTTCGCCTGCCATGAAAATGAAAGGACCCTTGGCCTTCCTCCTGGGCTGGCTCGTCCCGGGGCTGGGCCATATCGCCCAGAGAAAATACGGGCGCGGCGCGGTCTTCTTCGTCTGCATCTCGGGCATGACCGCCCTCGGGCTCCTCATGGGGGGCAAGATCTATCCGTTCCAGACTGAGAATCCCCTGACTATCCTCGCCTTTTTCGCCGACATCGGCAACGGCCTCGTCTACCTTCTCTCCCGGTTTCTGCCCCTCGGGCTGGGGGAACTGAAGCGCGTCACGTTCGAATTCGGAACGGCCTATATCGCCGGCGCGGGGCTCCTCAACTTCCTTGTGGCCTTGGACGCCCTCGACGTTGCCCTGGGTAAGAAATCATGATCCTCAAGAGCCACCTGTTATCGATGGTCCTCTACGCCGTCTTTGTGGCTGTCGTCCTTGCCTTGCTCCGCCGCAGCGACAAGCGGGCCCGGATCAAATACGGCCTCTTTCTCTTTCTCATCATGGTCGGCGGCGCCCTGCTCTTCGGCTGGCTGATGTACCTCTTCACGTTGTAGGACGATCCCCCTCCCTTGCCCCCCTGCGGAGCAGCCCGGCCCCGGCAGTCCCTCCAGGAACGATTGTGTGTCCGCGCCTCGATTTTGCTATAATCCCTCCGGATGATCGAGCTCTACCACGTCTGGAAGCAGTACCACAAGCCCCACTGGGCGCTCGCGGACGTGACCCTCTCGGTGAAGAAGGGCGAGTTTTGCTTCGTCACGGGGCCGAGCGGGTCGGGCAAGACGACGCTCCTCAAGACGATCTTCCGCGAGGTCCTTCCGACCGAAGGCCAGATCATCATTGGCGGCAAGAACATCCTCCGCATCCCCGATTCCAAGATCTACACGGTCCGCCGCCACATGGGCATCGTCTTCCAGGATTTCCGCCTCCTCTTTCACAAGCGCGTCTTTGACAACGTCTCGATCGCTCTGCGCGTTCTCGGGGCTCCGCCGCGGGACATGAAGCGGAAGACCTTCATCGCCCTGCGCATGGTCAACCTTCATCCGAAGATCTGGGATTATCCGTCGCAGCTCTCCTACGGGGAACAGCAGCGGGTGGCCATCGCCCGGGCCATCGTCAACAACCCCCGCATTTTGCTCGCCGACGAGCCGACCGGAAACCTCGACCCCGACCTGGCCCAGGAGATCTTCGGCCTCTTCCGCGAGATCAACAAGCAGGGGACGACGGTCATCATCTGCACCCATGACAAAGAGCTCATCCGCCGCTTCGGCGGCCGGGTCCTCCATCTGCTGGAGGGCAAACTCTACGGAAAGGATGTCGGCTGATTTTCCAGAAAGCGAAGTATTTCGTCCGCGAATCGCTGCACAACCTCTGGCAGTTCAAAACGCGGCACGCCTTTTCCCTGACCATCATCGGCCTGTCGTTCGTCGTCCTCGGCGTTTTCCTGACGATGTCGAACAACCTGCGCTTCCGCGCTCGGGAGCTGTCGAAAGACCTGACGGTCGTCTTCTATCTCCACAAAGCCGTCCCGGCCGCCGAGCGCGACCTCGTCGTCGAGCAGATCCGGCGGTCTCCGCTCGTCGGCGCGGTCCGTTCGGTCAGCCCCGAAGACGCCGCGTCGAGATTCACGGCCGACTTTCCCGACCTCAAGTCCATCCTCCTCAACCTGAACGCCAATCCGTTCCCGGCCTCGATCGAAGCCGCGCTCAAGGACCCGGTCACTCCGACCGAGACCGTCGTCCAGTTCATCGCCGAGGTCCGCAAGAACGCCGCGATCGAGGACGTCCAGTTCAACCGGGAGTGGGCCGATAAGATCGGTTCCCTCGGGCGCCTGGCCGAGGCGGTCGGATTGTTCCTGGGGGGGATCCTGGTCCTGGCCTCGTTCTTCATCATCTCCAACGTCATCAAGCTCAACGTCCTGGCCCGCCAAAACGAGATCGAGATCCTCCGCCTCGTGGGGGCCACAAACACGTTCATCCGGATCCCTTTTCTCTTCGAAGGGGTCCTGATGGGTGCGGCCGGGAGCACTCTCTCCCTTCTCGTCGTCCTTCTCCTGACCAAGCTCTTTCCCATCTATCTCGGCAGCTCGCTCGGCGCCCTCCAGGAAATCGTCGGCTTCCGCTATCTGACGCTCGGCCAGGCTTTGGGCCTCGTCCTGGGCGGAGGGAGCGTCGGGCTGCTGGGCGGATTGACCTCGCTAGCCCGCTTCCTCCGTATTTAAAGCCAGGGAGAGAGCCCGCTCCCCCGAACGCATTTGACTCAAGTCCTTGATTATCCTAGAATTCAACCGATGGCCACATTGGGACAAGACTTGAAACGGGAGCGCGAGCTGCGGGCCATATCGCTCAACGATATCTCCAGCCAGACCAAGATCGGCCTCCGCTACCTCCAGGCGCTCGAAGACGACCGCCTCGACCTTTTGCCGGGCACGTTCTTCATCAAGAGCGTCCTCCGCTCCTATTCCAAATGCATCGGGGTCGACGAGAATTATTTCGTCAACAAGTATCATGAAGAGGTCCTCCTCCAGAAGGAAGACCAGAAAGAGACCGAACGGCGCCGCGCCGACGCGGTCCTCGCCGAGCCGCGGCCGAAGCGGGAGCGGAGGCTCCGCTTCCGCTGGTGGATGGCGGCCGTCCCCCTCGCCCTCATCGCGGCGGCGGCCGCGGGCGTGTATGTCTACATCCTCAAGCCGCAAGGCGACAACCGGCCCGTCATTCCGCGGCCGGCGATCGCGCCGCCCGGGGAACAGATCTCCCCCCCGCCCGTCCAGGTGCCCGTCGCCGACCCCGATGACCCGGCCAAGGCCGCGGAGCTCCGCCTCGAGCTGACCTTCCTCGCCGAGACGTGGATCCAGGTCGCGGCGGACGGCCAGGTTCAGATGGAAGGCATCAAGAAAGCGGGGGAACGAGCGGCCTTCACGGCTAAACAACAATTCCTTCTCCAGACGGGGAACGCCGGCGGGTTCTCCTATACGATCAACGGCCGGGCGGGCATCCCCCTCGGGACATCGGGCGCCGTCCGGACCGACATCTGGATCCACCGCGACAACCTCAAGGACTTTCTGGCGGCGCGCTGAACGGGAGAGCTCATGGAAGACCGGAAGAAAAAAGGCTCCCGCGTCATCGGCGCGATCATCATAATCCTGATCGTCCTCTTCCTCGTCATCGATTTCATCCTCCGCCGCTCGACCGAGTTCTCGCCGACCAATGTTACCGACGTCCTGCTCGTCCTGCTCCAGATCATCGTCCTCCTCCTGGCCCTCATCCTCCTCTTCGTCCTCGGCCGCAACCTGATCAAGCTCTCTCTCGAGCGCAAGCACAAGGTGGCCGGGTCGCATTTCAAGACCAAGCTCGTCATCTTCTTCACCGCCCTGTCCTTCGTCCCGACGCTGCTCCTCTTCGTCTTCACGAGCCGGCTGATCAGCCGCAACATCGAGCAGTACTTCAAGCCCGACCTGACCCGGATCCTGGACAACGCCAAGATCATCGCCGACGGATTCTACGAGACGACCTCCGACCTCACCCTTCATTACGCGACCCAGCTGAGCAAGGAGATCAAGCGCCTGAACCTCGTCGCGCCGGGGAACCGGTCCCGGCTCGAGGACCTCATCCGGAGCAAGCTGAGCGAATACCGCCTCGACGAGATCGGCATCTTCCTCGAGGAGGAGGAGCTTTTCGCCTATTACAACCCCAACCTTCCCTTCCAGGATTACCAGGAGCTCAAGGCCAACACCATCAAGCTGGCCCATCTCGGCGAGCCGGTCAACGACGTCCGTTCGATGGGAGCGGGGGAATTCGTCCGGAGAGGGGTGTCGGTCAACATCCCCGGCACCGGCAACGTCCTCGTGACGACGGGCAAGTTCCTGCCGCAGAACTACGCCCAGAAGATCAACACGCTGTCGGCGTTCGTCCAGCGCTATCGGCAGCGCGGCCAGAAGGACATGTTCAAGACGCTCTATCTCATGACGCTCATCTTCGTCACGCTGCTCATCGTCTTCGCCGCGACCTGGATCGGCTTTCACATCGCCAAGAGCATCACCGTCCCGATCGAGAAGCTGGTCAAGGCCACCAAGGAGGTCTCCAAGGGCGACCTGTCGGTCCGCGTCGAGGATCCCGCCTCGGACGAGATCGGCATCCTCATCGAGTCGTTCAACCAGATGATCTCCGACGTCGATCAAGGCCAGCGTGGGATCGCCCAGAAGACGGCCGAGCAGGAAGCCCGCAAGCAGTACATCGAAACGATCCTCAACACCATCACCACGGGCGTCATCGCCCTGAACGACCGGGGCGAGATCACGACGATCAACCCCTCGGCCCAGGACATGCTCGCCCTGCCGGAGAAGGCCGTGGCAGGCCGGCACTACAAGGACGTCCTGAGCCTCGACCGGTTCAAGGACTTCGTCAAGAACATCGATACGGCCATGAAGAACTGCTACAGGGTCGCGGACAAGGAGATCCGCCTCTCGCTCAACGGCCAGCAGACGACGATCGCCCTGACCCTGACCCCGCTCCGCCAGCCGGGCGAGGAGTTTTCCGGCCTGATCGTCGTCCTCGACGACCTGAGCCAGCTCATCAAGGCCCAGAAAATCGCCGCCTGGAAAGAAGTGGCGCAGCGCGTCGCCCACGAGATCAAGAACCCCCTAACGCCGATCCAGCTCAACGCAGAGCGGATCATTAAGAATCTCAAGAAGCCGGAGGGGGGCGGCGGGGACGTGGTCGAACAGGGGGCGCGGGTCATCATCCAGGAGGCCCAGACGATCAAAGCCCTCGTCGACGAATTCTCGGACTTCGCCCGCCTCCCGAAGATCAACCTCCAGCCGGCGGGGATCCAGGACATCATCGATCAGGTCGTGACGATGTTCCGCGGCATCTTCGCCGACGTCGAATTCCAGGTCATCGCATCGCCCGACGTGCCGGCCGTCCTGCCGTTAGACCCGGAGCAGATGAAGCGGGTGTTCATCAACCTCATCGACAACGCTATTGACGCGATGAACAAAAAGGGTAAAATCGTCATTCAAACATCGCTCGACCGCGAGGCGCGCCAAGTGAAGATCGAGGTCACCGACACCGGGCCAGGCATCCTGACCGAGGACAAGGACAAGCTCTTCCTGCCCCATTTCTCGACCAAGAAGAAAGGAACGGGGCTGGGACTGGCCATCGTCAGCCAGATCGTCAAGGAGCATAACGGCTCCGTCCGCGTCCAGAACAACCGGCCGAGCGGCGCCAAATTCATCCTCCAGCTGCCCTCATGAGCCAAGACCGCATCCTGGTCATCGACGACGAATCCAGCATCCGCTCCTCCCTCCAGGGCATCCTGGAAGACGAGGCCTATGACGTCCAGACCGTCGCTTCGGGAGAGGACGGGCTGGCCCTACTCAAGACGCAGCGCGTCGGCCTGGTATTGCTCGACATCTGGCTGCCCGAAATGAACGGCATCGACGTCCTCCGCCAGATCCGGCTTCTCGAGGACCCGCCCAAGGTCGTGGTCATCTCGGGTCACGGCACAGTCGAGACGGCGGTCAAGGCGACGAAGCTCGGAGCGTTCGATTTCCTCGAAAAGCCTCTCTCGCTCGACAAGGTCGTCCTGACCGTCAAAAACGCCCTCCGGCAGCGCCGCCTCGAGGAGGAGAACGTCCAGCTCCGAGAGCGGATCAAGGGCCGCTACCACCTCGTCGGGAAGAGCGCCCCGATCCGCAAGCTCCGCGAGGAGATCCGTAAAGCCGCCCCGACGAACGGGCGGGTCCTGATCTCGGGCGAAAACGGGACGGGCAAGGAGCTCACGGCCCGCCTCATCCATCAGTTCAGCCTGCGGAGGGAGAAGCGGTTCATCGAGCTCAACTGTGCGGCGATCCCCGACGACCTCATCGAGAGCGAGCTGTTCGGCGCGGTCAAGGGGCACTCCCCCCACACGCCGAAAGACAAGCGAGGCAAGCTCCTGCTCGCCGACGGCGGGACGATGTTCCTCGACGAGATCGGCGACATGAGCCTCCGGACCCAGGCCAAGCTCGTCAAGGCCGTCATCGAACAGAGGTTCGAGCCGCTGGGCTCGAACGAAAGCGTCGCGTTCGACACGCGGATCATCGCCGCGACGAGCAAGAATCCCAAGGACCTCATCGCCAAGGGCCGATTCCGCGAGGACCTGTTCTTCAAGCTCAACGTCATCCCCATGCTCATCCCGCCCCTCCGCGAACGGCCTGAGGACATTCCGCTCCTCATCCATTACTATCTGAAATCCTATTCTCTCGAATACGGGAAGAAGCCGAAACGGATGCACCCGGACGCGCAGAAGGCCTTCATAAACTACGCCTGGCCGGGCAATGTCAGCGAGCTCATGAACGTCATCGAGCGGTTCGTGATCATGGTCGAAGACGAGGAGATCGGCGTCGGCCACCTCAACCTGCTCGTCGAGACGCGGGAGCAGGAAACCCTCCCGGGCCGGCCTCCCTTCCCCTCGCTCCAGCAGGCCGCCCGCCAATTCGAGCGCAAATACATCCACGGGACGCTGATCAAGAACGGATGGGACCTCCCGCGGACGGCCGCCGAGCTCGAGATCCAGACCGACGTCCTCAAGGAAAAGATCAAGGCCCATCGCATCACGCTCCTTGATTGAGGGCGGCGCCATGCCCATCGACCAAGCCGAGGCCATCGTCCTGAGGACGATGCCCGTCGGCGACCAGGACAAGATCGCGGTGTTCCTCACCCGCGATAAAGGCCTGATCCGGGGCGTCGCCAAGGGAGCCCGCAAGTTCGGCAACCGCTTCGGAAGCGCCCTCGAGCCCATGTCCCACGTGACCGCCTTCTACTACGAGAAGGAGCGCCGGGACCTCGTCACGGTCAGCGCCTGCGACCTCCTCGAATCGTTTTTCGAGATCCAGGCGCATCTGAAGACGGCGATGACCATGGCCTATTTCGCCGAGCTCATCGAAGAATTCCTGCCGTCCCGGGCCCCGGAAGACACACTCTTTCGTCTGCTCCTGTCCGTTCTCCGGGCCCTCAAGGACAAAGGCGACCTGGCCGTCTTGACCCGCTATTTCGAAGCCTGGTTCCTCCAGGCGAACGGCTTCCTTCCCGACGTCCGCCGCTGCCGGAGCTGCCGCAAGGCGATCGACGACGACGGATGGCTCGCGCCGAAACGCGACGGCGTCTACTGCGACGCCTGCGCCCCGTCCCGGAAGGACGAGGTCCCGTCCGGCCTGGGCCGCTTCATCCAATGGGCCAGGAAAAATCCCCCCTCCCGGGCCGGCGAGTGCCCCTTTTCATCCGCCGACCTCCGCTCGCTCCGCAAAAGCCTCCAGGCCATGATCGTCTATCATCTGGAGCGCGAGCCGAAGAGCCTGCGGTATGTCAAGGAATGAAGAACAGCCGGCGGGGATTATCTAAAATAATATAGGATCGCCACGGCGGTCGCGATCCAGAGGAACACCGTGACGGCGAGCGGCTTGTCCTTGAGAACCAATTCCTCGGGACTCCCGCCCTGGCCTTTCTTGTGAACGAGATACAGATAGCGGAAGATCCCGTAAAGGACGAAAGGCGTCGTGTAGATCAGGTGCGAGGTCCCGAATTTCCGGATCGTGTCCTCCGAGACCGTGTATAGGCAATAGGCGATGACCGTAGACGCCGTGACAACGGAGATCATCTGGTCCAGAAGATAGGCGCTGTATTCCTTGAGGATCGGGCGGTGGCTCGACGCGTCGTCCTCGAGAAGGACGAGCTCGTGGCGCCGCTTGCTCATGGCGATGAACAAGGCCAGAAGGGTCGTGCAGATGAGAAGCCAGGACGACAGCTGGACATGGATGACGACGCCCCCGGCCACGACGCGGAGGACGAAACCCGAGGCGACGAGAAAGACGTCCAGGATGACGACGTGCTTGAGCTTGATCGAATAGGCGACCTGGAGGACGAAATAGACCGCGGCGACGACGAAGAGGGCAGAGCTCAAGGCGAAGGCGCAGGCCAGGCTGGCCGCGGCAAAGACAACGGCCAGAACGGCCGCTCGGCCCCGGCCGATCCGGCCGGCCGCGATCGGCCGCCGGGATTTCTTGGGATGAATGCGGTCCTCGTCGTAGTCCAGGACGTCGTTGAGGATGTAGATGGAGCCCGACAGCAGGCAGAAGACGGCGAAGGCGCCGAGCGTACGGAGGAAAAGCGGCGCATCGAAGATCTTCCGGGCGAAAACGAGAGCCGCGAAGACAAAGAGATTCTTGGTCCACTGCGCCGGGCGCAAGGACCGGACGACGTCTCCGACGCTCAAGCCATAATCCCTTCGGCCCTATTCTACGCGAATTCGGTCCGGCCTGCCAAGCAATAATTGCGCCGGTTGCGCGGGCCCCGCCGCCTTCTTATAATACGGCCATGAACCTCATCATCTGCCTTTCTTTGGTCCTCGGCCTCTCCGCGCCCCAGGCCGGAGCCCCGGCCGGCGGGTCAATCGTTTCCGGCATTACGATTCCCCTCCTCGACCTCTCCGGACAGCCGGCGCGCCAAACCGTGGTGGACAAGGAGGCGGGGCAATACCTCGGGCATCCGACGACGGTCCTGCTCGAAGACGGCAAGACGATCCTCTGCGTCTATCCAAAGGGCCACGGCCAAGGCCCGATCTGCCTCAAAAAAAGCACGGACGGCGGGCGGACGTGGAGCGGGCGCCTGCCCGTTCCGGACAACTGGGCGACCAGCATGGAAACGCCGACGATCCATCGCGTCGTCGACAAAAAAGGGATCAAGCGGCTGATTGTCTTTTCCGGGCTCTATCCCTGCCGCCTTTCGGTCTCCGCGGACGACGGGGCGAGCTGGACCCCTCTCGCGCCCGTCGGCGACTGGGGCGGGATCGTCTGCATGTCGAGCGTCGTCCGGCTGGCCGGCGGAGATTACATGGCCCTGTTTCATGACGACGGCCGGTTCTTCAAGAAAGGCGGAAGCCCGTCCAGGGTTTTCGTCCTCTATAAGACGCTGTCGCAGGACGGCGGATTGACCTGGTCCTCTCCCGAAGAGATCGGGCGTTCGGAGACCCTGAATCTCTGCGAGCCGGGAGCCGTCCGTTCTCCAGACGGAAAAGAGATCGCCGTCCTGCTCCGCGAAAACTCGCGGAAAAAGAACTCCCACGTAATCTTCACGAAGGACGAGGGCCGGACCTGGACCAAGCCGCGCGAGCTGCCGGCCGCCCTGACCGGCGACAGGCATACGGGCGTGTATGCCCCTGACGGCAGGCTGTTCATTTCCTTCCGGGACATGGCCGGGAACTCCCCGACCAAGGGCGATTGGGTCGCCTGGGTCGGGAAATATGAAGACATCGTCAAGGGCGGCGAGGGGCAGTACCGCGTCCGCCTCATGGACAACACGAAGGATGCGGACACCGCCTATCCCGGTGTCGAAGTTCTTCCCGACGGGACGATCGTCACGACGACCTACGGCCATTGGATCCAGGGGGAACAGCCGTTCGTCGTCAGCGTCCGCCTGACCCTCGCCGAGCTCGACGCCCTCGCAGCCCGCCGCAAGTGTCCCGCCTCATAATTTCCTTCGTCAAATCTTCCGCAGAGACGGGACACTTCCAGGGGGGAGTCAAGCTCCCCCCTCGGCGCTTCGCTTCGCTCCGCTGACCCCCTGAGGGGGGACCAATCCATCCCCCCTCAAGCTCCCCCGGATGTTGCGCGTCTCCCCCGACTTCGATTTTGCGAAGGACTTTGCGAGACGCGCAACGAACCGCAGGTTTGCCTCGTGTCTCGGCAGGCGGGAAGAACGCCGGGCGGAGCGGGAAAATTGGGCGGAGGATGCCGCTGTCTAATACTGGATGTCGGTCGTCGTTGTCTGGGCGGCCGAGGTGGCATTCAGGTAGATGACGAGGATGCGCACAGCCATGAAGATAATCCCCCCCGCCAGGAGGATGGAGTAGATCGTGAGGAAAGCGACGTAGGCGGCGGTTTTTTTCCGCGACAGGTCCTGGCTGAAGAGAAGGTCCGTCACGGTCTTCCCGAAGAGGATGATCATGACGACGACGCCGATGGACGCCCGGTAAAAATATTCCATGGAACTGCGAAGCTCCACTTTGTCGAGCGTAATGAGGGGCATGAGGAGCCAGAGCGTCAGGATCCAGATGCAGAGGAAGATGATGATACGGGCGGGAGTGATCTCGCGGGCGTTCTTGACCCTGTCCATGGCTGGCTCAGGATAACCTTTTGAAACATAAGCGTCAATCGATATTTTGCCCGGCCGCCGTGGATTCTCCATTGTCGTTCTCCTTTTAAATTAGACAGAGCAGCGATCCCATCCTTGGGACCGCCGCACTGTTTTTGACGACGGTATGGACGATAACCTTCCCCGCCACGGCCAGCGGAGACGTCTCTCACCCCCCCCCACGGGCGGCCGGGCGGGCCGTCTGTCGCCGGGACAGGAAAAAAGGTACAATAGCCGCCGGCTCCGCCATGAACGACCCGTCCAGACGAACCGCGGCCGCCGCCGGCACCCTCGCTTTCGTCTTCATCCTTCTCGTCCTCGTATTCGACTATGCCGACCAGGGTCTGCTCGGTCCCCTGGTCAATCCCCTCCTCCAGGATTTCTTCGGCCGGACGACGAATGTCGTGCCGCTCGGCTGGCTGACCTTCGTCTTCACCCTTCTCTCGGCCGTTTCGACGGTCGCGGCCGGCATCCTCGCCGACCGCCGTTCCCGCATCAGGCTCTGCGTCGCCGGAGGCTTGATCTACGGCGCATTCTCCGTCCTCGCCGTCTTCACCCCGCACGGCCAGGCTGGATTCGTTTTTTTCTTTTTGAGCCGCGCGTTGAACGGCATCGGGGTCGGATTGGTCGTGCCGGCGGTCTTTTCGCTCGTCGGTGACCTGGTCGATCCCCGCCGCCGGGCGACCGCGTTCGGCTTCCTGACCGTAGCCATGCTCGTCGGCCGGATGGGAGGATTCGTCCTGGCCGGCACCGCCGGCTCGGGCTGGCGGACGGCCTACGGCCTGGTCGGCGTCGTGAACATCGTCCTGGCCCTGGCCCTCCTTCTCGTCCGCGAGCCCCCCCGCGGCGGCCGGGAGGACGAGCTCCGCGACCTCATCCTCGAGGGCGCCGAATACCGCTTCCGCATTTCGCGGCGGGACGTCCGGCTCATCCGCTCGGCGCGAAGCAACGTCTGGCTGGTCGCGAATTTCATCGACGTGTTTCCCGGCTCGATCGTTCTGTTTCTCATCTTCAAATATATGAAAGACATCCACAACATGGACGCCGCGGCGGTGAACGTCGCCATTCTCGTCGTCGTCCTGGCCGGGGCCCTCGGCGCCCTGGCCTTCGGCCGGCTCGGCGATTGGGGCAGCCGGATCGACCGCCGGGCGAAAGTCGTCCTCGCCTTGTTCTGCAATGCCGTACCGGCCCTCTTCATGGTCATCTTCCTCGGCTCGAGCGTCCGGATCCCCGACGGGGCGAGCGTCGCGGAAGCGCTGGCCTTTCCCGGAACCTGGCCGCTCATTCTGACCATCGCCGCGGCCATGTTCATCAACCAGGGCGTCAATCCCAACTGGTACGGCTCGCTGGCCGACGTCAACCTGCCCGAACACCGGGCGACGGTGATCTCTCTCGCCTCGGTCATGGACATGGTCGGAAACGCCCTCGGCCCCCTGGCCGCCTCCTACATCGCGACGCTCTGGGGACTCAAGGCGGCGATGGGGGCGGTCCTTGCTTTTTGGGCCGCAAACGTCTTATTCTGGCTCCCGGTCCTCGTCCACATCCGGGCCGACCTGGACCGGGTCCACGGCATCCTCCGGGACCGGGCGGCGGACATGAAAAGGAGCTTGCCTCGAAGTGCCGGCTGAGCGCGTCTCGATCTTGTACAACCCCTCTGCGGGCATGGGCCGGGCCCTGAACCGCAAGCTCAAGCTGGAGCGCATCCTGCGCCACCTGGAGGTCCGTTACGACCTGGTCATGAGCCGGAGCGAAGCGCACCTGCGGGAGCTGACGCAGACTCACGCGGTCAAGTACGGTACGATCGTCGGCGCCGGGGGAGATTCGACCTTTCACATCATGGTCAATGAGCTCATGGCGGCGGGCGCCGGGACGAACTTCGGGTTGATCGGCGTCGGCTCCTCGAACGACATTCCCGTCGAGTTCGGCGTGGAGACGCTCGAAAAAGCCTGCCGAGCCTTGAAACACGGCCGGATCCGGAAGATCGACCTCGGCCTCGTGAGCGAGAACGACCGGCCGCTCCGCTATTTTCTCGGCCAGGCGAATATCGGCCTGGGCGCCTTCGTCAACAGGCACGTCGCCGAAGCCGCCCGCCGCAAGCCCTGGCTGGCGAAACGCCAAACCCTGGCCGGCCTGCTGGGGATCAGAAAGGCGTACCGTTCAAAGAGCATTCCCCTCCCCATCGCGGTCGAAGGGGAAGCGTTCCGGGAGGAAGGCCGCTTCGTCGCGGCGGTCTTCAGCAACATCCGGTTTTGGGCGACGGGAAAGATCATCAATCCGCGAGCCGTCCCTGACGACGGGCAACTCGACGCGTGTCTGATCCGGCAGTGTCCCTTTCTCCGTCTGGCCCGCATTTCCCGGCTGGCCAACGCCGGCCGTCATACCGAAGCCCGCGAAGTCGAGATTCGCCGGGCCCCGGCCTTCGACGTCTCCGCGGAAAATCCCTTCGAGATCCAATCGGACGGAGAGCTCGTCAGGACACTCGACGGCCGCGCCTCTTTCACCAGCGCTACATTCGGGGTCGTCCCCCGGGCGCTGAATCTCATCTGCCCGTAGGGGCGGGCCGTCGCCCGCAGTGCGGCCGAAGGACTTGGACCGGATTCGCCCTCACCACCCGTCGCGGCGGACGATTTCGGCCATGGTTTTCCTGACGAAGGGCCGCGGCTCCTCGTTGGGATAGCCGAGGGGCGTCATGGCGAGGGGCACGATGTCCTCCGGCAGGCCGAGGGCCCGCCGGACTGCGGCCGGGTCGAAGGCTCCGATCCAACACGAGCCCAGCCCTTCCGCAGCCGCGGCCAGGATGAGATGCTCGAAGGCGATCGCGATGTCGACGTCCAGATAGCTTTTCCCGTCCCGGCGAATCCAGGCCTTGGCCGGATCGCCGCAGACGCAGACGATGACGGGCGCCGTATAGAACCATTCCTTGTCGTAGGCTTCTTTCAGGGCGAGCTTGACCTTGTCGTCCCGGATGACGATGAACTGCCACGGCTGGGAGTTCTTGGCCGAAGGGGCGATCCGGGCCGCGTCCAGGATCCGGTCGATCTTGTCGGGCTCGACGGGCGCCGGCTTGAATTTCCTGATGCTCCGCCGCGCTTTCAACGCTTCGTAGAATTCCATGCCTCAAACCTCCTCTGGGCCGGATAGCCCCGGCGGCCGGAACGTTCTCCAGGTCCGAATTCCCTGAGAATATATCACGTTCTTCGGACGCGGTGAACAGCCGCCGGCCACCGATTGACACCCGGAATGGCCTTTGGTATAGAAGACGATGTCGGGATCGTTTCCGACGCCCGGGAAGGAACGATGCCGGGGATAAGCGATCGGACCTATCGATTCCTCCAAAAGCCTTTCGCCCGCTTATGGCGAATCCGCCTTCTGGATACGAAAAGCATCCCCGCCCGCGGCCCCGTCGTTTTCGTCGCCAATCACCTCGGCTCCTATGCCCCCATCGCCGTCCTGGCCGCATTTCCCCGCCGTCTCTATCCCTGGGTCCAGCACGACGTGACCGAGCGGAAGGTCTGCCCCGGCTATCTCCGCCTGGATTTCGTCGAACCCGAGCTCCGTCTTAAGCCTCCCTTGAGCCGG
>Ga0163210_1000073_pt1 | contig 31339 bp, 22 predicted proteins | sample Kivu_220m_FD_113536 | JGI IMG/M metagenome (GOLD analysis project Ga0163210, IMG submission 113536) | Freshwater microbial communities from Lake Kivu, Western Province, Rwanda to study Microbial Dark Matter (Phase II) - Kivu_220m | ecosystem: Environmental > Aquatic > Freshwater > Lake ...
CGACTTGCGGCTGGGAATCGTCACCGTGTCCCCAGGCTTGAGTGCGATGTCTGCCGACGGCTGCGCGTCGTAAAGGTATCCCTGGAGGTCGAGCTGGTAGGAGACCGCCCCCTGGCCCATCGGCCGGGTCAGACGCACCTTCTTCAGATCGGCATCGGGCAGCGGCCCACCTGCCAAAGAGAGCGCCTCCACCACCCGCTCGACGCCGCTCCAGCGGTAGGTGCCCGGGCTCCGGACCGCGCCCAAGACCTGGAACTTGTCCCCGCTCACCACGTTCGCCTCGAGCGACGGCACGATGATCGTGTCCCTGGGGCGAAGCTCGGGCAGCGGTCCGGCGGACGGCGCGTCGACCCCATGGGAGAGGTCGACCGTGATCGTGGCGGCTTCGCCTTCCGTCGCCTCGTGACGCACGACCTGCACCTTCGCCAGGTCGGCGGCGGGGGTTGCGCCACCAGCGTTCAAGATCGCCTGCCAGAGCCCCGGCATCGTGCGCGCGCCGTACTTTCCCGGGCTTCGCACCTCGCCCACCACGGTGATGCTCCGGCTGTTGTACTGCGTGATCGCAACCAGCACCTCGGGGATGCTCGGGTCGAGGAGCCGGTAGCGCTCGGTCAGCAACTGACTCAGCTCGGTCAGCGTCCTGCCCTTCACCATGATCTCGCCCACCAGAGGGAGCTGAAGCTCCCCGTTGTAGTCGACGGCAACCGCGCCCGACAGATCCGGCCGCTTCCAAACCTGTATCTGGACGACGTCCTCCGGGCCCAGTCGGTACTCCTCCTCGGCAGACGCCGGCGTCGGCTGGGATCCGGCCGGGGCGAGGATCGCCGGTATCAGACCGAGACTCAACCAGAACAGGACCAGCTGCTTCATGGATCTCCTCCAGTCATCGCCTCGCGATTGCCAGCAGCTCCGGGCAGAGATCGGCGAACCGCCTCGCTTGGCCCGCGAAGGAGAATGAGGCCGCAACCCGGCGCCGCCCGGCCTCCGCCAAGGCGCACGCCCGCGGCGCGTCATCGAGCGCCGCCACGATCGCCCCAGCCAGCGCCGCTGGATCCGCGGGCGGCACCAACCATCCGGTCTGCCCGGGGGTGATCAGCTCACTCACGCCCCCCACATCGGTGGCCACGACAGGTCGGCCCAGGGCGAGCGCCTCCAACACCACGTTCGGCAACCCTTCGGTCAGCGAAGGATTCACGACTAAGTCAGCGCCGGCGATGCAGCGTAGGACGTCGGTGCGAAACCCGCCCAGCACCACGTGCTCTGCCAAGCCGGCTGCGGCGACCTGCGCGCCGAGTCGCTCCGCCTCCCGGCCCGCGCCGAGGATGACCAGCGCCGCCGGCGGATCGTGGCCCTTCAGCCGCGCCATCGCTTCCACGAGGTAGCGATGCCCCTTCTCCGGACTCAGCCTTCCTGCGGCTAGAAGCACCTGTGTGCCCTGCGGCAGGTCGAACTCCTTCGTCAGATCCAGCGGGGTCGAGGAGAGATTGTCGTCGACCGCGTTGTGCAGCACCCGGATGTGATCGCGCGCCACACCGAGGCGCACTAGCAGTTCCTGCGTCGCCGCGGAGACGCAGAGCACGATCGGGGAGCGCCGCAGCAGCCCCCGATCGATGCGTTCGTAGTGCCGCACCTTCCAGTCTTCCCCCGTGTAGCCGCGCACCATCGGCACTTGGGCCACCTGCGTCCCCGCAGTGGCCAGACGACCGACCAGGTTCGACTTGTACCCGTGCGTAACCAGCAGCGTCACGCGATAGCGCTTCAGGCTCCGCGCCAGCTGCACCGCGGCGAGCGGGCTGAAGCTGGACCGCGTACTGATCAGGAACGTCGGCACGCCGCGCGCGCGGGCGTTCTCGATCACCCCCACCGTGGGACGGTTCTCGCGGAACGAACCGATCACGGTCGGCCAGCCCAGGGCCGGCATCCGAGTGCTCAGCTCCACGATCTGCTTCTCCGGCCCGCCGGCGAAGTTGCTAGCGATCAGATGGCAGACGACACCGCGCACCGGGGCCGGCCCGGCCTTCACGGGCGCCTCCGTGTTCGGTACGTGTTCTGCCACCGTCGCCATCGTCTTCGCGACTCCCTCGGGCTAGTGCGCTCCGCGCCCCCGCAGCATCACGTCTATCGTCCGGAGCAGGATCTTCAGATCGAGCAGACCCGAGCGGTTCCGCACGTAGAAGAGGTCGTACTGCACCTTGCGTCGCACGTCGGTCACGTTGCCGTCGTACTCTCGTTCGATCTGCGCCAGTCCGGTGATGCCCGGGAGTACCCGCAGCCGCTGTGTGTAGTCGGGGATGTTCTCCGCCAGCTCGCGCACAAAATGCGGCCGCTCCGGCCGCGGTCCAATCAGGCGCATGTGCCCGCTCAGCACGTTGAAGAGCTGCGGCAACTCGTCGAGACGCAGCTGCCGCATCACGCGTCCGACGCGCGTGATGCGCGGATCGCCCTCGACTGCCCAGACCGGTCCAGTGTGCTTCTCGGCATCCACCACCATCGTCCGGAACTTGACCATCGTAAAGGACCGACCCAGCCCCGGGGTCCGCCGCCGCTCCTGGATGCCGAGCGGGAGTTGCGGCATCTCCGATGCCTGCCGGCGGTCCAGGCCTACGCGTTCCTGCCGATAAAGGATCGGTCCGCGCGGCGAGCCCAGCTTGACCGCAAGTGCACAGAGGAGCTGCAGGGGCAAGAACAGCAGAATCAGAAGCAGGGCGATTCCTCGCTCCCACAGACCCACGCGGTCGGATCGCTCCGGGACCCGCGGCGCGGCGACCGTTTCGACCGGAGGCAGCCCGGTCCAGGGCGCGAAGCTGAACCGTCGCCCGGCAACCGGGCTCGGCGGCAAACCCGTGCCCGATGTTTTGTGCGTCGAGCTTCCCATGGCCCTTGCCCGTCAGGGCGTCTCCTCGGTCTCCGCCAAGACCGTGTTGCTGCCTGTCGACTTCACTTCCGTGCCCTCGTCGACGACGAACACCCGGTAGTAGTAACGGGTGCCGGCGGTCAGCTCGGTGTCGTGGAAGGAGGTGAAGGCCGCCTCGTCCAGTTCGACCACCAGCGTCGAGCCGGTCGTGACCGTGGCGATCAGATCGCGGTACAGCCTATAGAAAGCGAAGTCATGCGCATCGCTCTGCGTCCAGGAGAGCGTGACCGAAGTGGTGTCGATCTCGGTGGGCGCATTCAGCGTCACGCCGGGGGGCGGATCGTTCTTGGTCCGCGCCTCGACCTCGTTGCTACGCGCGGAGAGACCACCCCGATCCACTGTGTAGACGCGGTAGTAGTAGACCGTGTTCTCGGTAAGACCAGTATCGTCGTAGAAGGTCGTCGCCACATCGCGGATCTCGGCCACTCGGAGCTGGCTCTCATCGACCGCCCCGGTCAGGTTTCGGTAGACCCGGTAGGCATCGAAGTCCAGCGCCTGCGACTGGCTCCAGTCGAGGGCGATCCGCGTGGTGCTGGTCGCGTCCGGGCTCTGCAACGTGACCGCGCTCGGCGGACGCTCGTTGGGCACGGCGATAGCAACCGGGTTCGACCCGGTCTCGAGCCCGTAGGTGTTCCGGACGTAGATCCGATAGTGATACGTCGTCCCCTCGGCGACATCCGTGTCGTTGAAGGTGAGTGTGCCGGCCGACGGCACCGTCGTGAGCAGCCGGTCGGTGGAGTCGACGTCCGCCGCCTCGGACCGGAAGACCCGGTAGCTCGAGAAGGCGTCGTCCTGCGATTGCGTCCAGCGGAGCGTGACCGCGGCGGCATCAGGGGGCTCAGCGGTTATCGGCTCCAACAGGTTGACCGCGTCGGGCGGCCGCTGCACGGTGAAGAGTCGCGGCGCCATGCGCGCGGCGGCGGCGTTGCCGGCCCCATCGGCGAAGCTGCCACTCACCTGCTGATCGAGGACCGCGGCCGAGGGTGGGATTTCCAGGTCGGCCTCATAGACTCCGTCGTCGGTCGTCGTGTCCCCGTGGGTGCCATCGTCGTAAAGCGGGCTGGAGGTGAAGACCCCAGACACGGTCACCGTGGCGGTGCCGTGCAACTCGCCGGACGTCAGCCGGAAGTGTACGACGTCTCCCGGCGCACGCACGCCGGAGCCGTCGAAATCGAACGCGGTGATGGTCGCCTGCGTGTCGAGAACGATCGTATCGGACGCCGGCAGGGTCTCCGAGCCGTCGCTCAACCGGAAGCGAGCATAGACTGTTTTGGGTCCATCGGCCGCGCTCAGGGTCCAGGAAGTGCTGCCGGTGGCCGAGCGCCAGGGCGCGGTGAACGATCCCTCGTCCTCCGAGAGCTGAATCGCCTCGGCATTCGACACGCGGTAGGAGATCGTGACCTCCCGCACGCGGGTGTAGGTAGCGTCGTTCGCGATCTGCATCGCGTACAGCCCGGGCTCGGCTGTGATCACCTCCGAGCGCGGTCCGAAACGACCACCGACCCCGGCTGCGATGCGATACTCGTAGACTCGGCCGTTCCGCACGCCGGCATCCGTATAGGAACGCGCCGAGACCTTCCCCAGGAGCTTCTCCTCCTCGGTGCTGTCCTCGTCGGTCCGCTTGCGGAAGACCGCGTACTCGTCGGCCGTCCGGCCTTCGGGCAGCCCCCAGCTCACGCGAACCAGGTTGTCGCCCACCGAGACCCGCAGCGAGTCCGGGGTCGGGAGGTCCGCTCCCACCACCGGATCGAAGGGATTGGAGAAGGAAGGCGTCTCGGTCTCCGTGCTGCACCCGACGAACGCCACCAACACGAGGGACGCGGCGAGAACCGCTCTGGCCCGCCAGATAGGTCTGTGAGTCATCGCACGCTCCAGGTTGCGCAGACATAGCCGCCGTCGGGGCAAGGAGCCACCGACCAGCTGAACTCGGGGATGCCGTCGAACCGACCGCTCGTTCCGAACGCATCCAACACGTTCCACAAGTAGGCGCCGGCAGCTGCCCCAACCAGGACCCAGCGCAGCGCGTCTCGGTCGTCGACCCGATTCGACGCCCGCTGCAGCCGGTCATGAGCCCGGCCCACGTCCTCCGTCGTCTCGGCATCGTCGAAGTCCCGCTGCGCCGCCGCCTGATCGCGGCGCGCGTCCAGAAACGCGTCCTGCGCCCCGATCGCGCCGGCGCTCAGGAGGGCGGTCGTGGCCAGGAAGAAATCGCCGCGGCCGCCGTGCCCCGCGTAGCGCTGCCCCGCCCCCGGAACCAGGAGGCTGCGCCAGCCGGCCTGGACGCCGCCCGCGCGCGGGACGGCAGCGACGTAGTTCCCCGTGCTCCCAATCTCCAGCGACGGTTGGGGGGTGAGCAGCCATGCCTCCACGCCGGCGCCGATCCAGGCCGCCGCGAGATAGCCAATCCAGAGATTCCGCAGCTCGCGCCGGTCCTGCTTCTCCTGGATCGCGTCGAGCATGCGCCCGCGCGCCTCCAGGATCGCTTCCGGCGAGACGGCCGTCAGGTAGGCGCGCTCCGCCTCCTCGCGATCGTCCTCGGCGCTTCGGCGCGCCGCCTCTTGGGCGGCCGTCAGCGTGACCGAGATGACCCCTGCCCCCACATAGAGCCAGCCGCGGTCATCTTCGCGGCGGAGATGCTGTAGTCCCGGCGGATGCGCCAGGGCGGAGGCCCCGGCCCAGGGGCGACCGACCAGGCCCGCGTCCGAACGGACGAAGCGCCCACGCAGCGACACCCGACCCGGGCCGCCAAAGGTCAGCCCGTACTCGCCGATCGGCAACTCAGCGAGCGGGATGGGGGCTGTGCCCGAGACCGAGACCGGGCCCTGAATCCGCACGTACGCGCCCGGTGGGTCGGACTCCAGCGCCGTCACCTGGGCCGCGGCTGACGTTTCCAGGATGAGCCCCAGCGCCACCGCGCCAGCGACTGTGAACCACACTCGTGACATGCTCACTCCACGCTTCGTGCCGTTCCCGACCGATACTCCTGGGCATTGATCTGGTACTTCGTCAGCAACTCGTGCAGGTTAGGCCGGGAGATCCTGAGCAGTTCCGCCGCCCTCGAGATGTTCCCCGCGGTATGTCGGAGCGCCTCCTGAATCGCCTGGCGTTCGGTCTCCTGACGCGCTTCGCGCAGCGATCGCGCCGGTGCGTCCCTGCCACCCTCGAGCCCCAGCGCTGCCACATCCAGGGTCTGCCCGCTCGCCATCACGACCGCCTTCTCGATGCGGTTCTCGAGCTCACGCACGTTCCCCGGCCAGCCATGCTGCTGCAGCGCGCGCTTGCAGCGGGTGGTGAAGGTGAGGCGTCCGCGACCGTACGCGGCACAGTAGCGATCGAGGAAGAAGCCCGCCAGGAAGAGGATGTCCTCCTGGCGTTCGCGCAGCGGTGGCAACTCGATGTCGCCCACCGACAGCCGGTAGTAGAGGTCCTGGCGGAAGCGACCTGTCCGGACTTCCTCCTCGAGCTTCTTGTTGGTGGCGGCGATCACGCGCACGTCGAGCTCGATCACGTCCAACCCGCCGACACGCTCGATCTCGTGCTCCTGGAGGAAGCGCAGCAGCTTGACCTGCAGCGGGAGCGGCAGATCCCCGATCTCATCGAGGAACACGATGCCCCCCTCGGCCAGTTCGAGCCGCCCGGGTTTGGCGGTGCGCGCGTCGGTGAAGGCGCCTTCTTCGTAACCGAAGAGCTCGCTCTCCAGCAAGTTGTCCGGGATCGCGCCGCAGTCGATCTTCTTGAACGGCTTGGCGGCCCGCGAGCTCAGGCGGCGCAGTTCCCGGGCAACGAGTTCCTTGCCCGTGCCGCTGTCGCCCACGATCAGCACCGCGATGTCGACCGCGGCGAGGCGCTCGATTCGCTGAAAGACCGTCTGCATGAGCGGGCTGCGTCCCACCAGCGAGCCCAGCCGATGCTCCTCTCCCAGCTGTCTCAGCAGGACTGCGTTCCGGCGTTCCAGCCGGCCCTTCAGCAGGACCCGGGAGAGCAGCACCTTCAGCTCCGCGACATCGACTGGCTTGCCGAAGAAGTCGGCGGCGCCGTGATCGATCGCGCGCAGCGCGTTCTCGTCGCCATCGTTGCCCGTGATCAGGACGATCTTCACGAACGGATCGAAGGCGAGGCAGCGTTCGAGCAGGGCGAATCCGGTTTCGGGATGCACGCCGTCCAGCGCCAGGTCCAGCGTGACCAGCTCGGGGCGCTCGACCTCAATGATGTGCCAGGCTGAGTCGGCGTCTTCGGCCAGGCGGACGTCATAGTCCTGGTGCAGGGCCAGGCTGAGCTGGCTCAGGAACTGTCGCTCGTCGTCGACGATGAGCAGCTTGGCGCGTCGGGGCCCGACCATGGGCGTGGAACTCATCGGACCGCTCCCCCGGGAGCCGGTGTCATGGCGGCACGGTTCGGTGCTCCGGGCTCCGGCGTGGCAACCACGTTGAGCGCGACCTCGAAGACCGATCCCTTGCCCGGCACGCTCCGGGCTCTCAGTTCACCCCCGTGGGCCTGGACGATGGCGCGGCTCTGATAGAGCCCGAGGCCGAGGCCCTTTTTCTTGGTCGTCGCGAAGGGGCGGAACAGCATCTTCCGGATGAACTCATCGGTCATGCCGGGTCCGGTGTCCGCCACGCCGATCAGGACCTGCGCGTGGCCGTCGATGTTGAAATCGCGCGTGTGAATCGCCAGCGTTCCCGTGCCATCCATTGCGTCGATCGCGTTGCCGATCAGGTTCTCGAACACCCGCCGCAGCATCCCCGCGTCCCCGCGCACCGCCCGCGTCGCCTCCAAGCGCAGATCGACGCTCAGTGCCGGGCGCCGGCCGAGCTGCATCTCGGTCACGGTCTCCCGCACCAGCTCGTTCGGCTGCACGACCCCCGCGCCCGGCCGGGGGTCCGTCCGGAGCTGCGAGAGCGTCAGGACCAGCTTCTCCATGCGCTCGGCGACGGCGGCGATGTCGTGGGCGCACTGGACCGTGGTCGTCGGATCGTCCTTCTGCTCGATCAGGTTCGAGGCGGCCATACGCAACGGGGCCAGGTAGTTCTTCAGGTCGTGCAGCACCATGCTGCTCCACTGGGACATCAACTCGGACTCGCGGGCGTCGGCGAGCTGGCGGCCCAGCCGGAGCGCGATCAGCGCCGCGCTCACGTGGCCGCAGATGCTGTCGAGGAGCGCGACGTCTTCGTAGGTGAACTTGTCACCTGCGTCACGGCGCTCCAGACCGATCGCCCCGATCAGCTTCCCGGCGTTCGTCAAAGGGCCGACGATCTGGCTCGCGGTGGCGTTCAGCCAGGTCTGATTCTCGGCGTAGATCGGGACATAGCTGAGGTCGTTCGGGTTCCGATCGAGCAAGAGCGACTTGCGCCCACCCTCGAGCTGCTGGAACAAAGGGGTCTCGGGCTCCAGCAACTCGCCGCTACCGCCGCCCTTCCCGTGCGCCGGCCGGAGGCGGCGTGCGGCTTCCTCGGCCAGCGCGATCGTCACTCCATCGGCGGCGAAGACGTCGTGCAGGATGGAGGCCACCCGTTCCAGCAGGCGTTCCTCGCCGGTGACGTTCTCCAGCGATCCGGTGACCTTGGACCACTGGGTCCGGTAGTCGTAGCGGTTGACGTAGAAGTTGCGATCGATGTAGCGTCGAACCGTGCGCTGGAAGCGATTCGAGACCAGCAGCAGCAGTCCGATCAGGACCGCCAGGAGCCCGACGCCAACGATCAGGATCTCGTCCGGGGACCACTTCGTCAGGGTCGCCACCTGAGCAGCGAGGCCGATCGAGAGCACGAGCAGTCCGGCGGCCAGCGCCGTGAACGAGGAATAGACGACGTTTCGGGAAACCGGGGCCGATACGTCGGCGATCCCGCCCCGCAAGAACCCGTACGCAACCACCCCGCTGGCAAGTATGACCAGCAGGCCCGCTGCGACGAACTTCCCGAGTCCGATCGACGAGTACAGCAGGCCGGTAGCTAACAAGAAGGTGTAGAAGGCAAGGACACCGAAGAGGCCGAGCAGGGTCGGGCGCAGCCGGTAGCGCACTTCCACCGCCGCGAGGCGGTAGGTCTTCTCGAGATTGTGCCCGACGAGCACGATCCCGACCAGCAGATAGCTGACATAGGCCTTTCCCAGGAACCCGAGATGGATCGTGCCTCGGCCGTCGGCCCAGTCATAGCCGGTAATGAGCGCGGGGTGGCGCAGCAGCACGAGGAAAGCGACTCCGAAGACGAGCAGGTAGCCAAGCGTGCGCCGGCTCTCCCGAAACGCCCCCTCCGCGTGATCGCGACCGAAGCAGAAGGAGAAGACGTAGATCGCTAGCAGGAGGGGCACGCCGGACACCGCCAGTCCGTAGACCCAGGGCACTGGCGTGGAACGCGCCCCGATCTGGACCAGGCGCTGCACGATCGCCAGGTGGGCGGACACCGTGACCGCCGCCAGCAGGGTTGCGAGGATCGCGACCCGGCGCGCGCGTCCCCGAAGAAGTGCCGCGACCACGGGCAGGGCCGTGGAGACTATCGCGGCGATCAGGAGAGCCCGTTCCAGGTTCATCGCGCCATCGTCCCCCTGAGGCGCTCGGCCTCGCCCGACGCCCATCGCCCGACGCCGGCATTGGCGTACAGCTCCCGGGTGCGGTCGAGGATCGTGATCGCCTGGGTGGTATCTCGCATGTCCGCGAAGGCCATGCGCGCTGCGGCGATCATCAGGGCTGCCCCTCGGGAGGTTCCCTTCAACGCCTCTCCCATGCCCATGAGTTCGGCAATCGCCGCATCGTACTTCTGCTGGAGCGCCAACACCTCAACCAGGCGCTCGCGGGCTGCGTAAGCCAGGGATCTCGCCGGGTAGCGCGCGATGAGGCTCCGGTAGTCTCGCTCCGCCTGCTGCAGCGCCGTCGCAGTCGCATCCTGTTCTCCCGCGCGCGAGTAGTGCATCGCGATCTCCAGGGGCGCCAGGAGGGCGGCCTTGCTGATGGGGAACTGGACGGAGAGATCGCGGTACACCTCCAGCGCCTCGGGCCACCGATGGTTCTGCTCCAGCAGCCGGGCCCGGGCCAGAAGCGCCTGCGACGCGTCGTCAGGGGCATCAGCATGCTCCTTGGCCACTCGATCCAGGTATCCGAGCGCCTCGTCCAATCGGCCGCGCTCCCGGGCGTTGATCGCCAGGACCAACAGGACCTGGGCGGCCACACCGCAGTCCGGGTAGTCCTCCATCAGCGATGTCAGCGTGGCTCGTGCCACCTCTGGATCGGCACCGGCCCGGCTCTGGATACCCGCGATGGCGAAGCGAACCTCACACGGGGGGCGTGCGGGCGTCGTGGCCGCCCGCAGCTGGTCCTCCAACCGACGCAGGATCTGCATCGCCCGATCCCATTCCCGGAGATCACCGGCGACCTGCGCCATGAGGACCCGGGAATCGCACTGCACGGTGTCACTTACGACGTCGCCCGCCAGCCGCTCGTAGTAGGCTCGCGCGGCCGCGTAGGCATCGGTAGCGACTCCCCCCGGCGCTCCCTGGGAGCGGAGCTGTGCGATCCGCAGAGGGAGGTCCAGGACCGAGCCCGCGATGCCGGTCGCCCCCGAGCGAGGCGGGATGCGGCCCACCACGGTCTGGTAGAGATCGGCCGCCGCACGCAGGTCTCCCCGGCGTTCCGCGATCTGCCCGCGCGCCAGCGCGACTTCGGCCGCCACCGCCGGGAGGTCATCGAAGTCCTGCGCCAGCCGCTCGTAGATGCGTTCCACCTGGATGGAATCCTGCAGGGCACCATTGATCTGAATCGCTGCGAAGAGAGCACGCGCGGCAACCGTGCGAACGTCAGGATCGCCCCTGCTGCCCTGGCCGGACCCGCCGGGCGCCCCATAGTGATCCGCAATTGCCTCGTAGCGTGCCGCGAGGACTCGCCACGAGTCGTCGCCGTCCGTTCCCGGCTCGATCGATATGTTCCTTTGCTCCCAGTGCGCTCGCCACAGCTCTCGCTCGGCGCGATAGCGCACGCCGATCTGGCGGTCGTGGCCGCAGGAGGCCACGAAGAGGGCGAGCAGCGCTAGGAGCAGGCCGTTCTTCATCGCTTTTCCTCCAGCCGCCACAGGAAGAGCCGAGTCACCGCGCCCATCAGGAGAAAGGTGGCCAGAAGTTGGCAAACGATCTGCACCACAACAAGGCTGGTGATGACTTCCGGCTTCAGCCGATTCGCCACCAAGTCCACCCGGCTTGTTGCATAGGACGAGGGGAAGAGCAACACCGCCGGTAGCCCCACCGCGACCAGCGTCGGCAGGAAGGTCCGCCAGGTCACGCGAACGGAGTCCCGGATGGAGGCCCAGATCCCGTGACCCATCAGGACGATCCAAGCCGTGGTGTAGGCCATCAGGCTCTGGAAGAGCACGAAGATCGCCATTACCGTGAGCCGCATCGCCCAGCGCACCGTGCCGTTCTCCAGAACGAGATCACGGGGAACCAGTGAACCGAGGAGCGTGATCCCGAGGAGAACGCCCACGATCAGGAGGGTCACACCGATCAACGGCGGAGCGCTGCGGAGGATCCGATCTCGGCCTAGCGGCCCCGGATCATGGCCGAATGCTCGTGCGAAGAGCAGGGTGGCCACCCCGCCGGCCACGGAGGCGAGGAGCACGCTGATGATCAGATTCACCCGGAAGAACATCGTGGGCAGCAGATAGAGCAGCGCCGGGTAGTGGGTGGCGCCATTCCCGCCGAGAAACCGCACGAGGGGCAATCCGACGGGAATCAGCGCCGCGTGATGGAACCCGGTGATGAGCCTGAGCAGGGCGAACTGCACGAGGCTGACAGCCAGGAAGGGCAGCCAGATCCCAGCCCGACCTGCCGTGACGACGACACCACGCCAAGCCCAGATCGCCACACCGAACCAGGGGAACCGATTCACAGTTGCGTTTGCCTCCTAATGTTTGGAGACTCGCCTCTCTGCTGACCGCAGTTGCCCGGAGCGAAGGGAGGCCTGGTCAACTCGGATCCCGCGCGTTGCAGAATCACCGGTGAGCCACATGCCTCCACGGGGAGGACTCCCCGTATCCTTCTCCCCTAGCTGCAACAGGTGTTCCGCGTACCCCAATCGGCCCTTGCAGCATAGCAGACGCCATGCATAAGGGTCCAGGCCCCTGTCGCCAAATCGCGACACTTTGCCACGTGAATGCAACTCGGTTCGCAATTCACTGTGTGACAATAAGATAAGGCCTGTCGCCAGCTCCATTGGATCTTGCGATGTCGGATCCCACAACGGCCGGCTGTCACTTTTCGATCCATGCGACGCACGCAGCATGGCGATGTTATCGGAAGTGTCAGTCTCTATCGTAAGAGGCCTCCCAGGCTTGAATTAGATTGGAAGATCCATTGACGCACGAGTGCCGAGACCTGGCCAATGCGATTCCCCGCTCACAAGTGAGTGACCGAGCTCGCTTCATCTGTGCATCGCACGCCGCGCGGGCCCTGCCGCCCGTGCGAGGTCACGGCAAGCATCGACCCCTCGGCCCCCTCGCAGATCGCTCGGCTGAAAGCGCGTGCCGCTGCCGAATCGAGATGTGAGAGTGACCCGGCTAGCATCGTCCGGCGGTCAAGCTTCCGGGGCATTTGCTAGGGCGGGTAGGGTACTTCGGTGACAACTACGTGGCGGCATCGGTTGTCCCTCGCGGCACGGTCGTTGGGCTGTCTCGTGGCCGTGGGGCAACTGAACTTGAATAGCGCGTTTCATGGTGTGACAAGCGTTCGAACGCGCCCTGAACGGAGAACACTCGCCGAGGACACTGCCGCTGGTCTAGACTTCCCCGTCACACGTATTGCACTGGACGCGAACGCTTACGCCAAGAGCGTCGGACCACGGGGGGGTGATCCAGATGCAGACAGAGAAGTTCGGCCCGAGTGCGCCCGGTGCCCAACCGCCTCGAGCGGACGCGGGACCCGAGGCCGCGCGCGAGGCCGCACTCGGCAGCCGCATCGTCTACTATGTGGTAGCGATCCTGCTGACCTCACTGGCAGCCACCGCTCTCGTCACGGTGTCGCCGGAGATCGCGATTGGCGTTGCCTTTGCCTGTGTCTGCGGAGTCATGGTGCTGGCGCGCCCGTTCTGGGGCCTCTTGCTCTACACCTGCCTCTTCCTGATCCGTCCCGGGGAGCTCTATCCAGCGCTTGCGCCGCTGCACCTGGAACGCGTGGTTGGCGCCCTAGCCCTGGTGGGGATGTTCTTTGGGCAGTACCAGCGCGAAGGTCGATTGCTGCTCGACCGCTCGCGCCAGACCAACCTGCTCCTGATCTTCCTCGTAACTGTGTTGCTCTCCGTACCATTTGCCTATTGGCGCATGGGGGCCGTGAATGGCTTCATCGAGATGCTCAAACTAGTCGCCCTGTACTTCCTAGTTGTTGGACTCGTCGACTCGCGCCGGCGGCTGCGCATCTACGTCGGCCTGCTGAGCCTCTTGACGATCTACACTGCCGTGGTAGCGCTCCGCGACTATATTCGTGGAACCTCCTACTTCGCGCAAGGCATCGACCGGGCGGTCGGCGAAACGAGCGTCGCAAGCAACCCAAATCAGCTCGGCACGACCCTGGCGGTCGCCGTTCCGCTCTTCGTGCTCCTGGCGCTCTGCCGACCGCTGCGTGGCTGGCGGATCTTCTTCGGGCTGTCGGCGCTGCTTTCGGTCATCACCATGACACTTACAGGATCGCGCGCCTCGCTGCTCGGGTTCCTGGCGGGGGTGATCTATCTCTGGTGGACTTCGCGACGACGAGTCCTCATCGGCATCGTTGGGCTCGGGCTGCTCGTGGGCGGCTTCCTGCTGATGCCGGACCAATACAAGACCCGCTATGGCACGATCACCAGTGAGGAGCTCGACGGCTCCTCGAAGGCACGAGTCGACACCTGGATCACGGGGCTGAAGATGACGATCGACCGTCCCGTATTCGGGGTCGGCATCCGCTGCTTCGGCACGGCCCATGCCGGCGGCTACTCGCCGGAGTACCGCCGCAATTGGCTTGAATCGCACAGCCTATACATACAGGTGCTGGCGGAACTGGGGCTGATCGGGGCCACCGTCTTCCTCCTTCTCTGGTCGGAGTTCCTCCGGCTGAACCGTCGCGCGGCACGACTGCTCGCCGCAGATGACGGATGGCGAGTCGAGGGCACTCTCCTAAAGGCTGTGTTCGCGGGGTTCCTGGTCATGTTGGTCTCAGGTATCTTCGGACACAGTCTCTTGAGGGACACTTGGTACGTCTATGCCGGACTGGGCCTTTGCGTGCTGCGGATCTATTTGAGAGATGCGGAGACGGCCCAATCCGCGGTCACCTGTAGGTTTTCATAAGCTAGGGACCGCATAGGACCGGGTTTTTCAGAACCTTTCCCCCCTTTCGGGCCGGGTTTTTCATAACCATGCCCCCCCCTTGTTAGGCGACTCCAGCTTGCGACACTCCCGCGCCGGCCATGGTGGCCGCGGGCGGGAGGTCGAGATGCCCTACAGGGAAGTGACCATGCTGGAGACCAAGGAACTGCTGCGACTCTGGTTGGACGGGATGGCGATCAAGAGGATCGCCGGCCGCCTCGGCATAGACCCGAAGACCGTCCGGCGCTATGTCCGGGCCGGCGAGGAGCACGGGCTCTCCGGCGGCCAGGGCGCCGACGTACTGACCGACGACATCGTCGTCGCCGTCATGGCCACCGTCCGGAACGTGCCGGGGCGTCCGCGGGGCGACGCCTGGGCGCTATGCCGCGAGAACCGGCGCTTCATCGAGGAGCAACTCAATGACCGGGTCCGGCTGACAAAGATCCGCAAGCTCCTGAACCGCAAGGGAGTCCTCATCCCCTACGGGACCCTCTACCGCTTCGCCGTCCGGGAACTGGGCTTCGGGTGCGGTCGGACCACGGTTCCCGTGGCCGATTGCGGTCCCGGCGAGGAACTCCAGGCCGATACCGGCTGGATGATCCTGCTCGAGCCGGATCTGTTCGGGAAGCGCCGGCGCTTCCGGGCCTGGATCTTCACCTCGGTCCTCAGCCGGCATCGCTTCGTCTGGCCCTGCTTCTCCGAGAGCACGCAGACCGCGATCGAGGCCTGCGAGGCAGCCTGGGAGTTCTTCGGCGGGATCTTCAAGGTCCTGATCCCGGACAACACCAAGGCGATCGTCGACCAGGCCGATCCCCTTCATCCCCGGCTCAACCAGGCCTTCCTGGAGTACGCCCAGGCGCGCGGCTTCCACATCGACACCGCCCGGGTGCGCAAGGCCACGGACAAGGCCCGCGTGGAACGCTCCGTGCGCACGGTTCGGGAGGACTGCTTCGGCGGGGAACAGCTCCGGGATGTCGAACAGGCCAGAGAGCACGCGCGCCGCTGGTGTCTCGAGGACTACGGCATGCGGCGTCACTCCCGGACGCACCGGATGCCACGCGAGCACTTCGAAGCCGAGGAGAAGTCCGTTCTGCTGGCCGCGCCGGTCGAACCCTACGACATCCCGATCTGGGCCCATCCCGTGGTCGCCCGCGATCAGCTCGCCCAGGTGGCCAAGGCGCTCTACAGCCTCCCGACCTACCTGAAGGGCAAGAAGCTCGTGGCCCGAGCCGACCGGAGCCTCGTCCGCTTCTATCACGCCAGGGTCCTGGTCAAGACCCACCCCCGACAGCCCATCGGCGGCAAGTCGATCGATCCGAGCGACTACCCGAAGGAGAAAGCGGCCTATGCAATGCGGGACCTCGAGTTCCTCAAGCACCAGGCCGACCTGCATGGGGAAGCGGTGGGACGCTTCGCGCGGGCCCTGCTCGACTGTCCGCTTCCCTGGACTCGCATGCGGCGCGTCTACGCGCTGCTCGGCCTGACCCGCAAGTACGGAGACGCCCGCGTCAACGAGAACTGCGAGATCGCGCTGCGCCTCGAGATGCTCGATGTCCGGCGTCTCGAACGCATGATCACCAACGCCCGGCCGCCCCATCCCAACCTGGCTCCTCCCGCCCGTGTGATCCCGCTGGCCCGCTACCTCAGGCCGGCAAGCCTCTTTGCACTCTCCCGAACCCCTGGACAGAAAGGAGAACCCAAAGCATGACGACGGAGCTGATCTCCTCCGACCTCAAGGTCGCCTTGCGGCGACTCCGGCTCGGACCCCTGCTCGACACCTTGCCCGAGCGTCTCGCCCTGGCCAGACAGCAGAAGATGCCCCATCAGGACTTCCTGCTGCTCATCCTCTCCGACGAAGGCGCCCGCCGCGACGGTCGCGCCGCCCAGATCCGCGCTCAGAAGGCCCACCTGGACCCGGCCATGCAGCTCGAGGCCTGGGACCCGACCGCCCGAGTCACCTACGACCGGGAGCTCCTCAACGAGCTCGCCTCCCTGCGCTTCATCGACGCCCACGCCAACGCGATCATCGTCGGCCCCGTCGGCGTCGGGAAGACCTTCGTCGCTCACGCCCTCGGACACGTCGCCTGCCGCCACGGCCACTCCGTCCTGGCCCTCCGGGCCGATCGCATGCTCAAGACCCTCAAACACTCCCGGCTCGACAACTCCTACGAGGTCGAACTCCGCAAGCTCCTGGGCGTCGACCTGCTGATCATCGACGATTTTGCCCTCGACGCCATGGACGCGACCGAGAGCCGCGACATCTACGAGATCATGATCGAACGCCACCGCGCCGGATCTATGATCGTCACCTCCAATCGCGGACCGGACGAATGGCTGGCCACCTTCGCCGACCCGGTCCGCGCGCAGAGCGCCATCGACCGGTTCACGAGCATGGCCTACGACCTGCAGATCGAGGGCGAGTCCTACCGCGGCCGGCTCAAGCCGGGCCGCCCGCATACCGCTGGACAGAAAGGAGGGGAGTAGGGCACTCTGGCGCCGTCGCCTTCAAGGAACGCGGGGGCATGGTTCTGAAGAGCAGGGGTCCCATCCCTATGAAAACCGACAGTCACCCGACTCTGAGACCAGGAGAGAGGCTCCGCTGAGATACTACGTCCCCGCTGGTGGGGCATCGCCTCCCGTCGCGGGGACTCAAGTGTATGCCTGTTGAGCGAAGGCTGCCGGGCGGCATCGCACCCGGCGGCCTAGCGAATGAGAGTACCCACGGGACACACCGAAGGAGGCAACCACCTATAAGCGGTTTCATGACTGCCTCAACGCCATGATGAGACAGGCGACATGAAAGAAGGCCCGGTACATCTCGACGCGATGCTCGTGCCGAACCAGCAGGCGGCGGAAGGCGCCGAACCACGCGAACGTGCGCTCGACCTTCCAGCGGCGCCGGTAGCGGCGCAGGGGGCGGCCGTCCTGAGTCCTGGGGCGGGATCGGTTGCGGCGATGGGGAGCGATCAGCTCCACGCCCCGCCGCGCCAGATCCCGGCGCAACGGATCGCTGTCGCAGCCCTTGTCCCCGATCAAGCGCAGCGGCTAGGCCCGCGGCCGCCCCGGACCCGGCCGGGGGACGCGGATCGTCGCGAGCGTCGGCGCGACGAGCGTGACCTCCGCCGGGGACGCCGAGGCGAGGTACATTCCAAGAGTAACACCTTTGCGCTCAACCACCACCATGCACTTCGTACCCTTGCCCCGCTTGGATTTTCCGACTGCGGCGTCCCCCTTGTCGCCGGGAAGAAGGAAGCGTCGATGAACGCCTCCTCCCAGCCTAATCGACGCTTGGCGTCGAGCTCGGTCAGGAAGGCACGCCAGACCGTCACCCAGGCCCCCTCGTCTTCCCAGCGCTGCAACCGGCGCCAACAGGTCGCCGGGCTGGGATACCGCTCGGGCAGATCCCGCCAGCGTGCACCGGTCTTGAGCACCCAGAGAATGCCTCCGAAGACATGACGCGAGTCCGCCCAGGGTCGTCCTCCCTTGGAGTTCTGCGGCAGATCGGGAAGCAGGGGTTCGATGTGCGCCCACTGGGTATCGGTCAGGAGCTCGTTCCTGCGAGCCGTGGGACCACCTCCCGGCGCGGAAGGTGGCACGCTCCCGAATGCCACGCAATCGCAACATGGGTCATGAAACTGCTTCTACACTCCCAGTTCGTCCATGCACGCTAGCAGCCGGCGCGACACCTCCTTGTATTGATAGGTCTGGATCGCCGCGGATCGCGGTGGCGGCAGAACCCCCTCATCAAGCAGTCGGAGGATCACTGCATCGATTTCTTCCTCCTTTTCAATATTGCACACGACGCCGCCCGTCTCCGTGACCACCCGCGCGACGCAGCCCGGAATCGGGGTAATGGCCAGGACGGGAGTGCCAGATCCCCAGTAGTCCACCAGCTTCGACGGGAGAAAGATGCTCTCGGCCGTTTCCGTCAGCTTGGCGTCAATGAGAAGGAGGGCGTCCTGATCCCGCATCAGGGCCAAGGACTCCAGGTAGGGAATGGTAGGATGCACCCTAACCACGCCCTCTAACCCCTCCCGACGGGCGAGCTCGCGCTCCTTCGGCGGGAAGCTCCCATAGCTGTCGACCTGCAGGCGATCCAGGAGGCTCCGCCGTCGATGCAGCCGGCCTAGAGCGAGCAAGAGCGGGGCCGGAGACCGCCGCCCGTAGAAGTGCCCCGTATGGAGTAGGCGGATGGGTCCCGGCCGGCGCGGAGATACTGCCGGAGGCCCGTACCACTCCGGAACGAAGGCGTGAGGAAGAACGCCAGCCTTGCCACGAAGAGCCGCAGAGTGATCCTCCTCGGCCAGCCGGAGCATCTCTTCTGAGGTGAAGAGGACGCGGTCCGCAGTCCGCATGACCTTCGCCTCCAGTGAGCGATGATACTTGGCGATGCGCTCACTCGGGAACGGGTCGTAGATCCTCCGCGCCCAGGGATCGCTGAAGTAGGCCACCCACGGAAGCCCGGTTCGCTTCTTGAGGTGAAGCCCCAGAAGGTGGTTGACGTGCGGCTGGCTACATGTGAGGACGATGTCGTACCGGCGGAGATCCAGGCGGCGCAGCCGCAACATGGCGGGGATGATCCACTCCCTCTTCTTGGGTTCGAAGAGCCTCATCCCGAGCAAGGTTCTTCCCGCCAGCCGTTTCAATCCGCGGGCGACGATACTTGCCTCCAGGGACCAGACCTGGTGCTGGACGAGGTCCGCGGGCACGACCCGCTGGATGGAAGGATCAAATAGACCCGGATCCGGCGCTAGGAACGATCTCGGATCAATGGTGAGGACCTCCACGTCCGCACCGTTTTCCCGCATTCCGAGGATGAGCTTCAGATAGCACAAGGCCGACGGGACCAAGAGCGGAGGAAAGCAGTAGACTATTGCGAGAACTCTCACCGTTGACCTCCCAGGAAGTCCCCTTTGACTAGAGCGCATCTCCCTTGCATCCCCCGTCGCCGAACGGTTTCACAGAAGAGACCATCGCGCAAGGAGGACTTCCCCGACTCTGCGGCAGCGGAGCAGATCGTGAATTCCGCGGAAGGACTCAGCGCCGCGGATTGAGAAGCCCCCGGCCGCGAGCCTCGCTCGCTCCGCCGTCGACGGCGGCGTCTCACACGAGCGGACCGGCGGCGACAGGCCCCCGCGGCTCTGAGCGCAAGCTCCAACCTGCTGGCGCCCTGGAAGACCTTGCGGAGGTTCTCGGGCTTCCCAGACGATGGGGCATCGGGACCCGCACAGACGTGAGCGACGGACCCGATCGGATTGCCCTTGATGTGCCGAGACGGTGGCCGACGAGACCTCGGTGAACCTCTTCCTGCTCTTCAGGAGACTACCGAGCTCCAGTCGGAGGGAATCCCTGCGGACTGGCCACCATTAGGGTGCGGGCAACCTGCCGGGTCATGCCCTGCGGCAAACGACTTGCTTGCTTCAGTCGGCGAGCCGCACTACGTGCCTCGGTCCGACCCGACCGCGACCTTCCTCCGGCGAAACACTGCACTCCGGATCACGTCGCCAAGCTTGCGCCTCTCAGCAGGAAGGAGTGCGATCAAGACCAACGGAAGATACGCAAGGAGGGAGAGGACCGTGCCGGCAAGGATGGCCTTGTATGAGTTTGCGCCCAGGAACCTGGCAATCACTATCGTCAGGCCGAAGTGCACAAGACTGATCAGTACGGGGCGCCCCTGGATCTCCCGGAAGAGCACTCCCGGGGAGATCTCCAGGTACCGACAGGAGTACCAGAAGAAGACGCACTGCGCCGCGGCCACCGTGACCAGGACACCTAGGGCCACTCCCGCTATGCCCATCGATGCCACAAGGAGGAAGCTCAGGATCACGGCCAGGAGAGACGCCGCGGCCGAGACGGCCACCAGCAGGTTCAGGCGCCCCACGCCGATGAACAACCGCCAGAGGAGTGGCTGCAGTCCTTCCAGTAGAGCTGCCGCGGTCAGCATGTACAGCGCGACGTGGCCGCGCTCCGCGTATTCCGGACCGATCCAGATTCCGATGAACCGCCGACCATACACGAAGACGAGGACTAGAATGGGAAGGGTGAGAATCAGAATGTACCGCGAGTACCGTAGGTAGATCGATCGAAGAAAGGCGACTTCCCTTCTGCTGTCCAATTCACTGAACATGGGCATGAAACCTGCGGAGAGCGCCCACGGGATCTGCTTGGCATAGTCGACGAGGCGTACTGGTATAGCGAAGAAGGCAGTCGCCGTGGCGGAAAGCTGCGAACTAATGATAAGGGGCTGGGCGTAGCTGGACACGCGTGCCGAAGTAGCCGAAACGAAGAGCCGACCCCCGAATCCGAGAAGCTCCTGAAATGACTTCCAGCTGATTCGCCGGAAGGCCGGCTGGATTTTCGGCAGCGTGCACTTGCACAGCACGATCGTGGCGATGAGTGCCGCCAGATCGGTGGCAGTCTTGCTCGCTGCCAGGAAGACCAGTCCTCCGCGTAGCAGAAAGACTACGAGGAGCGCCGCGTGAATCAGCCAAGCTGTGATGTCGACGAGATTCTTGGCGTGATAGAGCTGCCAGCCATAGAGAATGCCCGCAAACAGGTAATTTAAGAAGAGGATCATCACATCTCCGGCGACGATGACGAGGAGGATGCGGAGACCCACAAACCCATGAAACTCCCTCACCAAGCGCGGAATCAGGGGAGGAAGGATGACGGCCACAAAGAGGGACGCCAAGAACCCGACCGCGGTGAAGAAAACGAACGCCGCGGTGACGAGTTCCTCCAATTTCGCGCGGTCGTTGCGTCCCTGATACTGCCCCACCAGCTTCACTACCGCGGGCTGTACTCCCAGCTCCAGGATCCCGGCGTAACCCACAAAGGCAAGGAGGACCACCCAGAAGCCGTAGGCAGCGTCGCCCAGTGTTCGGACGATGAACGGGGTTAGAAAGAAGGTCACACCCAGGGAGATCACGAACCTGGACACGTTGGACGCGGAGCTCAGGGTCAGACGCCTGTGGACGCTTCTGGCGGTCACGCCGGACGGAGAGAAGCGCTTTCCCAACGGGTCCGCCTCTTCCTGATTCATCGGTGCGTCGATGTTGACCTTCTCGGGCGCTCCGGAAAGTGGATCCTGTGCGTTGTGCGGTTCCCTCGCCCATGATCCGTGCTCTCCGGACCATCACGGTCGAGTCTACCCTCACCTCCTGCCGAGCACCTAGAAGGAACTGCGGGCCGGTCATTGGAGGCCAGCCTGGTCGTGGCGTCCAAGGCAAGCCCGCCTCCGCCCCATGCGCCTCAGCGCATGGACACATCTCCGACACACGACCTCCGAGCTGCACAGGGCAGGGCTGCGCTCGGCCAGGGCGCGGGACCACCATCCGACCCGAACCGACCCCGCTGGGCCGACGGCAGTGACCGGACGCAGCACCCGATCGGGAGGGGGACGATGCCCCGATTCCGGGACAACAGGGGTGTCGGAATCATGATGCGGCACCGCCTGCCTTGCCACAGTCCATGCCAGCAGCTCGACCCCGCGCTGTGGGTAGGATCTGGGTAAGAACTCCGCTTGCCGCGTCGCCCCGCGAAGACAACCTGGGCCTTGCCCCTGTTCGCTAGGGTGTTACCATCATGCCATGGGACCTGAGATCAACGCACGGTGCGCTGGTGTGGATCCAGGGCTCTTTGGTTCTCCGCCCTGTCGGCACACGAAGCCAACCCAACTCCTTCGCCCGTTCCACGGCCACGGCCGGTTGAGCCGGGCGAGGTGCTACTCGATCTGCCCTGCTCTGGGGAGCCGATCGTGAGCGCCAAGTGCCAGGTCATCGGTGCGGGACTGCTTCTGCTGCTGTCCATTCTACCGCCGTGCGCGGCAGCGCCATCTTCACCCAACATGGTGCATGGGATGGTCTACTTCACTCGCGCGCAGGGCGCTGGCCCACTGATGAATGCCCTGATTGCGCGGCGGTACGCCCTCGGAGTAGCCGGCCTGGAAATCGCCCAGAACGCGCAGGAGATCAAGCACCTGAATCCCGACTTCGAGTGGTACGTCTACAACTCGATCACCGACAACCTGGTCGGTTCTTCCACTGATCCCGAGGACGCGCTCATCTCCCGCATCGCCGCACGGCATGGGTGGGATCATGAAGAGGCCTACCTGCACTTCCGCGACGACACTTCCCTGATCCTCGAAGGGAAGCTTGTGTCCGTCCCTGGCTGGGGCGGGGGCAGCGCCGCATCGAAGGCGCAGGCGAGAGTCCCCGTCTACAGGGCGGACTTGAGCCGCCGGGTGGTCAACTTCTCGACTCCCGAGGCCAGGCAGTTAAACAAGGAGGTGATTCTGGCGCTGACCCTGGATCGGGTGTTCGACAACACAAGTCTCCATCCCGACGGGATCTTCTTCGACAACTGCGCATATCAACTCTACAACACCGGGCAGATCACCAAGGGTGGCCACGTGCTCGAGACACCCGGCTACCTTCAGGTGGAGAGCGCAGAGTTCCAGCTATGGCACTGGTACAGCAATTTGGGCCCTTTCCTTACGGTCCTGATGGACACGCTCAGGACCTCGGCGACGTGGTCCCCGGATGGGAGGAGAAAGCTGCTTGCCATCAATGTGGCCAACGCCTGGACGGACTCCTACGTCTCCATGAGCGTGGCCGATCTTCTCTACCTGGAGTTCCAGTACGATCCCGTTCGTTGCTTCGGTGGCCACGAGGTCGAGTACGCGTGGCAGCGGGACCGCCTGGCCGCCGCGGCCGGGATGCGAACCCTGTATCTGCCGGCCAGAATGACCGAGGTCTCCGGCCTGCCGGGGTCGTTCAGCCCCGAGGAGGCTTACCTCGGGTCTTTGGCGTGGTACATGACGACGCGGAGCGACGGCTCCGTCCTGAACATCGAGAGCAGCGGGCTGCCCTCGGACGCCGGTTGGGACACGCTCTCGTGGCGCGGCTGTGTCGATGTCGTCGAGCGCCAGTTGGGAAGGGCCACCGGTGATCCCTACACGCTCTCCGAGGGTACGGATCCAACGGGAAAGCCTTACCGAGTGTGGGCTCGGAGATACGAGAACGGGCTCGTTCTGGTCAGAAACCGGGGTCGATGGGACGAAGGAATCGAGCCGGGAACGGCCGTGACGATTCCACTCCCTGGTCCCATGGCCTCTGTCTCTCCATCCGGGAGGATCCACACGGCCGTCTCCTCCGTCGCGCTGCGGAACGGCGGGGCGGCGATTCTCCTCGGCGATGCCAGCCGGTCGAGGCCTCGTCCCGGTCCCCCAGGGGGCTACTTCGTCGGAAGCCCGACTTTCGGCAAGGCTCCGCTGACGGTCGTCTTCAAGGACTGGTCGACCGGCAGTCCTGCGTCCTGGTCGTGGAGCTTCGGCGACGGCGGAACGTCCACCGCCCAGAATCCCACGCACGCGTACGAAGCCGCCGGCACCTATGCGGTACGGCTCACTGTGGGCAATGCCCAGGGATCGAATACCATGACCCGGGCCAGCTGCGTCACCGTCGTGGCTCCCGCCCAGGGGTTCGGAAGATAAGCTTCCTCCGCCAGCCGACTGGCACACGGCGCCGCGGGGGCGTTTGAGGCTGTGGACTTGGAGTCCTGCGCGCTCATGAACGTGCAGAACCAGCTCAAGAAGCGGGTCAAACGGATCCTCACGCGGGGCTGGATCCTGCGTCTCGCCGGAACGCTGGCGCCCCCGCTGCTGGCGATTCTCCGGTATCACTCGGTCGCCGAGGAACCGGGGCTGTACGAGGACTCAATCGGTACGGGCATCGTTCATTCCCGGCGGCTCTTCCGTGAGCAGATGCGCATGGTCGCGCAGGACTATCACCCTGTGACCCTCGATGATCTTGTCCAAGCCCATCTCCGGGCGACCAGCCTGCCCAGGAGGGCCGTGGCGATCACCTTCGACGACGGCTTTGCCGACAACTACGAGGTGGTCGCTCCCATCCTCGAGGAAACCGGTATTAGGGCAGCCTTCTACATCACGGTGGCGGCCGTGGAGTGCGAGCATCCCCCCTGGTTCATTCGACTCCGCCACGCCTTTCGCACATCGCAGAACGGGACCTGGTCCGGCCCGGAAGAAGGGTCCGTCTTCGTCCTGTCAGACGCCGCCGCAAGACGCCGGGCTTTCGTCCGCGCCTGCGAAGGAACGGCCCGCCTGACGGGACGCGCTCAGGAACGGAAGGTGCGGGAGATCGAGGACGCTCTCGGAGTATCTCCGTTCGCGCCCCGGCCGTCCCTGATGATGACCTGGAACCAGATCCGGGAGTTGCACCGCGCGGGCCACATTGTCGGCTCGCACTCCCTCACGCACCCCAATCTGGCCTACGTCGACCTCAACGAGGCACGCGTGGAGCTCTCCGAGTCCAGAGATCGTCTGGCCCGGGAGCTCGGTGCGTCCGTCGACCACTTCGCGTATCCCTCCCCGGTGCTTCAACCCCACTGCACCGAGCAGACCGTGGCCTTGTCAAGGGCGTCGGGGTACAAGACCGCCGTGACCTGTCACCCCGGTCCCGTCCGTCTGGAGGATGACTGCCTCCTGCTCAAGCGGAACGTCGTCCCCACTGATCTCGATGAGTTCCGTTGGGTCCTCGAGGCGACCCTGGTCGGCAGAGTACTCTAGGCGAACATATGGATGGCAGCACCGGGAGCCACCCGGACGGATCCGGTCACGATCAGGCCGCCCGGCGGGTCCATCAGTTGCTCCATTTCTGCAGATGGGATCGCTGACGAAACTCATCGTGATCGGCGTACGTCAGATGCCAGTCGTCGATCTGGCCCACGGCTTCCGCCAGATCCTCGCCGAACCAGGCCCGAAAGGGGGCGCCTTCATCGATCCGGGATCGGCCCGGAAGTGACGCGAAGCGCGAGGTGAAGCGCCGGCCGCTCATGCGCAGCCGGACAATGTCGGCGCGCCGGAAAGCCGTGCGGCGTGCGGCCTCAAGCACCGCCGTCTCCTGCCCAGGCAGGGCATCGAGATCCATCACCTCCACCGCCAGAAAGGGCCTGCGATCCGCGGCCGGCGAGAGAACGAAATGGCCCGCCCACTCCCCGTCGACGGTCACGCGGTAACAGGCGAAGAGCGACGCCAACGGACCGCCAAATGCGTAGTCAAGATAACTCGGGCCGTGGGGGACCGTGTTATCGGACGCCGGGCCGCGATCCAGGCCGGCCGCGCCCGGGCGCTCCGTGCGGCTGGCCAAAACGGTCCCTTGCCCCGTGCGGAACCCCACCTGCTTGGGGGGGAAAGATCGTGCCTTGGCGCGCAGCCGATCGTGGAGGCGCCCCGGGGAGAGGTTGGGGAAGAACCAGCGGCACGTCGCGAGATGACCAAGCAGATGGGCACCCATCTTCTCGAACAGAGGGATGGAACTGTCGGTCCCCCCCAGAACGATCATCAGGCTCTTGTCCCCCTTCATGGTGTCCAGCATGTTCTTGCCCAGACCGAGGCCGCGGTATTCAGGATGGACATAGAAGTTGATGGGCCAGAGGGCCCGGGTCCGCTGTCCTGCGAGAAGAAGCGGCGTGCGCAGCCAGCCGATCGTGCCGACGATACGATCGCTGTCGCGCGCGACAAACGTCACAACCTCGATGTCCCCTTCGACAAGACGCGGGGATGAGAACTGCTTGAGGTTGGCCTGGGGCATGCCGAGGGCGAGAAGATCGAAGAAGGCATCGAGCGCCGGGAGTTCGTCGGGATGCAGTCTTTCGATTCTCATCGGTCAACCCGTCTCGGCGGAACCCGCTGGTCCCGCGACCGCGTCTCGCAAACGCTGCGCTTGCCGCGGCGATGTATCCAAGTCTCCACCTCGCCGGAGGCGAACTGGAACCGGAACTGCAGATACACCCACTCCTGCCATCTGTCAAGAAACCTGAGCCTGCGTCTCTCGGCCGAGGATGGCCGGGAGCTGGGCCGAGCCTTGCGGAGACGGAGCATCGGCTCATCCGTCGATCCGCGCCGGGACCATCCGCCAGGCCCACGGCTTCCCAGCGGTGGCGGCGGGTGATTCCGTGACCCGGGCTGCGCGCGTGGGACGGACCTGCCCACGACGAACCTCCCGCCCCGAGAGATAGTGCGGCCAGTGGAGCCGGAGGAGCGCCCAGCCATCGTCGTTCCTCTTCCTGCGCTCTGTCGCTTGTTGCCGCCGCGTGCCCTTGGTAGCATCCCACGTCAGCGATTTCCGGCAACCGGGGGTGGGCATGAATGACCCAATCACCGTGACTCGACTCGATAGCACCGGCTCCTTCGACGCTCTCTCCGCTGGCTGGGACGCCCTCCTGACCTCTTCCAGCACCGCCAGCGTTTTTTCGACCTATGGCTGGCTGCGGACCTGGTGGCGGCACTTCGGCGACGGGAATCAGTTGTACCTCCTCCTCTGCCACAAGGGTGAGGAGCTCGTCGCCGCAGCGCCTTTCATGCAGTTGGGACCGCCCGGGCGTGTGCGGCGAAGCATCGAATTCCTCGGCACTCCTAGCGCCGACTACGCAGATATCATCGGGGCGGTCACCCCCGAGATTCTGGAGGCCATCTTCGGATACCTCCGAAGTCACGGCGCTCACTGGGATCGCGTGGTTCTAACCCAGTTACCCCAAGACTCGGACACCGTGCGGCTGGCCCCCGATGTCCTGCGGGCATGCCGGTCTCCCTACCGCCTCCGCCCTATCGAACGTGCCTCGCGTCTCGTGTTCCAGGGTTCCGATGAGGAGCGCACGGTCTTCTCGATCCGGCGGAATCGCACCATGCGCAAGAAGCTGCACTTCCTTGAGCGGCTCGGAAAGGTGAACTACCGGCGTCTGACGACCGCCGATGAGATCAGTCCCCACCTCGCCGCTCTCTTCCATTGCCACATCTCGCGCTGGAGAGACACTGCTTGGCCCAGCAAGTTCCTGGACTCAAGACACAGACTGTTCTACGAAGATCTTGTGAATGCGCTGGCACCCCACGGAGAAGTGTTTCTGTCGGCACTCACGCTCGACCAGTTGCCATTGGCCTATCTCTTCGGCTATCGGTGCGGGACAGCCGCGTACCTGTATACCATCGCATCATCCAGCTACTATGCTCGGAAGTCCTCGGGCATCACGGCGTACCTCTACACCACAGAGGATCTGATTCGGGACGGCTGCCGGTCCGTCGATTTCGGGCGCGGAGAGCACGAGCACAAGGAGCTGTTTGTCAACGAGACCGCCACGAACTACGAGCTGGAGATCTTCGGAAGCCCTGTCAGGCGGCGCTTGGTCGGCCTGTACGACGGCCTGAAGAGCGCGCCAGCGGCGCGCCGGGTCGTGCGCGCAGGATGGGCCCAGCGTCTGAAGCAGCGTTGGCGGCAGGAGGCCGCGGAGACCGGAATACGGCGAGGCATCGCGCGCGCGCTGCGGGCCTGCACGCGGCAGGTGTTCGAGATCCGGCGGCTGCGGATCCTGGCCAGGGCCGCCGATGCGCCGCCGGCCGCTCTCCCGGGTCCCGCGGTCGAGGAGCTGCCCGCAGGCGCGATTGCCGAGCTGGCGAACTTCCTGGGTCTCTGCGACGATGCGCCGGAAGTGCTGGTCCTTAAGGAGGCCTATGAGCGGGGCGATGTCTGCTGGGCGGCTCGCCTCCAGGGGCAGATCGTGGCCGTAGTCTGGACACGGCGCGGACTCGCGCCCCTCGCGCCCCTCCAAGGAGCGCTCCAACTGAGGCCCAGCGACGTTTGTCTCTCCGGGTTCAGCGTCTCCCCTCTAGTTGCTCGATCCCTCGTGGAGAAACCGTTGCTCACAATGGCAATCCGCCGCTCTTCCGAGGAGGGATCCCGTCTCCTGGCTCTTTGTCCTCCGGCGGATCTCGCCGGAGTCGCCGCCCTCGAGGAACTGGGCTTCACTCGCCTCGTCACTCTCCGAGAGCCTCGCCTCTTCGGCCGGGCGGTCTCCGCAACCCACAGACTCGCGTGAGCCGCCGTCGCCCTGGTCGCGCTCGCCGCCATCTCGCTTCTTGGCTATCCCGCAGTCCGCGCCGCCACTTCCTCGCAATAGAACCTCTCCAGCTTCTCCGTCTGTGCCGTCGAGAGGAACTTCTCCTCGAAGTGCGCGCGGCTTCTGCGCCCCATCTCCCTCCGCATCGCTACATCATCGTACAAGGTCACGAGCGCCTCCCCTAGCGCCTTACTGTCACCATACGGCACCAAGAACCCGTTCTTTCCCTGAAGAACGATCTCCTTGTTCGAACCCACATCCGTGGCGATGCACGGCAGACCGACCGCAATGTACTCTAAGAGCGTCGACGAGAAGCCCTCCGATGACGAACAGAGCAGCCCGACGTCTGCGGCATCGAGGAAGCGCCTGACCTCGCTTTGCAGACCCTCGAAGACGAACCTTTCTGCCAGGCCGGCCTTCACGACGAGCTCATGGACATCCGGGTCCGCAGGCGATTGCCCGCCGACCAGGACGAACCTTGCATGCGGGATCCGTGTGCGTACGCGGGCCACGGCTTCAATGAGAAACGGATGGCCCTTGACCGGCCTTAGGTTCGCGACCATGAGAAAGACGATCCTCTCTCCGCCGCTTCGCCGATCTCTCTCATCCCTCGCTGCCTCGATCCTCGGGTCGACGAGGTTATGGAAGACTCGTATCCTCTCAGGGGCTACCCCTTCCATGTGTATGAGATGATCCCGGACGCCGGCCCCGTTGACCATGTAGTAGTGGATGAAAGGATCCATGATCCGATAGACAAGCTTGTCCCGCCCACTGGCCTCGTACGGGAGACTTCTGCGGCTGGACAGCCGCAGTGCGACTCCGGCAAGCGCCGCTGCCAGAAGGCCGAGGACATTCGCGTCCTTGAAAAACGTTTGCACGACCGAGATGTGGTTCGCTCGCAGCCAGGAACGAAGAGTGAAGAGCGCCCTGACTCCATGGAGCGAAAGCAGGCGACGGACATGCAGCGGCTTCACGGGGCAGGGGATCCGGCGGGGGTCCAGGGAAGGCGACGGCCGCAGGACGATCAGATGAACCCGGAAGAGCCGCGGGTCAAGCCTCTGGATCATGTGCAGCACCTGGTTCTCCGTCCCGGCCGTGGCCCGGCCGACCTCGTCGATGATGAAGGCAAGTCCGATGGGCGGGGTCATGAAGATCACTCCGGGGGGCATTGCCCGGGGTCCGGCAACCCACCGCCGGCCCGGAACGTGAAGGCGCCAGGAAACAGACCTGGGGTCGGCTGCGGGAGGGCGGAGTCCACGCTGCACCGCGCATGGAAGCGTCGTTCACTCATGGACATTGAGAACCCGCGCCGGAACCCCCACGATCGTGACGTTGTCCCCGAATGATCGCGTGACAACCGCATTTGCCCCGATGAGGACGTTGTCTCCGATCACAATATCCCCGAAGAGCTTCGCGCCCGGCCCGATATAGACATCGTCGCCGATCTGCGGCGCCTTGGTCCCGCCCCTCGCGACCCCGATGCTGACGCAGGAGTGAATCCGGCAGTTGGCGCCGATTCTGGCCACGGGGCTGATCACAATCGATCCGTAGTGGGCGAGGCTCAGCCCGGGCCCACAGACGTTGGCGGGAACACTGAACCCCAGTTGCAGGGCCAGCTGATGATAACGGAAGCGGTGATACGAACACCTGAGCCGAGCCAGCAAACCACGGCATGCGCCGTAGTACTCGACCTTCCGCAGGGCGATCTGGAACTTCCAGATCTCATCCCCGAAAAACCGTGGCGTCTTCCGCGTCTCTCCCAAGGCAGCCCGGTCTTGGTCCAGGTACAAGCGCAGTTCCGAGGCGGTGCGGATCATCTTGTCGTTTTCTCCTCGACGAACCACTCCGTCCAGGTACGATGGTTCTCAGGGTGCCCAGGCGCCGGAGCCGCGGCCGGGCGAAACAACCCCACGATCCCCAGACATAAAAGGTTAGGGCGGCCAGACCTTCCGGGCAACCGGTGAGATGAGGCCGCGCGGGGGCGGCGGGCAGATCTGTCCGACGGGCAACCTTTCTACCTCGGATCCGCCGGGACGTCGCAGGAGCGGGCATCTCCCGTGATCTTCGCCGGGATACCGGCCACGACCGCCCAGTCCGGCACGTCCTTCGTAACGACCGCCCCCGCCCCCACGACCGCCCCTTTCCCGATCGTGACCCCGGGAAGGATGATACAGCCCGTGCCCAGCCAGGCATCGTCTCCCACGCGAATGGTTGCGTGCCTGACGAACCTTCTAGCGAATCCGGGAACATCCAGCAGATGACTGACATTGGGAGAAGAGGCGGAAACGAAGATCACACCCGGAGAGATCGCCACCCTCTCGCCGATGTCCGCCACGAGGTCACCCCAGGATTCGACGACCACCAGGATTCCTGGGTTGAAGTAGGTCCCCTCTCCGGCCGTGAATGCGCCCGACAAGAGCCACGCGCGGTGACGAACCGCCTCTACGTGATGCTCCCGGGCTATGCGGGCGAGCTTCGGCCGCGCCTGGAACCTCAAGAACAGAAGCCGCAGGGGCAGGACCAGCGGCGACAAGGTCCTGGAGACCAAGTCGGGATAGTGCGTCTTCGGCATGCGGGAATCCTCCGCCAAGCCTCTTCCCCGGGCTAACAGCTTTCCTCTGTGGACAAGACCCCTCCCATCGAGGGTCGCGTCGAACCGGTTCCTGCGGCGTTCCGGAACGGTGCCCGCCCTTTCCAGCCGCCCGGAATCGGACCTCGCCAGACCCCCTGGAGAGTTCGCTCAATCACCCGGCCGCTCCTTGATGGCTTCGGCGATGAACTCCATGTCCTTCTCATCCAGATCCTGATGGATCGGCAGACCCAGAACATGCCGTGAAAGGTACGTTGCGTCCGGATACTCGTCCCTGTCCAGAGTTCGATGAAGGTCGCGTCCGAACACGAAGGTGCCGATGCCCCTTCTGCGGAGATGTCCCTCCAATCCGTCGCGATCGGGAGCGATGACCGGCAGGAACAGCGGGCACACCCCTTCGCCCAACCGGTCGTGAACAACATCAAGATCGCCCTCGTCCGCCAGCCGAGCGAGCAAAGCCGCGTAGTTGGCGCGCCGGCGCGCTACAACCTCGCCCTCCAACGCGCGCCGGAAAACGAATCTCGAAAGGCAGGACATCCCGCGCCGATACATGCACAGAGGCGTCTCCCCATGATCCACCCAGCCGGTGTCTGAAGTTGCTGCCGCTCGGTGCATCCC
>Ga0163210_1000074_pt1 | contig 31278 bp, 35 predicted proteins | sample Kivu_220m_FD_113536 | JGI IMG/M metagenome (GOLD analysis project Ga0163210, IMG submission 113536) | Freshwater microbial communities from Lake Kivu, Western Province, Rwanda to study Microbial Dark Matter (Phase II) - Kivu_220m | ecosystem: Environmental > Aquatic > Freshwater > Lake ...
AGCTCGCTGTAAACCTTGAAACAGTCGTCGGCGGCCGCGGGATAGGGATGTTCGGGAGCCAGCCTGTAGTCAACGGAACATACTTTAATGCATGCGTGGTATGCCAGGGGCGCTGTAAACATCAGCAGGCTCAAGGGATCACCCATCACATAGGCGCCTCCGTGTATATAAAGGATGCATTTGCCGTCATTTGATGTGTTGTAATTTTTGGGGACAATGGTAAGAACGGGAACACCTGCAAGCTCGGTTCTCTCCAGCCGGTCAACGAATTTCTGCTTTGCCTGGTCGACTAGCGGCTGGTACAGCTCGGCGGTCGCCTTCCTGACCTCGGGCATATTATCAATGGTCGGATCCGAGGGCACGATCACCGCCTGCTCGCGCTGGTAGTCCCGTGCCTGCCGGCTGACGGTATCGGAAACGTAAGTTTTGAATTTACCCGGCTGTGCTGCATCACCCTGACTGCTGATATTCTCGGTCAAGTTTATATTTTCCTCCCTGATATGTGAAGCGCAGGCTTATGCTGCGTTTGATTAGCGCGCACCGGTTAAGTGAGCGGAGGCAGGTTTTTGCGGTATTTGGGGGACAGGATGCCGTTGGCAAGGTAGTCGGCTATATAGTTAACCACTTCATCGAGCGTCAGGGGACCTTTGTCGGAATACCACATCCTTACGTAATTGGCCGCTCCCATAATGGAAAAGCTGACCAGCCTGGGATCGCATTTAATGAAGGCCCCGCTTTCCATCCCCTCTTCAATAATGCTGTAAAGAAGGCTGTCGTATTCGTCCCTTAGCTTGACGATGGCGCGCCTGTGCTTGCCGGTGATGAGCGGTTCGGGGCTGACGATCCCGCCGGCGAAAGGCAGCAGGGCGGTGTAAAACACTGTGGCGTGGTTGGCAATGGCCTTGCACAGTTTGTCTTCAGGCGCCTCGCTGCTCTCAACGATCTTCCGCAGGCTGTTGATGAAACGCCTGTGAAAAACCTTGATGGCCTCGAACAGTATCTCCTCTTTGCTGTCCCAGTACCGGTAAACCCTGACCTTGCTCATGCCCACACTCCCGGCTATCTGGTCCATGGTCGTGCCCTGGTACCCCTGTTTACGGAAAAGCTCGGAAGCGTTTTCCAGGATCTGTGCTTTGAGCTCCCTGTATGTCGGTGTTCTTGCCATATGTAGTAAAGCCTTCCCCCGAAGTTGAATTTGGTAACGGCCGATTAGCTATATCAGTATAACAGAACCGCGCAAGCAGGTATATTGACAGGCCTGCCGTTGAAAGTGGTATAATGCATCGTAACCCATCAGTATACTGATCGGTTACAGCTAAAATAATATGTGGAAGGAGAGGTAAAATGGCAGAAAATCCGGTCAAAATATACAGTATCATGGCATGCAATGTTTACTGGGATTTCGAGGGGGCGCCGACAAAGAAAGAGCAGCATAAATTCCTGGTATCCTTCTTCCCGGGGGATGCGGTGGTGCCGGACCTGGTTGAGAAGATATCTGCTTACGGGCCTGACGGTTACACCATAGAGTTCAAGAACCAGATGTTCAAGAATACCAACCTGAACGGCTGGATTTACGACCGGTTCCTCAAGTTCTACTGGTATATGATCAACCTGCCCACCGGCTTTATAAAGGAAGGCGAGTACACCATCGAGGTCAAATGCAAGGACGGCAACGTGCAGAGGATGTCCCGCATACAGAAAAACGCGGTTTCCGACGCCATGGTGTCGGCCTATTTGAAAAACAGGGAGAGGATCCTGAACTCGTTCAATCCTTCCAGCGTCCATCCCATGCCTGCCTCAACCCCGTTGAAGGATGTGGGACTGGGCTGGCTGACGCTCAAGGACGTGGCCGGGTTGGACGCCTACTATGTAACCCGTCTTGCCGAGGGCGCGACCACCCAGCAGATCGATACGCAGAAGCTGGTATGGTGGGACAATATCTACCTGGAAAGGCTGCGCAAGAACGACCCCGGGGCTGGCTTCAACAGGGGCGCTGTGACGGTTACCAATGACCTTATGCCGGCCAGGGATTACGGCTATTTCGTGGAGATCACTGACGGCAATATCGCGCAGGAGGCCAATATCTGCATCTTCCAGCCGTTCCAGTTTTTCCGGACCCCGGTGAACGCCCCGCAGGCTGCCAACGTAGCCTGAAAATATACAACTACAACCTCCCATTATAAAAAGGGCGGGCTGACCGTAGTCAGCCCGCACTCTTTTTGAACCATCCTCAACTGTCGCAGTGACGGCCGTATTCGAGCGGGTGGCGCCGGATTTATTTTATAAAACTGCAATTTAGGTGCTATGATTAAACTGGAGGTTCGGTATGCAGCCCGCAAGCAAAACAGTTGTGGCTTACTGGGACTTCTATGATTCCGACAGCGGCCGGCTCCTTGAGAAAGACCGCAAGATCCATCAATCCGCCATGCCTTCACAGGGAGCGCTGATTACCAATGTCCCAGGCAAGCCCAACGCCGTGGTCAGGCTGTTTAAATTCAGAGGCGCCAAGGACGGCCTGCCCTGCTACGACGTTTACGTCTGATCAGGTCGGACCTGCAGCGTCTTCCCGGGGGATTTACGGAGCTTTGACTGTAATCCCTTTTATGTTTATATAATCATACATGGTACCGTGTGCTTTTCGCAGTTCAAGGCAGTCGTATATACCCATGTACCTGTCACCTGCCATTCCTGCCCCTATAATGTAAGCGCCTTCAGCGGCCTCTTTGGCAATTTTCGCCTGTCGCCTTACGTTACGTACATTACCATACTCTGAAAGCCTGGACGTGAGAATTTGCGCAATCCCTGGAATTCTGGACAGCCTGCCTGAAAGAATTATCTCTCTCGGTTGCGGTACGGATACCATGATTGCAGCTACTCCTTTTATAACGCTTTCGGTAAACATATTGAGAGCTGTCTCATATCTTTCCGGTTTTTCTATCATCTCTTCAGGGGTCATGTCTTCGTTATCCACCATGCCTTTACAGCCGCCGCTGAAAATTGCTGCTCCGGGGAAATCGCCAAGTCGCATTGCCAGCTCGGCGTCGATGTTTCCCATAGCTATGAAACCTGGCCCGCCTGATGTGCCGCCAAGCCCATCTACTATCATCCCGTGCTGAACCCCAATAGCAGCTGTAAAAGCGTATCCTATTTCCACCATAATAAAAGATGTCTCCCTGTAATCGATGCTGTAAAGCTCAGATTGGTCCCTTACAGCCAAAGCCACGCAGCATACCTTGTCTGCAGTGCCCATATCCATCCTGTTGGCCTTTCTGTACGATGGCACTGTCGGCAGGTGAATAACACCCGGTGTGAAATATACAGGGAATCCCCTTTTCTTCATCAGTCTAATAACCATTCTGATACCATCATATAGTGGAATGCTCCTGTCATCGGGTACCATCAGGCTTAGCGTGTGTTCAGTGATGCTTTCAATGTGTGTCGGAGGCAAACCATAACCGGATGGGCCGATTATCATATGTAAAGGAAGCAACGCTTCGATAGTATCAATCAGCACATGAGGATTCCGCGCTATATCAATAACCGGCAGGCTCGTATCGATAACCACTTTGTTACCATCCATACCATAAAAATCAAAACTACCGGTTCCGGGATCAATGCCAATTATTCTCATTGCGCCTACCTTCCTTCATCAATCGAGTGTGAGAGGACAGCAAGGGTCCGAGCCAAACCAGTCACCTGTAAGAGCATAAGTACGTGACCGGCATCCTTTACAATCGTCCAGATATCCACAATTGGAGCAATGGCCATGCCTGGTTGCGGGGGATTTTATCCGTTTAAAAAAGGCTGCAGTATTCATATGCCGCCAGATATCAACGAGAGATGTTCCGTTGACAGTATCAATACTCATTGGAGAGAAACTGCATGGCTTTACTGTTCCGTCCGGTTCGATAAATAGATATTCACCGAAGATACAGGCGCTGGTTGAGGGCGCCAAAATTCCCGCAGCGCTGGCTGACTTTGGAGGTAGCAACTGATATTTCTTAACTGCCGCCTGGAAAAAAGGCTCGTCAAAAAAGAAATCCACCGCTGTTTCCCGGGAGCCCCGACATGTCATCTGTATAGCTTCGAGGTATTCCGACGGATTCAGCAGCTCCCGCTTATAATGGTGACACGGTTTAAGCCCTATCAGGTTCACTTTCTTTACTCCCAGCGATGCTGCAAGCTCGAAAAACGCGGGTATCTCCTTATAGTTGCTTTTTAAAACAGTAAAATTTATTGCCTCCAACAATCCTGAGCGGGCGCATTCCCCGGTCCAATATGTCGCTCTCCCGAAATCAGCGCCATTTCTGACTGCCTCATAAGTCTGCGCATTGGCGCCATCGATACTGATCATTAGTTTTACAGCCATATTTTTCAAAACAGAGAGTATACGGTCCGTTAAGAGCATACTGTTGGTAATTAAATAAACGGGTATATCAGCCTGCTGAAATTGTCCCAGTATCTCAAAGAGATCATCCCTCATTAAAGGCTCGCCCCCCTCAATGATAACCCAGCCGGGTTTTAGTTCGGCAATTTCATCAACCAGGCTTAATGCGCGCATGGTGCTGAGTTCGCCCTCACGCATACCCCGGCAATGCTGACAGGTGAGGTTGCATTTGCCGGTAATTGCCCAATCGATCAGGTGCGGAGCTGCTAAGGACATAGTAATACTATCCTCCTGTGAAATCACCAATAGTGCTGAAGCATATAACTGCTGAACGCAGCAATGTGTAGTTGAGGTGGACTAATTTTTATTCTTGTATTCGCGATAAACGCCACGCTGATGGCAGGGCAATGGCAGCCAGAACTATTTTTATTATATCGCCGGCTATAAAGGGATAAAGGCCGGTAGTGAGAACTGCTTGGTATCCTGTGAAACCTGATAGCCGGGGGAGTCCAAACAGGTAAATGCAGGCGCTTCCGCACAGCATGGCCAATGCGGTTGTCCAGACCTTCCGATCCCATCCTTTTTCGCACAGCCACCCGACGATAAACGCTGCCGGTATAAATCCTATCAAATAACCGCCTGTCGGCCCCAGTATCCGGGCAATTCCGGGCACTCCTCCGGCGGCAAACCAGAAGGGGATGCCGGTAATGCCTATTGCAAGGTAACTCATCTGAGCCAGTGCGCCGCGCCGGCTGCCAAGTATGGCTCCGCTCAACAATACGGCAAATGTCTGGCCTGTAACAGGCACAGGTCCAATCCAGAAACTCAACTGAGAACATACAGCAGTAAAAATCGCAAAGCCTGCTACTAATGCTGCGTCAATCCAGATTCTCTGATCCGGTACAATCAAATCAATCAGGGTGTTATGCCTTCTGATAGATTGCTTCATCACATACTCCTTACTAAGGTTAGTTTATCAAGTAGATGGGACTATATTATCAGTGTGATCTTTAAACATCAATTAATTGCTTTAAACCTGCAGGGGTAATCAGACTTTTGATCAGACCTTCAGCTTATCTTTTAATACATCGATAGGCCTGGGGTAGTGCCCGATTCCCCGGTATTTCCGCGTGTAGATAGCCTTACGGGGGCAGTGGTTGAAACAACTCCAGCAGCCATAGCATTTTTCTGTATCGAAAACCGGTCTTGGGGCCAGCCTGACGGCGCCATACGGGCAGAGCTTTTTGCAGATACGGCATTCATCGCAGAGCGATTCATCGACGTATTTAATTCCCATATCCCTCTTCGACCGGGTGCGCGAAAGGGAGGGAAGTAATGCAGCCAACGGGGCAGCTTTCTTCCTTTTGATTTCCCCGCCGCTCCTGAGAAGCCCGAACGTCTTATCCAGTCCGCTCACGAAGCTCTTGAACCTCGCCAGCTCTTTAGCGCCGGGCGCCTGCCGGTTGCCCCTGCCCGCGGCCACCATGGGCGGATAGCTCTCCGGCATGTGCAGAGAGTGCCCTCCTATGGCCTTAAAGCCCCTTGCCGTTACCCGCCTGTCGAGCGTGTAGAGGGTCTTCCCGTTGATATAGCCGTAAGTATTGAAAACAAAAGCGGGTTTGTCCGGTTGGGGTTTAATTTTCTCTAAAAAGGTGAGGAACAGGCGGGGAGGGTCAAGGAAGTCGGTGAAGGTGGCGAATCCGGCGACGTCGTAAGTGTCGAAATCGGGTATACCGCCCCTGGTAATATTGAACAGGTCGAATTTAACGCTTTTAACCGTGCCCTGGATATACTGGCAGGCCAGCCTGGTGTTACCCGATCCGGAATAGTAACAGATGATTCCTTTAAGCGTGCCCTTATCGTCCATGTTCACACCTGCCGGCGATATTTAAAATCCGGTGCAATATAACACGGGGCTGCAGGGCCTTTCAAGCGGATCAATGCCGATGCGATATAGAAGAACGATAGCCGATTCTGGTATATTTGAATAGAGAAAACAATCTGAGATTTTAAAGGAAGGAGAAGCATGTCTTACAGTATTCAGACACCTGCCGAAGTGCTGGCCTGGGGACAGCAGAATAACTGGATGTTGATATGGGCTACCGACGATTACCGGATTTGCGCCTTCCTGGCGACCGGCGGCAACATCGTGGAGTTCTCTTTTGAGAAGAACAAGGTCAACGTCAGGACCCTGCTGTCATACACCTGCAAGTAATAATTCATGCGGTCCTTTACGGCTTCGGCGGATGTTAAGCTATCCACTGCCAACCGGACTGTTCATCCATGCCGGTTGAGCTGTAAACAGGCAATTAAAAAGGCGGGGTGGTGAGTCACCCCGCCTTTACGGAGGTATTTTTTAGGAGGCGTCCTGGTACCAATGATCAGTTAACCTGGCTACGGGGGCCCTGCTGAGCGCCCTGCGGCTTTTCAGGCTTAGGCAGTTCAAAATTGGGTTTGGTGTCCATCCATGCTTTGTAAGCGTCGTATTGTTCCTGTGTTATCTTGCCGTTTTCCAGGAGCTTTTCCATTACCTTCGGATGCATACAGAGCAATCCTTTGTTGGGATTGGGATTGGCGGCCAGCCACGCCTTGTACTGGTCGGCCTGCTCCTGGGTTAGCTTGCCTTCACTGACCCACTTGCTGAACCTGTCGTTGAGCCCCTGCTCGCGCATCTCGGTTGCAGCCTGTTTGAAGGCGTCGGACAGCTTCTGCTTATCGATGTTAAGGATGCCCGCTACCCTTTCCAGCATTTTGTCGGCGATCGGTCCCATTTTTCCACCGGGGGGCATTTTACCTGCCGCCGGCCTATCGACATTTTGTCCCGTATCGGCATAGGTTGCCGATACTATCCCGGTTATCAGCATGACTACTGCCAGAATGCCGGCAGCTACGCAGATAACTTTTTTCCACATTCTTTCTGTTTCCCTCCTTTTTATCGGTGCCGTAATTTTCTTGTGGACCTCTGTCCCAAGAGTACACTTTTATTATATAAGCACTTTGTTAAGTAATTATTTAGAGGGCGTAAATTTTTTGAAGTTACCCTTTGCCGTATCTGTTGCTCAGGAGGTCAGCCTTTTCTGCCCGGCATCAGCCCCCGGCGGTGGCAAACCCGGATTTTGCCTGGTAGCCCTGATCTCCGTTTCATATTTATCGAGAAGCGCCCCGATCTGTTCCATCAGGCGGTCCCTGGTTTTGGGCGGTATCTTGGTTGCCGCCGGCTCCTCTTTGCCCTCCTCTTTTACCTTGACCAGCACGGCTTCCGGCGCTGCCAGAGCTTTATGCAGCGGGGAAAGGGTTGTCTGGGAAGGTGGGGGCAGGGGTGGCAGTGTGGTGGGCGCCGGATAGAACATCGGCAGCACGGTTTGATACGTTGGAGGCGCCGGCTGATATGCCCGGGTCGCGGGCTGATAGACGGTTGGAGCAGGGGCCGGCCTGGTTGCAGGCCCGCGTACGAGTACGAACAATCCATAGAGGCACAATATGAGGAGAAACACAGCCGCAGGTATGAGGATCGCCGGCAGCAGATAGTCGGGCTCCCAGTTGATGACTATGGTTTTGGGCCCGTTCATATACGCTACCCCGCTGCTGTCGACGGCCTTCCAGGCGCCGCCGAAAAGTCCGAGAATGCCGGACATGGGCGCCTGCGTGGTAGCCAGGTTCCACTGGGCCTGTGTGCCCGCCTTGTACCAGGCGCTGGCTTTCTGTTCCCCGTAAGCTGATGTAAAGGATAGCCTGTAATATGTATCGTAGCGGGCTATATATGTACCTGCCATGCTGACGCTCAGGTTCAAATTCCTGTCGGAGACCGTTTGGCCGTTGGGCAGCGACCACGAGGAAAAACGGTACTGGGCGCCCGCGTTTCCATTAGATTCAATGGTGGAGGGGGTTGAAGATGTAAGTGTATAGCCCTCCCGGTACCAGCCGGACCCTGTAACCGAGCCGATACTCGATGGCTCGGTCGTTAGCTGAACGAAGTACTCCGGGTAGTAGTTGAAACGGGCATACGGCGAATATTCGCTTACCGTTATCTCGGATGCTTCTGCCTTATACCTGACCTGCCTGTCGGAAGGGTCCTGAATGGAGGGATCTACGCTGACGGTTGCGCTGGTTCCCAGGTCGACGCTCAGTTTTGTAGACTGTCCCCCGTAGAGGGTGGCCACCTGCTGCCCGTTGGCGTACACCCTGGCCTGTCCGCTTTTCAATCCGGAACCGATATTGATTACCGCCTCATAGCTGCCTTTTTCTATGCTGAAGGTAAAGGCCTGCTGGGCAGATACTGCCGGCGACGAGCTGTCGGTAACCCTGACGGTGAAACTGGCGCTGCCGGCGGTACCCCGCGCGGGAACGCCGGAGATGGCGCCTGTAATCGGGTCAAGGATCAATCCTGACGGTAAAGCACCGCCGACCAGGTACCACGTATACGGCGCCGTCCCTCCGCTTGCGCTCAACGTGGCGACGTAGCTAGCGCCCTCGGTTGCCTGGAGCACGCCCGACGACATGAAAATGACAGGCTGGGAGGTAATAGTAATGAAGCAGCTTTGCTGTGATGATGCGGCGGCACTGTCCGTGACTTTAACCACGAAGCTGAAGGTGCCCTGTGTATAAGGCAGCCCGGAGATCGAGCCTGAAGTGGCATCGAGCGACAACCCGGACGGCAGCGCTCCCATGGCTATGCTCCAGGTATAGGGCGGCGTACCTCCGGTGGCTGTCAGCGTCCCGTAGTAGATGGCGCCCACCTGGCCGGACGGCAGCGCTGTGGTGATTATCGACGGTTGCGCGTAAGCGGATGCAGGCAAGATGAAGAGCATGCCCGTTGTCACCAGCAGGCAGCACAGCATAATGCGGGATGCCTCGTATAGCCCGTGTCTTAAATGGCTGTACGCCGGCCGTGGGCCGGATTCTATCCTGAACATTACCATGTCCTCCGGCTGTCTTCACAGCCTGTTAAATGCATTATAGCAACCAATTGTTAAGATACGATTAAGCTTTTATAAGAGGGGCATGGCCTTGCGAATTAGTGGTGAACGTTGTCAGTGTATTTGTGAACTGTGGTTCAGCGGGAGACAACCAGCGTAATCAGGATGACGAAAAGAAGGTAGTAAAACATGTATTTCATAATTTTCCGCTGCATATTCTCTCTCCTCAAGTTCATATGTCCCGCTAATATACTACAGGGGAATTATTAAAATTTGATTAAGGACGGGAAATACTCTGTGTGGAGAGTCCCGGGCAGCTGCGTGTACAGTATTGATTTATCAGCGCGACGGTTGGAGCACGATGATCTGAGGGGCGGGCGGTAATTCACCCGGCTTGAATTCAAAAATGCTGCCCTCTATCCTTTGCACGTTTTCTTTCCCCTGTAAAAAATCGTCCACAGGGGCCATGCCGAAATCCCACTGCGGTGTTTTATAGTGCATGGGAAAGATAATACCGGGCTTCAGGTCGCTGCAGAGCTGGGTTGCCCCCGCGGCATCGATGGTGTAGGTACCGCCCACGGGTACGAAGAGCACATCGACCGGCCCGATTTCAGCAAGCTGTTCGGCGCTCAGCCGGTGGCCGAGGTCGCCCGCATGGCAGAACTTCACGTCGTCTACACTAAAACAGATTACGGTGTTGGGTCCTCGTTCCGCGCCCTGCACATTGTCATGCCACGTGGATATGCCCTTGAATTGAATGCCCTTGATAATCTGTGCTCCGGCGTTCCTGAAAACAGCAGGATTGCCGCTCACAGCGGCCACGTTATTGTGATCCGGATGATCATGGGTTACCGTGACGATATCAGCCGGTTCGTTAATCTCCCGATAGGCAAACCTCGTGGTGGCCGTATACGGATCGGTGATGATCCTGATCCCCGTGGTGGATGTGATAAGGAAGGTGGCGTGTCCCAGGTATTGCACCCTGATGAAAGGCGACTGTTCGGCGCCGGGTGACGGTGTGGCGGATATGGGAACGGGCGCCGGCGGTGGCGCGGAGGGCGCCGGGGAACAGGCGCCTGCAAGCAGAGCGTAAAAAAGTACGCCCGGAAGCAGGCACAATGCGATACAATTTCTTGCTTTAAACATGGCTGTTTCCTCCTGCAGCTATCAGGCTAGCGAATCAGCGAAGCGCCCACGATCGATTTATTCACCTCGATGCTGGTGGCTATGCCGAAGCCGCCCAGCACAGCTTTATGCAGCCGCCCGATCTTGAAGTCGGTGGTGTAGCCGTAGCCTGAGTGCAGCCTCAGACCCAGCAGCGTAACCTCCTCCGCGGTGGGGACGGCGAAGGTTTTGCACAGCGCAGCCATGGTGATCCAGTTGGGCGCCTGCTCATCCCGCAGGCAGGCGGTTTTATAGGTCAGCCAGCGGATGGCCTCGATGCGCGTTTTCATCTCGGCGAGCGTCCACTGGATGCCCTGTAACCCCGCCATGGGGCCGCTCCTCAGCTGGCGGTCTTTAGCGTATTTAATCGATTCCTCAAGCGCTGCCTCGGCTATGCCCAGCGAGGCCGCCGACTGCTGTATTTTCTCCGCGGCTATCCACCACAGCAATATTTCAAAGCCCTTGCCTTTCTCGCCGACCAGGTTCTCTTTAGGCACCTTCATGTCGTTGAAATAGACGTCCACCGATTCCTGCGCGTGCCCGCCTATCTTCTGGTAGGGCGGATCGGTCCTGTAGCCTTCCCAGTTTTTCTCGATGATGAAACAGCTTATTTTGCCGTCCTCATCCTTGGCATAAAGGGTGCCATAGCCGCCCCAGTTGGCCCAGCTGATGAACCTCTTTTCGCCGTTGATTACGTAATGGTCTCCCTCCAGCCTGGCGGTGGTGGTGATCATTTTGGGGTCCGACCCTGTAGCCGGCTCGGTGAATAATATCGAGAGGCACTGCTCGCCCCGGCAGACCGGAGGCAGGTATTTTTTCTTTAACTCTTCAGAAGCGAACTTATTGATGGTATCGCCGATGCTGTTATTCATGGAGACCAGCCACTCCATGCCGATGCCTGATTTGGCTACCTCTTCAACTACCAGGGCGTCGGCCAGCACGCTGGCGCCCGCTCCTCCGTATTCCTTGGGAAGGGTGATCCCCAGCAGGCCGACTTCAGCGAATTTCTCCAGCATCTCATGGGGCGTCCGGTTGGTTTTTTCGATCTGTTCCACCACCGGTTCCACTTCCTTGGCGGTAAAATCCCGTGCCAGCTTCTGCACCATCAGCTCTTCTTCTGTCAGGTCGAACCTCATTTTGCACTCCTCCGATCAATATATTTTGAAGACCCTGTCTGCCGCGTCGTACCGGCTTAAAAACTAAGGGTGAGCCGGTTGTCCGGTTATTATATACGCGCTTTTCTTTGTTTTCAAAGGGTATTATAGAAAAGCTTTTCGCATGGAGAAGTGTTTTGCGGGCATACGGGCATTAATATAAAATGCTGCCGTGCAGAATGTCAGGATATACGGCAGCCGGCCGTTCAGCGTGGCAGTGATTCACGGAGGTCCGGGCGCGCCCGGGGAAATGGTGCCCGTTGCCCGGGAGCTTTCCGTCGTAAGGGGTGTTCTCGAACCTCTACAAACAGCGGCATCCGTTGCAGGGCAGGTCGAGGAATTGCACAGCATACTGGAGCTGTATGCCGACCCGCCCTTTATCCTGGTCGGATGGTCCTGGGGCGCATGGCTCGGCTTCATTTTTGCGGCGCAGTATCCTTCGCTGGTTAAAAAACTGATACTCATCGGCAGCGGGCCTTTTGAAGAGAGATATGCGGTGAATCTAATGCAGACCAGGCTGGAGCGGCTCAGTGAGAGTGACAGGGCGGAAGCCATTTCCCTGATAGCGAAGCTTGATGATCCTGCCGCCATGGATAAAAATGCCTGCCTTACCCGGTTCGGCAGGCTGATAGCCGCGGCCGATTCGTATGATCCTCTGCCGTATGAGGATGAATTAGCGGAATGTCAGTATGAAATTAATCAAAGCGTATGGAGCCAGGCTGCGGAGCTGAGGAAAAGCGGTCAATTGCTGGAGCTCGGCAAGAAAATTCAATGCCCTGTGCTCGCCCTGCACGGTGATTACGATCCCCATCCTGCTGAAGGTGTTGGGGAGCCGCTGTCACAGTTCCTCAAGGATTTCAGGTTCATCCTACTGGAACGCTGTGGCCACCAGCCCTGGATGGAGAGGGAAGCCAGGGACAGGTTTTATAGTATTCTGAGACAGGAAATGGATTGTAGGATCATATAGCTGCAGCGAAGCCTCGTTCGCCCCTCGTTCGGGGCCTATATAGCCATCTCGGTCGTATTTATGACCCTGTTGGGCCTATAACAATTCCATTCATTATGTAAAAATGAGACGATTGGTAGTTTAATGTTTAAAGGAGCGTTCAATATGCCTTCCGAATGCGTGGAATGCGGTGGTAGAACCGATTGCGATTCTATTATCTGCGCCAGTTGCCTTGCGGAGATCATTGACAGGGTCAATGCCAAAAGCGAGGTAGAGAAAAAGATCGGAATCCCCTCGAATAAAGTTAAAGTGGGGTAGAGATATGGAAGACACAGCCAGCAACCGGAACAGGGTAAAATACAGGCCGGAAGGATGGGTAAATCCATATTCCGATGACGCGGGCGGGGAAGACGGGAAAAATATCTTCGAAGCCGGCGCCGATGCTATGCTCGATATGCTGCTGAAGGAGGCGCACGAGTATAGCCAGACCGTGCATCATTACATGAGGCACGATGATTACCTTTGTGATGTCCTGGCCCACGAGCTGAAGCTTCGCTGAGATCTTAATTTTCACATTTTATTTTCAGTTCTGCGTGAGCCGGGCTTTTTTTAAACATGCCTTCTATTAATACACAGCCGAGCTGTAAATCCCGTTGCTTGACTCAGTCTAAAATCTGCTGTATATTGTGGATGCTATTTTTGTCTTCATATAAAAAGTTCGGGGGTGTTGTGATGTTACGAAGCGTTTATTTCCCCACCATCTGTGTTTCACTGTTTATGTGTTTTATTATAGTACTGGGTGGCTGTGCATCAGGACCGGCAGCGGATAGCAGCGGTATTCCGCAGAAGAATGTACCTGAAAAACAGGCTGAAGTTATTCAACCTGTTGTGCCGGATGCAGAGAAAACAGCTCCGGCTGCTACTCCAAAAGCGGAACGGGTGAAGGCGCAGATACTGTTTTTGCGCATGGACCGTCCGGAAGGCAGCGTAGGGCCTTTACCTGTGGGTATAGACCCCGCAGAGATAGTCAGGAACATTTGGATAATGGATGAGGGTGGTGGCAACGCTATCAATATAACCAAAAACACGGCAAATGTGATATGCGCCGACTGGTCGCCGGATAAATCGAAGATAGTTTGCGACTCGGTGAATGGGAGTACATATGGTTTTCCCACCTGCGCGCTGTATGTCATGAATGCCGATGGCAGTGATATGAAAAAGATTTCCCCCGGTGGGCAGAGCCGTCATTACCCCGACTGGTCGCCGGACGGCAGCAAAATAGTGAACTGCGGGTATTTTACAGCACAATGTCCGCATCCGTCGTCGACACCATGTAAATTTTTCGCTTTGTATTCTTCTGCCCAGGATGGCAGCGTGGATCAGTTGCTTAAATTAAGCCCTGAGAGGCCTTATGACGTGTTGCCCAGGTGGCTGCCTGACGGCAAAAGAATCGCATTCTTGAGAAATGAATCGGGTTATTTTGGCGTGTATTCTGGAGATATTAATTCAGGCGATTCAGCCAAATACAATATCGAAAGCAATTTAACTTACATGCCCTGGTTCTCTCTATCAACTGATGCAACCAGAATAGCCTTTTCACACGATTTCTCCAAGGATTACTATCACAAGGGGCGAGAAATATTTGTATTTGATATCGGGACGGGTGAATCGTTGCGGCTCACAAATAACGATTACTGCGATGACTATCCCTGCTTTTCGCCCGACGGCAAACAGGTATTGTTTGCCTCCTCAGGCGATACCGAGGCTACCTGGGGCATGTTCGTTATCGATATCGATGGTAAAAATCTGAAGAAAATCCCATCGAAATACGGCGACCTGCCTATGAAGTGGAAATAGGGAAAATCAGGGGAATAGTCTATTCACGGCCCCTGTTTAGCGACCTGAGCATCGCAGTCAGCAGCGTGAGATAGGGTACGTGCGCCTTGAGCGCCAGGGCGCGGTTCAAAGGCTCCCCGAAGATGGCCTCTATCTCCATAGCGCGCCCTTCCACGAAATCTATCATGGTGCTGGGCCTGTATGCCCCCATGGTGGAAGTCCTTGTAAACATACTGTCTATAACCGCATCCTGATCTATGAACGTAGGCTCCCCATGATGCTTCAAATCGGCGTTTCCGGCCGCAATGACTTCCTCCATCAATATAGCTGTCGCGCTGTGCAGGCCGGGATCGCCCAGTATGAGGTCGGTTGTGATGCCGCCCGCGGCTACGCACATGCCCGCGAAGGGAATGTTCCAGCACAGCTTTTCCCAGCGGGCTTTAAGCAGGGAAGCTGCCTCGATGACCTGCACCCTGCTCCGCGACCAGAGCGCCATGGCTGCCGCCAGTTCGGAGGGATTATCCTGGAAATGTCCGATGGTGACCTGCCCGTAGGCCAGGTGGTGTACATGTCCGGGGCTGCCGCGGTTGATGCAGGTAAAAGCCAGCCCGCCGAAAATCCTCTCCGCGCCGAACCACCCCGCAAAGTCATCCTCAAGTCCCAGCCCGTTCATCAGCACAAGTATGCGCGTGTGGGGCGCCATGCAGGGCTGCACCAGCTTGCGGGCATCGCCCATGGAGGTAGCCTTCAAGGCGCAGATCACCCAGTCGACCGGGCCGATATCCCCGCTGTTCTTGAAGATACGGGGCCGGGTCAGTACGAAATCACCGTCCGGGCTGTCGACTTTCAGGCCGGAAGCGCTGACGGCATGGTAATCACGTCTTACCAGGAAGCGGACATCATGCCCGGCCTCGGCCAGCCTGCCCCCGTAATAGCCTCCCACCGCGCCGGAACCTATGACAGCTATGCTCTGCGACTCTGGCATACTATTGTTTACCCTTCAGATTTGTAAAGTCAGTGCGAGGATGGATATAATCACGTGTTAAATTTACATTCAACCTTTATGTTTTCAGACATTCGAGCCCCATGATTTTACAGGAATTAAAGCTGCGCGGACAACTCCATAAACACCGGTCAGGGGAACCATAAGGGATAATCGAAATTGAGCTGAGAGAGATTATGGTCAAATCGAAAGTAGCCCTGGTGAGATGTACAGAATACGACGACGATCAGGTGTATGACGCCGTCGTGCGAGGTATGGACCTGATCGGCGGGGTCTCCTGTTACGTAAAACCCGGTGAAAAAATAGTGCTCAAACCCAACGTGCTTTGGGGGTCCGAACCGGAGAAGTGTGTGACCACGCATCCCGCGGTATTCAAAGCCGTGGGCAGATTGCTGCAGGAGGCGGGCGCGCAGCTGACCTATGGTGATTCACCGGGCTTCGGTAAAACCGCGTTGCATATGCAGCGCACCGGGTTGAAGAAGGCAGCCGACGAGCTGGGCATAGCTTCGGCCGATTTCGACAGCGGTGAAGTGACCGTCCATAAATCAGGACTATTGAATAAAAGGTTTGTCATAGCCCACGGCATACTCGCCGCCGATGGCGTTGTCAGCCTGCCCAAACTGAAGACGCACGGGCTGACCAGGCTCACCGGCGCCATCAAGAACCAGTTCGGGTGCATTCCGGGCACGTTCAAAGGGCAGTTCCACCTTAAAATGCCCGACCCGTATGATTTTGCCACCATGCTGGTTGATTTGAACTCGCTGATCAGGCCGCGCCTGTTCATCATGGACGGCGTTATTGCCATGGAAGGCAACGGTCCCAGGAACGGGAACCCGCGCCGGTTGAATGCGCTGCTTTTTTCCAGCGACCCGGTGGCGCTCGATGCCATAGCCTGCAGGATAATCGACCTGAACCCGGAATTCGTGCCTACATCAAAGCCCGGGGAAAAAGCGGGCCTGGGGACATACCGCTACGATGAAATTGAGATAGCCGGCGATGATATTGAAACATTCATCACCAGGGATTTCGATGTAACACGCAGGCCTCCCGTCCCGGCTGCCAGCGGTCGCATCAGGACCTTTTTAAAGAACCGCGTCACGCCGAGGCCGGTGATAGATAAAACGAAATGCACCCGTTGCGGCGTATGCTTCAAGGTTTGCCCGGTCAACCCGAAGGCCATTGAGTATGACCCGGATGATAAAAGCAAGTTTCCTCAACATAAATATGACCGGTGCATACGCTGCTACTGCTGCCAGGAATTATGCCCGGAAGGCGCAATCAGCGTAAAGAATACATTTTTAGGCAGCGTTATTTCGCGCTAACATTTAAAGGTGAGCCTGAGGGCTTATCCTTTTTGGAACTGTGCGATGCAACAAAATTGAAATGCCGGTGTTAATATTAAGAGACTTTCATCCGCCCGCTATCCGGGCGCCGCGGTTATTATTTGCGATATTTTATACAGGAGTTAATTAAGATGAAGAAGCTCACTATGTTCAAACTCGGTATAGTGATTGTACTGGGATTACAGGCTGCGGCCTGTTCAGGTTCACCATCCCCGAATGTCCCTCCGGCGGGCACAAAACCGGCAGGGCAGACGGAAACCCATGATCCCGTAGTCAGGGATATAGCCGCAGTCAGGGAGTGGACGCCTGCTACCGAGGGTGAGCTTACCTGCTATGCAACCGATCCCTACAATCGGAAGCTCAGCTACAGCTGGGCGGCGGACAACGGCGCCATCAAAGGGGAAGGGCAGAAAGTCACCTGGGTTTCACCCGATACAGAGGGGGATTATATAGTTACCGTAACGGTAACCAATGATGAAGGCGGATCGGCCAGTTTCAAAAAGACTTTCAAAGTTACCAAAAATCCTTACGGCAACCTGGATAAGACGGAAGAGACTACAATCAACCTGAAATTATCCATGGGGTCCAGCGAAATAGTCAGAGAATCGGCGAGTATAAAGATGACGCGTATTGCAACGATAAACTGCGTGATGCAGAATGAGGATCCCGGCGCCCTTTCATTCTGGTGGTCTGTGCCCGCCGGCAAAGCATTGGGTGAGGGGGTTTATGAAGGCCAGGCCCGCAGCCTGGGATGGGTTGCGCCGGGAGTTAAAGGAGAATATACGATCGGTGTAATTGTGGTGGATAAGACAGGTCGCCAGGCTCTGGGATTGGTTGATTTTAAGGTCATCGATGAGTTTAATTGATATCCCCCCGCTGAAGGCAGAACGATAGGGTTAATCAGGCTGCCTTTCCCTATACTACCCGGTTAAAATCTTTCGATTTATATAATTATCGATTAAGTTTGCAGGTGAGAGCGCCTGAGGGGCACGCTTCTATGACGCGTTTAATCTCAAGAGGATCGGCAGATTGGATTTTTACCCAGGGGCGTGCGTGGGGTTTAAACACCTGCGGTAACCGGGAAAAGCACACGCCTGAATGCACACACTTCTCCGGGTCCCAGTAGACGGAAATTTTATCGGTCTTGTAAACCCTTTTCATCCTTATAGCGATTATACAACTATTTCTTTGGCCTCAAACAGGCGGTCGGTGATTGGAATATCTTTTGCATGTTATCCCTGAGAGCCTATAATATCATCGGTGGATGAAAAAATGTGTTCTTTATCACGGCGTGGGAGAAATATCACATTACCCGTATTTGGGCTGGTCCTTGCGGTTCTGTTGGCCTGCGTTGCGCCGACTGTACCCGAGGCTCCGGCGCCGCACACCGATGTCATCCATCCCCAGGCCGGGCAGAATGATATTTACGACCTTTCCTATCTGAAAGACAAGGACCCGGCGGAGGTGGACAATTCACAGCTCCCCATTACACCGGTGGACCGGCTCAGCCTCACAGGGCGTGCCCCCAAGAGTGTAGATATCGATACATTCCGTCTTACCATATCGGGGCTCGTGGAAAATACCTTGGATTTAACCTACAAGGAAATCCTTGCCTTTCCTTCGACCACCCAGGTTGTGCTGCTCATCTGCCATGAATCCCATGTTGATAACGCCCGCTGGACAGGTGTTCCTGTTTCCGCACTGCTGGATAAAGCCGTTATCCTGTCCAGCGCAAGCGAGGTTACTTTCATTGCGCTGGACCGCTATTCACGCACCCTGCCGTTGAATGTTGCAAGGCGCGACGGCGCCTTTGTAGCCTACCAGGTTAACGGCGAGACCATACCTCTGAAGCACGGCTACCCCCTGCGCCTTGTTGTCAGGCATATGTACGGCGAAAACTGGGTGAAATGGCTGCGGCACATAGAGGTCAAATAGTGCGCTCTTAAATTTCCCCCGATGGGATATAATAGAGACGATCACGATTTATGGGGGCACAGATGAAAAAATACTTAAAACCCGGCCGTTATATAGGCTTTTCCATGGCATTGATATCGTTGCTCGGCCTGTTCCTGGCGTGCAGCGAACCGGTCGTCATCAATTATTTTAATGTTTCTCCCACGACTGTAAACGAAGGCCAGGCGGTTACCCTTCAATGGAGCGTCAGCGGAGCCACCAGGGTCAACATTAACAACGGTATCGGGGATACCGCGCATGCAGGTACGGCAATAGATACACCGGACGGAACAACAACCTATGTTTTGACCGCAACCAGCGGCTCGCAAACACTAACCAGGGAAATCCCCATAACCGTGAATAAACCATCCACCACAGGCGCCGCTCAAACAGATACAACTGCAGCGCAGAACCCGGCTTCGAATCCCGCAGGCCAGGTTGCGCTAACGCCTGCAGTATTGAGATATGACAATCTTAATACTACCACCGATAACTACCTGTCGAACCAGGTGGCTATCTGGCATACATATGCCAAGTTGCCGGCGTCTTCCAGTATTGCCCAGGCGGGGTATTCTGGCGATGTTCGCAAGGTTGTCAGCAGCACGGGAGTTGCGGTTAAAAGCCCCCTGATCATTTTGCCGCTCAAAGATGGAATGGTTTGCATTGTCAAGAATTATTCCCAGGTGACATATCAATACAATAAAATCACATCTACATGGTATGACAGCGTTATGGATGATGTTGACCGGCTCAACCAGCCGGGCTGGGGGCTGATGACATCCTTTTCCCCTGAGACAACGCCTTTCAAAATTCAGAAAATAAATATTGCTGCTGTTGCCAACCACACAGGGCCTTCATACGAATATGAGCAGTATCATTTCAGGGTGAGGATACTGGATGAAAAGAACAAACAGGTATGGAACAAAGTATTGCCCTGGAGCTTTTTTAAAAGCGATACTTCCACAGAGATTCCCCAGGCTTTCTGGAAGAGCATTGATGTCGAAGATGTGACTGTGAACGGCGATTTCTCCGTGGAAATAATGGCTGAAAGCAATGACTATTCCATGGAAAGGATTAATGCCTTTCATTATCTGGCCGTGGCCTATGAAAGGATCACGGGAAGCAAGGATGCCAACACAAGGTCCATGATTTCGGAAGACGGTAACAAGCCGGATAGCTGGGTGAAGCTGTATGATACATACGGCCAGCCATACGGTTATAACCTGTGCATCAGGGTGGAAGGCGGTTATCCGGGGAAATAAGGAGATAGTCATGGATAAGTCGGTGTACAGGTTAGCTAACGTTCTGGTTTTCACTCTGCTGATTTTAACTTGGATTGTCTTTGCAGGATGTAAAGCCGATACAGTTGTCCCTGTAAATACTCCTCCTCCAACCAGTGATGCCCCTGTCGCACAGGAATCGGCAGAGAAACAGAAATCAACCGGCACGGTTCAACCCCTGCCGGCATCACAGCCGGAAGGGGTATGGAAAGAGCTGAACCTGAGGTACGACAATCTGGGCAGCGGGCCCGATGAATATCTTTACAATCAGATAGCAATCGGGCATTCATACGTGTATGTCTGGCAGGAAGATATTAGCACCGATTACAATGTTATAACCAAAGCTGATAAAAAGGCATTGGCCGGGCCTCTCATCATATTGCCCAGCATAGTAGGATACGGGGCCAGGGGTATGTTTGCCATAGGCAAGGATTATGCAGGGCAATACAGGCTTGAGATGATTGACTTTACGAGCCGCGACGAACCCGTAGACGATCTGGCGAGTCTCAATCAGCCGGGATGGGGCTTGCTGACAACTTTTACACCGGAAAAAGTGCCATACAGAATACAAAAAATTGATATCTGCGGCGTGGCTAACTACACCACCGGCCCGCTGATTGACTACGATAAATATCATGTCCTGGTAAAAATACTGGATAAAAATGGCGAGCAAATATGGAAGAAGATGTTTTCCTGGAGTGATTTCCGCAATACTGAGACCAGAAGTATTGTCCCCGCGGCTATGTGGAAAGAGATTGCAGTTGACGGTGTCACCGTGACCGACCGGTTTTCCGTGGAAGTCAGTTCGGAAAGTGACGAATATATCTCGTACGGGCAGGACATACCCAGGGCCCGCTATTTCGCGCTGGGTTACGAGAAAATTACGGATAAAGACAAAATTAATACGCAATCTTCAATTTCAGAGAATGGCAGGAGGGCGCAGGATCTTATACGGATTTATGATCCTAAGGGCGATCCGGTTGGATTCAATCTCTGTATTAGGATCGAAGGCAGCTATCTGGAGAAATAGAATAATAGATCGGGCTTGCCTGATCACCTGTTTGTCGTTAACTGCCGGCTGAGCTGGATTGATTTCAGTTTAGCAAGCCGGATTTATTTTTCGCGGTAGCTCCCTTCCACCCTTATGCAAAGGTTAAAATTGACCGGGTCCCCTACCGGTGTGTAAAGCCCTATACGCGGATCAGCCTTTACCCCGTTATAAGAGATGCAGGAGTGAGAAGGAATACTCATATCTGTAATTTTTTCATATACCAGGGCTACGTATTGCCCTGACTTAGGTCTGCCCGCACCCTGCCTGGCGATCATTGACAACGTGCTTTCACTCAAGAGTTCAATGGAGAAAACATCATCTATTATGATCCCGTCGATATTAAAATCCCTCCATAGCGCAATCGGACATGAATGGCTGGTATCGCTGTTGTAAAAAAAGTACCAGGGCCCCAGGACGGACCATAATTGTTTACCGCTTTTATCCAGAATCCGCAGTACAAAATCGGCTGGCCTTTCATTGCAAAACGCCGCTGCGGCAATACGGATCGTATCAATTTTATAGGGTAATTTAGCAGGGGAAAAAGTTGTCATAAGCCCCCATCCGGGTTCTTTAAGCAGCAGGCTATCAGCAATATAATCGTTGAAGTAGGCGTATTCAACTGCTACAGGCCTGATTGCCCCGGAATAATCTTCGTGCAAAGTCACCATTCCCTGTTTGCAGGGCAATATAATCAGGGGGCTTTTAATTCTTTGGGAGGGGGGTATGGGTATAGTTGTGTCCATGATAATGCTGGAAGAGTGGCCGATAGCTACCTGTTCGAAGAGGTCTTCTTCCGTGTTTAAATAATCGTATCTAAGAGGCAATGGCTTCCACGTTCCGGAAGCTAAAGCGGGGCTCCAATCTATGGGTGCTGGCGTTTTCCCCGTCGGCTCATTGCCCCCCGGCGCCTGGGCTGTGGCCGCGGGCATCCGGCTGTCCGGCTGCACGGGTGTTCCATTCTCCGCTTCACCTGGTAGATACGGGGTGGGTGGAGGGGCGGAGGGCGCAGGGATACTACAGGCGGAGACAGTGACGGTTATCACTAAAACGGCCAGGATACTGCGCAAGATAAATGAAAAGTATTTATTTATCATCACGTCAACCTCCTGGTTTTCCAGGGAATTTAAGCTGCCTGCGCCTGACCCCCGCTCCCGTCAATGAATATGCCCGGCAACATGGCAGGGCTATCTCTCCCTGAATACAGTATAGCAGCAAGGTTTAAATTATTCTTTTACTTGCAGACGTAAGCCGGGAGGACTTTGATAGTCGCCTTGCTTTTCTCGAAGTATACCTCCAGGATATTTCCCCCGGGGGTTAAAAACACGTTCAGTATATTGCCCTCGGAAGCCGATAAGGTCAACCAGTTATTCGCCCTGGCATGGGAAAGGATTTCTTCATGACTCGCCAGCTTTGGCATATGATACCTCCGGAATGTATTTTCAATGGTGATCTGTAATGGCTAGGTTATTGAATTATTGGGGCATTGCGGATTGCTGCACCGGACCAGGTAGGATGACCCGGTTACCGGCTCCATGAGACTGCCGTAGATCAGGCATTTTTTAGCGCCTTTCACACCCGGTTGTTGTGCCCGTTTGCCCAGTTTAAATATCACAATTACAGCAAATGCTATGCTGAAACCGATTACCAGCAATATCGCCAGCCCGCCTATTGTGCCGATAAACGATTCCATACGCTTCTCCTCTGACTATTCTAACACTGAAAGTCAACAGGCCTTCCACTTGAATGGGCCTGCGTAATTAATAGATAAAATTTACTGTGGTAAATTAGATTGTGCATATTTGCATCTATTGCCATGGTGTATTGATATGCCCGGGCACTTCGTGGTAGATTATTAATGAGGATTACGCATATGCGCAGGATGGCAGGTATTTATGGGGGGTTGTTGTGCCGGAGCCGTTAAAAGCTATTCTTACCATAGCTACGATAGCCTGTGGATTCTATGCGTTTGATTTCATTAAAAATACAATTTCCATAGGAAAAGTTAATCCCGATTATATCATCAGGGTGTTTGCAAGCTTTTTCGGCATACTGGCCTTCGGCCTGGCGATATGGGGTATAGCGCGGCTGTTCCAAATGATGGCCAGAAGAAGAAGGCTATCCAGAACGGTTATCAGGAAAAACGCAGCTACTTGATATTAGCACAGCTCTTCATTATCATAGTATCGGATCAAATGATACCCTGGCGGGCAGGAATGGCAGGATGCAAGCAACCTTAAATATAGGCCTCGGCATAGGTTGTCTGGTTGTCGGCGGCTTGATGGCCTTTATCGCAATCTGGTTTGGCCTCAACGGCATTAAGGAGAAGGACGGGGTTTCCGTATTCTTCGGCCTGGCGATCCTCGGCGTGGCTGTTTTTGCTTTCGTCAGCGCCTTTAATCTCTTCACGAAAATGTGATTTTCAAACGTCTTTGTTTTAGTTTTGATCCCTGCAATCGATAAAAAGTCCGGTTCAACTTGCCCTCACAGCATTTTTATCATATCCTTTTAGAGGCCTATCTTTCTTTGAGGATCTGAATTGAAAAGCCAGTACAACAGGCCTGTAAAACCGTCACACTGGAAAAGCACCCTTGTTTTGATAATCTTCGTTCTTCTTGTGGGGGTATTTATCCTTGCTTTTCTGGGTGTCGAACCCTTCTACGGGATCAAGACCTGGGTAAAAGAATGGACTGAAAACCTGCAGATGAAGGCGCAGGAAGTTATACCTGTAACCGGACAGACTGTTCCCGCTGTGCAGACTCCACCGGAGTCCATAGCCAAAAATATAGGTACGCAGCAGACTGTGGGTGGCTGGACCTACACTTTGAACGGCATTACATGGGAGCAGGGCAATGTTGTAAAACTGAATGTCACAGTGAGAAATGACGGTAAAGAAAGATACCCCTTCGGATTCAGCTACCAGGTTGATGACAAAAGTTTTGTTAATATTTATAAGCTCTGTGCCGTAGATAGCAACCGCCATGTATTCTGGGACACGATCAATGCCAGTGATAACGGGACCGGTTTCTACAACCGCTATTTCAGCCCCGGAGAAGCTGAGACGGGATCGTTGAAATACATAGTAAATGCCGAATCTGAAAAGGTATATTTGTGCATATCGGTAGGCGGTAATCCCGGCACAAAGCTCTTTTACCTGGGGAATCCCAGATAGAATGCATGGTATCAGACCGGTCATGATTTTACCTCAAATATAATATTATTTAGCTGTTAACGGTGCATTGTGATGGAGCCGATCGACCTGAAAGCAATTGAAGGAAATTATAAAGGGGCTGCTGCAGCCTGTTTTGCCGGCATATTTCTGGCTCTGCTGGCCATAGCCCTGGCGGTTTCCGTCCTCATATATTTTCAGGCCCTCGCCTTTATCTCTGCTGACGTCATGCAGTCGGCAATCAACGGCATGATGTTGCCCGTGCTGCTGTCAGCTATTTTCCTGGTCCTGGTGCTGGCGGCGGTTGCCTGGCTGCTTACCGTTTTGATCGTGCACCGTACCAGGTCATCCGCCCAGCTTCGCCTTTACGGGCAGCTCCTTGATATTTCCCCCGATTCGGTTTTCCTGCATGATTTAAACGGAGAGTGCCTTTATGCCAACGAGGCAGCCTACTGCCTGGCCGGCGCGGCGCCCGCTGGCGGAAATAAATTAAAAGCGGCGGCAGGATTCAGACTGCTGGATAAAGACCGGATAAAAGAGCTGGGGGAAAAAGGCGAGATTACTTTCGAGTATATTTCAACCCCGGAGAGCAGCCCTGCAGTGCAGGCTGAAGTACACAGCCGCATCATCCAGCTCAACCGGAAAAAGTTCATCATCAGCTCGGCGCGTGATATCCGGGAGCGGAAAATAATCGAGGAGGAGCTCAAGCAGAGCTCCCAGAAATTACGTCGCGCTATGGAAGGCACCATCCAGTCCATGGCATTGACCTCCGAAACCAGGGACCCCTATACAGCCGGGCATCAGAACCGTGTATCCAGGCTGGCCTGTGCCATCGGGAGGGAGATGGGGCTGCCGGACAACCAGATTGAGGGCATACGTGTATCGGGCACTTTGCATGATATCGGCAAGATTTATGTGCCTGCGGAGATACTGAGCAAACCGGGGAAGCTGAGGCAGAACGAGATTAACCTGCTGAGAGACCATGCCGAGGTGGGCTACGAACTGCTGCAAAACATCGAGTTTGCCTGGCCGGTGGCTGAGATTGTGTACCAGCACCATGAGCGTATGGATGGGTCGGGATATCCCCGCGGGCTCAAGGGTGATCAGATCATGCTCGAGGCCAGGATCATGTGCGTGGCGGATGTGGTGGAGGCCATGGCGTCGCACCGCCCCTACCGTCCCGCCTTCAGCATAGAAAAGGCGCTTCTCGAGATACTTCAGAAGAGAGATTTGCTTTATGACGGCAAGGTGGTGGATGCCTGCCTGCGCCTGTTTAACGAGAAACAGTTTAAACTGGACTAGGTACTGAGAAGTAAAGGGGCAGCAAGTTAACTCACTGCCCCTTTTTGATGACTGAAATTGCCCTTTATTTACCCAGGAAGAGATTCCTGGGATTTTCCACCATCATGGTAGTGATCTGTTCATCGGTCACACCCTGTGCTTTGAGCGCGGGGATGATATCCTTGGAAATGTGATCGATACGCCAGTCTTTAAATAGCGGCATGGCCTTGGGAGGCACCTCTATGGGGCGGCCGATCCAGAAATTCACGGTATCGTGCGACATTTCGATCTGGTTGGCATAGCCCTCTTTGACCAGGGTGGCGATGTTAGTCACGGTAACATCGTCCGGGACGCCGTAAAGGATGGTCAGCCCGATGCGGTCGAAGGCCATTTTAGTCCCCTTGGCAAGGATAGCCCTGTGATAGTTGATATCGTCCGAGTTGTTGACATGCCCGATCTGGATTTTCTTGGGGTCGGCGCCGGCGGCGATAAGGAATTCGGCCTGTTCCACTCCGCCGCTGGGGCCTTCGGTGTGCGTTATAATGGGCACGCCCGTAGCTTTCTGCGCAATTACAGCAGCTTGGTGTACGGCCTCTTCATATTTGCTCATCTTGGGGCTGGTGCCAACCTTGATGGCGCCGGCCTTGACGCCGGTTGTCCCGATGCCCTCGGTAATCTCTTTAATGAATAATTCCGATATCATCTTGGGGAGATCGGCCATAAAAGCCATCCTGGTTTTCCAGTATGCCGGGGACCCTTCCTCATCCGTATAAAGGCCGGTAGTGCAAATAATCTGAATGCCGGTTCGTTTTTGCAGCTCTTTGTAAAGTTGAGGATCGCGGCCGCCTGTGTCGTTGGGAGTGGGATCGATGACGGTCTTGACGCCGATGGCTTTAAGCGTTTCGCAAACCTTGAGGCCGGTTTGTAAGGCGGCTTCACGGTTATAGGGAGCTATGGTGTCGTCGGCAAACCATCCCGGGTAGGCGAAGCAGAAATGCTCGTGAACCAGGGTTGTGCCCAATTGATCCGGTGAGATGGGCCCCATGGCGGTGTTGATCATGCCCGGCGGAGTCGGCGGTAAAGATACAGCCCCTTCAGGCAGGCTGCTTGCGGCCGGGGAAGGCGCTTCCTGGTTGGCGGGTGATGCCGGTGTGCAGGCAACGCCTATGAAACTCAGTACCAATAGCAGGGAAAAAACGGACATTACCAATATTTTGGGAAAGCTGTGCATCTGCAACCTCCTTAGTGAAATAATGGTTTTCTAACGCGCGTACTAACCGGAAAAAATTTTCTATATCCCTTAGCACCTCCCGCGCTTTTCTACTTGTATGGCTATTAAGAGAAGTAGAAACGTATTGAATATTTTGAAGGGACGGTCAATGTTGGCGGATTGTAATTTATCATTGGAGGCAGTGAATGTCAATAGCCCGTGACCTGAAGAACGGCAGCTATAAATATTGGCGTGTTAGTTATAATTTTGGAAGAAAGTAAAACTCAGGAAAAAATGTTGACGCCATGCTTTATAATGGTTTGAATCCGAAAAATTATATCCGAGGAGGGTTAAACTTGGAAAAGTCGAAGAAAGAGATAACGGACAAGGCCTTCGAGCAGGCCAAGAAATACGAGCTTGAATACGGAGACTGCGCGCAGTGTGCCCTGGCAGGGGTTTTCGATGCGCTGGGAATAGAGAATAAGGATGTTTTTCGCTCCGCCACAGGGCTTGCCGATGGTGTTGGTTTGACCGGAGACGGCCACTGCGGCGCGCTTTCCGGCGGCGTCATGGCGATAAGCTATCTTTTCGGAAGGCAGAAGGATGAGTTTCACAGGCGAGGCAAAGTTTTGAAAGCCATCACGATTTCCAGGGCGTTGCATGATAAATTTAAGGAAAAATACGGCACCTGCCGCTGCCATGACCTGCAGGTGAAGTTCTACGGGAGATTTTTCGACCTGTTTGATCAGGGGGAGTGGGAAGGCGCGCTCAAGGCAGGGTTACCCGAAACATGTTCCACGCTGGCAGGCGAGGTAGCAAGGATGACAACTGAATTAATCCTGGAGCAGATGGATAAGGAAGCCGCCAAAACATAAGGTGAAGCGGATTAGTTCAATTCTCCTCCAGGTGGTGCAGTAGGCAACATCGCTGGTTTATCTATCTGCCCGATATTTGTGAACCGCTTTTACCGTTGCCCTTTTTGCCTCCCGGATTTCCCAGCTTCAATAAAGATTCAAATACGATGATGATGCCGTCGCCCATTTTATCCAGGCCCAGCACCAGGTAACCGCCTGCTCTATCCAGGGCGTGCACAACGTGATTGGGATGTCGTTGATTGGCCGGGGGCTCCAGCGCTTTTCCCTTGACCAGAGAATCGTAGAGCTCCCTTTCATCGAATTTAAATCCGTCCTCCGGCTCACCGCAGGAGGGCATCGATGTATTTTCCGGTAAAGATACGGGGGAGATGAGACAGGATATGGCATCATCACAGGCCGAGGAAAAATCGTTGTGGAGAAAAGGATGTTCCGCCTCTATTGCGGATAACCTGGTTTTGAATTCCCTCAGCGCCGAAAGAATAAAATCGATCCTGCCCTGATCGTGTGTTGCAGTCCTGTCGGTGCCGTCGATTAATTTCATAGGCGATTATGTAACTTCAGCTTAATCATATGACGCCGTCAGTTAATTTTCAAGGTTATACCCACGGGGCAGTGATCGGAACCCTGCACATTTTTCATGATGAATGCGCCCGTTAATGACTGCAGCAGGTTTTCACTGATAAAGAAATAATCCAGTCTCCAGCCTATATCCTTCTCCCTCGCTTTAAAGCGGTAGCTCCACCATGTGTAATGGCCGGGCTGCGTATTAAAGCGGCGAAAAGTATCGATATAACCATGGGAGACCAGTTTATCCATCCAGGCGCGCTCCCGGGGCAGGAATCCGGAAGTGTCCTTATTTTCTTTGGGACGCGCCAGGTCTATCTCCGTGTGAGCGGTATTGAAGTCGCCGCAGACCACGATCCGCTCACCCCGGCCTTTCAGCGAGTCTATATATTCCAGGAATACATCATAAAAAGCCAGTTTATAGGGCAGGCGTTCGGCCATCCTCTCCGCATTGGCAGCGCCCTGTTTACGGGCCGTTTCGACCTCCCTGGGGGAGTATGCCTTGGGGAAATATACATTAAACAGCTTAAAGCCGGGGTATTCCGTCATCAGCACCCTGCCTTCCATATCAAATTTATCGATACCGAAGCCGTTGCGCACCGAGAGCGGTTTTTCGCGGCTGAATGTGGCAACTCCGCTATAGCCTTTCCTTTCAGCCAGGTTCCAGTCCGTATGGTAGCCGAGTGGGGATTCCAGCTCGCCCGGGATCTGTCCCGCCTGAAGCTTGACCTCCTGGAAGCAAATGATGTCGGGAGCCTCTTTTTCCAGCCACTGCAGGAAGCTTATCGGCTGCTGTCCCGCCGGAGCAAGCGCGGCCTTCTCCAGCATATTGCGCATGCTGACAATGTTCCATGAGATCAGTCTTAATTCTTTCGGCATATACAGGTTATGCTGACAGGGGTCTTCATGCTTTATCTTCGCCGCCGCTCTCGCTGGACCACTCCTGCATGATTTTCTTGAGGCGGATGGCGAGGTTGGGGTTGGAGCGCAGCCTTTCTATGAAAACGGGGCAGCCTTCAAGTATGGAATTTTCCGCCGCCGAGGCGAGTCCTGAGAGCAACTGGTTGATCCCCGCTTCCTCCATTCCGTCCGGCCCGGACACGTTGATGTTCTGTCCCAGTTGCTTGCGCAGGTCGAGGTCGGTAACCCTCAACGGTAAAACGCAGTTCTTGTACCAGGGGCAGTTTTTACACTGCACGAGTGACTGGGCTTCATCTAAAATATCAGCCATTAAGTATCAGCCCGTTGCCGGTGTTTTCAGGGTTATCATCGTCTTTTTGGCCGTCCCTCACCGCAGAGAAATGCGCAAACGGGGCAGTACCTGGAATCCCACGGGACTACCGAGCCGCAATTGGGGCAGAAAGTGTCCAGGCGTGTGCCGCACATGCCGCAAAAACGCGCTCCGGCAGCGCCCTGAGCTCCGCACCTGGAACACAGGATCACCGTGCTTTCGCGCAACGCGCCGAGCTTGATGCCGCATTTAGCGCAATAGACGTTTCCGGCGGCATTCTCCTGTTTGCAGTTGGGACAGAGAAAATTTTGCTGTAAAGGCAACTAAATCACCTGCAATATTTTAAGATTATCCACCCCTTCCGCGCAATAAGGCAAGTTTTACTGGAACTGAGTGGTGGTGGTGAACTCCATCGGCGGGGATGTCATCGAAGGCGATACCGCCTTATTGCCATATTTGTCCACGGATATCACACGGTACTGGTAGGTAGTCTTCACCGCCAAGGGAGTGATGGCTATTTCATGTATCAGCACGCCCATGTTCTGGCCGGTGGTGGGATCATTTTTTACTATAGTGAGCTGATTGGGCGCAGGATAAACACCCCATTGCACCTGTGTGCTGGAATATTCATCCGTAACCCAGCTGATGAGGGCGCTGTTACCCTGCCCTGCCTTGACAGTGATCATGGTGATAACAGGCGGAGTTTTATCGGTCGGACCCTGTTGTTTGGTGTCGGTGACGCCTGCCTTGATCAGGCCGGTCTGATAAGCGAAGGCGAGAAAGCCTGCAATGCCGATAACAAGCACTCCCAGGATAAGAAAATATACGGGATTGGTGGTGAGGATGATCTGCTTGGCCTTTGCCGTATACTCGTTCAGCTTATACTGCCAGCCGCCGGTTACGGGATAGGCCGGAGGAGGCTGCTGCTGGTAAGGGTCCCGGGGGGTATAACCTGTCTGCTGGCAAGGATCATACTGCGGCGCATAACCGGTTTGCTGGTTGGGATCGTACTGGGGTGTATAACCTGCCTGCTGATTGGGATCGTACTGGGGCGTATAACCTGCCTGCTGGTTGGGATCATACTGGGGATAGCCTTCCTGTGGATAAGCGTAAGGCTGTTGCTGTTGTTGAGGCTGAGGTTGCATTGGTGGTTGCTGTGGTTGTTGAGCAGGATAGCCCTGGGCGTAAGATTGGGTGAGCGGAGCTCCGCAGTGCTGGCAGAACTGGCTTCCCGTCATATTACCGCTGCCGCACTGGGGGCAGTAGGCCACTAATGTTGCGCCGCAACCGGCGCAAGCCGCGGAACCGTAATAATTATTAGTGCCGCAATAGGGGCAGGGAAATACATTTTGATACATATGATAAATTACAGCCTATAAGTGGGAATATAAAATTATTCGGAAGGCGTTTTCGCATCCTGAGTTTCCGATTTTGTTTCTGTGCCGCTGAGGATTTTGGCCACCACCCTGTACTGGTATTCCGTGTTCTGGGTAAGGTTCGCTACCGAAATAGCGTGAGAAGTGATGGGGTAGATGAGGGCACCCTTAGAGTCTTTTTCCGGGTCGGTTTTATTGCTGAGTGAGCTTCCTTTGGGGCCGTATTCCACGTAGCAGTTCGCCGGCTTATCGGTATCGAATCGTACCCAGAAACCGTTGAGGGCCGGCGGATCTATTTTTAAGTTGATGATCTTGGCTGCCACGGTGTCCTTGACCCCCGTGCTGGAAGCTGTGGTGTTATCGCTGCCGAATTTGGGGATGGGCAATCCCCTCAGGTATCCCTGGCTGTAGGCCCAGTAACCGAAGCCTCCCAGGCCTGCAAGCAGCAGGACAGGAAGGAAAATCAGCAGTCCCTTGTTGCCGCCTCCCGATGGCGGTGGTTGTGTGGGTGGATAGCCTCCCCGCATCGTTCCCGGAGGGGG
>Ga0163210_1000076_pt1 | contig 31144 bp, 26 predicted proteins | sample Kivu_220m_FD_113536 | JGI IMG/M metagenome (GOLD analysis project Ga0163210, IMG submission 113536) | Freshwater microbial communities from Lake Kivu, Western Province, Rwanda to study Microbial Dark Matter (Phase II) - Kivu_220m | ecosystem: Environmental > Aquatic > Freshwater > Lake ...
ACCCGAACGCAGCCGCCAAGGCCCGCTGGTCGATGAGCAAAGAGGGTACAACCGGCACCGTCTACACGTTTGAGACCAAGGACCCGATCGCAAACGTAATCGACTTCTACAAGAAGGCCCTGGCTTCGTGGAAGAACTCGTCGACGATGGAGAATGAGGATGCGACCATCATGTCCTTCGGCACGGAGAACGAGAAGGAGTTCGTCACCCTGACCGTCTCCAAGGAGAAGGACACAAACACGACGGCGCTTACCCTGCTCTATTCGAAGAAAGACTAGCACGATTCGTTAGATCAGCGGCAGGCCCGATAGCGGCCTGCCGCTCGCTCTTGGTGTCGACCGAGGTCGCTTGACTAGCGGGGCCGCGCGTTTATAATCGGCCTCCATGCCGAAGTCGCCGCGTTCGCGCAGCAGCACACTTCTGCCGCACCAGCGGTCAGGCGTTCTCTCTCCTGTGGACCTTGCCGCGAGAGGCGCAGTACCGACGAAGGAGCGACTGGCGGCCGGGCCGGTGGTGATGGTCGAGTGCATCGAGAACATCCCCTGCAACCCCTGCGCCTATGCCTGCCCGCGCAAGGCGATAACCATCGATGGTGAGTTGACCGACACTCCCAAGGTGGATTTCTCCAAGTGCAATGGCTGCACGCTATGTATCGCCAAGTGCCCGGGCCTGGCGATATTCGTCGTGCACAAGAACTTCTCAAAGACCGAAGCCACGGTGACGATACCCTACGAACTGCTGCCGAGACCGGAAACGGGCGCGCGGGTTGCGTGCCTTGACCGTGCCGGTCGGGCAGTGTGTCGCGGCAGGGTCGTCAAGGTGCTTGATACCAAGGCGTTGAACCGCTGCGCGGTGGTGACCGTGGCAGTGCCGAAACGGTACTGGAATACGGTGCGGAATATCCGGGTCGGGAGGAAGGGGGCCGCGTGATTGCAGGATTGACCGTGCTTCTGGCGCTGGCGGTAACGCCGCAGATGCCTTTGTCGCTGGCCGGGACCGATGACGCGCTGGCCGCACTGGCGAATCCGGCCGGCCTCGCGGCGCGGCCCGGCTCGGAGTTCTACGCCATCTACAACTTCCGACCGGTGCTCTGGTCCGATTTCTTCTCCAATACAACGTTCCTGGCCAAGGCCGGACCGCTGGCAGCCTACTGGGAGCCGGAGCCGTCGCGCTACGGCGTCGCGCTCGGTATCGGCGGCGGCAGCTTCAGCTCCGGCATCCGGTTCCGGCGGGATTCGCTCAGTCGCTGGGACCTGTCGGCACTGGTTCGGCCGGGTCGGCGGGTCTCGGCCGGCGCGGTCTGGGAGGACCTGAACCACGGCTGGGGCCGGCTCGGGCTCGGGGTTGCGGTGCGGCCGTTCGACAATCGGTGGACTCTGTTCGGGGAGACCTACCTGACGCGGCCTCTGCAGCCGATGGTCGGATTCGATGTCGAGCCGGTGGACGGAGTCAGGCTGGGTCTCAAGGCGTTCCTCAACTACATCCCTGAAGGTGATGTCAGGTTCGTGGCCGGGGCGTCGTTCGGGCTGGGCAAGGCCGGTATCGGCGGGGTCGGCACCTGCAGCCCGCGTGAGGTTGGCGGTTACCTTCGGGCCGGGACTCCGGGACGGCGAAGTCTCCTGTCTGCCGGCAAGCGCTACGTCGAGATAAGACTGAACGAGGAGATAGTCGACCGAAAGCCGGGCTTCAGCTTGAGCTCAAGCAGTGTGCGCACGTCCTGGGACCTGCTCGACCTGATTTCTCGCGCTGGCAAGGACAACAGCGTCAAGGCGCTGCTGCTCAAGATTGACGGCCTGCGCGGGAGCTTCGCTCAGTTGCAGGAGCTGCGCCAGGCGCTGGCCGGGTTCCGGGCGCAGGGCAAGAAGATTGTCGTCTACGCGCCGAGCTATGGCATGGGGAGCTACTACGTCGCCTCGGTGGCGGACCGGGTCTGGACTCATCCACTGGGCGACATCACGATTCCGGGGATGAGCCTTGGTACGATATTCCTCAAGGGAACGCTGGAGAAGCTGGGCATCGAGTTCGACGGCACTCGGCACGGGAAGTACAAGTCGGCAATCGAGACCTTCACCGAAGACTCGCTCACCGCGCCGAACCGCGAGCAGTTGGAGGCATTCCTCGGCGCGCCCTACGGCGAGTTCCTCGATGCGGCGGCAACGGGGCGGCACGTCAGCCGTGACAGCATGGAGGCGCTCGTAAACGTGGGGTTCTTCAACACCGAGCAGGCGAAGCAGAGCGGGCTCGTGGATTCCGTCTGCTACCACGACCAGCTCGACAGCCTGCTCGACAAGGAGCTGAAGGGCCTGAGCAAGGTGAGTGAGAAGGAGTATCGGGACAACGTCGTCCCGAGCGAGGACTGGACGTCGAAGCCCGCAATCGCGATCGTCTACGCGACCGGCAGCATCGCGGCCGGCGAGTCGCGGACCGACTTCCTGACCGGGTCGGTGACAATGGGCTCGCAGACAATGGCAAGAGCCATCCGTCAGGCTCGGAACGACAAGCGGGTCAAAGCGGTCGTACTGCGGATTGACTCGCCGGGCGGCGACGGGTTCGCTTCGGACATGATCTGGCGCGAGCTGGAACTCTGCCGGCAGAAGAAGCCGGTCATCGCCTCGATGGCCGGGATGGCGGGTTCGGGCGGCTACTACATCGCCTGCAATGCCACGAAGGTCTTTGCCCTGCCGACCACGCTCACCGGCTCCATCGGCGTGTTCAACTTCAAGCTGGTAACCGAGGGGCTGTTCAACAAGCTCGGGGCGCGACGGCAGGCGGTGAAGCGCGGCGAGCACGCGGACGCGATGTCGGACATGCGGAAGATGACGCCGGAAGAAGATTCGATGATGCAGGCGCAGGTGGACTACTTCTACCGCCAGTTCGTGCAGAAAGTCGCTGACGGTCGGAAGCTCACGTTCGAGCACGTGGACTCGATCGGCCAAGGTCGGATCTGGTCGGGGCTGGACGCGAGGCGCGTCGGCATCGTCGATACTCTGGGCGGGTTCCTGGAAGCGGTCGCCTATGCGAAGAAGGTCGCCAAGCTGGAGAACTGTGACTACGTCGTTCTGCCCAAGCCCAGGACCGGGTTCGGCTCGATGGTGAGCGACTTCGCGCAAGACCAGGTGAGGAAGGCCCTGTGGTGAAGAAGTCCAAAGTCCAAAGACCGAAGTCCAAAGTCCGGCGTCCTGTCCGGAATCGGACATCGCCAATCGCCAATCGCCAATTCGCAGTGGTTGTCTGCCGCTGCGAGGAGGTTACCGAGGCCGAGGTGCGCGGGGTTGTTCGGACGGGCTACCATTCACTCGAAGCAGTGAAGCGCGTCCTCAGAACCGGCATGGGGCACTGCCAGGGCCGCGGGTGCCTCAGGCTGATAGCCCGGATCATCCAGGAAGAGACCGGCATTCCCGCATCAGAGCAGAAGATGCCCAGGCCTAGGCCACCTCTGAAGCCCTTGCCGCTCGGATTGCTCGGCAGCCACAAAGATGAAGCGTAGCGCCGACGCAGTCGTCATCGGCGCCGGGGTCATCGGCGCTGCGACCGGGTACTACCTCGCCAGGAGCGGCCTCAAGGTGCTGGTGCTGGAACGCGACTTTCCGTGTGCCGGCTCCACCGGTCGGTGCATCGGCGGTATCAGGGCTCAGTTTTCACACGATCTGACCATCAGAGTGATGATGGAGAGCGTCCGACTCTTCCGCGGGCTCGGCGACGAACTCGGCGAAGACGTCGAGTGGTACCAGGGCGGGTACCTGTTCCTGGCGTTTGATGAGAAGCGGAAGCAGGCGTTCCTCGACGCGATTGCCATCCAGAAGAAATACGGCCTCGACGTCCGCTTCGTCTCGCCCGACGAATGCGAGAAGATTGCGCCCGGACTTGACCCGACCGGGCTCGTCGGTGGCGCGTACTGCCCGACCGACGGACAGGCCAATCCGTTCAAAGTGACCTACGGGTATCTCGAAGGCATCAAACGTCTGGGCGGCGGGCTGGTCGTGGGCTGTGAAGTCAATCAGGTCAACAGACAGGGCGACAAGCTCATTTCGGTCACCGACGCCAAGGGCGACGAGTACGCCTGCGACATGCTGCTCAATGCGGCCGGGTGCTGGGCCGACGAAGTCGGGGAGATGGCCGGAGTCAAGGTGCCGGTCAAGGCCGACCGCCACGAGTCGCTGGTCACCGAAGCGGTCGAGCGCGTCTTCGACCCGATGCTGGTGGACTACCGGTCAGACGGCTGCTACTTCGTCCAGCACTCGGGCACCGGTCACTTTATCGGCTGCTACACGCCGGTGCCGCTCGTGCCCGGGCACAACGTCGACGCCACCGACGAGTTCATCACCGAGATGCCGCGCCGGATGGTACGACTCGTGCCGAAGCTCGCCGGCGTGAAAGTGCTCCGGCAGTGGGCCGGCTCCTACGAAATGAGCCCGGACGGCAACCCCATCTGTGGCGGTACCCCGCTGCGCGGATTCCATGTTTCCAGCGGCATGAGTGGTCACGGATTCATGTTCGCGCCGGCTTTGGGAAAGCTGATGGCCGAGCAGATGGTTGAAGGGCGCGCCTCGATTCCGCTCGACGAGTTCTTCCTCTCCCGCAGCTTCGGCAAAGCCGAAGCGATGAAATAGGGCAGAGGGATTTCACCACCAAGACGCCAAGACGGATGCGAACGAATGCAGAAGTCAGATTTCAGAAATGAGAATGCTGAAATCCCGAACCAGGACCGTTGGCGGCCTTGGCGGTTCTGTTCCGGTATCCCGACCAAACCCGGTGTCTGAGACCCGCGCCGATACGGCCCTGAATCTTGGGTCGCCACGTCAGGTCGTGCGGCGACTAATGCTCGTAGATGTGCGGTTCCACGGGCCTGATGCCGTGGTTGCGGGTCCCTTCGATTGAGTACGACGCCGTCTTGATGCTGCGGTTGACGGTCCCTTTTACCACCCGGAACCCGATGATTGCGGCCACTACAACAAAGACAACGATTACAGTGTACTCAAGCATAGTCTGACCGCTCTCGTCCTTCAGCAGTCTCTTCAGCATATATGCATGACCTCCCTGGTTACTTGCTACGTTCGCCCGTTGCCGGTCCGTCAGGTCGCATCGGAGGCCTGCCGTACGGGTTCCTGACGACCGGGAACACGTTTCCAGAACTCCTGTCTGGATCTGGCTCTTCGATGGCAAACCACGAGGGCGACACCGACCTGGCCTTCTCGGTGGTCCAGAACGCCAGGCAAGCCAGTAGAAGAAGCCGGCGCTGGACTACAGAAACAGCCTCTTGCAGGCTTTGTGCCGTCTGTGTACCTCTGGCGGCCGCGGTCGGTCGACGCCACAAGCGACTGGCACTGCAGGGCTTGCGGCGGACTGGGTTCCAGAGGTCTGCGGAACGGCCCGCGTCACGCTCTGGAATTGCGGCTGGTTCGGCACGTGCGATGCGGCCGTTGGCTGTCGGATATTGCGGCAGTGCCGTAACCTCCGCTGTTGCTCCTGACTTTGAGGGTCGAGCGCCGAGCGGGACTGGGCCGAGTGACTTACAGCTTCACGCGCTTCAGCGCAGACAAGCGGCGCGTGCTATTGGGGAACCGGGATTTGGTGCCGGCACGACAATCGGACCGGCCCCATAGGCGATGGAGATTTGGTCAGGCTAAGGCCTTCGCTTCCTGGTCGTTCTAATGCTTCTCCCTGGCGATGACGGTGTTGGAGTTGATGCTGTTTTCGCTCCAACCGATGGCGCGAGCAAGGTCGCGCAGTCGCTTGCGGTCGTTGGGTGTGGTCTTGCCGAAGGTTCGGATGTCACCCAGTATTGCGCCGAACTCATCCCTGGCGGATTTTCCCGTCGGATGGTGTGTTCTCCAGATGCTCACTTCTCCTCCTTCCTGGCCGTGCCGTCATCGCGTGTGGCGTCAGAAGCGCTCACGCAACTCAGCGCTTCGTGTCCGCACGAGGTCTTGGTGGGCGTGGCCATGATGCGTATAGTGCATTTCCCATGCCAGAAAGTGATGGACGAAGATGCGTGACTTAGCCTATGCGCACAGGCCTAGAGTGTCACCATACGGTGACAGGGTGTCACCGTAGGGATACAGCCATGCGGCCGGTGGGAATGTCAGGTCGGCGCGGCGGACATCGGTTGCCGTCCCCGATAGTCCCGGGTGTCGGTACGGGTCATGCATCTTCTAGTGCGATACTCTGGCCGGCGGCAGGACAGGGGTCAAGACGGACAGATTGGAGTCTGCTGCGGCCGGCGCTAGCAGTGGTGGCGAGCACGCTGGGTTGAGCCCTGGCTGAAACCGTAGCCGGTGCTGTCGCTCCGGCTGTAGCTCAGGCCGAAGCCGGAGTCGTGGCTGTAGCCGTTGTTTTCGCCGTAGCTTGCGCCGTTGCCGGAGCCGGAGCTTGGGCCGGAGCTTGAGCCGTAGCGGGTACAGGAGCGGTGGCCGTTGCTGAAGCTGTAGCTGGCGCTGTAGCTCCAGCCGCAGCTTTGACCGTAGCTGACGCCATAGCGGTCGCAGTGGCCGGAGCCGTAGCTCGCGCCATTGCGGGAGTAGTTGTGGTCACTATAGCCGTGGCCGCTACGGGCGCAGCTACTCCCCCAGCGGGGGTGTCATTTCGAGGCAATGTAGAATAGTGAATTGAGAATAAAGAAGTTACAGAACCGGCTGCCGGAGTCCGCGTGATAAGAACTCTTATCATGCGTGTACTGGTGCCGTCACATGAGGAGACCAGAAGACCGGCACGGATGGGAGAAGGAGATGAGGAAGAGGATGCGCGAGTGTCCGCTTGGTGCACGCAGGGTCCAGTCCGTGCTCCACTTGATCCATACGGCGTGTTCAGAGTTGCGGCGCCAGTCGCGCCGTAGTGGCTCGGTCAGATGTGTGCGGGGTGGCGCTGCCGTACCCCGCCCGCCGAGCTTCAACGCATTGACAAGCCGGTCCGGCGGCGGATAATCATGCATCCGGGAGGTGTCTTGAAGTACGCATCCATACTACCCGTTGTCGGTCTGTTGCTCGTCGGCGCAGCACAGGCGGTTGTCGTCGAGGATGACTATGAGGTCGGGTCGGGGCCGTACACGTTCCAGGTGGCCATGATAGCCGACCCGAGCAACAAGTACGACAATTTGCGGGCAGCGCGGGATACCATCAACAAGCTGGTGGATGCGTACGGGGAGATACAGCTCGTCATGGTGCTTGGCGACGTGACCAGCACGGCCGACACGACCTACGAGTTGCCAATCGCGAAGCAAGTTCTCGACAGCCTCCACGTTCCCTACGTGCCGCTGATTGGCAATCATGATATGGTACCTTATTGGCTGGACCCGCCGGTGCCGCCGAGAGACGCGGACAGCCTCTTCACCACGAGGTTCTTCGACCGGACGTTCGGCCCGGTGTACGACTCGCTGGCCGGCGGCCAGTACGCACAGGTCAGGGATTTCCGGCGCTACGCGGAGCATCCGTGGAACTTCGAGATAGAGTGGCCGCAGGGCTCCCATGACACGTTTGCCTACGACATCTGGCAGAACTTCGCTTTCCGGGTCGGGCCGGAGTCGAGTCCCTTCTGTTTTGTCTGCCTGGACTTCAACAGCCGGCACAAGGTGCCGGGCCTGGACTACGGGGTGTTGCCTTCGGCCGACCTTCAGAACTTGGGATTCGACAACCTGACCTCTTCAATCCAGGTGCACGGCGGCACGCTGCCGGTCAAGTGCGTTCTGTACGAAGATGACTCCCTGAGGGGCGACTCGCTGCCAATCAGTGCCGATACGACTGACCTGGGGGACTTCGACAACAGCATCAGTTCGGTGCGGGTCGAAGAAGGGGTCACGGTGGAGCTCTTCGACGCGGCCGGCTTCGCCGGGGATACTTGGCTCCGGTTGACGGCGACCGACATGGACCTCGGCACGAACGGTTCGGCCCAGTGGTGGCGGGACTATGTGAAGACCTACTGCGACTCGGTTGCGAGCGACACCATCAGGGAGAATGTGATTCTCTTTGCGCATCATCCGCTGAAGGCGGTTGACCCTTTTGGAATCGCCAACTTCAAGCAGGACGAGGTCGACGCAATCGCGTCGTTCCTGGCGCCATTCGGCTGTGACATCGGCGGCTGGTACTCCGGTCACCTGAATGACTCGGCTCCGTTGATGCATGTGCCCGGCCACGGCCGGGTGCGCAACCCGAGCGACGGCGGCAAGGTATGCGACTGGTACATGCCGCCCGCGTCCCAGTCCTATGGCGGTTGGGTGAAGATATTCACTCTCCACTACGGCCGGGAGCCGCTGGTCGACCTGGAGGCGAGCGGCACGATTGAGGACACCGTTGATGTTGTTTATGAAGACACGATTCCGGTCATCGTCACCACGCTGCGGTCGGGCCTGCTGACTGCGCGCATCCAGAAGGGGAGTCGCCCCATCTGCACTCTGGTCGAGTCTTTGCCGCGGCGACCGGGACGGGAGACCGATACGCTCGCGTGGGACGGACGGGACAGCATCGGTGGGCCGGTGCTGCCGGGCGATGACTACACCATACGCTACTACGACGAGGACGGCTTCTTCACGGGGCTGTCGCCGTTCACGGTCAAAGACACGATCGCCGCGGCGTGCGCAGAGAGTGGCCCGCGGGACAGGTTCCGCAAGCCTGCGGGCGTCTGCATCACGCCGAATCCGTTCAGTCGAACTCTGGCGGCTGTCTGGAATCCACCCGCGAGAGGCGGAGAGGCGGCGCGAGTGTACGCGCAGGACGGAGGGCTCGTTAGGTCTGCCGAGTTTGCGGCGGGCGAGACCGGTTGGGTCTGGGACGGCAAGGACAGCCGGGGCCAACGTGTGCCTCCGGGCGTGTACGTCCTGGTCGCACCGGGCGGAGTCCGGGCCAAGGCCGTGAAGCTGAGGTGAGGCCCCAGAATCGAGATTGATGGCCACGAAGTCACGAGACCGGAGCCGGAGCGATCATCCACAGATTCCGCAGATTTGGTTTCGGACTGCTGAGCATCTGTGTAATCGGCGTAATCTGCGGATTATCTCCCGTTCGTTTCGCGTCGTTGGCCGCAGCGGCTCCTGTTCGACAGTGCGCGCTTCCATGGCTGCGATATCGGCTTCAGGTGAGGCGTGGCGCCGGGCCGCGTCGATACGGGAGGGAGTGAGTCGGCCACCGGAGCGAATCGAGCAAGTCATACGGGAAGGCCCGAGAACTGAGGGGGCTGCTGGGTGCATGGGTGTTGACATGATGCGGAGGCGGACGGTAATCAGGCAGCAGAGGAGGTGCTCGTGAAGAATGTCGTCGGACCGGTTCTGCTGTTGGCCGCGCTGGCCCTGAGCCAGGATTGGATAGTGGAGCAGGTAGATCCGACCGCTGCCGCCGCGTCGCCGGTGGAGTTGGTGAAGGCTGCGGACGGAAGGCTCTGGGCGTGCTACCGGACCGCCGCTGGGTTCATGCGGGCGGCATGCCTCGGTGATTCGGGTTGGAGCTTGACCGACATTTGCTGGGGCTACGTTCCCACCAACGTTTGGCGTCCGTTCTTTGCCGCAAGCCCGCACGGTGAGTTGTGCCTGTCGTGCGTCACCGGCGATTCGGGCTGGCTCTTCCGACTGGTCGGAGATTCGTGGCAGGGCGAGCCCTACTCGTTCGCGGCTAGGGCGATGTGCGGCACGGTTGCCTACGATACGGCCGGGCGCCTGCATACGGCCTTTGTTGATACCGCCGGCGATTTCTGCGCAGGACATGAGACCGACTCTGGGTGGACCGCCGGCTTCGTCGCCAGACTGTCCATCGAGGGGCCAGACCATGGCGATGCCGCGTGCTTTACGGTTGCGCCGGATTGCCGCCCCTGGTATTTCGCCTACGTCTGGTGGATGAAGCCGCCCCAGTTGTGGGGCGAAGAGGCCTCCCTGATGCACTTCAGCGGCGATTCGTGGACAACAGTATGGAACTAGAGCGGGCAGTACATGCCGATTCCTCTGGCGCTTGTTCCTCGCGGCGACAGCGTCGGATACGTGTCTCTTGGCGATGGCGTCTTGCTGTGCGACAGCGAGGTCGTCGCCTCGGTAGCCGACAACTCGGTCGCGGGGCTAGCCTACACGGCCGAAGACGTTCCGCTTCTGGCATGGGTACCGAGGGGTTTGTCGGCCCGACCGTATTTCGCCTTCAAGACCGACCGCTGGCGTACCAGGCGTCTGCCGGGTCAGACCGGCATGGGCGGGATTGACATCGAGACCAGTTCCGACAACGAAGTGGTCATCGTGTTTAGCACGCAGGGAGCCGGTCTGTGGTGTGCAATGGGCACAGACGTACTCGAGGTGAGGGAAACGCCGAGCGCCGAAGTGCGAACGCCGGACCGCGGGCCGACGGTTCTCTCCGGAGCGTCGAGTGTCAGGCGTCTGGCGTCCTGTGTCCTCTTCGACGCGACTGGACGACGGGTCACTGTGCCGAGAGCGGGCGTGTATTTCGTACGCGAGGGTCGGTCTTCCGAGGTCCGTAGAGTGGTTGTTGTTCGATAGCGCCAGCGTAGGCCGATCTTCTGGGGCGTGCCTTGGGCACGCCGCTCCGGTTATCCTGCAGCGCTGAAGAAGCGGTTGACGTCAGCGGCCCTGGTCGTGACCGGGAGACCTTTGGGCAGGGAGTTGAGGAAGAGGCGGCCGTAGCTCTTGCCGAGGATGCGGCGGTCGAGCACGCAGACTACGCCCCGGTCCTGAGCGGTTCTGATGAGCCGGCCGAAGCCCTGACGGAAGCGGAGGACCGCCGTCGGGAGTTGGTAGGCGGTGAAGGGCTCGACCTGTTGTTCGCGCATGCGTTCGGCAATCGCGGTCAGGCGCGGGTCGTCCGGCACCTCGAACGGCAGGCGGGCAATGATGAGGCAGGAAAGCGCCTCTCCGGGAACGTCGATGCCCTGCCAGAATGACTGGGTGGCGAAGAGCACCGAGTGGGTGTCGGCGCGGAAGTCGGCGAGCAGTTTGGCAACTGAGGTGTCGCCCTGCAGGAGGCAGTTGTAGCCGGTTTCAGGCATGAGTCCGTGTACTGCATTCAGAGAGTCGTAGCTCGTGAAGAGCACGAGGGCCCGGCCGTGGCTGTCTTTGATGAGGGCGGCAATGGTTTCGGCGGCGGCGCGGTTGAACGCGTCGGCTTCCGTCGGCGGGGGCAGGTGGTTGGCGACGTAGAGCGCTCCCTGCTTGGCGTAGTCGAAGGGTGAGTCGAGAAGTTGGGTCTTGAATCCATCGAGCCCGAGACGCCCGGAAAGGAAGTCGAAACTCGAGGCCACAGTCATGGTGGCAGAGGTGAGAATGACGCTCTGGTAGTGGTCGTAGACCGCGGCTTTGAGCATCGGGGCAACGTCAAGCGGCGCCGCGAGCAGGGAGAGGCGGCCCTGCGAATTGCGCTCGGCCCAGTGGACCGAGCCGTCCGGTTCCGGCACGCTGAAGCCTTCGAGCGCCAGCGCGGACTGCTGGAGTTTGCGGGCAACGCCGGTCATCTCAGAGTGGAGCAGTTCGTCGTCTAGGTCAGATGTGACCTCTTCCACGGCCTTGGCGAGTCGACTGAGCGCCGCAGCCGTGGTCGTGGAGTCGAGGGGCGCTCGGAAACGGGTCCTGAGCGCCCCTTGAGGGATGAGTGGTTCGGCTTTGCGGAAGAACTGGTCAATCTCGACCCGGGCCGCGGAGGCCTCGGTTTGGATCGAGCGCCGGGCGTTTGACTTGGGGCCGAGTGCCTGTACCAGCCCGCCGCCGTGCGAGGAGGCGAGACGGTCGAGCAGCAGGGCGAGCAGGTGTTCCGAGGCCTGGTTGCCGAAGTGGCGCACCGCCGCGTCCTCGACGCGATGGGCCTCGTCGAGGATGAGCGCCTCGGATTCCGGCAGCAGGTCCGATTCGGTCGTGAGGCTCGCGAACAGGAGCGCGTGGTTGACGATGAGGACTTGTGAGTGCTCCCAAGACTGTCGGGCGTGGTAGTAGAAGCAGCCTTTGCGGAACGGGCATTTCTCCCGCCGACAGGCAGCGGAGTCGCGGCAGATGCGTTGGGCAAGACCACCGGGCAGGGCATGCGGGTAGTCGAGGATAACCCCGGTTTCGGTCTTGTCCGCCCAATTGAAGAGCTTGTCCGCCGCCCTGGCTTCGGTCAGCGTGTCGAACAACCCGCGCGCCATCTGGCTCTCAAGGCGGAACCGGCAGAGGTAGTTCTCCTGTCCGAACGCGACCGAGGCACGGATTTCATCGTCGAGGATCCGACAGAGCAGGGGTACGTCCTGCGCTATGAGCTGGGTCTGAAGCAGGCGGGTATAGGTTGAGACGGCAACACGCTTGTGGTTCGCTTTCGCCCATAGCGCGGCGGGCACGAGATAGGCGAGGCTCTTGCCCACGCCGGTTCCGGCCTCGACCGCCAGCCGGCCTCCGGATTCAAGCGCGAGTTCCACCTGCTCGGCCATCTGCTGCTGCTGGCGCCGGTGCTCGTACCCGGGCAGGGCCTCGCTCAGCGGGCCGCCGGGCAGGAAGTACGATTCGACGCGGGACTCAGGCATCGGGCTTCAGGCCGGGGATGTCGTAGCCCCGGACAAAGACCTCGCCGAAGTCGTACACGGCGTGGAAGTCATCGATGCGGTCTTCCTCGGCCTTGGAGAGGATTCCCGCGTCGACGAGGTTGAAAACGATGGCTCCGATGTCATCGGTGGTTCTGACGCCCCACGAGTTGAGCACGGCCAGCGCCATCGGCCCATAGCGCTTCAGCGCGAGGTCCTTGATTCCATCGAGCAGCTCCTTGCCGGTGATGTGGCGCCGCTGGTTGAGCCGCGACCAGGTGTGCCCGAGAGCATCGTGGACGAACACGTAGGCCTCGGGCTTGTAGCGCGGGTCTTTGGCGATGACTTGTTCGAGCGGGTTGTCCACCTGCCGATTGTAGCGCGCGCAAACCCAAGCGCAAGCTCAAAGCCCGGGCAAAGACACGAGACCGGAGCCGTACCGGACATCCACAGATTTCGCAGACTGGGTTCCGGACTGCTGAACGTCTGCGTGATTGGCGTATTCCGTGGATCATCTCCCGTTCGTTTCGTGCGCTTCGCGCATTCGTGGCGCCGATCTCGGTTCTGGGACGTGGCGCTTGCTTGACTTTGCCCTCACAAGGTCTATGATACCCGCCGATGAAGAGCTGCGTCCCGGATGCGATTCAGAGCCAGTCCTGCCGCCTGGGGCCGTACTGGGTGACAGTGGATTGCCGGGGCGGCAAGGTCGCGGGCGTTAAGTTGGGCAAGGAGGGCGCGCGCGATAACCGGAGGTTGGCAAAGGACTTGGAGAGCGCGCTAAACGGCGGGATGATACCTGAGTACCTGCATGTCGACACGACCGGTTTGTCCGCGTTCACGCGCAAGGTTCTGGGTCGCTGTGCCGGGATTCCGCCGGGCCAGGTGATGACCTATTCCGAGCTGGCACGGTCAGCCGGTACTACGAGGGGTGAACGGGCAGCCGGACAGGTGATGGCCAACAACCCATTCGCTCTGCTGATCCCGTGTCACCGCGTGGTCGGATCGGACCGCTCGCTGCGTGGGTTCGGTGGCGGTCTGGACATGAAGGAGTGGCTGCTCGCACGCGAGGGCTGGCAGTTCACCGGAGAGGGCAAGAGCCGTCGGCTGGCCGTTCGACTGCCCAGGACCCGGAAGAGCCGTGGCTAGAACTATTGAACGGCTGGTGGTCGGGCCGTTGGCTACCAACTGCTACATCCTGAAGTCAGGCGTCGAATTGGCGGTGATCGACCCGGGTGGCGACGCGGAGGCGATACTCACCAAGGTCGAGGACCTGGGCGGAACCGTGAAGTACGTCATCGACACGCACGGTCACATCGACCACATTGCCGCCAACCGCGAGGTCATTGAGGCAACCGGAGCTGAGCTGCTGATACACGAGTTGGATGCAAAGCTGCTGGCCCATCCGGACCGGAACCTATCGAGCCTGATGGGCATGAAACTCACCTCACCGACTCCGAGCCGCCTCCTCAAGGAAGGCGACAAGGTTACGGCCGGAGAAGACGAGATGACCGTTCTGCACACGCCCGGGCACACGCCCGGCGGCATCTGTCTTCTGGCACCGGACTACGCCTTCACCGGCGACACGCTGTTCGTCGATTCCATCGGCCGGGTTGACTTCCCCGGCGGGTCGGAGGAGCAGATGATGGCCTCGCTTGCCAGGTTGCAGACCGTTCTCAAGAAGGAAACTGAGATTTACCCCGGGCACGGAGAGCCGGGAAGATTCGGGCGGGCACTGCTCGTCAATCCTTTCCTCGGTAGCCTGGTGGTCGGATAGAAGAGTTACTATGAGATTGAATCGACAGGAGGCAGAATGCCCAAGGTGAGAGTCGGCATTATCGGGATCGGCAATTGCTGCAGCAGCCTGGTTCAGGGCGTGCACTACTACCGGAATGCGAAGGTCGGCGATTCGATACCTGGTATCATGCACGTGAACCTCGGTGGTTATCATATCAACGACGTCGAGTTCACGGTGGCTATCGACATCGATAAGAACAAAGTCGGGAAGGACTTGTCGCAGGCGATCGCCACGAAGCCGAACAACACTGTCCAGTTCACGGACGTGCCCAAGAGCGGGGTCAAGGTCCTGCGGGGCATGACCCACGATGGGCTCGGGTACTACCTCTCTCAGATTATCGACAAGGCGCCCGGGCCGACCGCCGACATCGTGCGGGCACTCAGGGAGACGAAGACCGATGTAGTCGTGAACTTCCTGCCGGTTGGCAGCGAAGAGGCGACCAAGTGGTACGTCGAGCAGGTAATGAAGGCCGGGTGCGCGTTCGTGAACGGCATACCGGTGTTCATCGCATCCCAGAAGTACTGGCACCGCCGCTTCAAAGCCGCGGGTTTGCCGGTGCTCGGGGACGACATCAAGTCCCAGGTCGGCGCGACCATCATGCACCGCATGCTGGTGTCGTTGTTCAACGACCGCGGCGTGAAGTTGCTCAAGACGATGCAGCTTAACGTCGGCGGCAACACCGATTTCATGAATATGCTCGAGCGTTCGCGGCTGAAGTCGAAGAAGATCTCCAAGACCGGCGCGGTCACGTCGCTCCTGAAGTATGACATCGGGGAGGACAACATCCACGTCGGGCCGTCGGACTACGTGCCGTGGCTGAAGGACCGGAAGTGGTGCTACCTGCGAATGGAAGGCCAGACCTTCGGTGACGTCCCGCTGAACGTTGAGTTGAAGATGGAGGTCTGGGACTCACCCAACTCCGCCGGCGTTATGATCGACGCCGTGCGTTGTGCGAAGCTGGCCTTGGACAACGGTCTGTCCGGCAGCATCATCGACCCGTCATCGTATTTCTTCAAGACTCCGCCGGCGCAGTTCACGGACGATGTCTGCCGTAACAAGACCGAGGCGTACATCAAGAAGTACGGCCGCAAGACGAGGAAGGCGTAGGATTCGAGGATTCTCCTCTGCGGCCCCGGTCGGACGGCGGGTGCCCAACATGGAATCCTCGATTTCGTGAGCCCCGGAATCACCTGCTGATGCGCGGCGTCTTGATAACCTTCGAAGGCGTCGAAGGATCGGGGAAGTCGACGCAGGCCCAGCGGATGGCAAGACGGCTGGCAGCGCTTGGCGTGCCCTGTCTGGTTCTGTGCGATCCGGGGGGGACTGACATCGGTGACGCGATTCGGGCCGTGCTACTGGACCCGCAGTACGACGAGATGCACGCCTTGACCGAGTTGTTCCTGTACCTGGCCAGCCGGAACCAGTTGGTGCGGGAGAAGCTTCTCCCCGGGGTGGCCGAGGGCAAGGTCGTCATTCTTGACCGGTTCTCCGACTCCTCGATGGCCTACCAGGGCGTCGGGCGCAAACTGGGTGGGAAGCTGGTCGGCCGATTGAACAAGCTCGCAGCCGCGGACCTGAAGCCCAATCTGACCGTGTTGGTGGACGTTCCGGTCAAGGTCGGACAGGGAAGAAAGCGCACCGGTGTCCTTGACAGACTGGAGCAGGAGCGGGTAGAATTTCATGAGCAGGTGCGTGACGGTTACCTGCAGCTTGCCCGACGCGCACCCGGCCGGTTCAAGGTCGTGGACGGGTTTCTGTCGGCCGACGATCTTGAGCGGCTGATTTTCTGTCACGTCGAGGAACTCTTGAAGCGAAAGGGCATCCTGAAATAATGAAGCGACGAGTAGCGCTGGTTGCGACCCTGGTTGTATTGTCACTGTGTCTGGGTGGCTTGTTCGGTCGGCTCTGGGCGCAGAAGTCCGGAGGCCTGCTCCAGGGTCTGCAGACGTTCTCCCGGGTCGTTGACATCGTCATGTCCACGTACGTCCAGCGGATCGACCCGGACAAGATGATACGATCCGGAATTCGCGGGATGCTCAGTTCGCTTGACCCGCACACAGAGTTCCTTGACGAGCGCGATTTCAAGGAACTGCGGGTCATGACCGAAGGTCAGTTCGGGGGTATCGGTATTCACATCGGAATAATGGATCAGCAGCTGACCGTCATTTCTCCGATTGAGGGGACGCCGGCGGACCGGGCCGGAATCAGAGGCGGAGACAGGATTGCCGAGATCGAGGGCAAGTCGACCGAGAATTTCACGACCGACGACGCAATCAAGGTCCTGCGTGGCGAGCCGGGCAGTAAGGTCAAGCTGGGCATCGCCCGCCCCGGCGTGAGGGAACAGATCCCCTTCGAGCTTACCCGGGCGATCATCAACATCAAGGCCGTGCCTTATGCCGCACTGCTGGAGGACGGTATCGGGTACGTAAGACTCGCCGATTTCTCCAAGACCGCGACCCGGGAACTCAATCGGGCCATCGATTCGCTGTTCGATGCCGGCGCTACCAAGTTGATCTTCGACCTTCGCTCCAACGGCGGTGGTTTGCTGGGTGAGGGCCGGGATGTGACCGACCTTTTCCTGCCGCCCGGCGAGGTCATCGTCAGGACCAGGGGCAGGATCCCGGACAGCAAGCGCGAGTACGTGTCCGAGACAGAGGACGCGCATGGTGATGTGTTCCCGCTCGTCGTGCTGGTTGACCGTGGCAGTGCGTCGGCCGCTGAGATAGTCGCCGGTGCGCTTCAGGACTGGGAGCGCGGCCTGATCGTTGGCGATACGACGTACGGCAAGGGTTCGGTTCAGACGATTCACCAGCTTGGACCGGAAATAGCCGTCAAAGTCACCACCGCGTTCTGGTACACGCCGAGCGGAAGGTGCATCAACCGTCCGTCCGACAAGGAGAGTGCCGTGATTCCGGACACGACACAGGATACGACCAGGGTCTTTCGCACGCTGGGCCGGTTGCGCCGGGCAGTGTACGGCGGCGGTGCGATTGTCCCCGACGTCTATGTCGCTTACGCGAAGCTCAGCCCGCTGGCGGCTCGGATGACGCGAGACGCCTTTTTCGACTTCGCGGTCGATTACACCAACTCGCATCCCGATCTCACCTCCGATTTCCGCGTCGGCAAGGCCGTGCTTGAGCAATTCCGAGACTACCTGAAGACGACCAAGAAGATCGATTTCACCGCCGCCGAGTTCGACTCGTCCGAAACGATCTTCGATCGCGAGATTGAACGCGAGGTCGCGGCCAAGTTGCTCGGGATGCGAGGTGACTACCAGGCAAGGATGCGCTGGGACGAACATGTGAAGAAGGCGGTCGAACTGCTCAAGCCGGCCCAATCGTCGGACGAGCTGCTGAAGGGACTCGATTAGTCCTGCCCACGCACTGCCGGTTGGATCAACCGAATGCCTGAACTTCCTGAAGTCGAGACCATCCGGTTGATGTTGCAGCCGCTCCTGGTCGGCCGGCGGATTGTCCGAGCCCGCGCAGTGCGGTCGGACATCGTCGGTTTTCCTGACCGCCGGGGCTTTGAGCACGGAATGGCGGGGCGGAGGATCGCCGGACTCGGGCGCCGGGGTAAGTACCTGTTCTTCCAGCTGGACAACGGCAAGGAGCTTGTCATTCATCTGCGTCTCAGCGGCCATCTCGAGGTGGTTGACCAGTCAGAAGACGTGCGGTACGAGCGGGCCAGGTTCGTGCTGGACAACGGCAAGGCGCTTTCATTCGCCGAGCCGCGGGTGCTTGGCCGGGTGTACCTGGTGCAGCGGCAAGCGTATCCGCCCGCGCTGGCCGGAATGATGAAGATGGGGCCGGAACCGATAGGGGAGGAGTTTGACGCTCGCTATCTGGCCGAGCGGTTGCGGGGCCGGACCGCTCCGGTGAAGAACCTGCTGCTCGACCAGCGGATTGCCTGCGGGGTCGGCAACATATACTCGGATGAGGCACTGTTCCGTGCCGGCATCAGGCCGCTGCGCAGAGCCGGCCGTCTGGGCAAGGCAGATGTCACCCGGCTTGCACGGGCTCTGACCGACGTGCTCAAAGACGGGATCAGGTGGTGCGGTACGACCCTGGGCGACGGGCGATACCGATTGCCTGAGGGTGGATCCGGGTCTTTCCAGAAGAAGCTGGCAGTGTTCGGGCGCGAGGGCGAGAATTGCCGCCGCCGAGGATGCCCGGGCGTGATTCGTCGGCTCCGGGTCGGCGGCCGGAGCACCCACTTCTGTCCGGTTTGCCAGCGGTGACCATGGCACGAACCGGGACCGCGAGCAGGAGGTGCAGTTGATCAACAGCCCGCTGGGAATCATCTGTCATGGTGGTGCCGGCACGATTGACGACAAGGCGGCGTATGCTGCCGGGTTGACTGAGGCGCTCGAGGAAGGCTATCGCCTGCTGCGGCAGAGCGCCAACGCGCTGGAAGCGGTCGTGGCCGCCGTGAGGATCATGGAGGACAACCCGTTGTTCAACGCCGGAACCGGGTCGGACTTGACGATCGATGGGCTGATCGAGATGGACGCGTCACTGATGACCCAGGATGGCAGGTTCGGAGGCGTGGCCGGCATCTGGGGCGTCAAGAACCCGATTCTGGTTGCCGAGAAGGTGATGACCGATACCGATCACCTGCTGCTCAGTGGCTTTGGCGCGACGGAGTTCTCCCGCAGCGTGGGGTTCGAGGAATACAATGTTACTACCGAGCGCGCACTGGCCCGCCTCCGGCGCGTCTCCGATCACGGGTCCAGGTACTTTTACAAGCAAAACCAACAGCGATTCCCGGCCGGCATTCCACCGTCTGACGAGGCGGACGCGAATGCGACTCCGGAGAGCCAGACCGGAACGGTCGGGGCCGTGGCGAGAGACAAACACGGCAGCATCGCGGTGGCGACCTCGTCGGGTGGGATTGTCGGCCGGATGCGCGGCCGAGTAGGTGATGCCGCACTACTCGGCGCGGGCACGTATGCCGGTCTCAGCGGAGCAATTTCCTGCACCGGACACGGCGAGGAGATCATGCGTCGGTCGCTGGCCCGGGACATCGTCGAACGGATGACAACAATGCCGGCTTCGACTGCCCTGACACTCGTCACGGCTGAGGCGAGGCGAAAGAAGCTGGCATTCGGGGCCGTCGGCATGGACGCGAGGGGCGGCTTCTGCTATGGTCACACGACGCCGGACATGGCGTACGCGTACAAGATCAGCGAGCGGGTGTTTCTTTTCACCGAGGAGAAACCGGGACCACGTTGAGTTGTTCAATACAGTCAACCGGTCCGGCAGCTCGGGAAGGAAACGCGGCAAAGCCCGCGCGGTAGTGTCCAGGATACTCGTGAGAGAACACGCAGCCCGGTTGTGTCTACTGGTCGTCACCATCCTGGGAGCCGCTCCGGCCATGGCGCAGTATTCCTACTTCGGCGAGAACAAGGTGCAGACCCGGGACTACCAGTTTCAGTCATATGAAACCGAGCACTTCCGGGTGCTGTTCTACCAGGGCGGCGAGGGCCTGGCCGAGTTCGCCGGAAGATCGGCTGAGGAGTACTACGGCCAGATTTCCAGAGACCTCGGTGTCGAAATCGAAGGTAAGATTCCGTTGGTAATCTACCTTTCACCGGGGCAGTTCACGGAAACCAACGTGATTCTCGACGTCATCTCCGAGGGGGTCGGGGGGTTCTCGGAGTTGATCAAGAACCGCATCGTGGTGCCCTTCAACGGGTCGTACAACGACCTGCATCATGTCATCGGCCACGAACTGACGCACATATTCCAGTTCCAGATGTACTACCGGTCCCGGCTGGCATCACTGCTGGGCGCCATCGACGAGTTCAACATACCGCTCTGGGTGATCGAGGGTTTTGCCGAGTTCCAGTCCGGCTGGGTGAACGTCAGCTCCGACGACTTCATGCGTGACCTAGTCATCAACAACCGGCTGGTGCCGCTGCCGGACCTTGCGGATGGAATGGGCTATCTTGTTTACCGTGAGGGAGAGTCGTTCTTCCGGTACGTTGAGGAGAAGTACGGCCGGAAGAAGGTGTACGAGTTCATGCATGCCCTCCGGAGCAAGCGGAACCTGGATGGGGCGTTCGCCTCGGTGTTCGGTGTGACGGTGAAGCGGTTCAGCCAGGACTGGGAGACCTACCTGCGAGTGAAGTACTGGCCGCAGGTGGTCAAGCTCGACAACTTCGACCGTCTGGCGAAGCGCCTCACCAGCCACGCGGATGACGGTTCAGTGTACAACACGGCGCCAGCGATATCGCCGAGCGGGACGAAAATAGTGATGATATCTGACCGGCTCGAGTATGCCGACGTCTACGTGATTTCCGCGTTCGACGGTCGGGTGCTGAAGCGCCTCGTCAAGGGCGGAAGGTCGGGCGGTTTCGAGTCCATGCACCTTATTCGGCCGGGTGTGGCCTGGTCTCCGGACGAAAAGACGATTGCCGTGGTGACGACCAGTGGTGGACGGGACAACCTCGCGCTGATCGACTACGCGACCGGCAAGGTCAAACGTCGAATCTATGGCAGTCTCGACGCCATTTTCAGCCCCAGGTACTCACCGGACGGCCGGAAGATCGTCTTTGTCGGGGTCAAGAATGGATTCAGCGATGTCTATGCCGCCGAGGTCGGTGGCGGCGAACCCGCGCGGGTGACGTATGACATCTACGAGGAGCGTGACCCGGTCTTCTCGCCCGGCGGCGATTCAGTCGCGTACGTATCCGACCGACCGGACGAAGGCGAAATCTGGGTTCCCGGGCGGTACGCGATCTGGATCCGGGACGGCGCCGGCAAGGTGAGCCGACTTACCGGCCGGGGCGGCCAGCTGTCGCATCCCGAGTTCTCTCACTCCGGCCAGTATCTGCTCTACGCGGCAGCGGACTCCGCCAGCAACATCTACGCCTACTCACTTGCGACTAACCGCATCGTCCGTCGCACGAACCTGCTGGGCGACGTTTCCTACCTCACGCTTTCGCGGGATGACCGCAAGCTTGCTTTCGCCTACTTCTCCGACGTCGGCTGGGATGTCGCGGTGATCCTCGACCCGTTTGAGAACCTGCCGGCGGACTCGGGCAAGCCCTACCAGCCCCCGTTGGACACGTACAAGTTCGAGAAGGCCGGCCTCGACTTCAGCCGGGTGAAGCCGGTCGGTTTCAATCTCTCGCTTGACTACGCCGCAGGTGCGGCCTCGTACGGTACGAGTTCATCGGGCGGATTCGCGGGTCTCGTGGACGTGGCTTTCAGCGACATGCTCGGTGACCACCGGTTCGAGCTGTACACCGACCTGTACGGCAACATCCTGAATTCCGACCTCATCTTCCAGTACTGGCACCTGCCGCGCCGGGTTGACTACGGTTTCACTCTGTTTCAGCTTCAAGATGTGCGACGATACAACCCGTACCACATCCTGGAATGGAGTCTCAACCGGGGCGTGCAGGCGCTGGGAGTCTATCCATTCAACCGTTTCATGAGGGTGGAGGCCGGCCCGACCGCGTACTACAGCGAAGTCGAGCGTGACACTTGGGTCGACTATCCCGCCGTGCCGCAATCGGGCTGGTATCTGGACAGCCTGTGGAACGAGGTGGTCTTCTCCGGTGAAGCCGCGCTTGTTTTCGACAACACCTACTGGGACTGGAACGGCCCGGCCCGCGGCACCAGGGCGCGGTTCGGTGCCGATGCGTCTTTTCTGAGCGCCAGACATTTCCAGGATGTCTTCCTGGACGTTCGCAACTACCAGCGGCTCGGACGCAGATTCGTGTTCGCCAGCCGGCTTTTCGGCATCACGAGCTTCGGCGCGGATGCCGACCGCTACTACCTGGGCGGTATTCGATTCCTGGAGTACGCTCCCGGGCAGATTGTGGTCAGAGGCTATGAGCCGGCCGAGTTCTACCCGGACTACGGTCCGGCCGCCGCGACCTTCAATTTCGAGCTACGCTACCCGTTCATCGACCGGTTCAAACTGGCGTTCCCTCTGCCGATTGAGTTCGGCGGCATCAGAGGCGTTGCTTTCCTGGACGGCGGTATGGTCGCGCCCTGGGGGACAGACCGGAGCTTCCAGTTGTGGAACGGCAGGTTCGACGACCTCAAGCTTGGGGTCGGGTTTGGCGCCAGAGTGACATTGTCCTACTTCCTGTTGAAGTTCGATTTCGCCAAACCGCTATCGACAACCGATGACAGCGGCTGGAAGTTCATCTTCGGGTTGGGTGCCGATTTCTAGCGCGGCTCGACGCTCAGCCCCGCTCCTTTTGGTGCTGCTGACGTTTTCCTGTGCCGGACTGGTCCGCAGCGCCCGTCCGATGGTGCCGGAGCAAGCCGGTGCCGGTGCGTGGGAACGACTTGCCCGCCTGCAGTCGTTTCGCTTCACCCTCAGTTTCCATACCGACATACCGTTCCCGATTGAGGTCAGGTTCAGCGGAGTGCGCGAGCTGGGCGATCGAGAGGTGTGGTCCGGCTACATGCGCCGTCGAGACGAGGTGTCGAAGGTGGAGCTGCGGGCCGAGGGTCCGGACCAATATGAAAAGGAGCGTTCGGGCTGGCGTCGGACCATACGGGGTATCGAGACCAGAGTGCTGGAGCAGGGCGAAGGTGCTTTCCGCGGCCGGCGGCTCGAGTTCATTGGTTCCGCGCACGGCCGGTATCGGTTTGCTTTCAAGCCGGACCTGCCGATACTCGACCCGACCCAGACCAAGAAGCTGGCCGGCATCATGGACGTGGACCCTTATTCCGGACTGCCGTTACGCCTGTACTGCAGCGATTCCGGGAAGAGCGCGGAATGGGAGCTGCGGCTAGGTCGGTTCAATCGTGCGGGGTCGGTCGAAGTCCCGTACCAACCGGCGATGACGGTTAACGCCCGTCCCGCAGGCGGATTGAATGGGGCCGGCTTCGACCGCACGGTGGTGATACTCAAGCAGAGGCTGGTTGAGCTCGGTTGGGACCACCGCCTGCGCCGGACTGGACGAGGTTTGACTCTGCTGCTGGGGCAATCCAAGTCCCGACGCCAAGTCGGGCTGCTCTTCAGCCGCGGCCGCGTTGAGATATGGCAGGGGCGCTGGGCAGGCAGCGGCGAGACCCTGGACTCGGTTGCTGCAGTCGAGGTAGGAGGTGACGCTTCCCGTCGGGTTGTGCTTGAGCGAATGCTGGCAGCGAACGAGCGAGTCGCGGCTGAAGTCCGGGCAACCACGCCGCTGGCTGCCGCGCTCGTGACGTCGGCTGTCAGGTCAGATACCGGCAAGCCTGCCATACTCGTTGTGGACGGCATCGCAATGGCCGCAGCCAGTCCGGCCCCGGCGGGCAACCTGGTATTCGATGACATCGGCAACGAAGACGACATGCGAATCGTCGCGGCTCTGGCAAACGGCGGCGTCATTTTGACCGACTTCGAGATCACATTCAAGCCGTGACCGGGCGCGGCTGGCCAGGCGGCTTGACTTGAACCGGCACCGTTCTAGACTCATTTCTACGAAGATACCACTGCTGCCGGTCCTCCTGGTCGTGCTTCCGGCCGTCTTGTCGGCTTCGGTCACCGTGATGAACTCGGACGAGAACGGTGTTTCGTTCCGATACATACCCGGCGAGATCAGGCTTGCGAACGGGGTCGATGGCAGACAAACAGTTGACTTCGATGACGCGGACCACTTCGCAGAACCTGGTCAGCTCGACCTGCCGGGTAAGGTCGTGCGGGTCGGCATTCCTCAAGCCGGCGGCGTGCGGGTCAGCGTCAGGACAGGATCGGAGCGGAAGCTTCAATCCGTCCGGCTTTCCACCGTCCCGCACCTGTCGTGGGACGGTGACTCGTCGCGGTACGACAGGCTGCCGACGAAAGGCGGAGTGCTTCCTCAAGTACCGGTCGAGCTGGGGCCGACAGAGGTTCTGCGCAGAATCAGATTCGTCACGCTACAACTCAGCCCATGTCGGTATGACCCCGAGACAGGTGCCTTGAGCCATTACGAGTGGCTTGATGTTTCACTCGCTTTCGAGCGGAAGCCACAGCGACACGACGACGCGGACCCGCTGGACGGCGCAGTCGCATCGATGCTGCTCAACGGGCAGGCGGCGTTGGATTGGAAACTGGATTGGCCCGGAGCTGCGGTCTCTCAGTTGGCCTCGGCAGAACCCGTCGCGCAGTTCGAGCGCTCACCGAACTGGCTGAGGATAAGGGTCGACTCGACCGGTATCTACAGCATCATCGGCAGTGAGCTAGCTGCAGCCGGCGTGCAACTCCTGGGTCTCGACCCGACGACACTCGCCTTGTACAACGTCGGCGAGCACGAGCCGAACGTCTCCTACCCCGACTCGATGATGGAGATCCCGGTACTCGTGCAGGGCGAAGCGGACGGCAGGCTCGATCCGGCCGACCGGATTCTGTTCTATGGTCTCGGACCAGGGCACTGGGTCGGACGCTGTTCGGCATACGTCAAGAACTACTTCACTCGGCACAATGTGTACTGGTTGACCTGGGGCGGGACAAAGGGAAGCAGGATCCCGGCGACTCCCGGACCGGATTCGACCGACGCCCCGTTGATTCACATCGGCCGTGGCCGACTTCACCAGGAGCGAGACCTGGACTGCCCGGCTCGTTCCGGTCTGCTCTGGATATGGACGCGGCTCTTTAAGGCAGCCGACCAGGACGTGGCGACTCTGGACGTGCCGCTCGACGCCGTCTATCCGGTGCAAGTGAGCCGGTTGGCAGGTCGATTCATGGCTGATGCGGGAGGGAACCAGTTGTCGGTACTGCTAAATCACCGCCCGGTTGCCGCCTATGAGGTCGGTGAGTCGCCGCCATCGAACCCGTTCGACTTCGCAGCCGACACGACGTTGCCGGTCAACTTCGGTCGCAACGTACTGACGTTCGAACTGCGTGGCGTCGGGCAAAAGAACATCTACCTTGATTATGTCGAGGTTGACTACCGGCGCCGGCTCTCGCTGTACGATGGCCAACTTCACTTCCTGCAGGACGATACCGGCAGGTTCCGGTTCTGCATCCAGGACGCGCGGGAGCGGCCGCTGGCGCTGGATGTGACCGACCCGTACACCCCGACGATGAACAGTAGTATGGAGTGGTCCGGGGATACCGCCCGTCTCAGCCTCCGTTTGAACCGACCGGCCGAGATCGTGGTCTCGGGCGCGAGCCAGTTCCTCGCGCCGGCAGGTATGGAGTTGCGTCGGCCCGGGCAGTTGCGCAGTTCGGGGCTGCGGGCCGACTATTGGGTCGTGACGCCGAGAGAGTTCCTTGGTCCGGCAGAGCAGATGGCACGATACCGAACCGGGCGGGTCGCCGGAATCAGCCAAGCAGTCGCCCGCGCGGCGCCGCTTGACGATATCTATGACGACTACGCTTTCGGTATGGAAGAGCCGGGGGCGATAAAGCGCTTTCTCGCGGACAAGCACCCCAGCTATGGTCTGCTGGCCGGCGACGCGACCTGCGACTACAAAGGAATCCTGGGCGAGCGCCCGCCGGGAGTCCCCGCCTATGAGTACGGTTTCGGGCTGGACCCCGATGCCTATGTTCGCAGCGCGCTAGCATTTGACGCCTGGTACGCCGACTTCGATGGCGAAGGCAGCAGCCCGGACATGGCGCTGGGCAGAGTCACGTGCCGCAGCGCGGCTGAGCTGCGCCAGTTTGTGGACAAGGTGAGCGCCTACGAGAAGCAACCGGCCGGAGCGTGGAACAAACGGTATCTACTGCTGGCCGACGACGAGTTTCTGGGTGAGGCCAATCCGGACAACCCCGGGCGGTGGGACCCTGTGGGCTTCGGTCACATCGCCTACTGCGAGGCGATGAGCCTCGTACCCGACGACCGGTTGGACCTGGTCAAGGTCTATCTCACGGAATGGCCGTACGTGGGTATCAAGAACAAGCCCGGCGCCCATGCCGAGTTCATGCGCCAGATGAACCTCGGTGGCGTCGTGCTGGTCTTCTTCGGGCATGGAGCCGGGTTCGACTTGACCCACGAGAGCGCGCTGAACATCTCACAGGTGCCCCAGATACAGAACGGCCATCACAGCCCGTTCTGCTACTTCGGCAGCTGTTCGGTTGGACGATTCGACGACACGCAGTTCGAGTGCATCGCCGAAGAGCTGGTCCGACAGTCGAGCGGCGCGATCGCCACGGTCGGCGCGACCAAGGCCACGGTAGCGGGTTCGAACTTGGTCTTCGCCCGAAAACTGCTGACCCCGCTTTTCGACCAGCCGGACTCGACCATCGGCCGTAGCTTCTTTCAGGCCTGGCCGAGCGACAGAGTTTATCACCTGTTTGGTGACCCGGCAACCGTGTTGCGCCTGCCCCGACCTTCCGAATATGAGCCGGCCGTCGTTCCTGATACGCTCAGACCAGGTGGTCGGTTCAGCGTCAGTGGTCCGGTGGAGGCTACCGGGTCGAGGTTCGAGTGGCTGCTGCAGGGCCCCAAGCGCGTTCGCGCTTACCGGTCGTTCCGGGGCGAGACGAGCTACCAGTTGCCGGGACTGGACCTGGCGCGTGGATCCGGGGACGTGATCAGTGGGACGATAGCGTGCCAGGGCACGTTTCCTCTGGGCGTGCCATTGGATACGGTACACGTGCCGAGCGGGAACTACGCGCCGGTCGCAAGGTCGTGCCGGTTCAGCGCTTCGGTCCAGGGAGATTCCGCAGACCTCGGTGTGCTGCGCGATTCGCTCGAGTACACCCGCACGCCGGCGGCGGTGACCGATGCTACCGGCCCGGCCGTCAGCCTCTTCCGGAACGGCAGTCGACTGGACAACGGTGCGGTCGTGCCGGCCGAGTTCGAACTCGAGGGAGTGCTCGCCGACAGCTCTGGAATCATGATTGCACCGGTCGCCGGCGCGGTGCCGTCGTTCTTCGTCAACAGCCCCTACAGCTCCACCGACCTTACAGACCTGCTGTTGTTTGACAGCGGCTCGTCGATGACGGCGCGCTTCCGCGTGCCGGTCAAACTGGCCGGGCCGACCGATTCGCTCTTTGTCATGGTTTCCGACAACCTGCTCAACCGAACCGTGGCCGGCATCGCGGTGGAGCCACTGCTGTCCGACGTGCTCAGAGTCGAGTCGGTGCTCCCATACCCGAACCCGGTGAAGACCGGCTGTCGGTTCACCTTCGTGCTGAGCCGGCCGGCCGACCTCCGCGTGCGAGTCTACTCGCTGGCGGGTCGGCTGGTCCGGGACCTCGGATTCCGGTCCGCCGACTTCGGATACAACGAGGTCGAGTGGGACGGCCGCGACCGCGACGGCAATCAACCCGCGAACGGAGTGTACCTGTTTGCCATTACCGCTCAGGTCGACGAAGGGCCCGGCCGCAGGCAGCGGGTCACTGTCCGGGACAAGCTGCTTGTTCTGAGGTAGGATTTGACCGCCGTGGCCCTCTATCCGGAGTCCTTTCGCTTGACCCTGACGCCCACCGACCTATAATTATCAGTGACTACCAAGGAGACGTCCGTATGAGGAAGAAAGCCTGCTGGTTGGCGCTTGCGGCCCTGCTCGCGGTCGCGTCCGCCAGCCAGAACCCCGGGGCCGTGTTTTTGATGATCTGGCCCGCGGCCCGACCCACCGGTCTCGGCGGCGCCTTTACCGCGCTCGCTGATGATGCAAGTAGCGTCTACTACAATCAGGGCGGCATGGCGTTTCTGGACGGGACCCACGCCACGCTGATGCACAGCAACTGGCTACCGGGACTCTATCCCGGCATGTACTACGAGTACGCCGGGCTCACGCATCAACTGAAGGACTACGGCAACCTCGGCGTGAACATCATTTACCTGACCACCGGCGAGACCGATGTCGTCAATGACCGTGGGGACTTCCTCGGTCGCTACACCACATTCGACGTGGCGGTGGCGGGCGGCTACGGCTACCCGGTGCTCCCCAACCTCGGCGTCGGCGTCGCCGCCAAGTTCATCTACTCCTTCCTGGTCCCGGAATGGGTCTGGAAAGCGATGCCGGAACTCGGCATCGAGGCAGGCGGAACCGGCATCACCTGGGCGCTGGACGCAGGCGCCCTGTACAAGCCGTTCAACTTCCTGCAGGCGGGCCTTTCCTTCACGAACCTCGGGCCGAACATCTCCTACACTTCGTCCGGCGAATCCGACCCGCTGCCGAGGATGATGCGACTGGGCGTGGCCTATTTCCCGGTCCAGAACAACGTCGTATCCGTGGCTGTCGTTCCCGAGGTGCAGAAGATTCTGGTCGGGATGTTCTACGACACGACCGGCACCAAGCCGTTCGGCCGGAAGCTGCAGGAGGAAGTTCGCGACGCATGGAAGTCGATCGGGGTCGAGGCGAAGTTCATTGACCTGCTGTCTGTCCGGCTCGGCTACTTCGAGGACCTGACCGGCCAGCGCGGGGGCGTCGTCATGAAGAACGTGGACGGCGAGACCTACCACTACGGCCTCGGTGACGTGTTGACCCGCAAGAACCTCGGTAGCGTCAGCTCCATCGGCCTCTGCTTCGGGGCCGGGGTCGAGTTCGCGAAGTTCAAGTTCGACTTGAGCATGGACCAGTTGATCTACGACTTCCCGACCTCCAACTACAAGTTCTCCTTCTCCTACCAGTTCTAGAGCAAGTTGACTGCAGCTCCAATGTACCCAGCAGGACGGGTCTGTGCCTAATCTGACGGTCGTCGGCGCCCAGTGGGGCGACGAAGGCAAGGGCAAGGTCGTTGACTACCTCAGCCACAGCGCGGACGTGGTCACGCGCTTCCAGGGCGGACCAAACGCCGGGCACACGGTCCATGTGGAGCGGAGTACGTTCACGTTCCACCAGATACCGTGCGGAATTCTGAATCCCAAGGCTACGTGCGTGGTCGGGTGCGGCTGCGTAATTGACCCGTACGTCTTTGAAAGCGAGCTGGCAATGCTCCGCAAGCGGAAAGTCCCGCTCGGCCAACGGCTGGTGGTCGACTCCCGTACGCAGATGATCCTACCCTACCACCAGCAGCTCGACCGGCTGCGGGACGAGCAGTCGGCGAGACAGTCGATCGGCACCACCGGCCGGGGAATCGGTCCGGCCTATGCGGACAAAGTGAACCGTACGGGCATTCGGGCCGGCGACCTGCGGTCGGAAGAGGTCTTCAACGACAAGCTGAAGCACAACGTAGCGGCGGCCAACTTTCTGCTGATGGAACGGTACAAGGCCGACCCGATTCCATTCAAGGCTACCGCGCACGCCTACTGGCAGGCCACGCGGCGCATCGCCAAGATGGTCGGCGACGGCAGCCGGATGCTTGAGGATGCGCTCGGGCGCGGAGAAAGGGTGCTGTTCGAAGGCGCGCAGGGGATGCACCTCGACATCGACCTCGGCACCTATCCCTACGTCACGTCGTCGTCAACCTGGGCCGGCGGGGTTGCGCCGGGGACCGGAATCAGCCCGGTCTGGCTCGAAGAGATAGTGGGCTGCGCCAAGGCGTACACGACCCGGGTCGGGCTCGGGCCTTTCCCGACCGAGATGAACGATGCCGAGTCTCAGAACCTCAGGAAGCTGGGAAGCGAGTACGGAGCCACGACCGGCCGGCCGCGAAGGTGCGGCTGGTTCGATGCGCCGGTTGTCCGGGCCGCGGTGCGGCACAACAAACTGCAGGCCCTGGTCATCACCAAGCTCGACATCCTCGACTCGCTCGACGAGGTCAAGCTCTGCCGTGCCTACCGGCTGGGCGGCCGGGAGGTCAGCGAGTTCGACCCATTCCATGCGGCCGAAATCGAACCGGTCTATGAGACGATGCCGGGCTGGCGCCAGAAGACCACCGGTTGCCGGACGTTTGCCGGACTGCCGGTGAGGGCCCGGCGTTACCTGGCCAGGCTCGAAGAACTCTGTGAGTGCCCGATTGCGCTCGTCTCGGTCGGCAGCGAGCGCAGTCAGACGATTCCCTACAAGTCGAGGAAACTGGGCTGGCTCAGGCAGTGACGAGTGACGATTGCCAATTGCCGAATCAGCGGACCTCCGACTTCTGCCCGGATCTAGTCGCCAATCGACAATCGGAAATCGCCAATGCCTGAGATTAGGCTGATGCGCCGGGTGCTGGCGAGCAACGATGCGCTCGCCGCGGCCCAGCGCGAGAAACTCGACGAGCACGGCGTGCTCGGCATCAACATCATGTCCGGGCCCGGCGCGGGTAAGACGACGCTAATTGAGCGGACCGCGGAGGCGCTGGGACGCAGGTACCGGATTCAGGTAATCGAGGGCGACATCCAGGGCGACCTCGACGCGTGCCGCGTCGCGGCCAAGGGCGTCGGCTGCGTTCAGATAAACACGCAGGGCGCGTGCCACCTCGACGGGCTGATGCTCGGTCCGGCAATGGGGGAGATCGACTTCGCCAGGCTCGATCTGCTGATTATCGAGAACGTCGGCAACCTCGTCTGCCCGGCCGAATTCGTGCTGCCGGTTCACCACAACGTCACGGTTATCTCGACGCCCGAAGGCAGCGACAAGCCGGTGAAGTACCCGCTGATGTTCTCCAAGTCCGATGTCATCGTCATCAACAAACTGGACCTGCTGCCGCATGTTGATTTCGACCTGGCCGCCCTCAAGAAAGCGGTGCGGAAGCTCAAGCCCGGCATCACCTTCATCGAGCTGTCGGCCAAGACCGGCGACGGCGTGGACAAATGGGTGGCGTGGCTCGAAGAGAAGCTCCGTACCCGTCGCAAGAAGCGTCCGGCCCGCCCGTCCCGCTCCTAGCCCGCCGCTACTCAATCTACAGTCTGAGATCTGAGCTGCCCAGGACGGTCAGCCAGCTTCTGCTGCGATTCGGGTCTCTACCTTAACCTCGACCTTAGCCTTGCGCCCGCGGCGCGACTTGCCAGATCGGCGGGGGAGAGCTTGCGGCCTGCGGCTTGAGGCTGCGACGAAGTCCCGCTTCGTCTCGCTACCTCAACCTCTACCTTGACCTCAGCCTCTTCCTTTGATGGCGCTTCCCGAAATGGGGTGCCTGTCCCTG
>Ga0163210_1000079_pt1 | contig 30855 bp, 32 predicted proteins | sample Kivu_220m_FD_113536 | JGI IMG/M metagenome (GOLD analysis project Ga0163210, IMG submission 113536) | Freshwater microbial communities from Lake Kivu, Western Province, Rwanda to study Microbial Dark Matter (Phase II) - Kivu_220m | ecosystem: Environmental > Aquatic > Freshwater > Lake ...
AGGAACTCCGTATTGTGTGACCGTTGATTATCAAACTCTGGAAGATGATACTGTAACTATTAGGGACAGAGACACTACAAAGCAGGAAAGAATAAAAATTTCTGAGATAGAACCCTTTGTATCTAAAAGTCTTTAAGTACTTTTCAGTTCACTTTGTGGCAATCTTACCTTTCTCGGTGTGACGCACAACGCTACTGCCGAAGTCGCCGCTAGAAACAATCCCATTATCGAGAACACTTTCTGAAAACCATAAAATTGGGCTAAAAATCCTGATACAATTGGTCCTAATATATATGCCAAGTTTTCCCCTGTCCGTTCTAAGCTTATTACGTCATCTTTAAATCTTTCTAATCTAGCTACAAAATCTTCGAATACAGCCATTACCTCCGGGACAGCTAACCCGCTGAATATTGATGCGCTGAATGCAAGGCCAAGTAATATATACGTATTACTACAGAATCCGAATAAAGCTAAAATTAGTCCACTAGCTAAGCCCGATATGATAGCGGTTCTCTTTTTTCCTAATCTGATGGAGGCTTTTTGCGCGGCAAATCCTATGAATAGGCTTGGCAGCATATATGCTGTTAATAGGAATCTGCCTGCCGCTGCATCCCTTGTTTTTAGAATTTCTGAAAGAACGGTTCCTATAGTCCAAAAAGTGGCGTCTACCAAAAATATCGAGAAGATGAATAACCACAGAGGCCATATCTTTCTGAGCAGTATTAACCACGCCTTATATTCTTTAATTAAGCTTTGGCCTTTTATTGGTTCGTCTTGCAGTTTAACTTTGTGTGTTTTTGAGAATACTAGAAAGGCCAAAAGGCTCGCTGATACAAATACAATAGATGTTGAAAAAGCGATTTTGAACACCCGGCTTATTAATAAACTTGCTAGTAATGGACCTGCTGCATAAGCAACGGATTTGAAAGTGATCAATATTCCCCAGCTTTTCGCGTGTTCGTTCCTTCCAAAATACGTATGTATAAAATGAAAATCCGAGAATCTAATTAATTCGTAATAAACGCCCCAGACCATCATGCCAAGTAGAAAAATTAAGTATGTTGGGGGAAGTGTTAATAATATTACCGGGAAGAGTAAGGCTAACAAAATAGCTCTTAGTAGATAAACTTTATATGGTTTGGATTTTACAAACCTGTTGACCAGAAAGTCAAATATAAGTCCCGCAATAGAGGATGTCGAAATTAATAAGCCCATTTCCCACGCTTTCTTTAAAGAGCTTTCTATATAGACGGGCGTTGCGTAGCTCATTATAGCGTCCGATAGACTTATTAAGAATATTATAACGGAGTATAAGGGTAGTATTAGTGTTGTTTTAGGTAGATATGAAAAGCCTTTGGAATCCACCCTTCTATTGTATCTGTAGAAATACCTATTAATCAATACTTCGGGTTATTTTGGTGTTGACAGCTCTATCTGAGGGCTCTATATTGAATGTCAGTGGGGATTAGTGGCTTAAAGTGGTGAAATGTTGATAGGTGAGTACAGAAATAAGTTAGATGCCAAAAACAGAACCGCACTCCCCAGTAAATTCAGGGAGGAGCTAGGAAGAGCTATTGTTGTTACACGAGGGTATGAGGGGTGTTTGATTATAGTGTCCAAGGATAATTGGGAGAATTTGGTCTCCGATTCTGTGCGCGGGCCTTTTATATCCGGGCCTGTGCGAGATACCTCGCGGTTTTTATTGGCTGGAGCTTTTGAGGTGGACTTAGACGGACAAGGGAGATTTGTGGTGCCCACACCCCTTTTGGATTATGCGAAAGTACGGGATGAAGCATGTTTCCTAGGTTTAGGTAGATGGGTGGAGGTTTGGAATGTAAGTAAGTGGGAGGAGCGGTTGAGATATTTGTCCGAGAAAGGGTCTGAAATTGCAAACAGACTGTCCAGAATAGAGGTTAATGAATAGATATCATATACCTGTACTTTTAAAAGAGTCAATAGATTTGCTGAATGTTGAAAAGGGCAAGTGGTATGTAGATGCTACCTTTGGGGATGGAGGTCATACGAAGGAAATTTTGAGAAGAGGGGGGTTAGTGCTTGCGCTGGACATTGATGAGGAAGCCGTTTTATGTGGGAAGAAGCGCTTTAAAAAGTATATAGAAAAAGGTGTTTTGATCTTAGAGAGGGGCAATTTTGCGAATGTAGATATTGCGGTGCAGAAGGCTAGGGTGGGGGGAGTGGCCGGTGTGCTTTATGATTTGGGCGTTTCTTTGCGGCAGCTTGAAAATAAGAAGCGGGGGTTTTCCTTTGATTCAAATGCGGCTTTAGATATGAGAATGAGCAAGGAGTTTGCGGTTACAGCGTTGGATCTTTTAAATGCGCTTGATGCAGGTGAGCTTGCGAAGATACTGCGGGGTTTTGGGGAGGAGCCAGACGCTAAAAAGATCGCTTTGGAGATTGTGAGGTCAAGGGATACAGCCTCGATAAAAACCGGGGAAGAACTGAGGACTTTGGTGGAGAGGGTAAAAGGTAAGCATAGGTCTAAGGCTAATTCGGCTACAAGGACGTTTCAGGCGTTGAGGATCGCAGTAAATGGGGAGATTGAAAATTTGGAAACATCACTGCCCCGCGCCTTTAAGGTGTTAGAGCCTAAAGGGCGGATAGTTGTAATTAGCTTTCATTCTTTGGAAGACAGAATTGTTAAGAGGTTTTGTGAATCTGAAGGCGGGTTATTCCCTGTTACTAAAGGGATTGTGCGTCCTGCAGAGTCCGAAGTTTTTGAGAATAGAAAAGCTAGAAGTGCTAGGATGCGGATTTTAGAAAAGAGGTAATGTTTATGAAAAAATCTGTTCTATATGCTATTTTGATAATACCTATTATATCTGGCGCACTTTTGCGAGTTGTGTTTGTGAATTGTTTTTACATCTCTGGCAGGGATTTGGCGAAGTTGCAAGATAAAAAGGATATATTGGTTAAAGAAAATATAGAACTTGAAAAAGAGGTGTCTTACATCTCCTCCCTTTCTTATATTAAGGAGTCGGCTCAGAAGGAAGGTATGCAAAGTTTGTCCTTGGAGTTTCTTGGCACTCCGATATTGGCTTCTCGCTAATGATTAAAGATCTTAGGATAGCGCTTATATTCGGATTTTTCGCTTTTTTATCTCTAATATTAACTGCCCGGCTTTTTTGGTTGCAGGTTTTAAAACACAGCGAATATGAAGATATAGCTTGGAAGCAGCATTCAGCTTCGCGTGTCGTGCCAGCTAGAAGGGGAAATATATATAGCTCCGATAATTATCCGCTCGCTCTTACGGATACCAAGTACTTATTATTTGCCAATCCCAATGAGATAAAGGACGCCTCATCTGTGGCGCATAAGCTTGCGCCCATTTTAGAGACGGATGCGGAAAAGGTTGCTGATGAAGAGCAGGATATAAAGCCTAAATTATCCTCCGGATTGTATTGGGTTGTATTAGCGCGGGATTTGGACAATTCTGTTAGAGATGCGATCCAATCTCTTGGTATTGCAGGACTTGGGGTTGAGGAGGTATACAGTAGGTATTATCCTGAGGGGTATATGGCCTCTCATGTTTTGGGGTATGTTAGGAGCGATGAGGTGGGGAATCCAAAGGGGTATTTTGGAGTAGAAGGCTATTATGACGGAGATTTAAGAGGTATTGCGGGTAACGTGTTTCAAGAGAAAGATGCTTATGGGTTGCCAATATCTATAGGCCAGTACGAGAAAATCCCTCCGAAGAATGGGCGTAGCCTCGTTTTAACTTTGGATAGGACCGTTCAGTTTATTGTTGAGTCTAAGCTAAAGGAAGGGGTGGATAAATATAGAGCTAAATCCGGAACTATCCTCGTCGTGGAACCTCAAACTGGTAAGGTACTTGCTCTTGCGAATTATCCGGATTTTGATCCTGCTAATCCATTTCCCGATGTGAGCGATGGGGAAGAGTCTAAAGATGAGACTAGGAATTTAGCTGTGGCCTCCGTATATGAGCCGGGGTCTGTTGTTAAAGCATTGACTATGTCGGCTGCGGTGGATTTGGGTAAGATAACGCCGGAATCTACTTATATGGATGACGGCCCTAAAGTTTTTTCTGGGCATACGGTAGATAATTGGAATGGAAAGCACCACGGTTTGGAGACTATGATTTCCATATTGCAGCATTCTAATAATCTCGGAGCGGCTTATGTTGGGCATTTAGTTGGGGCTGGCGATCTTAGCAAATATTTCGAAAGGTTCGGTTTCGGTTCTAAGACGGGTATAGATCTGGAAGGGGAGGATACGGGTATAGTACATGATCCGTCAACTTGGACGGATATTGATTTGGCAACGGCCGCTTTTGGGCAGGGTGTATCTGCAACCCCCCTTCAGGTTACGATGGCGTTTTCCGCAATAGCTAATGATGGTATTTTGATGAAGCCTATGCTGGTATCAGGGATAGTGAATGATTCTGGTTCTGTAGTATCTAAGTTTACTCCGCAAGAGGTGCGTAGAGTAATTTCTCATAAGTCCGCGGATATTTTGGTTGATATGCTAACTCAAGCGGTGTCTGGTGGGGAGGAGAAGTTTTTTGTTTCTAAGAAATATCTCGTGGCAGGGAAAACTGGTACGGCTCAAATTCCGGAGAATGGGAAGTATGATCTAAATAAAACTAATGCCACTTTTGTTGGGTTTTTGCCTAAAAGCAGGAAATTTGTTATGCTAGTTAAGTTAGAAGAACCGGAAGCGAGCATTTATGCTGCGGAAACATCTGTACCAATGTGGATGGATATTGCTGAGAATATAGCTGCCTATTATAGGATACCACCAGATAAGTAGTTTATATGAGATACATTATTAGTGGTCAAACGCAGTTAAAAGGTGAAGTGTCTGTCTCTGGGGACTATTTATCTTCTGTTGTGCTGGCCTCGGCTGCTTTGCTTTCTGATTTGCCAATTGAACTTTTTAATTATCCGGGGTCAGAAGCATTTAAAAATTTTGCCGACGTGCTTGGTGCGCTGGGAGTTAGTATCTCGTATTCTAATAATGGGTCTGTCGTTCTAAATGCTAAGGATATACACTCTCACAAGGTGGCTCGTAACAGTTTTGGTGCACTGAACTTTCTGCTTGTTCCTGCATTGATGTCCAGATTTGGTAATGCTGTGGTTCAGAAGGTTAGTGGTATTGAGGCAGAGGAAGCTATTAATAGGTTGAAGGCCTGTGGAGTAGCGGTAAAAGAGGCGGGGGATTATTTCGAGTTTGCTGGTAACGCGAGTTTGGGTGATGTTACGTTGAGGGAGGACTCGCTTCTTTCTTCCGTGGTTTCTTTGTTGCTTTTAGTTTTGTTGGATGGGAAGCGCGTTTTGAGCAATATTCCGGAGGATCCGGTTTTTTTAGAGCTAATTACTTTTTTGAATAGGATGGGGGCTAAAATCGAGCCTATTGACACACCACAGAAATCTCTTGAGATCACTGGCGTTAGAAGTTTTTCGGGGGGAAGCTATACAATAATGCCCAATAGAAGCGAGGCGGCGTTTTTCTCCGCTATTGCCATAATATCCGGCGGGGATGTTTTGTTAAATAACATTGATCCGAGCCAGCTAACTTCTTTTCAAATAAAATTGGATTCTATTGGGGCGCTTTATGACGTGCTGGGGCCGTCCAAGATGCGCGTTTGGGGGGGGAATTTATTTAGTTGTCCATCTGAGGTAGATGTAAAGGAAGGAAGCCCCTTTACGCTTTTGTGGCAGTCTTTATTTTTGATGATACTTCTAACTAAATCTGTTGGGCCTAGCGTTGTCCACCTCCCTGAATCGTACGATTTTCATCTTTTTAAAGAGTTAAACAGAATGGGAGCTAAGATTGCATTTGAGGACTTTAGCTTCAGAGTCGCGTGTCCTGTAGTTCTCAAATCCTCACGAGTTGCAGCCAAAGATTTCGTTTCTGGGTTGTCTTTAATAGCGGCTTCTCTTAGCGGAAAGGGGAAGGTTGAGCTTCATACGGCCGAAAAAGTGGATGTTTATATGGATAATTTGGTCTTGAAACTGGACAGTCTTGGTATTGAGGTTGTTAGGGAGTAGTCATTTTTTCTCTTAGTTTTTTCATTACCCTATAAATGATAGTGCCTACATTACTTTCTGTTAGTTTTAGTTTTTTGGCTATTGTGCTGTTCGTATGCCCCTCGAAGAATTTCATATACACAATTCTTCGCTCTCTCTTATTTAATGTATCCAAAATCTGCTCAAAATACATATTTGATATAATTTTGTGCTCATTATCCGGCGATTCCACTTTTAAACCTTGGTAGTTATTAAATGTGTTTTTATCTTTTCCTTTCCTATAGTAGTCTATTAAAGTATTTCTAGATATTTTATAGAGCCAGGCTGAAAATGGAAGCCCTTGCCACGTAAAGCTGTCTAGACCTCTTAAGGCTTTCTCGAAAATTGTGCTTGTAATATCTTCAGCGTCCTCCTTACTTGAGGTTTTGGACTTAATATAAGATAAAACTTTGGGGTAATACTCCTTGTAATGCTTCTCGAATTCTTTATATTTCATTACCTAGGTTCGGAAGTAATTTATAAATCTCTCTAGGAGTTTGGTTTGCTCGTTCTTGTTTCCGCGGATTATTATAACGTCCCCTTTCTCTGGTTTTAGGTCGCTTTTGTTTAGGATTATTTTAGGAAGTTTTTTGGCCAGTTCTATGTCTTTGGGTAGGTTGGTAAATAAATAGATTCTTTTCTCCCCTTTGCAGCCCACCTCTAGAACTGTTTTTAAGGGTGCAGGTGTGTAAAGGTGAGTAGCATCAATTATTACAGAGTTATTTAATCCTGCTAATACTTTGATTCTTGGTTCCGGTAGGGTTGGGTGCTTTGGTTTGACTCCGAGTTTTTGGTATAGCTCGTCCATATTCTTTATGATATTAGATTTGCCCATTATTCGTAAGTCCTTCAAATCTTCTGTTACAACAATGTATTTTGGATTTATTATACGCATCCAATATTCCGTGATCTTTGGAGTTATTTCCGGCATTTCTAGTATTAGGTAATGTTTGAAAGGTTTGGTGAGTAGCAATTTTAGATACGATGCGCAAAGCAAGATTACCCAGTCTAAAGGGTTTGCGGGATATCTTAGAATACCAATTATAGTCAAAGGCAGGCTAAATTCCAACTCGGGTATTTCAACGTTACGTCTTGCCGGATATTTTCCGTGGATATTTTCGTATAAGTCTTCCCTTATTATGCTTGTTTCGCCACTCCCAACTATGCATATTATCTCCGGCTTATGTTTGTTTATCGTTCTTTTCGATAAATCTGCCAATATTCCCCTTAATATGCTTCTTGGTGTTGTATTCATAGACTTATTGTATTATACACAACTTTCTAAGAATGGTTTTCATATTTATTCTATTCGATTTTCTAATCTCACGTAAGAAACCGCCAGTGTGATAAGGATACTTCCTGAAGCGTTTATACATTTTAATATGGAGGAAAGTATAGTAGTTAGAGGTGGAAATAGGCTCGTAGGGACAGTTACCCCTGTTCCGAATAAAAATTCTATAGTAGCTGCACTCCCAGCCTGTATATTGTCCAAAGACGTTGTTACATATAGAAATGTCCCGAAATCTACCGATGTAGTCATGATTTTGGAGATGCTGAAGTCTTTAGGTGCTAAGGTTGATGATAAGGATTTTAATAATTTGCAGATTAACTGCAGGGACGTTAATTCTTACGAAGTTGATATGGAACTTGGTAGTAAGATAAGAGCCTCTATCTTGTTTGCTGGTCCTCTCTTGTCGCGGTTTGGGAAAGCCAAAATACCTCTGCCTGGGGGCTGTCAGTTGGGGGAAAGGTCTCTGGCTTCTCATATAGATTCTTTTAGAAAGGCCGGGGTCAAAGCTAAGGTTACTAAAACCTATATCTATTTTGAGAAGGCTGGTGCCCCTAGTGATCTAATTTGGCAAGCGGAGGCCAGTGTAACTAGTACGGAGAATGTTGCCCTTTTTGCTTCTGGCATTGCGGATAGAATCACGATTATTGATGCCGCATCAGAACCGCACGTATGCGATCTCCTTAATCTTCTTTCTTCTATGGGAGCTGGCATTGAGGGCATAGGTTCAAGCAAGATTATCGTGTCTGGAAGAGCCCATTTAAGAGGTAGCGTATTTGTCCCAGGTCCAGATTTTATTGACATAGCTGGATACATTGTAGCCGCGGCTCTAACCTTTGGAGAAATAAGGATAAAGGATTCCAATATCCCTCAAATAATGAATGGAATAATTGAATGGTTTAGAAAGTTTAATGTGACCATCAATAAGGATGGAGAGGATTTGGTAGCTATAGGTCCCGAGCAGCTGTCTATAGATTTGAAAGATGGCGGTTTTCCTATGGCTTCTAGTAACCTGCCTAAGTTTGTGCCACGTCCGTGGCCCGGGTTTCCTGTTGATGCCCTTCCGATTGTTGTAGCGCTGTCTTGTAAACTTGATGGGAGGATTCTTATACATAATTGGATGTATGAAACAGGGCTTGAGTTTGTTAAGTCCTTAAACCTTCTTGGAGGGAATTTTCAAATACTAGATTCTCAGAAGGTAATAGCTTCCGGTCCTATGGATCTTAAAGGGGGAAGAGTAGAGTCTCCAGGTGTGATACAAGGTTGTATGGCACTTTTTTTAGCCTCCCTTGCAGATAGGGTAGAAACTGCAATTTCTGGAGTGGGCATTTTAAAAAGGAGGAATCCCTATATTTTTGATATTTATAAAAAGCTAGGTGCGGATATAAGAGTGCTATGAGAGGATTGGAATCTTTTGCGAAAAAATTGAGTATAGATTTAAGGAAAGAGGAAAGGTTATCCAGCTATGCCAGCTTGAAGGTAGGTGGTCCCGCGGACTACTTTGCAGCGGTGAGAGATAGAGGTAATCTTATAAAGCTCTACATTTACGCTGTGAGAAATAGGATACCGGTGTTTGTGTTAGGAGGAGGGACGAATGTTCTTGTTGGTGATAAAGGTTTTAGAGGTCTAGTTATAAAGAATGAGGTCTTTGAGGTAGAGCGAGTTAGGAAAAGTAAGTTAACCTTCTTAAATAAAACTGATAAAGAAAGAAGGGATGAAGTACATTGGAAAGGCGGGTTCCTTGCGTCGTCCGATCTATATTATGAAGAGGATTTTGACAATGGGTATATCTTTAGAGTTTCTTCCGGTTTAAGCTTGCCTTATTTGATTTCATGTTTGTTAAATTTGGGTTTCAGCGGCCTTGAGTGGTTTGCTGGGATTCCTGGAACTGTTGGAGGCGCTGTTTGGAATAACATTCATGGAGCTCATAAGTTCTTTGGCGATTACGTTCAGAAGGTGTCTTTTGTGGATAAAGATTCTTTAAAGGCAAAAGTGGTGTATAAAAAGCATTTAGGGTTTTCCTATAATAAATCTGTTTTTCAGAGCGTGGGTGGCCTAATTACAGATGTGTGGATGGGGTTCCCAATGGGAGATAAGAGAAGATCATTGGCTACTTATAATACCTGGATAGATAGAAAAAGTGTGCAACCAAAAAATTCTGCAGGATGCACTTTTTCCAATATATCTGCTAAAGATAAAGCAAGGCTCAAACTTGAGAGCTCCAGCACTTCTTATATCCTGGATAGGATTTTGAACCTCAAAGGACTTTCTGTGGGTGGGGCTTCCGTTTCGGATAACCACTCTAATTTTATAGTTACAAAGCCGGGCGCTAAGGCCTTGGATGTTGCTACTCTTATAGGTAATATTAAAACCGTGTGTAAGGAAAAGCTTGATCTAGAGCTGAAAGAAGAGATCATTAGAATTGGCGAGTTCTAAGCATTTTTAGCGGTTGTGATCTTTGATGGATGTGCATCCGTATGTTAGCATTAAGTTGAAGGGAGTTAGACTATGGTTTATAAACCAGAGAAAACAGGGCGCTTAGGCGCCCTGTTTCGTTTGTGAGATTTATCTTTATGGGTGTTGAAAGATTTTGGTATACTATTTTTAGAGATGGCTCTATTCAATCTTTCTAAATTTAAGCGTTTTAATGGATACAATAAAAGTCTGTCGTACTCTGTTATCATCTTGCTTTTATTTGGGCTTTTGATGGTATTTGAGGCGTCCTCATCGTATTCTTATTTAAATTTTGGCAGTAGGTATAAATTTTTCTTCCAGCAGTTTGTTTGGGTACTCCTTGGTCTTTTGGGCGTTCGTATTTTGTACAGGATGGAGTTCCCGTCTGTTGAAAAGGTTGTCAAATACCTTTGGTACGTGTCTGTGAGTTTTCTTGCAGTGTTGGCTGTACAGTCTGTCTTGTCCTTTGTGTTTCATACTACGGTGCAGACTCCATTTACGAAGATCACCTATGGAGCTTTTAGGTGGGTAGTTATTAACCCCGAGCCGTTGCCTTCTTTGCCCGTTTTAGGGAGAGTTAGTTTCCAGCCTTCTGATTTAGCTAAGCTCTCTTTCGTGGTTTATTTTTCCTCCATCCTTTCAAGAATGGGTGAGAGGAATACACGTAAAATTGCAGGATATTTCATGTTAACGATACTTGTGGTGGGTCTTGTGGCTATTGAACCAGATTTTGGAACGGCTTTTATATTTTTGGGAATGTCCTTTGCGCTGTATGTGGCAGCCGGCTTTCCTGTTAAATATTTGTTTGCTGCTATCCCTATTATTGTTATTGTAGGATCTGTTTTTTCTTTCTCATCAAGCTACAGAAGAGAGAGGATTTTGACCTTTCTAAGGCCTGAAGTTTCCAATCAATTGGAGGGGGGGTACCAGATAACTCAAATTTCAATCGCTCTGGGATCGGGTGGCCTTTTTGGTTTGGGTTTTGGCGAATCCCGACAGAAGTATGCCTATATACCGGAGGTATCTTCCGATTCGATATTTGCTGTCATAGGTGAGGAGTTTGGGTTTATTGGGACAGCACTTTTTGTTGCGGTATTGTTATACGTCCTTTGGATATGTCTGAATATCGCGTCTTGGCAAAGGGACCCGCTTAAAAAGTTGGTTGTGGTTGGGATAGCATCCTGGATTGGGTTCCAGACTTTTGTGAACCTTTTTGCTATGGTCCATCTTATTCCCTTGACTGGAGTAACGTTGCCTTTTGTGTCATATGGCGGCTCTTCTATGATTTTTAGTCTTCTAGGTATGGGTTTGATATTTAATGCATCAAAGGATTGTCGATAATGCGTAGCATAAAGGATGGAAACTCGCGCAAAAGGATAATATTTATAGGGGGACATCATACTTCTGCTGTGGTGGTGATTAAGCGAATTTTGAAAGAAAGGAAGGATATTGAGATATATTGGATTGGGCATAAATACTCTGCTTGGAAAGATAGGAACCCGTCTTTAGAATTTAGTGATATAGCATTACTTAATATTCCATTTTATAATCTTTATGCGGGAAAAATTTATAATATATATAATCCCATAAGATTGTTACGTGTGCCGTTTGGATTTGTGCAGGCGATGTATTTTCTTGTGAAGATTAGACCTAGACTTGTTGTGTCGTTTGGTGGATATTTATCTGTACCGGTTGTGTTTTGTTCTTGGATTCTTAGGGTACCTGTTATTACTCATGAGCAGACGCTTCATAGTGGATGGGCAAATATGTTTGTGTCTAAATTTGCCAGAAGGATTTTATTGACCTGGGAATCTTCGAAGGAATTTTTCCCTTCCAATAAATCCGTTGTAATAGGATTACCTATGTCAGAGGAGCACGGAGATAGCAATTTTGCTGGGTTTGACAACGATCTTCCGCTGGTGTTTGTTACCGGAGGCAAGCAGGGGTCACACATAATAAACGTTACTATCCTAAGTATCCTCGAAGAATTGCTTAAGAAAGTCAACCTAATTGTGCAAACGGGAGATAATTCGTATTATCAGGACTTCTCTAGGTTTGAGAGGAGGATATCAAAGCTTGGTGTTACTTTTAAGGAACGGGTGATTTTGAGGAAGTACCTTTCCAGAGGGGATCAGCTATTCGCTATAAGGATGGCAACGTTGCTTATTGGTCGTGCCGGAGCTCATTTTACGTATGAGGTTTGCTTCTTTAAGAAGCCTTGCATTTTAATCCCATTGCCCAATACGTCTCACGATGAGCAAGGGAAGAATGCCTTGTTTGTTAAAGATTTGGGGTTGGGTCAGGTAGTTTTGCAGAAAGATTTGGAGCCGAAGAAGTTGCTAGAATTGATATTTAGTATGCTTAGTAATATCGCGGGGTTTAAATTGAAGGAGAAGGTTAGCCTTCCTGTAGATGCTGCGCAAAAGTTTACACAAGAGATATACAAATATGTATAAGGGGAAGAGATGGAAAATGGCGAGGGTTTTTGCGCTAATGTTGCTTTTGGTCATACTTTTAACCTTGGGCGTTTGGGGGGTTAGAAACATTAGATTTTTCAAGATTGGTAACATTGTTGTTACCGGTGAGACTAAGCTTGTATCCATAAAGGATGTAGAGGCCGTCCTAAATAGAAAATATAAAGGTCAAAGTGTATTTAGCTATAACAAGGAAGATCTTGTAAATATAATCGCATCTAATTTTCCGGCCGTGCGAGTGGTATCTGTCAAGCTGGTTCTTCCAAATACTTTACGTGTTGACATTGCGGAGAGAAAGCCCTTTGCTTATGTGAGGTTAAAAATTCAGGGCGGTTATTATATTGTGGATGAAGATGGTTATGTTCTGGGGGTATCTGACAGGGCAGATTATGCGTATCCTAGCATGAAGTTGGAAAAGGATGCGAATCTTTCTGGGGCTAGGTTTGATGATAATGATCTCTTTGTTCTGTTTAAGTTTATATCGGGGGTGGAGAGCTTGGGGATCAAAGTTTCTACTGCTGTAGTGAAGGACGATAGTATGGAGATATTTTCTTCGGAAAGGGACCTTAAAGTTGTTATCTCCGCTGAAATTCAGGCCGATATGGACGTGCGGTTAACTATATTAGATAAAATTTTGCGAAAATATGGAGTAGAGGGAAGGCGAGTGAAATCCGTTGATCTAAGATATAGTAATCCAATTATTGATTTTTAGTTCCAATAACGTTAAACTTTCTGTAAATATGCCCAAGGAAAAAACCATTTGCGTAATTGATATTGGCTCTTCCAAAATTTGTACTATAATTGCTAATTCTATTGAGGGTAGAAATTCTGTTATAGGAGTCTCTACTGTAGATTCTAAGGGGATAAAAAAGGGTGTTGTTGTGGATATAGATGATGCTGTGGAGGCCATATCTCAATCTTTGGAAAGGGCGGAAAGGATGGCGGGGTATTCGGTTTCAAACGTTTACATTACTGTTAGCGGCAGTCACATAGAATCCTTAAATTCCCATGGTGTGGTGGCGGTTTCTCATCAGGACTCGGAGATAAGCGAAGACGATGTTAATAGAGTAACTGAGGCTGCGCAGGCAATATCCTTGCCGTCCAATCGTGAAATAATACATGTTATTCCTCGGGACTTTATGGTGGATAAGCAGGAAGGCGTTAAGGACCCTGTGGGTATGAGTGGGATAAGGTTAGAGGTTGAGGTTAATATTATTCATGGTTCGGCGACGGCTTTGAAGAATCTTACAAAATGCGTAAACCAGCTAAGTGTTGAGGTGTCAGATTTGATATACTCTGCCTTTGCCTCGAGTTACGCCACCCTTACGGACACGGAGAAGGAGCTTGGTACGATTTTGGTTGATATAGGAGGAGGTACCACGGCGATAATTATTTTTATGGATGGAAGCCCGGTTTACTCTTCTGTGCTTCCTATAGGCGGGCAGAATATCACTAATGATTTGGCTATAGGGTTGCGGGCTTCTCTGGAGACGGCCGAGAAAATAAAGCTGAAGTTAAGTGAGTCTAATAAGGAAAAAGTGGAGGATATGCTTAAAGGTGAATTGGATATTAAGGAGTTTGGTTTGGAAATGGAAACTGTGGCGAAAAAATTTTTGAATGATATAATAAAGGAGAGGCTCGCAGAGCTTTTTAGGCTGATTGCGATAGAGATAAAAAAGGCCAATTGTATAGGAAAGCTTCCTGCTGGTGTGGTGATAACAGGGGGATCTGCAAATACTTACTCCATAGAAAAGGTGGCTAAAGATATCTTGCGGGTTCCTGTGCGTATTGGTACGCCGAAGGGAGTTTCTGGTTTGATAGATGAAATAGGTGCCCCTGCCTTTTCCTCCTCAGTTGGTGCCGTCTTGTATGGTAGCAGAGTAAGCAAGGAAAATAGCAGATTTTCCTCAAAGGGTAGGGGGGGTAAGTTTTTTGGGTTTTTAGGAAAGATTATTTCTTTTTTTAAATCACTCCTGCCCTAAATTATGCTAATAAAACCGGAGGCGGAACATTTTGCCAAAATAAAAGTTGTTGGTGTAGGCGGCGGAGGCGGCAATGCTGTTGATTCTATGGTCAATTCCAAGAAAATACTAGGTGTGGACTTTATTGCTATAAATACGGATGCACAGGCTTTAGCTGCTAATCACGCTCCTCTTAAAGTGCAGATAGGTAGAGAGATAACCAAAGGACTTGGGGCTGGGGCTAATCCTGATATTGGTAAGAGTGCTGCTGAGGAATCTGTTGAAGATATGAAAAAGTACCTTGAAGGGTCTGATATGGTTTTTATAACTGCAGGTCTTGGTGGTGGAACTGGGACTGGAGCAGCACCTATTATAGCTAAGGTTGCTAAGGGGCTTGGTGCTCTTACAGTTGGTGTTGTTACTAAGCCCTTTTTGTTTGAAGGTGCGAGGAGGATGCAAAATGCCGAGGCTGGACTAAAAGAGCTAAAAGATAAAGTAGATGCTCTAATAACTATTCCTAATCAGAAATTGCTGGATGTTGTGGAGAGGGGGATATCTATTTTGGATGCTTTTAAAATTGCTGATGATGTTCTTGGCCAAGGTGTACAAGGTATTTCAGATTTAATAGTTCTGCCCGGGCTTGTTAATGTAGATTTTGCTGATGTTAAAACAATTATGACAGAGGCAGGGAGTGCTTTGATGGGCATAGGTATATCAGAAGGGGAGAACCGAGCTGTTGAAGCAGCTAAGAAGGCAGTGTTTTCCCCACTTTTGGATGTGGATATAAAAGGTGCCACCGGGATTCTTTTCAATGTTGTTGGAGGTCCGGATCTTGGAATGCATGAGGTGGACGATGCGGCGAGGATAATAAGTGAAGCTGCCAACCCGGATGCCAATATAATTTTTGGGGCGGCGATTGATGAGAGTTTTGCAAACAATATAAAAATAACGGTTATAGCTACGGGTTTTGATATGGAACTCCAAAAGGCTTTTGAGAGGGTGGAGGAAAGGGAGGAAATTAAAAGTGAAATGGGTAGCAAAGATGAAAACACAATTAATGATGCCGAGGGAGAGGAGGGGCCGGAGGAAGGTCAGCAAAATCCAGATATTGATACGAGATTTGATTTTCCTACATTCTTAAGAAGAAAGTGACCTTTAAGCATAAAACATATTTTTCTCTTATAACTTTAGGTGTGCTTGGCTTGATACTCATAGGCATACTTGTGTCCCGTGCTATTTATTACGATAGGGTTTCTTTGTGATAGAATACGAGTATGTTTGAAGATGTTGAGGCGGTGCCAGATTTCATAAAGGTTGAGAATGATCTTTTGAAGCATTGGTATAAAAACGGCATTATAGATAAATATCTTCATAAGAACGATAAATCCACGAAGCGTTTCTCCTTTCTAGATGGCCCAATAACAGCCAATAACCCCATGGGTGTTCACCATGCTTGGAGTAGGACTTATAAGGATTTATGGCAACGATTTTTTAATATGCGCGGTTATAAGGAAAGATTCCAGAATGGATTCGATTGCCAAGGTCTTTGGGTTGAAGTTGAGGTTGAGAAGGAGATGGGATTTAAGACAAAGCGTGATATAGAGAGATTTGGGGTTGCTGAGTTTGTGCAGCTATGTAAAGACCGTGTAACTAAGTATTCTAAGGTCCAAACGGAGCAAAGTAAAAGATTGGCCTATTTTATGGACTGGGATAATTCGTATTACACCATGAGCGATGAGAATAATTACATGATTTGGTATTTTCTTAAAAAATGTCACGAAAAGGGATTTTTGTACAAGGGGAGAGATAGTGTACCTTGGTGTCCTCGTTGTGGTACGGCTATATCTCAGCATGAAATCCTCACTGAGGAGTATAAAGAGCTAGCTCATAAAACGGTTGCGGTTAAGTTTCCGATAGAAAGTCGGGAGAACGAGTTCTTACTTGCGTGGACCACAACGCCATGGACTATTCCTGGGAATGTGGCTTTGGCAGTAGACCCCAAGAAGGAATACGTTTTGGCTGAAGGTGCAGAGCTGGGAAGTAAGTATTATGTGTTGAAGGGTCGTGCGAAAAATTTTGGCTTTAAGATGATTAAAACTATAAAAGGTTCAAGGCTTATCGGCTTGAATTATAGCGCTCCTTTTGATGATTTGCCGAAGGTTAGGGGGTCCTTGAAGGGTTATAAGCATCGAGTTGTTGCTTCAGACTCGCTTATTTTACCTATTAGTGAAGATGAAGGAACGGGTATTGTTCATGTAGCCCCCGGAGCTGGAAGTGAGGATTTCAAGTTGGGGTTGAAGGAAAAGCTACCTGTAATTGAGCAGCTTGATGAGAGCGGAGTATTTATTGATGGGTTTAATTATCTGTCCGGGCTCTCCTCAAAAGAAGCCTCTAAATTGGTGCTGGAGAAATTGAGGGAGAAAGATCTTAGTTTTAGTGAATTTGATTATACCCACAGGTATCCTACTTGTTGGAGGTGTAGAACGGAGCTTGTATTTCGTGTAGTAGATGAGTGGTACATAGGTATGGATATTAAAGATAAGGAAGATGGGAAAACTTTGAGGTCTAAGCTGATCCGTGCTGCCGGAAGGATTAATTGGATTCCAAGTTTTGGGCTTAAGAGGGAACTAGATTGGCTAAATGATATGCATGATTGGCTCGTATCCAAGAAGAGGTACTGGGGTTTGGCCCTACCTATTTGGGAGTGTGAAAAATGCGGTAATTTTGAAGTTATAGGAGGTTATGATGAGCTGAAGGAGCGTGCTATCTCTGGATGGGATCAGTTTGAAGGGCACTCACCACATAAGCCTTACATTGACAAAGTATTAATTAAGTGCGGTAGGTGCAAGAGTGTAATGAGTAGGGTGCCAGATGTTGGCAATCCTTGGCTTGATGCCGGAATAGTTCCATTTTCTACTTTAGTGGATCCAACTTCTGGGAAGGTTAGCTATTTAGGAGATAAATCTTATTGGAAGGACTGGTTTCCTGCGGATTTTATAACCGAGAGTTTTCCAGGGCAATTTAAGAACTGGTTTTATTCTCTAATAGCTATGAGTGCTGTGCTGGAAAATACTAATCCTGCAAAAACTGTGCTTGGATTTGCTACCATGGTGGATGAGAAAGGGATTCCGTTTCACAAAAGTGCCGGCAATTCTATAGATTTTATTGAGGGTGCGGATAAATTTAGTGCCGATATAATAAGGTTTATTTGTTTAGCCCAAAATCCTGCGCAGGATATATTGTTTGGTTCAAATTATGTGAACAGCGTAAGAAAGCAGTTCTACTTGATATTTTGGAATTCTTATAAGTTTTTTGTCACATATGCTAAATTGGATAATTTTAGCCCTAACAAAGTTAGTTTAAAGGACCTATCTACTCTTGATAAATGGATTTTGTCTAAGTTGAATTCTCTTCTGCTTGTAATGGATAGATCTTTGTTGAAATACGATGCTTCCAGTGCAGCGAAAGCATTGCAAGATTTCGTAGTTAATTCTTTATCTACCTGGTACATAAGAAGAGTTAGGGATAACGTAGGACCCTCTGCTGTAAATGGCGAAGATAAAGTGAGGACGTATTCTGTGCTTTATATAGTTCTTGTTACTTTGACTAAATTGGCAGCCCCTTTTATGCCGTTTATTTCTGAAGAAATGTATATGAATCTGTCTGGTAAAAAAGAGTCTGTGCATTTGGAAGATTGGCCAAAAGCTGATAAATATCTTATAGATAAGTCTTTGGAAGAGGATATGGGCAAGGCTAGATCTGTAGTGGAAAAGGTCCATTCATGGAGAAAACTTAATAATTATAGGGTCAGGATGCCTTTAAAAGAGGTTGTGTATGTAACCCCTAAGAAATTTAGTGAGCCTATTGAGAACATAATAAAAGATGAAACTAATGTAAAGATATTATTATGGAAGAGTGGGGAGGAGGTAGCTGTAGATGTTGTAGATACGGGGGAGAATGACCCTATGATTAAAGCGGAGGGCTTTGCTCGTGATATGGTTAGGGAGATACAGGATTTGAGGAAGTCTAAAGGATGCAATTTTGATGATAAGGTTTGTGTGGATTATCCGACTAGAGACGATACGCTTTTAGCCTTGAAGTATTTTGAGGATTATATTAAGAGAGCGGCTCTGGTTGCGGAATTCAAAGAGAGTGATAGGTATGCTCTATGCTAAGGTTAGAAGGCTTGACCATTTCTTATTAATTTTCCATTTATTAATATTTACTCTTGGAGCTTTCGCTATACTGTCCGCGGACTTTAGCTCATTTGAGAGCCAATTGATATTCCTCGTGGTTGGCTTAGCCCTTTATTTTTTGGTCGCTTTTAATGATTATGGTTTTTACAGAAGTTATTCTTGGTATATTTACGTACTTGGAGTATTATCCTTGTTGGGTGTTTTTGCGGTTGGCATATCTATACGCGGCTCTGTAAGATGGTATGATTTAAAGGTTTTTAACTTTCAGCCTTCGGAATTGGCAAAGCTGTTTGAAATTTTGGTGCTTGCTGCTCTTTTTTCTCCTTTGTCCGGCAGATACCTAACCTCAAAGAGGATAGTGTTAAGTTTCTTTTTAATGATGATTTATGCTTTCTTGATTGTTAGACAACCGGACCTAGGCAATGGCTTTATCGTTTTAGGGATTTGGGTCATAATGTCACTATATGCTGGCATTAGATTTAAGTATATAGTGTTTTTAACTTTGTCCGTTTTCTTGCTCTCATTTCCTGCATGGTCTGCGTTGCATAGTTACCAAAGGCAGAGGATTATAAGCTTCATAAACCCATACTCTGATCCGCTAAGTTCTGGTTATAACGTAATACAATCCGTTGTTGCTGTAGGTTCCGGGGGGATTTTGGGAAGAGGGTTCGGAAGGGGAACGCAGTCTCATCTGAATTTCTTGCCGGAGCACAAAACTGACTTTATTTTCGCTTCCTTTTCTGAAGAGTGGGGCCTACTTGGAGCCCTCATTCTGCTTGGTTTGTATTGTGCTATGCTTGTAAGAATATTGAAGATATCTAAAGGTAGCAGCAGCGATTTCGGAAGCCTGATATGCGTTGGTGTTTTTTCCCTTTTATTTGTTCAGCTTTTAGTTAATATTGGCATGAACATAGGTATTGTGCCTGTAACTGGTATAACCCTTCCTTTGGTTTCTTATGGCGGGAGTTCTTTGATTATTACCAATTTGTGCCTTGGGCTGGTTCAGAGCGTTGCAATAAAAAGTAGACTTTGATACAATTTATCTCGTTTATATTCATTAACGAAACTGGAAAACCACGGCTTCCCCTGTGGTGCTTTATATGAAAACGGCGATAATTTTGCTAAATACCAGACAGTATTTTGTTAGTGAGGGATCTGTGCTTAAGGTGGACAGAATTCCGAGTAGGGCTGATGTAAAAGTGCTTTTCTATTCCGACGGCTCTTCTGTAGAGTGTGGAGAACCGTTTTTGGATGATGCAAAGGTCTCATTTGATATTTTGGGCAATGAATTGGATAAAAAGGTCGTGGTAGGGAGGTTTAAAGCCAAGTCCAGGTATAGGAAGCTCGGGGGTCATAGACAGCCTATTAGTGTAATAAAGATTAAGGACATATCCAAAAAAGGTTCAGTGAGGAGGGGTAAGAAAAATGGCGCATAAAAAAGCTGGCGGTGCAAAAGCCAGGCAAGGCGGGAATGTAGCTGGTAAAAGGCTTGGTGTGAAGATTTATGGTGGGCAGAAAGTGCGAGTGGGGTCCATAATCGTTCGGCAGAGGGGAACAGTCTTTAAGCCCGGGAAGAATGTAGGCTTAGGGAGGGATCATACCTTATTTGCTTTGAAGGATGGCGCGGTTAAATTTAGAATGAAGCTTGGAAAGGGGTTTGTTGAGGTAATTTGAGTTATTTTATTAGAGAGAACTCCTGGATTGGCCATATGCGTGCCCACGCCTTACCCACCATATATTTTTTAGGCACAAATCCCCATTGTCTAGAGTCGGAGCTAACCTCTCTATTATCTCCCATAACAAAGTAGCTATCGTCTGGGATTTGTAGTGTTTCCCCCTCTTTAAGAAAGCTTTTAGGATACGTTAAAACATCTTTTTGCAAGTAAGGTTCTTTGAGCACAAAGCCGTTTGGGTTTCCCTGATTGAAAATTATTACCTGGGAATTTAAGATTTCTATTTTTTCTCCCGGGAGCCCAATTAGCCTTTTTACAAAGTCCTTGTCCGGGGATTTAGGGTACTGGAAGATTACAATATCTCCCCTTTTGTACCCAGATCTGTTGGCTAGCTTATCTGTGAGTAAATATTCCTTGTCCGAGAGGGTAGGGTACATAGAATCCCCCTCAACTTTGTGCAGTTGGAAAACGAAGTAGTTTAGCAGAAGATACATGCCAAAGGCTAAAAATACAACCTCTGCTATGTCTATAAAGAATTCTGCTAGTGATGATAAGAATTTAGGCATATTTAACCATTGTAAGTCCCGTTGATTTGGTTGGCAACCCTAAATTTAGGGGTTTTTATTAGGAAATGATAAAATAAAAGGCGAGCCTGTGTAGCTCAGTGGTAGAGCGTTCGGTTCACATCCGAAAGGCCCATGGTTCGAGTCCATGCTCAGGCACATTTTAATCCTTCAACGGCTACACCGCGCTTGCGATGAAATTATGGATGCCAAAAGAGGAATTGCCAAAAATACAATATATCAAATGCTGGCTAAGGTATTCTCCGCTGGGGGAACACTGATTGGTACGGTCCTTATCACGAGGCTTTTAGGTGCCGAAACTTTTGGTGAATATTCTGTTGTAACCGCATTCGTTCTGTCTTTTTATATTCTATCCGATTTTGGTGTGAATGCTGTAACAGCTAGAGAATTTTCAAAAGATGAATCTTACGCGAAAGGAAATTTCGCTTCGATATTAGTTTTCAGGTTGATGGTCGGGTTTTTGCTTCTCGCTTTAGCTTTGGTGGTATTGAGGTTTATGCCTTATAGCATTTATATAAAGAGGGCTATTTTGGTTGGGCTGACGCTTATTATCTTTCAATCCGCGTTTGCTGCATGTACTACGATATTTCAAGCTCATTTGGGTTACAAATATTATTTTTTTAGTGTTGTGGCCGGGAACGTGGTTACTTTGCTGGCGCTTGGGTTTGCTGTTTTGTCTAATTGGGGATTAACTTGTTTGGCTGCCTCTTTAGTTTTGGGTAGTTTTGTTCAAGTGCTTCTATCCTTAATATTTGTTAGGCGGTTTTTGGCCTTTAGCAGATCTATTGTGGATTACAGTTTGTGGCGAAGGACACTTCTAGCATCTTTGCCTCTTGGGATGGGGCTGTTACTTAATACTGCTATGGTGCAGGCGGATAGATTTCTGCTTTCAATTTTGAGTACCCCATACTCTGTGGGTGTTTATAACCTTTCTTATAAGATCTTTGATTTTGTTTTAGTCTTTCCCACCTTTTTTATGAACGCGGCATTTCCAATGTTTGTTAGATTGGAGAAGGAGTCGGAGAGAAGGTTTAGGGAATCCTTTAGGAAGTCTGTGGCTATGCTCTCAGCGGCGAGTATTTTTGTTACAGTGTTAGGGGTCCTTTTGGCTCCTGTTTTAGTACCGTTGATATGGGGTTTTCGGATGTCCGCTGTAGTTGTACCATTAAGCATTTTGATTTCTGGTTCTTTGATATTTTTTGTGACATCTCCTTTAAGTTGGCTATTAGTTATTAGAAATAAGCAGAGATTTCTTCCATATATATATTCAGTGGCCTTAATATTTAATGTAGCCTTTAATGTAATCTTCATACCTAAGTATGATTATATTGCCTCTGCTGTGTTGACTGTGTTATCGGAGTTGATCGTTCTTGTTGGGTTGGTCTTAGTTTCAAAAAAGCTAGTCTGTTTTTGAGTAGTTTATGTAAAGGTCCATTTTCGATGTGTTTCCCGCCTTATCCGTTGCCTCTATAGTGAAATTATTTCCCCCTTCGTTTAGGCTCACATATGAGAAAAATGAGTTGTCGTATAAAGCGGGTGCTATTTCGTTTCCAACCTTAACGGTGCATTTTTCGTCCGTTCTTCCAATAATTTTGTACACGTTGGATATTTCATTAACAGAATTGTCTTCTGGTTTTGTGATTGCTATTTTAGGGGGGGTATTGTCGTAGGTTATGGTTTTATTGTCAGAAGGGTCGCTGACATTTCCGTTTGAATCTTCTGCCAGAACGTACACTTCCATGTTTGTACGGTTAACTGGTACGTTGTTGAACGCGAAGGTACCGTCGTTGTCGGATAGGGTCTTTTGAGTTTCTCTGCCATTAATAAAAAGTTTTACGTCACTTCCTACCTCGGCGTATCCTTTTATATCTATGGTGTCTTTGTTTGTTGTTTCTGGGACGTCGGCCAAGAATGGCTTGGCTGGTGGGATTTTGTCTTCGGAGGTAACCGCGGATTTGTTAGTTTTGAATAGGTCCCATACGATGTTTATGTTTGGCAGAACAGTTATCATCCAAAAATAGAAAAACAGAACTGCTCCCAAACTAAGAGCAATAGGCTTAAACAGCTTTTTATATAAAGAAAGGTTAGTTTTATCCGCTTTTTTCGGTTTGTAATAGTAGGGCATTTCTTTGGAGCCAGGAGTGGGGTTCGAACCCACGACCTGCTATTTACGAAATAGCTGCTCTACCTGTTGAGCTATCCCGGCACTATTATTGATTTTAGCAGATTGCATTTCCGTTATCCATCGCAGATTATAGTTAAGCGCAGCTTTATACTTTTCTTTGGTTTATTAATTGACGGCTAATTTGGTAGCCAGCGTTGTCTTGGTTTCCTTTTTCTGTTTATCTATGTACCTTGCTATATGGTGTGTGTACCAATTTTATGCACGTGCACAGTTTTGGCACAGGCAAATTTTTGCTGTGGTAAAATGGTTGTTGTGAGGTTCAGTCATACCAAAGCCGTTACGGAATCCCAGTTCAAGCATCTTGCGGATGCTTTGCATAAGCAGTATAGGAAGGAGAAATTGGACAGTGCTAAATCCATAATTACTTTGATTGCGAAGGCCGGTGTTATTAGTGCCTCTTTTGTAGCGCCCGGAATGAGCTACGCCTTAAGGCTATTTAAAGATGAGGAGTGGGGAGATGATTGGAAAGTTTTCAATAAACCCTTTCTCAATCGTACCCTGAAGCGCTTGTCCGATCAGAAGATCATAGATATCGTTGAAGAAAATGGGAAGATTATAATAAAGTTAACTGACAAAGGTAGAAATAAAGTAATTCGCTATTCGCTAGACGATCTTAAGATTTCAGCCCCATCTCATTGGGATAAGAGGTGGCGTTTGGTGGTGTTCGATATTCCGAAATCCGAGAGACACTTGGCGAGTGTTTTCAGAAGTTATTTGAAATCTTGGGGGTTTTATAAATATCAAAATAGTGTTTATTTGCACGCTTATCCTTGTGAAAGAGAGGTGGAAATTCTGGTTAATTTTGTTGGCGTGCAAAGTTATGCAAAAGTAATGTTGGTGGAAAAAATAGATGAGGATAAGCCTTTTAGAGACTATTTTGGAATTTAAGGAAAGCTTATTCTCTAAGTTTTGTTCCTATGCCAGATGTTCTATGACCAATAATTATCCTTCTCACGAGTTTCGCATTATTTGTCGTTCTGATAATATTATAGGGTAAACCAATCTTGTGCACGTGCATAATTTTGCACCGGGGCTCTCTAAGAACCGGGTTGTGAAATGTAATGAACTCGGATCTATATTGCTTGGTAGCTCCCAGCTCGCCTTATCTACGATTCTTTGAGCGGGTGAGCAGAATCGAACTGCCTACTCGCCCCTGTCCCGTGAAAGCGATTTGGAGCGACGGAAGGGAATCGAACCCTCAACCTTCTGCTTGGGAAGCAGACGTTCTGCCATTGAACTACCATCGCTTAACGGGATAAAGTCCAGACGCATTTTGCCGGTAAACTACGCCCGCACTAGAGAACTTATATAATATGTCCGCTGGAGGCTTTCCTTAATCTGGTAATATCAAAACCTGCCCCGGTGTTATTAGGGGGTTGCCGTTTGATAACTGTCCTACCTTGTCCGTATTTGCATCCCGTATTTTAGTCCACATATAAGGGTCCCCATATCTTGCCTGTGCTATTTCCCATAATGTATCTCCTCTTACTACAGTATATGTATTTCCTGTTATGTCCCCAGCTTTATAATCGTTAGCAGCCCACACTTCCGCCGTGTTATCAATTGTGCTTGCAGGAGTTGTCGTTTCCGCCCCAGCTACGTTTTCCTGTTTGGCTTCCGGTTGTGCTTGGTTTTGGGTGCTCTCTTGTTGCAAAGTTGTCTGCCCCGATTCCTGTGTTATTTCACCCCCAGATTTAGAGAAATAGTTGTACATTATAAAGCCGGCAATTATCACCAAAACCCCCGCTACTATTGCAGCAAAGGCACTTTTAGTAGGCTTGTCCGCTTGCGCTGTTTCCATTTTTACACCTCCTTCCGGGAAGATGGGCAGTTTTGCGGTTCCGACCGGATTCGAACCGGCGGTCTCCTCCGTGACAGGGAGGCGTGTTAGACCGAACTACACCACGGAACCTCACTTCTCCTATAGTAGCAAACGCTCAAACTCTAGTCAATGATGGTATAATTGGTGTGATGAAACCCAGCTTAAAATTTACGAACAAACAAGTATCAGAGCTTTTGCGCGAGGTGGCAGCGGTTTATGAAATAAAGGGTGAGAATGCATTTAGGATCAAAGCCTATAATAATGCCGCGGATTCCGTAGAGCATGCGGCAAGTGATGTTAGAGATTTGTGGGAGACGGGTAATTTGAAGGAATTGTCCGGTATTGGAGAAGGCCTGTCTGCATATTTAGACGAACTTTTTAAGACCGGGAAAGTGCGACATTTTGAGGAGATTAAAAAGAGCGTGCCTAATGGTGTGTTTGGCCTGATCAAGGTTTCCGGTGTAGGTCCTAAAACGGCTTATAAGCTGTCCAAGGCTTTTGATTTGGATAAAATGGTAACTTCTATCAGCGCGCTTAAGAAAAAGGCTCTAGAGGGCAAAATTCGTCTTCTTGAGGGATTTGGGGAAGACTCTGAGAGAAAGATATTAAACGCTATTAAAGAATTTGAGGACCTAACGCGTAGAATGCTTCTGTATCAGGCGGATACGCTCTCTTTGGATGTGATAGAGTACTTGGAGAAATCTCCGTTGGTAGAAAGAGCGGATTCATTAGGGTCCTTGCGGAGACGCGTTCCTACCATTGGGGATATTGATATAGCGGTTTCGTCTAATGCTCCAAGTAGAGTAGTTAATTATTTCGTGAAGTATAAAGATATTTCTAAGGTTTTAAATAAGGGTACTGTTAAAGCTAGTGTGCTTCTTGATAATGACGTTCAAGTTGATCTAAGGGCCCAGGAGAGTGGGTCTTACGGGTCCTTGTTACAATATTTCACCGGTTCTAAGATGCATAATATAAGGCTTAGGAAGTACGCGCAGAGTAAAGGTTTATCACTTTCGGAGTATGGTATTAAGAAAGGTAATAAATTATTAGAATTTGCTGATGAGAAAAGCTTTTATAATTTCCTGGGTATGGATTATATTCCTCCGGAGCTACGTGAAGACACTGGGGAAATAGATGCTGCCTTGAGTCACAAACTCCCAAGATTAGTTGAGTTGGGCGATATAAAGGGGGATCTGCAAATGCATTCTACCCAAAGTGATGGTCAAAATTCCTTGGAAGAGATGATAAAGGCATGCGAGGACAAACATTATCAATATATGGGTATTACCGACCATCAAGTTAGTTTGAACACCCATTCTGAAAAGTACGTAAATGAAGTTATATCAAAGAGGAGGTGGGTTATAGATCAATATAATTACTCTCATAAATCGATGCGAGTACTATTCGGTATCGAATTGAATGTTAGTGCGGACAACAGATTGGTTTATCCCGATAGGCTATTGAATAAATTCGATTATGTAATAGCGGCTATACATACGGGTTTTGACCAGCCGAAAACGACGATTACGAATAGAATCATTACCGCTTTAGAAAATCCTTATGTTAAGGTATTTGCTCATCCAACAGGACGGTTGTTAGGTGAGCGCGCTGGATATTCGGTTGATTGGGAGAAAGTCTTTCTGGCTTGTAAAGAATATAATAAGGTGCTAGAAATAAATAGTTTTCCTACTAGGCTTGACTTACCGGAGGAGCTTATAAGGCGAGCATTGAAGGAGAAGGTTAGGCTGGTTATAAATACTGATTCTCACAGCATCGATCATTTAGATTATATGACATACGGTGTTTCTATGGCTAGACGTGGGTGGTGTACTAAGGATGATATTATAAATACGTATAGTCTGAAGGATTTACTAGAAATTTTAGATATTGAAAGGTGGTGATTTAAAATGAGTGCTTTAATTATTTTAGTAGTTTTACTGGTCATTGTTATTCTTGCTGTATGGTCGTCATATAATTCTTTGGTTGTTTCAAAAACAAGAGTGGGGGAATCCTGGAGCGGCATAGACGTTCAGTTAAAACGGAGGAATGATTTGATTCCTAACTTGATTGAAACTGTTAAGGGTTATGCTAAGCATGAGAGGGAAGTTTTTGAGGATGTTACCAAGGCTAGAAGCGCGATTTTAAGTGCTAGGGGTCCTCAAGATATTGCCAAAGCTAGCGATGGATTGACCACCGCGTTGAAGAGTCTTTTTGCGGTTGCTGAAAACTATCCCGAGCTTAAGGCTAGCAATAACTTCAAAGAGCTACAGGATGAGCTGTCCGATACTGAGAATAAAATCGCTTATTCGAGGCAGTTTTATAATTCTAACGTTCTTGACTATAATACTAAAATAAGAATGTTTCCGATGGTTATAATGGCAAATATGTTTAATTTTAGGGGAGCGGATTTCTTTAAGGCCGAGGAAGGTGAAAAGGAGCCCGTAAAGGTAAAATTTTGAGCTGTGACTATATATAACCAAATTGATTCTAACAAGCGAAAAACGTGGATTATATTCGCAGTTTTTATTCTGTTTATTACCTTTTTGGGTTTTTTCGTAGGGAATATTTTGGGGTACGGAAACGGGTTCATTATCTTTGCGGTTTTGTCCGCATCTTTTACTACATTAATTAGTTATTATTTTTCTGATTCTATTGCTCTTTCTCTTTCTGGTGCCGAAAAGGCGGATCCCTTAAAGTATCTTAAGCTGCATCATATTGTAGAGAATCTTTGTATTGGAGCTGGTATTGATAAGCCACAGGTATACGTTATTAATGATTCCGCTATAAACGCTTTTGCTACCGGACGTGATCCGAAGCACGCTTCTATTGTGTTTACTTCCGGTGTTTTAACGAGGTTGGAAGATGAGGAAATTGAAGGCATTGCCTCTCATGAGATTTCCCATATCCGAAATTTTGATACGCGGTTAATGGTTGTGGTTGCAATACTTGTTGGCTCCGTAACGCTTCTTGCGGATTTCCTCTTTAGGTCCTTTCTGTTCAGAGGAAGGAGTAGAGATGATAATGTTAACCCTCTCTTGGTGCTTGTGGGGTTTTTGCTTTTGCTACTCAGTCCCTTGGTTGCTACTCTTATACAGCTTGCTATATCAAGGAATAGAGAGTACTTAGCAGACGCTTCTGGTGCCCTTTTGACTCGGTATCCGGAAGGGCTTGCGCGTGCCCTAGAGAAGATATCTCAGGATAGAGATCCGCTTAAGTCGGCAAACAAGGCTACAGCTCATTTATACATTGCAAACCCCCTAAAAAACCGTAAGGATACCGTTTCCTTGTTCGCTAATCTTTTTAACACACATCCCCCTATAGAAGATAGAATTCGTCGGTTGAGGGAAATGTGATTATGCGTGATAAGAGTGGAGTAGAAAAAATATCAAAATTAGCGAGCTTACCTCTTTCTGAAAAGGAGATCTCTTTGTTTGGGAACCAGCTTTCTAAGATTGTGGGTTTTGTGGCGGCCTTAAATAGGCTTGATACCAATACGGTGTCTCCAACATATCAGGTTGCTGGAAAAGTAAATGAATTTAGGGAGGACAAGCCGTCTGGAGGCCTTAGCTCAAAGGAGGCTCTGTCAAACTCTCCAAGAACTATTGGTAAATATATAGTTACAAAAGGGGTCTTTAATGTTAAATAGTTTTCTTACAATAAAAGATATACTTGCGGGTTACAAAAGGAGGGAGTTTTCTTCCAAAGAGGTTTTTGATCTTTGTTATAAAAATATCTCTAAATCGGAAGGCCGGATTGGAGCTTTTGTTACCTTATTGGACAGGGAAGGTTTAAAGCTGTCTAGAAACTCAATACCTGTTGGGCATAAAGATATATTTTCTACTAAGAATATTGAGACTACAGCTTCCTCAAATATCCTTAAAGGATATAAACCTCCCTACGATGCCAGTACTGTCAAGAGACTGTCTGATAAAAACTTTGTTTGTATAGGTAAGCTTAACTGCGATGCATTTGCTCATGGGGCTACTGGGGAAAACTCTGATATGAAAGTTACCAAAAACCCCTACGACTTGACAAGGACTCCAGGTGGGTCTTCTTGTGGACCTGCAGCGGCTGTGGCATCTGGTTTTGTGCTTATGGCTACGGCGACAGATACGGGAGGGAGTATTAGGCTCCCTTCTAGTTTTACTAATACTGTGGGTATAAAGCCCACATATGGTCGGGTGTCTAGGTATGGAGTTATTGCTATGACATCATCTACAGATTCCATAGGTCACATAACTAGAACCGTTTGGGATAACGCTTATGTTTTGGGCATTACAGCCGGGTTCGATCCTAAAGATGCTACGAGTTCTCATAGAGAGGTTGATGACTATTTAGATACTATTGAACAGGGGATTTTGGGGTTGAAGGTTGGTGTGCCTAGGGAGTATTTAGAAAACATACCAGCCAATATTAAGGATAGGTTTTATGAGAGTATTAAGTTGTTAGAAGGTTTGGGAGCGAAGGTAGTTGATGTATCACTTCCGAGTACAAAGTACGCTATAAATGCCTATTACATTATTACGCCTTCGGAAATAAGTTCCAATTTGGCTCGATTTGATGGAATAAGGTTTGGGGGGACTAGAAATAAGTTTGGGGGGGAAGCGAAAAGAAGGATAATGATGGGGACCTTTAGTTTATCCGCTGGCTATTATGATGAATATTATCTAAAAGCACAGAAAGCTCGTACCTTGATAATTGAGGATTTTAAGAATGCTTTTGAGAAAGTGGATGTCTTGGTAACTCCCGTATCCCCAATTTTACCTCCCAAATTAAATTCCATTATCAAGGATACCTTGAAAACCTATATGATGGACGTCTTGACTGTTCCGGTTTCTATTGCTGGTGTGCCATCTTTGTCTGTACCGGGGGGATTCATTGATGATGAAGGCAAAAAGCTGCCTTTTGGTATTCAGTTAATAGGTAACTATTTTAATGAGAAGCTTCTTTATAGGATAGGGTATGCACTAGAACAGGAGACCAGGTATTATGAAACAACACCAGCAATATGAGCCTGTGATTGGGCTTGAGATACATATTCAGCTCAATACTAAAAGCAAGATGTTTTGTTCTTGTAGCAATAATATTTGGAAAGAAGAGCCAAATTCAATTACCTGCCCAACTTGTTTGGGCTTACCGGGAGCGCTTCCAGTTCCGAATAAGGAGGCCATAAAAAAATGCCAGCTTTTAGGCCTCGTGCTTAATTGTAGTATAAATAAGGTGTCAAAGTTTGATAGGAAAAATTATTTCTACCCAGATTTACCTAAAGGTTACCAAATAAGTCAGTATGATAAACCTTTATGCTCCAATGGCTATGTTGTGGTTGATGATAGTAAGATAAGGATCAGGCGGGTCCATCTTGAAGAAGATACAGGTAAATCTATTCATACTAAGGATGGGACACTACTAGATTACAATAAAAGTGGCGTGCCGCTAGCCGAAGTGGTTACGGATCCTGATATTGAAACTGCCGAGGAAGCTGCAACTTTTGCTAGGAAGGTTAGAGAATTGGCCATTAGTGCTGGGGTCAGTAATGGTGATATGGAGAAAGGGAATATGAGGTTTGAGGCTAATGTTTCGATGAGAAAAGTTAGTGAAAAATCTTTGCCTAATTATAGGGTAGAGATTAAGAATATTAATTCGTTTAAGTTCCTAAAGAATGCTATTGAATTTGAAATTGAGAGGCAAAGGGAAGGGTTGTTAGCAGGTCGTAAATTGGTCCAAGAGACCCGCGGTTGGAACGAGGCTGAGAGGAAGACCTTTAGTCAACGGTCCAAGGAATTTGAGAATGATTATAGGTATTTTCCCGAGCCTGACATCCCTCCTATGGAGTTTGGCAATGATTATATTGAGGATTTGAAAAAGAGCTTGGCATTGGCAAATGTGGATCCTGTTATTGAGAAAGTTCAAAAGGGTACGAGTAGCGCAGAACCGGTAAGAAAGCAGTACACACTAGATGATAAAGGGGAGTTATCCAAGGTTGCTCTGAAAGTTATTTGCGAAAATCCGAAGGCTGTTAATGATTATAAAACGGGCAAAAAGGAGGCTTTGAAATTTTTGGTGGGATGTATAATGTATAAAACCTCGGGTGAGGCTGATCCTAAAGTATCTTTAGGTATTATTAAGACGCTACTTGCCAAATAAGGCGGATATCATCGGGGACTGTTGATG
>Ga0163210_1000082_pt1 | contig 30703 bp, 23 predicted proteins | sample Kivu_220m_FD_113536 | JGI IMG/M metagenome (GOLD analysis project Ga0163210, IMG submission 113536) | Freshwater microbial communities from Lake Kivu, Western Province, Rwanda to study Microbial Dark Matter (Phase II) - Kivu_220m | ecosystem: Environmental > Aquatic > Freshwater > Lake ...
ATTCATCCCTTTCTTTAAACAGGGCCAGGTTGCGGGTAGCTATAATATAGGTGCCTGGCAGATATCGGTTACATACGATGGACTTTTTATCCTGGCAAATTTGATTATTAAATCGTGGCTCTCCATTTTGAGCTTGATATTGCTTTCTTCTTCGACCAAGCTGGCTGACTTGCTTGAAGGCTTAAAGCGGCTGGGGGTGCCACACATATTTGTCATGATAATCTCCTTCATGTACCGCTATATATTCGTGCTCGCTGACCAGGTAATGCGCATGAAGCAGGCGCATGATAGCCGTTACTTCGGTGGGAACTATTGGCATGAATTCAAAATACTTGGCAACATAATCGGCACACTTTTTCTGCGCAGTTATGAGCGTGGGGAGCGGGTATATCTGGCAATGCTGGCAAGGGGTTACAATGGCGAGGTGCATGCAATAAAAAGGCTTCATTACCGCCCGGTGGACGCTTACTTCGGTATTGCCATATTTATGTTACTGGTTTCCCCACCCATTATCTGGTGGTGATCTTATGACCATAGAAAATGCTGTTGAAATTAGAAACCTTTCGTATAACTACCCTGATGGGCAGTGGGGTCTGCGGGACATAAACCTGACCGTTAGTGTGGGCGAGGTGGTGGCAATAATCGGCCCCAACGGCGCGGGTAAATCGACGCTGCTACTACATTTAAACGGCATCCTTCGCAGTAAGGCGGAGCTGAAAATCTGCGGTCTACCTGTTGAGGATAAAAATATCAAGGAGATACGAAAAAAGGTAGGCATGATCTTCCAGGATCCTGAGGATCAGCTCTTCTCGCTCAACGTATTCGAGGATGTGGCATTCGGACCTGTGAACATGGGATACGAGGAGAAAGAAGTGGGCAGGCGTGTGGCCCTGGCTTTGCGGAGCGTGGGGATGGAGGGTTATGCAAAGCGGTCGTCTCACCACCTTAGCATCGGGGAAAAGAAACGCATCGCCATTGCCACTGTTTTGTCGCTGGACCCCGAGCTTCTTGCACTCGATGAGCCGACGAGCAGCCTCGATCCAAGGGGCAAGGGGTACCTGATTGAGCTATTACGTGGAGTGAGTATAACGCGAATAATCGCATCACATGACCTTGAACTGGTACAACATCTTTGTCACAGAACTATATTGCTAGACGAGGGACGCATCGTGGCCGACCGCAGCACCGGGGAGGTGCTGGGTGATACTGATCTTATGCGTGCACATGGGCTGGCCAGGGCTAATTAAATCTCCAGTTCGAGGCTGATATCCAATGCCCTGGCTGAATGGGTCAGTGCTCCGATTGATATCCAGTCCACGCCAGTCTCGGCTATAGACCTCACGTTATCCAGGTTCACACCTCCGGATGCTTCCACGATTGCCCTGTGGTTTATCAACTTAACAGCACGACACATTTCATCGAGATTCATGTTATCCAGCATGATGATGTCAGCCCCGGCCTTGGAAGCCTCAAAGGCATCCTCCGGATCAGTGGTTTCTATCTCAACTTTAATGCCAGTAGGCGCCCTACTACGAGCTTTCATTACAATGTCATTTATACCCAGCCCCTGCTGGCGCAAAAGGGCGATGTGATTGTCCTTTATTAGAATAGTCTCTCCCAGGTGAAAACGGTGATTCTTACCTCCACCGGTTGCCACGGCGTATTTCTCCAGGGTTCTCAGCCCAGGTATAGTCTTTCGTGTATCAAGTATCTGGGTGCGCAAACCCTTAACAGCTTCAACGTACTGGGAAGTTACTGTTGCGATACCGCTTAAGTGCTGCAGGAAATTCAGCGCCGTCCTCTCAGCTTTGAGTATGCTCTGAGCTGCACCCTCGATCGTGGCCATAGTAGTTCCAGGCTGAATCAAGATACCGTCCCCAATTACAATCGTAAATTTGATAAAAGGGTCTACCTTGAGGAAGACGAGTTTACAGATTTCCATACCAGCCAGTATACCCTTGGACTTAGATATGATGCTTGCCTTAACCTGTTTATTGGAGGGTATTAGAGCATCGGTTGTAACATCGCCATGCCCCAGGTCTTCGCTAAGCGCCTTATCGACGATCTCCTCAATTTCGGGTAAATAATCGATTATATTCATGGTGTCACCCACTTAGTAGTTGAATTATAATATCTGGGGCTGTTTTATTAAAGCAAGAAATTGTAGCAAGTAATAGGAGGTTAGGATGAGCGATGAGGTTAAGGGTTTAAAAGATATATGGAAAAATTCAAAGCGGTCGCGAAGCTAACCCAGACGATATAGGGAAGAAGTAAAAATGCTGCGAGCCTGGAAACGCGGAAAAAATTGACTATCGTAAGAAGTATAGCCGTCCATAAGGGAATGATGACTATTAACCCGCTTAGTGGGGACTTGAGGCCGAAAAATGCAAATGACCAGAGGGCGTTTAATACAAGCTGGATAAGGAAGATAAACAGGCTTTCCCGCACCTGGTGATTGCCGCTCCCCTTGCGCCATACTAGGAAAGCTGATACACCCATGAGTACATAGAGAAGAAACCATATGGGAGCGAACAGCCAGTTGGGAGGCGTAAATAGCGGTTTCTGTAACAGTGAATACCAGTTAGGAATCGAGTCCCTCGTAAAAATTGAACCGATTAATCCTGCACAGATACAGGCTATGAGACTGATCAGAAGCTTAAAAACTTCAGGGATCCCCTTCGATCTCATTCAATTCCTTGTCAGTTTAAAAATCTCTTTTTAGAAGTAGATCTGAGTAATAAATTTTACCCGATTTCTGGATATTTGCGATAGTCAGGAATATTTCTTTAGTCCGCGCTGATTACCATGTATGTGATAGTACGGTGTACCCCCTTTACTGACTGTATCTCGTTGACCACAATCTTTGCTATTGCATCTGCGTCCGGACCCTGCAGGACTGCAATTACATCATGTGGACCGACGACGAGATCGGAAGCGTTTACTCCTGGTTTGCTGCGTAATTCTTTTGCCACAGTACCAGCTTTGCCAGTTTCCGCCTGAATTAAGACATACGCCTTTCTGCTTGACATGCTTCACCTCCTGCTTGACTTCCCCCTCGCTATATAGACCATTTTTCTAAGGATCAATTGAAAAGAATGCCGTGTTTATATCGAATAAAGCTAAGAAGCGTGTTTATATTCTAGAATAGCCTCTTGCACTATTCAAGAAACCCGGGGGCTTTTGTTGCCATAAAGTTGCTGTGCTACAATCGTGTAAGGGCTGCGCCGGCAACGGCCAGCCCTATAGGTGTTGGTTTATGAATCTCTATTATTTGTGCGCTCTCATTCAAGAGCTGGCTGAATTCAAAGCCTTAGTCAAGATCCTGAAAACAGAAAAAGAAACAAGGATAAGCCTGCAAATGCCGGAGCAGGCTTATAACCTTCTGTTAACTTCTATTTACACTACCCTGGGCAAGCCTGTTTTATTTGTCACAGCCCATCCGGAAGCAGCGAGAAGACGGTTTGACCAGATGAAAATGTGGGTATCACGTGCGGACTATATTTATTTTTTCCCTGAAGTTGACATACTCGGTGGCAAAATTACCACAGACTCGTCTATTACTTCAGAGAGATTAAAAATTCTGTCATTATTTGCGGCTGCCGATGGAGAGGTATGTAAAAACAATATCCGGCCTTTCATTTTAACCAGCGCTCTTTCGCTGGCTAACAGGTCCATAAGCAGGCAAGATTTCCAATCCAGTTGTTATCAAATCGAAAAAGGCATGACAATCACCCCTATAAAAATGCTTGAAAAATTCCAGTCGCTTGGGTACCGATATGATGAAGTCGTTGAAGTGCCAGGCACCTTCGCAAGAAGGGGTGGCATTATCGATATCTTCCCCGGCGATAGCCAATTCCCGATAAGGATCGAGTTCTTAGGAAATGAGATTGATGGTATCAGGCAATATGATCCTAAAACCCAGCGTTCCAGTATTCAACTTCGGTCTCTTTTAATACCACCTGTAGAGGATATTTCCCATTCCGGAGAAGCGAACCTGCTGGATTATCTACCAGCAGAAACGCTGATAATTATGGATGATTGTCTACAAATCGAGGCTGAAATTCAAAATATTGAGGATGAGATTGAAAAGCTTGCGGGATCTGGTGCAGTTGATGAAAATGGCGTAGGTGATCCAACTGCTTACTTTAGTTGGCAGGAGATAGCCCAAAAGATTGACCGCTTCAGCGACGTAATAGAACTTGGTTTGTGGGGAGCTAACGTTTCAACCGGCACTATAAATTACACAGTGCTGGTCAAACCGGCATCCAGTTATTTAGCGAGGTTTCAGACCTTCCTTGATCACCTGTCAGAATTACGAGTCCAATACAAAAGGTTGGTCATTGTCAGCCAGCAGGCTGACCGAATAAGTGAGTTACTGGGGGAACGCAATATAGATGTGTATCCGCAGGAAGCGCTGAAGCAAACACCACAGGAAGGTGCACTGGTATTGATTCGGGGTTCTCTGGACGGGGGATTTCAAATTACTAATAAATTTCTGCTGCTCACCGATCTGGAGCTATTCGGGATAATCAAACAAAGACGGGCGGTCAAGACGAGACCCGTGCGGCATCACTGGTTCCTCCATGACATTAATGTAGGCGACCTGGTCGTCCACGTGGAGCATGGCATTGGCAGGTTTGCAGGAACCACGAAAATGGTCAACGGTGGGGTCCAAAAAGAGTACCTGGTGCTTGAGTACGCTGGTAGCGATACGCTCTACGTACCAATGGACCAGGTGGATAGGGTCAACCTTTATATTGGAGGCGGTGAACGGGTGCCAGCCTTAAGCCACCTGGGTACGCAGGAATGGAACCGGACTCGGAAGAAGGTTAAAGAATCGGTGGCTGACATTGCTAAAGAGCTCATTGAGCTTTATGCGGCGAGGGAAGCATCCAGCGGCCTGGCATTTTCGACGGATACACTGTGGCAGCAGGAGTTGGAGGCTTCATTTCCTTACGTTGAGACAGCGGACCAGGTGGAAGCTGTTAACTCTGTGAAGGAGGATATGGAGTCTGCCAAACCCATGGACAGGCTGGTATGTGGAGACGTAGGATACGGTAAAACCGAGGTTGCTTTAAGGGCGGCTTTCAAGGCTGTCATGGACAACAGGCAAGTAGTCGTTCTTGTGCCCACCACGATCCTTGCGCAGCAGCATATAAATACTTTCGGTGAACGTTTGAAGCCCTTCCCCGTGAAAGTCGCCATGTTAAGCCGCTTTTGCACTCCAAAGCAGCAAGCGGATGTTATTGACAAGCTGGCCGATGGTTCCATAGACATCTGCATAGGGACGCACAGGTTATTACAAAAGGACGTAGTATTCAAGGACCTCGGCCTGGTGATCATTGACGAGGAGCAGCGTTTCGGTGTCGGACATAAAGAACATTTTAAAAAGATGAGGCAGACGGCGGACGTTCTCACTTTAAGCGCAACCCCCATTCCGCGTACACTGCACATGTCGCTTTCCGGGATAAGGGATATGAGCACCATTGAAACTCCCCCGGAAGACCGCTTGCCCGTGAACACTTATGTGGGTGAGTTCAGCGAAAGGCTGGTGAGAGAAGCCATATTGAGGGAGATGGAGCGTGATGGTCAGGTTTTCGTGGTGCACAATCGTGTGCAGAGCATCAACATTATGGCGCAGAAAATTGCCAACCTGGTTCCCGAAGTCAGGATAACTATTGCGCACGGACAAATGGACGAGGAGAAACTTGAGCGGGTAATGGCCGATTTCATCCAGGGCAAAAGCGATATCCTGGTGACGACCACGATCATAGAATCGGGTTTAGACATGCCAAACGTGAACACTCTTATAGTTAATGCTGCTGATAAACTGGGGCTGACGCAGCTTTATCAGTTACGCGGCAGGATAGGCAGGGGAGCCAACACGGCTTATGCCTATTTTTTATTTGATTCAGGTAAGGATCTCACAGACCAGGCGAGGGAGCGTCTAAAAACGATTGCGCAGGCGACCGAACTGGGAGCAGGCTTTGCCATAGCAATGAAAGACCTCGAAATACGGGGTGCCGGTAACCTCCTGGGTGCTGAACAAAGCGGACATATCGCGACTGTCGGCTTCAACTATTATTGCCAGCTTTTGTCCGATGCGGTAGAGGAATTGAAGGCAAAGCGCGAAGGCCGCGAGACAAGGGTCAAAGCTGACACATCGGGAGTTTCAATCGATCTTCGCATCCCTGCATTTATACCGGAGGACTACGTGGAAAACACGCAGACCAGGTTTAATATTTATCGGAGACTGACTGATGTCGCTGGAGTAAAACAAATTAAAGATTTAGGTGAGGAACTCAAGGATAGGTTCGGAAAGATACCTGAAGAGGTATCCAATCTTTTATACGTGGTAGAATTGAAGCTGGTGGCAATCCGGGCGGGCGTGGAATCTATTTTCCGTGATGAAGACGAAATAATAATCTCTTTTCGTGGTCCAATCGGAATCAGCCGCAGGTCTCCAATTATTGAAAAGAAAATCGATGTCAAAGTTGGTAACAGGCAGGTAAGAATCGATATTAACGCCCTTGGTGATGCATGGGAGGATCTTTTAAAAGAATTGCTTGACGAGATTGCCGGATACTAGTTCTTTTCGATAGGAGATCTCTGCTAATCGTCTATGCCGGATTCCTGCAAGTAGTCTATCATGTCTTGCACGGTGATGATGTTGTCGGCATCGGTGTCGGGGATTTCGAATTTATTACCAGGTCTACTAAAGTTATCCTCAACAGTAGTGAAAAACTCAGCGATATCATTGGGGTCCATATTAAGATCATCAATAAATGAAGCCGAGGGCTCGATTAAGGACTCATCTACGCCAAGCTCGTCAACAAGTATCTTTTTTATTTTTTCGAATATCTTTGCCAATTGACCCCTCGACTAAATTATACTTGGAGATATATGAATCCATCAATTCACTTTTATCACTTATTTTGAACTTCAGAGATCACTGCTCCAAGGACACCATTAACGAACCTGGGAGACGTCTCCGAACCGAATTCCTTGGCAAGTTCTAATGCCTCGTTGATGGCCACCTTGTGTGGTACTTCGTTATGGATTAGTATCTCAAACAGGGCCAGCCTCAGGATAGAGCGGTCCATGGACGCCAGCTGGCTCACCGGGAATGCCGGGGCAAAGCGTTTTATTATATCGTCTAATGCTTGTATGTTGCTGGTAACGCCGTGTACCAGTTGGACAGCAAAATCAGCTGTTTCACCGGTTAGTTCTTTGTCTCTAAGGTTACGTTCAAGAATCTGATCCGGGCTGTTGGCCGCAAACTCTGCCTCAAACAGGGTTTGCAGGGCAATAATCCTGGAGCGGCGACGTAGACCCATGGACATTCAATAACCGGTTGAAAAAGAGCACGTGTTTAAATTCTCGACCCGGTTAGCTCCCGCTTCTACGCCACTTTATTATCTCGGCGGTGGTTTGAGCGTTGCTGATATTGAACGTCAAGGCTCCCGGGCTGATGCGCTTGATATATTTTGTCAGTAAATCTCCGGGGCCGACTTCAAAAAAAGTTGTAATACCGCGGGCTAGCATCGTCTCAATCGACTGCTGCCATTTGATGGGATGGATGATCTGGCTGATCAGCTCTTCTTTAACGGCTTCAGCTGTATTTATGGGTTGGGCGGTGGCATTGGATACCACCGGGATGGAGGGATTTACAAAATTGAACTGTGAAACCGCGCTGATCATTCCTTCAAGTGCCGGTTCCATCATGGAAGAATAGAAAGCGCCGCTGGCTTTTACAGGAACCATGCGCCTCGCGCCTTTGACCTGTGCCAGCCTTCTGGCTTTTGCCAGCTTCTGCTCATCACCGCTGATCACGACATAGTCGGGCGCATTTATACTCGAGATCTCGACACCTGTAGTGATGCAGATACCTTCGACTGTATCTTTATCAAGGTCCATGATGGCAAGCATGCCACCGGGCTTGCGGCGACCTGCCTCGTTCATCAACCTGCCACGCTCGCGTACTAAACGAACAGCATCTCCCAGTTTCATTGAGCCCGCAGCCACTACCGCAGCGTATTCGCCGCAACCGTGGCCGGCAACGAGCATTGGGAATGGCAAAGTATGGTCGCTGATTTCCTCTGCTGCCCTCAAGCACGCTATTGCAACAGTGAGGACGGCTGCCTGCACGTTCGTAGTTTGAGATAAATCCTCCTCGGGCCCCTCGAAGCAAAGGCGTGACAGTGGGAAACCTAATGTTTTATCTACTTCATCAAAGACTTCTCTTGCTGAATTATAGTGGACGTAAAGGTCAAGGCCCATACCAACTTGCCTGGACTCCTGGTCTGGAAAAACATAGGCCACTTTTATATCTTCGACCATTTACTTCCCTCCTTGAGATTCCATATACTCGTGGATTTCATATTGTTATTTACTTGATTTCTTTTTGGGACTTTTAATTTCGATTACTTCCCTGCCATCATAAGTGCCGCAGGTAGGGCAGACCTGGTGCGACAACTTCAAGCTGTGGCATCGAGAGCATTCGATCGTAGCTGCCGGTTTTTTGGCAAGATGACTGCGCCTTTTACCCTGGCGTGCCTTGGGATATTTCTTTTTTGGAAGTGGTGCCATTTATACTTTGCTCTCCTTCTCTAATTGTAATAACCTTTCCCAACGGCGGTCGTAAGGCCTATTTTTATGCTGGCAATTGCCCTTGGCAAATTCGTGACCGCATACGGGGCAAATCCCCGGGCAATCTTGCCTGCAGAGTATTTTAGTAGGAGTTGCCATAATGATATATTGCCTGATGGCCTCCTCTAAATCGAGGATATGACTATCGTCTATGGTGAATTCGTCAAGGTCGGGATGCAAATGCGCGCCTGTGTTGATATCAACAATCGGGAAGTACTCGTCTTCCATATTGAACGTTACCTTTACGCAGGCTTCACCAAGACACCTGGTGCAGGTCCCCTTCACGTTTGCAGAAATTTCGCCTGTCAACAGGATACCAAGGTTAGTGCGCGTGAGCGTCACTTCACCTATTACACGGTTCTCGTCGTCATTATCGGTCGTCTCATCAATTTTATAGACGCGCTTAGTACCGACCGGTTCCTTGAGCAATTGAGCAACGTTTATTTGCATTATTTTAGATTCAATTCAAATTTGGCTCATTATAAGTTGCGATATGTTTAATGTCAAGCTAATGAACGTAAATTAAACTGTATTTATTGTCTGCCAGGGAAATCTGAAACTGGCTTGACTGTATAAATTAAAAGGATTTAAACTTTCTTACCGTCGGGGGTAGGATATTGCTGTTTTGTGGCCTTGTAATGATAATGTGCTATTTAAAATAATGTAAGGAGATAATTGAACGGGTTATGAAAGTTGTTTTTTTGGAGGATGTATCGGCAAAGGAAAAGAAGGGAGATATAAAGGACGTATCTGACGGATATGCTAGAAATTATTTATTGCCCAGGGGCCTGGCGCTGCCAGCGACACCCGCTGCCATCAAAGAGGCTAAAAAAATCACTGAGGAAAGAGAGAGGAAACGTGCACGCCAGCATGACGAATATGTCGAATTAGCTAAACAAATAGAGGGCAAGGAACTTCATTTCAAAGCCATAGCGAGCTCGAAGGGAACTCTTCACGGTTCTATTACGACCACTGACATTGCGACCGAGCTTTCCAACCTGATCAATGTCGATATCGATAGAAAAAAGATCGCGCTTAAAACTCCTTTGCATAAGGTGGGTATTCACGAAATTGATGTCGTGCTGGCTAAAGATGCGAGCGCGAAAATAGCTGTGATAATAGAAGGGGAAGCTGTTTAAGAAAATGAGAGAAGCTCTGCCTCCCTATGATCTGGATGCTGAAGAAGCTGTCCTGGGATCTTTATTGATCGATAGCGAGTCTATTAATGAAATAGACACGATCATAAGAGCGGAAGATTTTTTCAGCGAACAGAATCAATTCGTTTATAGCGCTTGCCACAACCTGTTTTTACGTGATGAAGCCATAAACCAGATAACAGTGGCGCAGGAAATTGTAAGATTGGGCAAGCTGGACGAAGCCGGTGGCGCTGCCTATTTAAGCCATCTAATTTCTATGGTCCCTACATCACTGCACGTACGACATTACGCTCAGATTGTGTTCAGGCTGTCCACCATGCGGCGGTTGATAAGCGCAGCCGGGCAGATTGAATCGATCGGCTATAAAGCCGACCCCGACGTCGATCTGGCATTAACAAGGGCAGAGGACATTATCTTCAAGCTGCGCACGAGGCATGATAAGGGTGACTTTGTACCGATACATGACGCGTTGAATATATACTTCGAAGAAGCAGAGAAGACGGCCAATGAGAAAGATGTAATAAGCATAAGGACCGGCTTCAATGCCGTAGATGATGCCATCGGGGGATTGCAACGTTCAGAGCTAATTATATTGGCTGCCAGGACGAGCATCGGCAAAACCAGCCTTGCCCTTAATATCGCCCGTAATGCGGCGGTCAATCAAAAAGCATGCATAGCTATATTCAGCCTTGAGATGTCCCGCAGAGAAGTTGTACAGAGGATTCTTTCGAGTGAGGCGAACATCAACTCAGCACATTTCCGAAAAGGTCGTTTTTCGGAGCTTGAAGAAAGGTTATTGCAAAGGGATATAATACCCAGGTTGGCTGAAACCTCTATACATATTGATGATACACCCAACATGCGCATTAGCGAGATCCGCAGCAAAGCCAAGCGCCTTCATCTGCGGCGGAGGGTGGACCTGGTTATGCTCGATTATATTCAGTTGGTTCGCGGCGATACCAAGACGGATAACCGGGTGCAGGAGCTTACTGAAATCACACAGTCGCTAAAAGCACTGGCGCGTGAACTTGATGCCCCTGTACTGGCTTTATCTCAGTTAAGCCGATATATTGAGCACCGTCAGGAAAGCAAGAAATTCAAACAGCAGGTGTTGCCGCAACTATCGGACCTCAGGGATAGCGGTAGTCTCGAGCAGGATGCTGATGTGGTGCTGTTTATACACCGGCCGGAGAAGGTATATACAGAAGAGGAATGGTTGAGGGAATACGGTGAGGATCGTCCTTATCCCAGGGGCATAGCTGAGATTATTGTTGCTAAAAACCGCAATGGTCCTACTGGTGAAGTGTCACTCCGCTTCATACAGGAAACCACAAAGTTCGAGAACAATATTATCGAGGTCGGAAGCAATTTTTAATAAACAATTATTTTAAGGGACTAATAAATATGGCTGAAACGCCTTTTAAGGGGTTCCCATCACGAGCAGAGGTCACACCACTGCCCAACATATTTTTTACCGAGATCTTACCTCAAATTAACGATATCGCCGAATTTAAAGCTGTGATGCAAATTTTCTTCCTTTTAAGCCGGAGGAAAGGCTATCCGAGGTTTGTGACTTTCAAAGAATTGAGCAATGACCCTACTGTATTGAAGGGGTTGTGCAATTTGCCGGGAAATGTTGACGAACAGCTCAGGCATGCCCTCACCTCTGCGGTGCGGCAGGGCATCTTGCTACATATTCCCATAAGTATAAACGACCAATTTGACGATGCATATTTCATCAATAACCAGAGTGAGAAGGAGACTATTGTCAAAATACTGGATGGAACGCTTAATGTACCCAAAGTAATAGTCAGAAAAACAGAGTCACCTATACATGAGCAGCCTCCCGACATATACAATCTCTACGAGCGAAATGTCGGCTTGCTAACGCCGATAATAGCAGAAGAACTGCAGGAGGCAGAGCACCGATATCCTGCAGACTGGATACAAGATGCTTTCAGGGAAGCGGTCAGAGCTAACGTAAGGAACTGGAAATATATACACGGCATTTTGAAGCGCTGGGAGAGAGAAGGTAAAAAAAATGGAAAACATGTCGGAGATTCTAAAACAGAAAGGGATCCCGATAAATATCTCCGCGGAAAATATGGGCACATGGTCCAGCGATAAATTGGAAGAGCAAAATACTACTATCGGAAATAAGAATTTATGCCCCATATGCCAGGGGATAAAGTTTGTTCACCCACTCAAATCTACTGGCGATCCGGACTACGGCCGGCTGGTGCCCTGCAAATGCGCCGAAGCAGAGTTGAAGAAGAGGCGGACGGAGCGGCTTCAGACGCTGAGCAATTTGGGCGGACTTTCAAGGCTTACTTTTGACAACCTATTGCCTTCAGGACGCGATGACGATCCGGTCTCACAGCGGCTTTTTCAAAAAGCGCTCGACGCAGTTAAAGCCTTTGCCGAAGAGCCCAGGGGATGGATCGTACTGATAGGCCCGGTAGGCAGTGGCAAAACACACTTAGCATGTGCTGTTGCCAACTACCGTATAAACAAGGGTAATCCGGCCTTCTATATTGCCACATCCGATTTGCTGGACCACCTGCGTTCAACTTTCAGTCCAAATAACGAGACCGACTATGACGAACTTTTTGAGCAGATAAAAGAAAGCCCGTTATTAATACTTGATAATTTAAATTATTCGATTACAACCGCCTGGGCAAAGGGGAAGCTGGACCAGCTTCTGGAGCACCGTTTTAACGGCAGAATGGCAACATTAATCACTTCAAGCACTACGGTAGAGGAGTTCAGTGGCGATTACGCGGGACATATTAATGACCCGGATGTGAGTAAGGTATTAGTACTGAAAAAAGAATCTTCTAGTCTGCAAAGCCTGGATAGCCTTGATCTAGAGCTGCTGAAGAACATGGGGTTCAATAACTTCAATGTTAAACGATTAAGCCTGCCTGATGAAGTGCGCCAGAACCTGGAGCAGGCATACAATATCGCACGGGATTTCGCCAGATCGCCGCAGGGTTGGCTTGTATTCCAGGGCTTGAATGGATGTGGGAAAACACATCTTGCTGCCGCAATAGCCAACCATCTCAGGGAATCAGGCAAGGATGTACTCTTCATTGTTGTGCCGGATCTTCTCGATCATCTTCGTTCGTCTTTCAGCCCGGAAAGCAGGGTTTCATACGATGCGCTATTTGAAAAAATTAAGAAGGTACCGGTTCTCGTACTGGACGATTTCGGGGAGCACTCAGCAACATCCTGGGCACAGGAGAAGCTGTACCAACTGATTAATTACCGGTACAACGCCAGGCTGGCCACAGTGATAACAACATGCTTGAATCTGGAAGAGATAGAGACAAGGGTCAGTTCCCGTTTGGTTGACCCTAGCATCAGCCTTGTATTTAACATAATTGCCCCTGATTATCGCGGTGATATCAAGACAGTAAAGCCGGCAAGAGCTCGGCAGAGAACGAAAAACTAAGCACGCAGATATTTATTTTTGAGAGTAAGTATTTTTCCTGATAAAATATTTCCTGACGCGAAGGTGAGTGAAAATATAGTAAATCTACCGGTCCTGGTCTTAAATGAAAATTATCTGCCTTTGAACATCTGCAAAGTACGCAGAGCAGTTGTCTTGGTGCTCATCGGTAAAGCTGAAGTCGTGGAGAATGGCCGGGGTTATTTTAATTCTGCCGCGGAGTCGTTCGAAATACCCTCTGTCATAAGGTTGGTTTACCTCGTCAGGAAGCAATCGCATCCACGCAAAATGACCAAACTTGAAATTTTTAACCGGGACAAATATACATGCCAGTATTGTGGCCGCGAAACAAAGGAACTTACTTTAGATCACGTGATCCCAAGGCGTCGCAATGGCGAGCACACCTGGGAAAATGTTGTAGCTGCCTGCATCCCCTGTAACCGGAGGAAGGCGGGACGCACGCCTGTGGAAGCCGGTATGCCTTTGCTAAGGCAACCACGTGCACCGGGAAACATAGGATTTTATGTCCCTTATCAATTTCTGCGGACAAGGGCAGAATGGCATAAATACCTGCCACATATAAGGTGAATTGCCTGAAAAGGCCGAAATTACTTGGCATTCACCAGGACAACTTCACTGAGCTTGACTTCTATGGTCATGCCGGTTTCGAGCTCGGCCATCAACGTCTCTTTTACGACATTCCTTCCCACAATTTTGGCTTTGCCCATCTTGGTAACGATTTCTTGACCTATCTCAGGCAGCTTTCCTTTCATTTGGTGGTATTGTTCATATTCATAGCCAAGGCAGCAAAGAAGCCTACCGCATAGGCCGGAAGTCTTCATAGGATTGAGGGCGATGTCCTGCTCCTTTGCCATCTTAATGGATACAGGCATGAACTCGCTAAGGAAGCTTACGCAGCACAGCTGGCAGCCGCATTTTCCCACGCCACCGATCAATTTGGCTTCGTCTCTTGCACCTACTTGCCGGAGCTCAACATGCGTTCTAAGTTCGTGACTAAGCTTGCGAACCAACTCACGGAAATCAACCCTCTTTTCGGCGTAGAAAAATATTATAAGATGGCTGCCATCCAGATTATATTGCGAGTAAATCGCTTTCATCGGTAAATTCAAGTTTTCTATCAATTCCTTGCTTTTTAACAGGGCCTTCCGTGCGCGTTCCCTCTGATGTTGCGCCTGGGAAATGTCCTCCGTGGTGGCCATGCGGATTACAGGTTTTAGGGGTTCAGCATTCTCTTGCATAATATCCTTGGGACCGGCAACCACCCTTCCCATCTCATAGCCGCGGTTAGTCTCGACAACAACCAGATCATTTAGCTTGAGATTTAGACCTGAAGTATCAAATTGATATATTTTACTCGCTTGCATGAAGCGGACACCAACTATAGTAGCCATTATAAGTTCGAGCTAACAGGATGCAATATCTGCTCTGCTCTTTTCTCCTTTTTGGGCATATCCAGCATCAACACCTCGAATACCAGGTGCAAATTGGCATTATAGAATAAATAATTTAATGCTTTATTCAGCCCGTCAATAAACTCTTTAATCTCGATAACAGTGAGTATGTTTGCCCACGATCTGAGATCATTCATCCGATCAAGATTGTTTATCGCTGCGTCACAATTATATTTTATTAAAAGTACATCCCTGCACCATGATAGCCAGAGTTTGATAATATCTTCAGCGTCATTACGGTCCAATGATAGCTGTTGAATATATGACAGCCGTTCATCCCAGCCACTGGTAAGCAACGAGGAAAACTCTTTTTGCTTTACCTCTCTATATCTGAAGAAGCTTTCATCTTTGGTAGCGGACATGGCCCAGCCCAGACATCCGCCGGATAACCTGGCAAGCAATCGCCTTCTCTCGGCACTCATGCCATCTATTAGGGAAAGCCTGGCTTCTATTTCCTTGGCAGGGATGGGCTTCAGTTCAAACCTCTGGCATCTTGATACTACGGTAGGCAAAAGCATTTTTTCCTCTGCCGTGAGCAGGATTATAATTACGTGGGGAGGTGGTTCCTCAAGGGTTTTCAGCAGGCAGTTTGCTGCCTCCGCCGACATCAAATCGGCATTGTCTATAATAAAAATTTTAAACTTCCCCTCGAACGGGGGCAAATTGGCGCTTCTTTGCATGAGCTCCCTGATGGCATCGATGCTTATTTCGGTTGCTTTTTTCCGGTCCTTCGGATCCCGTCCGGCGTTCTTATCGATGTGTATCACATCGGGATGTTTACCCTGGCCGATCCTCTGACAGATACGGCACTGGCCGCAAGGAGGCTCAGCATTTGAGCAATTAAGCGCCTTCGCCAGGTCAATGGACACTGTCATTTTACCGACGTGGGGTGGACCAACAAATAAATAAGCATGGGCTAATGAATTCCTCTCGATCGACTCCTTGAGAAAATTAATGATCCTGTCCTGACCGATAGTCTGCCACATTCAGGCTTTGCTCATTATGTCCAATTTCAACAGGTCTGAGTACTTTTGCCTTTTACGCATAGTCCTGGCCTTGCCATCTTTTACGATTACTATAGCTGGGTGAGGTACCATATTGTAGTTGCTGGACATAGGGATGCAATATGCACCACATACAGGAATAGCAATCAAATCTCCGGAAGCAATCGCAGGCATATCGATATCCCTGATTAGAATGTCCCCGGATTCGCAATAGCGACCAGCTATGGTTACTTTTTCGCCCGGAGGCGCTGTAACTTTGTTGGCAAGGACTGCCTCATATTTCGCATCATATAAAGCGGGTCTTATATTGTCGCCCATACCACCGTCTACACATACATAGGTTCTTATACCGGGGATATCCTTTATCGATCCGACCGTATAAAGGGCTACACCTGCTCTGGCGATTATGCTACGCCCCGGCTCGATAATGAGTTTGGGCTCTCTTAGCTTGTACTTGGATACCAGCAAGGTCAAGTTGTCTACGATTGCCTCAGCATAGTTAGCAATTGATGGAATTACAGCAGATGTGACGTATTTGACGGCAAAACCTCCGCCGGGGCTTAATTCCTCCAGTTCAAACGAATATTTTATTTTCATATCAGCAGCGAATTTTAAGACCATCTCAAGTGCTTGCATATATGGTTCGATTTCAGTTATAGGAGAACCGAGATGGAAATGTAACCCGCGGAGCTTGATGTTTTTTGCTATAAGTGCCTTCTTTACGGCTTGCTCTGCCTGCCCGGTGCCTACAGGGAAGCCAAACTTACTGTCAAGTATACCGGTTGCTGTATGACGATGGGTATGAGGATCTATCCCTGGATTAAGGCGGAGCAGGATATTTGCAACCATTTGTCGCTTGCTCGCAAGATTGTCCAGCAGTTCAAGTTCATGGAAATTATCAACTACAATCCTCCCTAGATGCCAATCTAATGCTAAAGCAAGTTCTGCTCCAGACTTATTATTGCCGTGAAAAAAAACATTATCGGGGGGAAATGAGATTGACTGGGCAACGCTGATTTCCCCGCCAGAGACAACATCAAGGCCCGCACCTTCCTCATTGAGTATTCGGCCTAATTCCCTGTTTATAAAAGCTTTTGAAGCATAGGCGACGAAGGTGTTCTTATAGCGAGACTTGAATTCTTGACGGAATTCCTGGCAACGGCTGCGTATCGTCACTTCGTCGAAGATATATAATGGGGATCCGTATTTTTTAAGCAAATTGACACAATCACACCCGCCTATTACCAAATGCGAACGTGAATTGGTTTCTGCAGTTAATGGAAATAATTCAAGCCGGTTATCCATCATGCACAATACGAGGTTAGGTATTTTTTGTTTAAAGGGTATTATACTATCCCCACTGTAAACTGTCATATCGTACCCCCCAAAGCATAATGGGAATGGCATCACGGTCAGCCGCATTGGCTATGCAACAAAGTGTGAGGTGCATGGCAAGATTTACATCAGGACCAGCGTTGCTTCAGCGCCTACCAGGTGCCCGTTTTGTTGATCTTGATTTACCACTGCCGCCATTACTAAACTCAACCATCAGGATGGAGGGGTTCAGTCCAATATTGTGATGCTGAAGTGGTGGATTTGGTGCATTTGGTGCATATGTGAACTTCCCTCCTTTAACAGCCATTTTGAGTGATCCAGGGCATTGACATCCGTGTGGCAGCGGAATATTATCATGATCAAGGGCGATGACAGATGATAATCGGTTAGTTGAGAATTGAAATGGGGAATCCCGGTTTATAGGAGGAAGTATGAAGCTGTCGGAGGAGAAGCGCTATGAGAAACTCAGCCCCTTTGAGCTAAAGGACAGGCTCATTAAGATCTCCGGTTCGAACCACGAGCGAATGATGCTGAATGCCGGGCGCGGCAATCCCAACTGGGTGGCGGTCACACCGCGCGCCGCCTTCAATGAACTGAGCATTTTTGCTAACGAGGAAGCCTTGCGCATGGTGGATTTGCCCGCTGTGGGCATGTCTCCGGTAAAGGCTGGCTCAGCGGGCAGGTTCAGGCATTACCTGGGCCAGCGGCAATCCTCACCCGGTGCGAAACTGCTGTTGCAGTCACTGGATTATATCCGTGATGAGCTCATGATAGACGAGGACGACTTTACCTACGAAATGGTTGACGGTATTCTGGGCGACCATTACCCCGAGCCGGATAGGATGCTGTCGATTTGTGAGAAGGTCGTACAAAAATACCTCGACCAGGAGATGTTCGGAGGCAGTCCTCCGCCTGGAAAATTTGACCTGTTCGCCACTGAGGGCGGCACAGCCGCTATGCACTACATCTTCACCAGCCTGATGGAGAACCACCTGTTGCACAAGGGGGACACAATTGCTATTGGTACACCGATCTTCACACCGTACATCGAAATACCCCGGCTGAATGACTATCAATTCGTCGAGCTTGAGATAAAACAGGACGAGGATAAAAACTGGCAATATCCCGAGCAGGAGATTGAGAAACTGGCTGACCCGGCCGTTAAGGCCTTCTTCCTGGTACATCCCTCTAATCCCACCTCGGTAGCCATGGGTGAGTCTACGCTGACCAGAATTGCTGATCTGGTGCGCACCAGGCGCAAAGACCTCATCATTCTCACCGATGATGTCTACGGCACATTTGTCAATGGGTTCCGTTCTATTGCGGCCGTCGCGCCGCGCAATACCATACTCGTATATTCTTTCTCCAAGTACTTCGGCGCCACGGGCTGGAGACTCGGGGCCATAGGTATCCACCAGGACAATGCCTTCGATAAAATGATAGCAGCGCTGCCCGCGGAAACACGGGCTGGTCTGCGCCAGCGTTACAGCACGGTGGCGCTTGAACCCGATAAAATGAAGCTGATCGACCGCATGGTGGCAGATAGCAGGTCGGTGGCTTTGCATCACACCGCCGGGTTATCAACCCCTCAGCAGGTTATGATGACGCTGTTTTCACTTTACTGCCTGCTGGACAGGGAAAATACCTACAAGAGAGTAGCTCAATATATAGTTGCGCACAGGTTTTCTACGCTTTATGATTCTCTGGGAGTGCCGGCGCCGGAGAACAAATACGACGCGCATTACTATACCACCATCGACGTGCCTGCCCTGGCCAGACAACGCTACGGCGAGGAATTCACCCGTTACCTGCTTAACAAACACGAGCCCATAGATTTCGTTGTGAGACTGGCCGAGGATAAATCCATCGTGTTAATGGATGGTGGTGGATTCGACGCACCTGAGATGTCGGTAAGAGTATCGCTGGCCAACCTTCCCAATAGCACCTATACGGCCATAGGAAAAGGCATCAGCGAGCTTCTGGATGCATACTATAACGAATGGCGGCAATCGAAGCAGAAATGATGGCCTTCTTACACTAATAAAAGTAGGGGGTATCTCCCATGGAATTTATGGTCAATATCTGCCGCAGTAATCCCCAGATTATCCTGTTCCTGGCCCTGGCCATTGGCTATGCCCTCGGTAAGGTAAAATTTTTCGGCATAAGCCTTGGCGCCACCACCTGCACTCTGCTGGCCGCCCTCATTCTCGGGCAGGTTAATGTCGACGTACCCCCGCTATTGAAAACCGTGAGCTTTGCACTGTTTATGTTTGCCATCGGTTACCGGGTAGGGCCGCAGTTCTTCGGTGCACTGAAAAAGGACGGACTAAACTATCTCTGGATATCGCTCGTCGTATGCTTTGCAGGACTGGCGGCTGCAATCTTTCTCGGTAAGCTGATGAATTTCGACCAGGGCACCACGGCCGGCCTGTTCGCCGGCTCGATGACCCAGTCCGCCGCCATTGGTACGGCCGAAGGCGCCATTGCCCAGCTGCCCATCAGTGAAGCACAGAAAGCCACGCTCGATACGAATGTGGCTGTGGCCTACGCCATTACTTACATCTTTGGAACAGCCGGGACCATAGTGTTCCTGAAAATGGTGCCGCGCATGCTGCGCATAAATTTGAAGCAGGAGGCCAGGAAGCTGGAAGAGCAGATGAACGGGAGGACTGCCGCGGCGGAAAAACCCGAGCTTTTTTCCTGGTCGAAGCAGCTTGAGCTGCGCGCTTACCGGATATCAGCAAATGGCATGTCCGGTAAAACAGTCAGACAGATGGAGGCACTTTTCCCCGAGAGGGTTTATGTAACCAGGATCAAGCGTAACAGCGGAGTTATCAAGGTGGAGCCCGATACAGTCATCCAGGCCAATGATCTGATCGCGCTGTCAGGCAGCGCCAGATCGCTGCTGGCAGCCCCGGGTATATTAGGCACTGAGGTTGATATAGCAGATATTACGGAAGTTGTGGGTGAGGTGCTGGAGGTCTGCATCCTGAATAAGGCGGTTGTTGGCCAGACGCTGGGCGAACTTAGCAAGAATAAGCTGGCACACGGTATCTTCCTGAGCAAGGTGACACGCCAGGGCCATGAAATTCCCATAACGCGCGATACGGAAGTACAGAAGTGCGATGTATTCCAGCTAATTGGCGCAAGAGAGGATGTGGAGATTGTGGTCAGTTACCTCGGCTACCCCGAGCGTCCGACCAATATTACCGACCTGGTTATGATGGGCCTGGGCATAGTGCTCGGCACACTGGTGGGGCTGATCGTACTGCACGTGGGAAAGCTGCCGATAACGCTGGGAGTAGGTGGAGGCGTACTGGTAGCGGGACTGGTCTTTGGCTGGCTGCGTTCGGTACACCCGACCTTCGGCCAGATTCCAGGAGGGGCACAATGGCTGCTTTCCGACCTGGGACTCAATTTATTCATCGCCTGTGTCGGGGTATCTGCCGCCGTGCAGGCAGTGCAGGCCTTCGAGACCACCGGACTGAGTGTATTCCTGGCGGGCGTAGTATTGTCGCTGCTACCAATCATCCTCGGCCTGCTTTTCGGCCGCTACCTGCTGAAAATGAACATCGTATTGCTGCTGGGAGCGGTCTGCGGCGCAAGGGTGATAACGGCTGCACTCAACACTCTCCAGGAAGACGCGGAGAGCACCACTCCTGCCCTGGGCTACGCAGTGCCCTACGCCTTTAGCAACGTGATCCTCACAGTTTGGGGTAGCATAATCATAAATGTAATGACCTGAGGAAAACTATCTAAGAGCATTTGGTTGAGCTGTGAAATAAGCTATAGGCAATTCGAACCATGCAATGCTTTGTCGTCAGACACTGCAATGTTGACCGATTCCGCATCGCCGGTGACTTCATAGGTTACAGAGCCCATATTTCGGAGAATTAAGCGGAGATTTGACAAGACCGGTAATTATTGCTATATTGTAAATTTGCTGTTATGCCTTTCTCACCTATTACATTAATATTTATTAATCCCGCACGAAAAATCCCGTAAATGTCATTTATTATTTAATTGGCCGACCAACTTGTAGCCAGTCGTTAATTTACTTAAACAGGAGAAGACATGTCTGTTTTTTCAGGTATTGACGGTCAAAACTTATCTGCTGTTAAACAAAAAACTTACGGCAAGCTGCCGCAAGTACTGGAAATACCCAATTTGATACAGGTGCAACTGGATTCCTTCAGGTGGTTCATGGAAGAAGGCATTAAAGAACTTCTTCAGGAAGTATCCCCTATTAAAGACTTCACCGGTCAGAAGATGGAGCTTTCGTTTACTGGATATGAATTCCGGCCGCCAGTGCATTCTGTCCCAGATTGCCGTCAGCGTGATATGACCTACCAGTCCAATCTCTATGTTCGTGCCCGTTTGTTAATAAAAGAGACTGGCGAGATAAAAGAGCAGGAAGTTTTTCTGGGTGAGATACCACTTATGACCGAAAATGGTACGTTTATCATTAGCGGTGCTGAGAGAGTGGTTGTCAACCAGCTTATCCGTTCGCCCGGTGTTTATCTCAGTATGGTTGTCGAGGAAAGCGGAAGAAGGTTATGTTATGCCAAGCTTATACCTGAGCATGGTGCCTGGATAGAGTTCGAAACCTCGAACAAGGATGTTATTTGGGCGAAGATAGATGGCAGGAGGAAAATCGGGGTAACTACTTTGTTACGCGCCATCAGCGGAGAGGGTGATCCCGAGGACGCGATAAGCTGTGAGACGGAAGACGAATTGATAAACCTTTTCCGGGCCGACGACGATAACCCGGAACACAGGTATATATTATCGACCCTGGATAAAGAACCCGAATCCATACGGGCCAAGGAAGAATCCCTGATTGATATATATAAAAAGCTGAGGCCGGGAGAACCACCTAACCTTGAGAGTGCAAGAAGCCTGATAATCAATATGTTCTTCCACCCACGGCGCTACGATCTTGGTAGAATAGGCAGGTTTAAGCTAAATAAACGGCTCGAATACGACCAGTCTAAATATCATATCTCGTCAAGGGCCCTTAAGCCGAGGGATATGGTTGAAATAGTCCGCAAAATTATCCAGATTAACAATGAGAAGGTTATGCCGGATGATATTGACCATCTCGGCAATCGCAGAGTGAGAACGACAGGCCATTTAATACAGAACCAGTTCCGTGTTGGTCTCATACGTTTGGAGCGGACGATAAAAGAACGCATGAGCTTGCAGAGTGATGACCCGACACCGGCCAACCTGATAAATAACAGACCTATTATAGCTTCCATGAGGGAATTTTTTGGCGGTTCCCAGCTTTCCCAGTTTATGGATCAGACCAACCCGCTTGCAGAACTGACGCATAAACGCAGACTTTCGGCCATGGGACCAGGTGGGTTATCGCGTGAGCGCGCAGGCTTTGATGTACGCGATGTACATCATTCACATTACGGTAAAATCTGCCCCATTGAGACACCGGAAGGCCCTAACATCGGACTCATTGGCTCACTTGCGACTTATGCCCGGATTGACAGCCTGGGCTTTATTGAAACACCCTACCGTAAGGTCTACAGGGAGTTGAAAAATACTTCAGATAGGCTGGTAGGGCGGACGCTGAAACAGGATGTTTATGACGGGAAGAAGAAGCTGATATCATCGTCCGGTACTTTTATTGACGAAGCTCTGGACAAAAAGATAGCGGTACTGCCTGGAACGAATATTAAAATCGTACCCTATGTCTCGGATGAAATAGAATTCTTCACTGCAGACAAGGAAGCAGGGTTTTGCATCGCACAGGCAAATGCTCCACTAAACTCACGCAATGAATTCAAGGAAGACCGTGTAGGGGCTATCCGCAGTGGTAAATACGTAACCGAGCCACCGGAGAAAATCGATCTTATGGATGTTTCTCCCAAACAGGTGTTCAGCGTGACCACTGCTCTTATCCCGTTTTTGGAACACGATGATGCTAACCGTGCTTTGATGGGTTCCAATATGCAACGACAGGGTGTTCCGCTTGTAAGGCCGGAGGCGCCATTAATCGGAACCGGGATGGAAAGTGAAGTAGCCAAATATAGCGGCCAGGTTATCTACGCCGGGGAAGATGGTGAAGTATTAGCGGTCGACAGCACCAGGGTAATTATTAGGAGCAACGGCAAAAAACACGAGTATCCGCTGGTAAAGTTTTATAGAACCAATCAGGGCACCTGTATCAATCAACGCCCGGTTGTTGCCCGCGGGGGAATGGTTAAAAGGGGCCAGGTTATAGCTGACGGTGCGGCAACTCAAAATGGTGAGCTTGCACTCGGGCAGAATGTTCTCTGTGCATTCATGACCTGGCATGGATATAACTTCGAAGACGCCATCATTATCAGCGAAAGGTTGGTTAAACACGATAAATTCACTTCTATTCACATCGAGAAATATGAAATTGAAGCCAGAGAGACTAAGCTGGGTAAAGAAGAAATAACGAAGGACATAGCCAACGTGGGCGAAGAAAGCCTTAGGGACCTCGACGAAAAAGGAGTTATCAGAATAGGGGCTGAGGTAGCACCCGGAGACATACTCGTCGGCAAAATAACTCCTAAAGGTGAAACCGAACTGACGGCCGAGGAGAAACTGCTCCGCGCTATATTTGGCGAGAAGGCGCGTGAAGTTAAGGATACTTCCTTAAGAGTCCCACATGGGGAGGGTGGAAAAGTAATAGATGTTAAGGAGTTTTCCGCAGAAAACCATGCTGATTTGCCGGCTAACGTGATAAAGCTGGTACGCGTATGGATTGCACAACGTCGTAAGATATCTGTGGGCGATAAAATGGCCGGCAGGCATGGCAACAAGGGAGTCATCTCAATTATATTGCCTGAAGAAGATATGCCGTTTCTTCCAGATGGCAGGCCTGTAGATATAATCCTCAATCCGATTGGCGTGCCATCACGTATGAACATAGGTCAGATATTGGAAACGCACATGGGGCTGGCCGCCGACATGTTCGGCGAGAAAATAACAAACCCGATATTCGACGGTGCTGATAATATGGCAATTGAAGATGCTCTGGGCAAGGCATGGATTGTACAAAAATGCCGTGAAGAAGGCGTTATTACCCAGGATAGGTTGGATGATGAAGGTCTTGCCAGAGTCAAACAGTGGCTGGGTGAGCACGTATTTAACGCTGAAAAGGTATTTAATGACAGTGGTAAATATCAGGGCGAGGCTAGGAGGGCAAGCCTGATATTGTGGCTTGAGAAAGAAAAACAAATAAACATGCCCGCAGTTGACAGGAATATCAGCAAGGAAGAGCTGGATGAACTTGTTGAGAAAGCGTATTTAGAGAAAAAGATCGTTCCCCCGGTTTTCGGCAAGATCCAGTTACGGGATGGGCGTACCGGGGTGCTTTTTGATCAACCGGTTACTGTTGGCGTGATTTACATGATGAAATTGATACACCTGGTAGATGATAAGGTACATGCACGCTCTACGGGGCCATATTCATTGATTACCCAGCAACCTTTGGGTGGTAAAGCTCAATTCGGCGGGCAGCGGTTCGGTGAAATGGAAGTCTGGGCGCTTGAAGCTTATGGCGCGAGCCACACCCTCCAGGAGCTTCTTACTGTTAAATCGGATGATGTTCAGGGCAGGGCTAAGGCTTATGAGGCATTGGTTAAGGGGGAGGACGTACTGCAGCCTGGCGTTCCTGAATCCTTCAAGGTACTTTTCATGGAACTTCGCAGCCTTGGCCTGGCAGTGGAACTCCTGAATGAAGAAGACCAGAGTATAAATCTCTTTGAAGATAAGAAGAAACTCGGGAATATACCGAAGGCCTTAAGATAGGGGACAAAAGTGTTTGAGATAAATGATTTTAACGCAATCCGAATTTCTCTGGCATCACCGACCCAGATAGAGGAATGGTCTTATGGCGAAGTAACCGAACCGGAGACAATTAATTACAGGACTTTGAAGCCGGAAAAAGATGGCCTGTTTTGCGAGAGGATATTCGGTCCTGTAAAAAACTTCGAGTGCTACTGCGGCAAATATAAGAAGATACGCTACCGTGGCGTGACCTGCGAACGCTGCGGAGTTACTGTCGAACACTCAAAAGTACGCCGGGAGCGCATGGGCCATATACACCTTGCCGCACCCGTAGCTCACATCTGGTTTGCCAAGGGAGTTCCCAGCAGATTAGCCTTGCTGCTTGATATCTCCCCACGCAATCTTGAACGCGTGCTGTATTTCGCACAGTATGTCGTTGTTTCTACCCATGCAGATCAGTGTAAGGAAAGGCTTAGCCAGTATCACAACCAGAAAAAACAGGAGATATTAGATAGTCTAGCTGAACTGGAGACGGCAACCCGTGGTGGACAGGGTAGCGTGGATAAAACAGAGGAAAAGAGACGTGAACTTGAAGAGAGATTGAATGATCTTGATAAAGAGAATTCAATTGACCTATCCGAGATTAATAAACTGCCATTGCAGGTATTAAGTGAGAACGAATACCAGCTTCACAAGGAAAAATATGGCGACGCATTTGAGGTAGGTATGGGGGCTGAAGCTATCCTCAACATACTTAAAGCTATGAACCTCGAAGACCTTCGCCAGAAACTGGTAAAAGATATCAAATCCAGCGAGGGGCAAAAGCATAAGAAACTGAGCAAGCGGTTGCGTATTGTTGAAGCTTTCTGGCGCAGCGGCAATAAACCCGAGTGGATGATCTTTACGGTTCTACCGGTGTTACCGCCGGAACTCCGCCCCATAGTGCAACTTGATGGTGGCAGGTTTGCTACGAGCGACCTGAATGATCTATACCGGAGAGTAATTAACCGGAATAACCGCTTGAAGAAGCTCACGGAGATTGGAGCACCCGAGATAATTGTACGAAATGAGAAAAGAATGCTTCAAGAGGCCGTTGATGCGCTTATTGATAACGGTAGAAGGGGTAGGCTGCCGAGTGCCGCAACTACCCGCAAATTGAAGTCACTTTCTGATATGCTGCGCGGTAAACAGGGAAGATTCCGCCAGAATCTTTTGGGCAAACGTGTAGACTACAGCGGCCGCTCTGTGATTGTTGTCGGACCGGAGTTGCAGCTTCACCAGTGTGGTTTGCCGAAGAACATGGCTCTTGAGCTTTTCAAACCGTTTGTCATGCGCCGACTTATCGAGCAGGGTTATGCGCACAACATCAAGAGTGCCCGGAGACAGGTTGAACGGGCGAGAGTTGAAGTCTGGGACATACTGGGTGAAGTGATAAAAGAACGCCCCGTCTTACTCAACCGCGCACCAACCCTTCATCGACTAAGCATCCAGGCTTTTGAACCAGTATTAATCGAGGGTAGTGCGATTCAGGTACACCCTCTAGTATGCTCGGCGTTTAATGCCGATTTCGATGGGGACCAAATGGCAGTGCATGTACCACTTTCCAGGGCGGCTGTCCGCGAAGCGCGAGAGCAAATGCTGAGTGTCCATAACATGCTTTTGCCCAGCTCCGGCGAACCAGTGATGACTCCCACCCTTGATATGGTGTTGGGTTGCTACTATCTAACAAACCTCAAACCGTTGACAGAAGGTGAGCATAAGAGATTCGCCAGCCCTAAAGATGCTGTAATTGCGTACGAGATGTACCTGATTACTGGTGACCGAGACTACCCAACACTTCATGAGGAGACCATTGTACGAATAAAAGGAACTGTAGATGGACAAGAAGCTGAAGCTCCCCAGAAGTTAAACGAGGTTAGCGAATCTGCAGTGCAGTACAAAGACATCCGCCTGACAGGATTGGAAAACCAGATGGTAAAAACCAGTGTCGGCCGTATTATGTTCAATGAAATCCTGCCTGCTGAGTTACGCCAACATGATCCTTACAAGGGATTCTGTAACTTCACCACCAGCAAAGGCGATTTAAGGCGTTTGGTTTACGAATGTTTCCGCTGGTGCGGACGTGAAAAGACAGTGCGCATGCTGGATGAGCTCAAGAGAATCGGCTTTGAATACTCAACTAAGTCCGGAACAAGTATTTCTGCAAAGGATATAGAGGTACCCAAAATCAAGGAGAAATTAATCAGCAAAGGCGATGAGGACATTGCTATATTGCAGAACCAATTTAACAGGGGTTTAATTACCGAGGAAGAGTATGAAACACAGGCCATAGATGTCTGGACGAAGACTACTAACTATATCGAGGAAGAAATAAAGAAGTCATTAGACAGATATGGCGGCGTCTACATGATGGCCAATTCAGGTGCAAAGGGTAACATCTCACAGATCAGGCAGATGGCCGGCATGCGAGGTTTAATGACTGATCCCTCTGGCCGCATAATCCCCTTCCCTATTAAGGCCAGTTTCCGCGAAGGCCTGTCCGTGATGGAATACTTCATGTCGACACATGGTGCACGTAAGGGACTTGCTGATACTGCCTTGAGAACTTCCGATGCAGGTTACCTGACACGCCGCCTTATTGATGTCGCCCAGGACCTTATCATTCTTGAGGAGGATTGTGGTTACAACGGCGAAGGTATATCTTTTTCAACCATCACCACTGAAAAGGACAGAAGCCAGCTTCCCCCACTGGACGACCGCATTAAGGGTAGACTTGCGGCAAAAGATATTGTCGACCAGAAAACCGGTGAGATCATCGTCGCTAAGAACGAGATGATTGACGAGGACAAGATCAAACGTATACTCGAAGCAGATTTAAAGGAAATTAACGCAAGATCACCGCTCTGTTGCAATTCCAAGCGGGGTGTTTGCGCGGCTTGCTACGGACGGGATCTTTCCTCTACCGAAATCGTAAAGAACGGGACTGCGGTAGGCATAATCTCGGCACAGAGTATCGGGGAACCTGGAACACAGCTCACGCTACGTACTTTCCACACGGGTGGAGTGGTTGGAACAGATATAACCACGGGTTTACCTCGTGTCGAAGAGCTTTTCGAAGCCCGGGTGCCTAAAGGAAAGGCAGTGCTAACCGAGATAGATGGCACAATTAATATAAACGAGATCGTTGAAGAAGGCGCGCTTAAGAAGAGGGAAATAATTGTTACTCATATCGAAGCATATCCCATTGAGCATGAGATTCCCAGCGGCTACAAGGTTCTCGTGGAAAATAACACACCTGTTGCAAGGGGAACTGTACTGGCTGAGCCCGGTACCTCAATCGTTAAAGCTGATGAGCAGGGTAATCAGCCCCTGACTGCCCGTGTTGATGGCTTGGTGAAAGTTGACCACGGACGTATAACCATTACTTACGAGGAAAAGGATGAACGCAGGTACGAAGTACTGGTGACAAGCCATATACTCGTTAAACAGGGTGACTACGTACGGGCCGGTGATAAGCTGGTAGAGGGTGTGAAGGATCCACAGGATATCTTGCATATAAATGGGCGCAACGAAGTACAACGATATCTCATAGACGAGGTACAAAAGGTTTATCGGTCGCAGGGTGTTTATATAAACGACAAACATATTGAGACTATCGTCAGGCAAATGCTGAGACGTGTCCGCGTTGAATTTTCTGGCGATACGAATTTACTGATTGGTGATCTTGTAGGCAGATTGGACTTTGAGAGTATTAACGCCAAAATGGAAGCGGAAGGCGGCGACCAAGCCGTCGCACGGCCAGTACTGCTCGGCATTACGCGCGCATCACTAAATACGGACAGCTGGCTAGCCGCGGCTTCATTCCAGGAGACAACCAGGGTTCTGGCTGAGGCAGCAATCTGGGGTAAGACGGACAGGCTCCATGGCCTCAAGGAAAACGTGATTATAGGTAAATTGATACCATCCTCCGTTACGCTTTCCTCTAAGCAGGGGAAGGCCTCTTCGCAGCTGATGGAAGAAGGCCCTGTAGTCTTCTCGGATATGATACAGGATGCATTGCCTTCTACTGATACAGAGGAGGCTGTGGATACACAATCGGAAAATGGTGTGGAGCAGGAGTAACGCTTAAGTCTTCAATATTGTCAGGTTAAGATGCGTTTTAGAAGTCCCCGGTTGAACCGGGGACTTCTTTTCATTCAAATCAGTTGAAGCCAATCTATGTTTTATTATTCGTGTGTTATAATGCTAATAAACTATTTAAAATAATATAAAGATGCAGGAAAGCGAATCACCGAGGATAATCTCAGGGAAGTTAAACTCCGATGACATTTCCCTTGATGTAAACCTCCGGCCAAAAAAGCTTATCGATTTTATCGGCCAGCAAAAGGCAAAGGATAACCTCGAGATCGGCATAAAGGCAGCACAAAACCGCAGTGAACCGCTTGATCATGTACTGCTTTATGGGCCTCCCGGGCTGGGGAAAACAACATTAGCTTTTATCATTGCGACAGAGATGGGCGTCAATATAAAAGTAAGCTCAGGACCCGCGATCGAACGCCCTGGAGACCTTGCGGCCATTCTAACCAACCTTCAAAAAGGCGATGTCCTCTTTATCGATGAAGTACATAGGCTTAGCCGGATTGTGGAAGAAATCCTGTATCCCGCCATGGAGGACTTCGCCCTTGACATAATCCTTGGCAAAGGGCCCGGTGCCAGGAGCCTGCGCCTGAACTTACCTCGCTTCACATTGATAGGCGCGACGACAAGGTATGCGTCCATGAGTTCTCCTTTACGGGACAGGTTCGGCTCGGTTCACCGACTTGATTTTTACGATACTAATGCCATCAGTGCCATTTTAATAAGATCAGCACATATATTGAAACTGAAAATAGATATAGAGAGTATTAATCTTATTGCTTGCCGTGCCAGAGGTACGCCAAGGGTTGCCAACAGGTTATTGAAACGTGTACGCGATTATGCTCAGGTGATGGCAAATGGGGTGGTGAATAAAGAAATCACACTGGAGGCCCTGGATAAATTAGAAGTGGATAAGATCGGGCTTGACGAGATCGACCGTAAAGTTCTCAGGACCATAATTGAGAAATTCGATGGGGGGCCGGTAGGGCTCGATACCATAGCCGCTTCTATAAGCGAAGAATCAGATACTATAGAAGGCGTATATGAACCGTACTTAATGCAGCTTGGATTCCTGGAGAGAACGCCAAGGGGACGCCTGGCCACAAGGCTTGCCTATGAGCATTTAGGCATCGCGTATAAAAAAGGTTCAATGCCGCAGGGAAGCTTGTGGTAGCTAGGATAAAACCGATACTGTCATTCCTCCACCAGTCCATTTGACAATAACTATATATTTGGATTAAACTACCTGATCCTCTGGTGGTTAGAGCGAAGTGGAACCACCCGTTCCCATCCCGAACACGGAAGTGAAACGCTTCAGCGCGGACGATACTGAGGGGGGGACTCCTCGGGAAAATATGTCACTGCCAGAGGTTTTTTATTTACTGCATATTTCAAATAGGGGAAATCTAAACCCTGGCCAAAGCTAAAATCCTTTGACTTGCCTCGGGGTTCAACATATAATTCATATGAAAGCATGGTTAAAGTCATTGAATTAACTGCATCATATCGAGGTTATTATGGCAAGTAGATTTGAAAAATTCTCCGAGCGCGCCCGCAGGGCACTTACCCGTGCCCAGGAGGAGGCTCAGCACTTCGGGCATAACTATATTGATACCGAGCATTTATTGCTTGGACTAACACAGCAAGAGTCAGGAGTAGCTTCCAAAGTTTTAGCCAATTTAGGAATCTCCCAAAGTAAAGTGCAATCAGCGGTGGAGTTTC
>Ga0163210_1000083_pt1 | contig 30573 bp, 27 predicted proteins | sample Kivu_220m_FD_113536 | JGI IMG/M metagenome (GOLD analysis project Ga0163210, IMG submission 113536) | Freshwater microbial communities from Lake Kivu, Western Province, Rwanda to study Microbial Dark Matter (Phase II) - Kivu_220m | ecosystem: Environmental > Aquatic > Freshwater > Lake ...
GGTGTGCCGTGCTACAGCATTAAATGCCCCAAGTGCAGCACCGCCATGGCGAGAGCGTAAATGATAATATCAGTAGCCAGCGGCAAGGGAGGAACCGGTAAGACGCTGGTAGCCACCAGCCTGGCCCTTTCACTTAAAGATGTCTGCAGAGTGCAGTTGCTCGACTGTGATGTCGAGGAGCCCAATGATCACCTTTTCCTACATCCGGTAATTATAGATAGTGAGCCGGTTTGCATACCTGTACCGAAGGTAGACTATTCAAGGTGCACATTCTGCGGAGACTGCGCAAAGATCTGCGCTTACAAGGCTCTGGCTGTCGTGCCGGGTAGTGTACTTGTATTTGATCAGCTCTGCCATGGCTGCGGAGCCTGCAGCTACCTCTGCCCGGAAGGCGCCCTCTTGGAAGAAGGCAGGGAGATGGGAGTGGTCGAAACAGGAGATGCCGGCGACATACGATTCGTCCAGGGGAGGCTCACGGTCGGAGAAGCCATGCCGGTCCCCGTAATCCGCAGGGTAAAAGCCAGGATTGACCGCTCCGCAACTGCCATTTTAGATGTGTCCCCTGGCACCTCCTGTCCCGTTGTGGAGGCGGTAAGGGACAGCGACTATTGCCTTCTCGTTACCGAACCCACACCTTTCGGTCTGCATGACCTGAAGCTAGCAGTCGAAACGGTGCGGATGCTGGGCATCCCCTGCGGCGTAATAGTCAACCGCATGACGCAGGGGGAAACCCTGATCCATGAATACTGCGGTCAGGGAAAAATCCCGGTTTTACTTGAAATCCCTCTGGAAAGGGAGATTGCGCGACTTTATTCCAACGGGAAGACCCTAGCAGAGGGCATGCCTCAGTGGCAGAGGAAATTCAGAGACATATATGCCAGAATTACAGGAGTCCCCTATGAAAGAAATCGTTGTGCTCAGCGGTAAGGGCGGTACCGGCAAGACCAGCATAGCCGGGTGCTTCGCCGCGCTGGCAAAGGATAAAGTGCTGGCGGATTGTGACGTGGACGCCGCGGACCTGCACCTGCTGCTTAAGCCCGAGGCCGTGCGCAAAGAGGAGTTCTGGAGCGGTCAGTCTGCTTATATAGATGATAAGATCTGCACCGGCTGCGGCCTGTGCCAGGAGCTCTGCCGCTTCGGTGCCATCAGGAATTTGAAGGTTGATCCCGCGTCCTGCGAGGGATGCGGCTTCTGCTACCGCGTCTGCCCGGTTGGAGCTATCACCATGAAGTACAACATGGCAGGACATTGGTTCATCTGCGATACCAGGTACGGCCCGCTGGTGCACGCGCGCCTGGGTATTGCCCAGGAGAATTCGGGCAAGCTGGTGGCGCTGGTCAGGCAGCAGGCAAAAAAGCTCGCAGAAGAGGCACGGTTCACTGTTATTATCACAGATGGGCCTCCCGGTATAGGCTGCCCGGTGATATCATCGCTGTCCGGCGCCGATCTTGCACTACTGGTGACCGAGCCCACGTTATCGGGTGTTCACGACCTGGAACGGGTAATCGGGGTCTGCCGTCACTTCAATGTGCCGCCGGTCGTCTGCGTCAACAAATACGACATCAATGAAGAGAAAGCCGTAGAGATCGAACATTACTGCACGGAAAATGGTATAAATCTCGCGGGTCAGATCCCTTTCGATACCAGTGTAAACCAGGCTGTAACACAGGGGGTGCCCCTGGTTGAGTATAATGACGGGCCTGCGTCCCGCGCTGTCAGGATGGTCTGGAATAACCTGGAAGGTATGTTATCAGCAAATAAAACTGTGGAGTGAGCTTATGCCTATTTATGACTATGCCTGTGCCAGTTGCGGCACCCGTTTTGAACACATGCAGTCAGGAACAGCTATAATATATCCGGCATGTCCTGTCTGCAGCGGCACCAATGTGAGCAAACTTGTTTCCGTCCCGGGCTTGATCCGGGCAAATAATGGGTCGCACAGCGGCCACACATGCTGCGGCCGTGAGGAGCGCTGTGATAAGCCTCCCTGCTCAAATGACGGCGGCTGCCGGCGCGATCATTAGCGGGGTTTGAAGCCCTGCGCCGTTTATATTGATTAAACGCCCTGGTAAAGGCATCACGGAAACGATAGCTGTAATAAATATGGAGGTACTATTATGAAATACGCAATACCTGTTAGCGGCGGCGTGCTCGCGGGGCATTTCGGACATTGCGAGCAATTTGCACTGGTTGATGTTGATGAAAAAAGCAAAAAAATACTGCGCAAGGAGATGGTCGCTTCGCCGGGACACCAGCCGGGGCTGTTACCCGAGTGGTTGGCCCGGCAGGGTGTCTCAGTAGTGATAGCCGGCGGCATGGGATCCCGCGCCCAGGATCTTTTTAATCAAAACGGTATCAACGTCGTTATTGGCGCACCTTCGGATGAGCCCGAGAAAATTGTTTTGGCTTACCTTGGCGGAGATCTGGTAACAGGCAATAACGTCTGCGACCACTAATCGACATGGGCTACCGCAACACTGAGAAAGGAAGGACTACTTATGACCATTGAAGAGCAACTCAGGTCCAGGCTTGACGAATTACTTGTGCCGAATGTGGTTCGAAGCCTGCAAAAGATGAACCTGCTTAAAAAGATAGAAATCGAAGGCCAGAAGGCTGTGATCACCCTGGCTTCCACGGCATTGAACCAGGGTGTTCAGGAATGGCTGCAGCACAAGATATCAGAAAGCGTCAAAGGTCTGCCCGGGATCGACAGCGTAGAAGTAAGGTACGAGGACGCAAAGCCGGGCGATCTCAACAGGATAAAAAAGGTCGTAGCCGTTATGAGCGGCAAGGGAGGGGTGGGAAAGTCCCTGGTTTCAGGGCTGGCAGCTGTAGCCATCAGGCGCAGCGGCTATGAAGTGGGTATCCTGGATGCGGATATTACCGGCCCCAGCATCCCCAAAATGTTCGGCATAACAGAGCGCCCGGGGGGCAGTGAAAGCGGCCTGCTGCCCGTGACTTCCAAGGCCGGGATCGAGATAATGTCGATCAACCTCCTCCTGCCGGGGGAAGATGAAGCGGTAATATGGCGCGGACCGCTGATAGCCAAAGCCATCACCCAGTTCTGGGAAGAGGTGCTCTGGGGTACCCTGGACTATCTTATTGTGGATCTTCCCCCTGGCACGGCCGATGCCCCCTTGACCGTGATGCAGTCACTGCCCATCACAGGCACAGTGATAGTCTTTACACCTCAGGACCTGACGGCTATGATCGTCAAAAAGGCTGTAAAGATGTGCCAGCAAATGGGCAAGAACATTATTGGTGTTGTGGAAAACATGAGCTATCTATATTTGCCAGAACTCAAAAAAAATATTGAAGTATTCGGCAAAAGTCGCGGGGAAGAGATGGCACAGGCAGCCGGCGCTCCCCTGATAGCCAGCATACCCATAGATCCTGAACTTGCGAAGCTCTGCGATCAGGGTAATATTGAGCGCTACAATGCGCCTTTCGTGGAGATACTGGGCAAACAAATCGTGGAATTCGGATAAAAACGGGGACACAGAAGGTAAAGCTTTATAATCATACTATCGAGTAATGATACAGGAGACCATAAAATGGACGAAGGACTCGAAGGGTTGCAAAAACTGGTTGAATTTGAGATGGGCAAGAGCTACAGCAAGACGGCCATCGACCATGCCATGCAACCCAGAAACGTGGGTGTTCTGCCTGGGGCTGACGGCTACGCTGAAATCTTGGGACCCTGCGGGGATACGATGGAGATATGGATAAGTGTTAATAACGGTATCATCGAGGAAGCCACATTTATGACTGACGGCTGCGGAACGAGCATCGCCGCGGGCAGCATGGCCACCGAGATGATTAAAGGGAAAGCATTGGAAGACGCTCTCCAGATAGGTCAGCAGGACATACTGGACGCTCTAGATGGCCTGCCCGAGGAAAGCCAGCACTGCGCCCTGCTGGCAGCAAACACGCTTAAAGAAGCAATTGCCAATTACTTCGAATACAGCCGTGAGAAGTGGAAGCGCAATTATAAAAAACAATGGTAGCAGGCCGGCAAACGGAAATGAATAACACTTCTTCACCATTTGATACACACGCTGTCAATTACGACAGATGGTTTGAGCAGCAAGAAAATAAAGCCATATTTTCCAGCGAGTTGTTGGCGCTAAAAAAGATTTTACCTTTTCTGCCCAAGCCATGGCTGGAAATAGGGGTTGGCAGCGGCCGGTTCGCTCAAGCGCTGGGTATCAGCACCGGCCTGGACCCATCGGCAGCTTTATTACAGATTGCAAAGAGCCGTGATATTATCACCCTGCAGGGAAGCGCCGAGGATCATAACTTCCCGGCTGAAAGCTTCGGCACGGTTTTCCTGATCCTCACGCTCTGCTTCCTGGATAATCCGTGGGCCGCGTTCCGTGAAATCCATCGCAGCTTAAAGCAAAACGGCAAGATAGTTGTTGCCTTTATTCCGGCTGAAAGTCCCTGGGGTATCCTATACCGACAAAAGAGTCGGGTCGGGCATGATTTTTATAAATTTGCGAAGTTCTATACATATAAGCAACTGGATTCTATGCTGGGACGAACGGGCTTTACTATCAAGAGAGTTGTCTCCACTCTATATCAGGAACCCGCAGGCCCTTTCAAAGTGGAATCACCGGTCAATGGGCATAATAACAACGCGGGTTTTGTGGTAATAGTAGCAGATAAGCAGCAGAATTTAAGTGCAGGATAATAACACGAAATGTCGATAATTTACGGCCCGGTACCCTCATGGCGCCTGGGCAGGTCGCTGGGTATAGACATGATATCCACACACTGTAAAACGTGTTCCTTTGACTGTGTCTACTGCCAGTTGGGCAACACCGTGAACAGGCAGGCAAGTCGCAGAAATTTTGTCTCAATAAAGCAACTGAAACAGGAACTCCAGCGGTTACAAGGTATACAGGCCGATACCGCAACATTTTCCGGTGTCGGGGAGCCTACACTTGCTGAAAATCTCGGCGAGGCTATCCTGGCAGTCAGGGCGGCGCTCAGTCTTCCCATAGCTGTACTAACCAATTCATCCCTGATACATGATCAACATGTGCAGCAGGCTTTGGCTTATGCCGATATTGTGGTTGCCAAACTGGATGCGCCTGATGACAATATGTTGCATCAAATAAACCGGCCGGTATCCAGTTGCACACTGGACGTAATTGTAGGCGGCATAAAATCATTCCGCTCAATATTCGGCGGCAAGCTGTCGATGCAGATAATGTTTATCGAGGCCAATAGAGGCCGTGCCCATGATCTGGCCGAGATAGTAGCTGCATTCAATCCTGATGAGGTACAGCTGAACACGCCTTTAAGGCCCTGCGGGGTTAAACCACTAAACCAGGCTCAAATGGTGGAGATCAGCAAGCGTTTTTCCGGTTTCAAGCATGTCGTTACGGCTTACAGCGCCATAAGGCCGGATGTAGTTCCCATTGATTCGATGCAGACAGGCCGGAGAAGACCTTCGGAATAACTCGGGCAACAAATCGCTCGTTGCTGGCGGTAACAGTTAGCGGTACAATTATCAGGGTTAATATAATTTAAACAAATCTTTAACCTGAACACCAGCCTGAAAGAGCAACGAAAATATTCAGTCATTTTTAATAATGGCTGATAAACTGCAAAGGAGCCCAAATGGATAACATCGACCTGGAGCCGAACTACACCGCCAACGAGATACCCGGTAAATGCCTCAAATGCCTGGCCGAGAAAGAGTTAAACAGCTGCCTGTTTGGCCTGCTCGGCGAACAGACCACAGACGTTGAATTGCAACAACGATATGAAGCCCTGCTGGGCTTGCTGCAATCGCCTGATTTTGAAAGCCTTCGCAGCCAGTCAGAGAAACTCTTAGCGGAGGGCATGCAAGTTAAGGTCAAAGTCTCTTATAGTGATCATGACCACCTGAATTTTAACCTGGTGGCTGAACAAAGAAAGGGGACACGAACATGAAAATCGCAGCGGTTACCGACGATGAAATAACCATCAGCCAGCATTTCGGCAGGGCGGAGTATTACACGGTTTATACGGTTGAGGATGGTAAAATCAAGGGCAAGGAGAGGCGTGATAAAGTAGGGCACCGTCATTTTGCCGGTCATGAAAACACACATGGAGCCGGGGGCGGTCCCCACGGCTATGACGCTGCGTCACAGCAGAAACACGCCAGCATGGCCTCTGCCATTTCTGATTGCCAGGTTTTACTTGCGGGGGGTATGGGAATGGGCGCGTACGAGAGTATGAAAAGCTATAATATAAAGCCCGTCGTCACGGATGTAGGCGACATCGAACAGGCGGTCAAGCTGTATATTGAGGGAAAGCTGCCCAACCTGATGGAGCGCCTGCATTAAAGGAGGCAATATGGCAGTCCGCATTACCACACTTATAGATAATACGGCCGGCTATGGTTTCCTGGGCGAGTGGGGCCTGAGTATGCTGTTGGAAGCTGATGGTCGTAAGATCCTCATGGATAGCGGACAGAGCATCTCCACGCTTCATAATGCCGACCGGCTGGGCATCAATCTTGCAGAAATAGATTGCATAGTGTTAAGCCACGGGCATTTTGATCATACTCGCTGCCTTGAGCACGTACTATCAAGGACCGGCGAGATAGAAATAGTCGCGCATCCGGACATCTGGGCGCCCAAATATGTACGCCGCAGCCCGACAGTAATAGATTACATAGGAATGTCCAACTCGCGGGAAGACCTGGAATCCCGGGGCGCACGCTTCAGGCTCACCAGGGAGCCTTTCGCCATTACTAAAAATATCATGACCACGGGCGAGATCGAAATGGTGAACGGATATGAAAAAATCGAAGGTAACCTGCTGGTCAAGGAAGGGGAAGGTTTTGCGCCTGACAACCTTGCGGACGACCTTGCCCTGGTGATTAATGCTGAATGCGGGCTGATCATTATGCTCGGATGTGCGCACCGGGGCATGATCAACTCAATTCGGCAGGCACAACGGCTTACAGGCAACCGGAAGGTATATGCCGTGCTGGGGGGAACACACCTTATATTTGCAGATGAAGCACGTATGAGCGGAACTATATCCGATCTGAAGGAAATCGGCGTCACCAGACTCGGCGTATCCCACTGCACCGGTTTTAACACTTCCACGCAACTGGCGCAGGCATTTCCCGAATCATTCTTCCTTAATATGGCCGGCACAAGACTGACGTTCCCTTAAAAGAACAGGTTGATTTCAGCTCTACAAAAATAATTCTGTAAAAAGGAGACAAATATGTGGGATGCTTCCAGGTGCAACTTTTGCGGCGACTGTCTGACCAGATGTCTTTATGTTAACTACGATAAACAGAAGGCTGTTGACGATTTGAAATTGCTGATGAAAGGTGAACGGGCGGAGATACTTGACAGGTGTGTAACATGTTGCGCCTGCCGTGAATACTGTCCAACCGGGGCTGATCCCTACGACCTTATATTGAGGATGCAGGAAAAATATAACACCTTCCCCATCAGCCAGGAAGCGCTTGCCGGCTTCGACAGCATCTATATGATCCCCAACGAGGTGATACAGGGCGACCCGTCCATGCCCGTGCTTTCTTTGTGCTCCATGGAAAGGGCTCTGCCGCCTAACGCCATCGAAGGGCAGATGTTCGAAGGGCTGACAATTGCTAAAGGCGGCGACTATTTCTGCTACATCGGGTATGTGCATGCCGGCAAGGAGAGCCCTATAGAGAAAAACGCTCAGAAATTCATTGATAACATAGCTGCGCTGGGAAAGGACGTCATTTTCCTGCACGATGACTGTTATGCCATGGTAAACGCCAAGGTCAAAGACTATGGTATTAAAGTTCCGTTTAAATATATGCATATTTTGGAATACATGCGTAATTATCTGCGTGATAACCGGAGTAAAATAACCAGACTGGGGAAAAAAGTGGCCTATCAGAGGCCGTGCGCTTCCAGATATACACCTGAAAAAGATGTGTTCGTGGATGAGATTTTTGAGCTGATTGGAGCCGAGCGCCCTTCGCGCAAGTATGAAAGAGAATCTGCCCTGTGTTGCACCGGTGCATTCGCACGGGTGTATCCGCAGCTGGGCGCAGAGGTTCAGGCCAAGAACATAGATGACGCTGTGCAGTGCGGCGCCGACGCGCTGATAACGCTGTGCCCGGTCTGCGACCGTGTGCTGCGAAGGCCTTGCGCTGAACGCGGCCTGCATAAGATATATATCACCGACCTCTGCCGTATGGCCCTGGGCGAGAAGGAATTCCCCGCTTAGCTCCTTGTATCTAAACAGGCTGAGCCACATCCGATTTCATTATCAGCACATCTTATATTCTGCTTCATTTTCTAATAAGATCAGTGCAATGGAAATTCCTTCATAGCTTGCTCTAAACGCATCTGCCCACACCAGCTTCATAATCAGCCGTTTTCTCCCCTATGATGCCATTAAATTGGCCGTTTGGTTATTTCTTATTCATTCCATATTGCAGTAAAATTATACAAACAGGTTAATATTTGCTTAATTACCTAGGTTCAGCAACGTCGGAAATGGAGAGCCTTAAATGGCCGGCAGGAAAAAAATTGAACCCGGCGGGAAGCCCGTAAAAAAGCGCCCGCGAAGCGCTTCTAAAAAGGCGGGCACTGAGGCGCCCCGGCAGGTAAACCTCTTCGGGGAGGAGATAGCCGCACTTGCCCCAAAAGCCGTACGTGCCAAAACCACCCCTAAAAAGCCCCGGGTCAACGGCTCCCTGCAGGCAGCGTTCAATGCGCTGGCCGATCCGATAATGATCCTTAACCTCGATCATGAAATTCTCGAGGCCAACAAAGCTGCAGCCGATTTCCTCGGGCTTCCCCTGGATGAGATCGCCGGCCGGCACTGCTATGAACTCGTTCATGGTACGGATACACCACCCGACGACTGCCCTCTGGCAAAGATGACCCGGGCAGAAAAACCCGTACATACAGAAGCTGAGTTGTACCTTGCTGAAAAAGGCATCTACGCGCAGATCACGGCCGATCCCATTATCGATGACGAAGGGAATTTCCTCAAAGCCATACATACTATTAAAAACAAATCCGCAGACAAAAAGAAAGAACAGCACCGGGAAGCGTACGCGCTGAGATACCGGACTATCCTGGATGAGATGCAGGAAGCATATATCGAAGTTGACCTCGAGGGCACTTATACCTTTGTCAATGAAACAGCCTGCCGGCAGTTCGGCTATCCGCGGGATGAGTTGATCGGGATGAACTACCGCGCCGTCACGCCGGCTGATGAAGTTGAGAGGATATATAGGGAATTTAACGAGGTATTTAGGACGGGAGAGCCCAACATAGGCCTCGGGCACAAACATATCAACAGGGACGGCACCATCTACCTGGTTGACACCACAATCTCCCCATTGAAGAATCATGAAGGAAAGATCATCGGTTTTAAAGGTGTCAGCCGCAATGTCACGGAGCAGAAGCGCCTGGAAGACGCTTTGAAGCGCTCCGAAGAGAAGTACAGGACCATACTGGAAGATATGCTCGAGGGATACTGGGAAACGGATTTGAGGGGTCACTTTACATTTATCAATGACAGCACCTGCCGGGATCTAGGCTATCCAAGGGATGACCTGATTGGAATTAGCTCGCTAAAATTCGTCCACCCTGAAGACAGGGAAAGGGTGTACCAGACCTTCAGAGAAGTATTTACAACAGAGACGCCCAACGTTGGATTCACGTACAGAGATATTAACAGGGATGGCAATACCCGGTGGGTTGAGGTTTCCATTGGACTACTGCGAAACGAGCTGAAGGAAATCACGGGATATAAATGCTTGAGCCGCAACATCACCGAGCGCAAAAGTCTTGAAGATTCGTTGAAGCGTTCGGAAGAAAGATACAGGACTATCCTCAACGAGATGCAGGAAGGCTACTGGGAACTAGACCTGAAAGGCAACTACACATTTGTAAATGACGGGGCCTGCCGGGACACAGGATATTCTCGGGAAGAATTAATCGGAATGAATTACCGGGCAATTACATTTGAGGAAGATATCGAAACTGCCTTCCGGGAATTCAACGAAATATACAGGACAGGAAAACCAAAAAGCGGCATAGTCTACCGGATAAAACGCAGCGACGGCAGCAGTGGTTGGATTGAACTGACTATTTCTCCTTTAAACAATCCTCTTGGGGAGGTTATCGGGTTTAGAGTAGTAAGCAGGAACTTTACCGCACGCAAGGTGCTCGAGGAGGCCTTGAAAAGCTCCGAGGAGAAGTATAGAAACATCCTGGAGGAGATGCTGGAAGCATACTGGGAAGGAGACCTGAAGGGCAACATTACTTTTGCTAACAACAGTATGTGCCGTCAAATCGGATACTCCAAAGAAGAACTTATCGGGATGAACTACCGCACCATTACATTTGAGGAAGACAGAGATCAAATATATAAGGCATATAACGAAATATACACCACTGGCGAGCCTAGAAGCGATATCGCCCACAGGTTTCTTCGCAAGGATGGCGGCGCCGCCTACATTGAAATCACAGTTTCACCGTTTAAAAATCAGCAGGGAGAAATTATCGGGTTCAGGAACGTGAGCCGCGATATAACCAATCGTCTGTTCCTGGAGGAGGCCCTGAAAAGCTCCGAGGAGAAGTATAGGACCATCCTGGAGGAAATGCAGGATGCCTATTATGAAGTCGACCTGAGGAGCCATTTTACGTTCGTCAATAACGCGCTTTGCCGCGACCTGGGCCGCACCAGGGAGGAGCTGCTGGGGCTCACCTCGTTAAAAGCCGTGCATAAGGATGATGCGGACAGAGTCTACAAGATCTACAACGACGTATACAGGACGGGCATACCCAACCGGGGCATTACACACAGGTCGGTGGCCAAAGACGGCAGCATCAACTACTTCGAGATATCCATAGCCCCTTTAACCGATGCGAAGGGTAAATGCATCGGATTTAGAAATGTCAGCCGTAATGTCACCCAGCGCGTAAAATCAGAAGAAGAGCTGGCAAATAGCGAAACGCGCTTCCGCCAGATATTCAACAGCACCTCGGACGGTATTTTCATCGCCGATGCCACGGAAGATGGCGGTTTCATTTTCAACAGCCTGAACCCGGCAGTAGAGAAACTGCTCGGCCTGAGCGCCGGGGAAGTAACAGGCAAACATTTTGACGAAGTACTGCCACATGAGCTGAGTAGCCCCCTGCAGGCAAATCTTGTCCGCTGCATCAACGCGGGCAACAGCATCAGCTACGAAGAGAAACTGGACTTCATATCCGGGCAGGTGATCTCCGATACCACGCTCGTACCGGTGAAGGATGCAGGCGGCAGGACCTATCGCGTGATCGGGGTAATGCATGATATTACCGAGCGTAAAAAAGCCGAAGAAACTGTGCGCAAGAGTGAACTCCGGCTCAAGGAAGCCCAGCGTATATCTCACGTGGGCAACTGGGAGATCGACCTGACCATCAACAGGCTTTCGTGGTCGGAGGAGACCGCTCGCATCCTGGAAATCAATTCAAACCGCAGCGAAGCGTCGTATGAAATATTAATAGCGCTGGTGCATCCGGATGACCGTGCCGCAATGGAAGCAGCCTATTCTAACGCTGTAAACAGCAGGGTTGTATACGACGACACCCACAGGCTGTTGATGGAGGACGGCCGTATCAAGTATGTTCACGATCGCGGCGAGATTCATTATAACCAGGCCGGCGTCCCGCTGCGCATGGTGGGCACCACGCAGGATATCACCGAGCTCAAGGAGGCGGAATCCGCGCTGCAGGCAACCAGGGACTTTTCGCAGCAGCTTATCGATACATCCAACTCCATGATAGTCGGGCTGGACCTGGATGGGAACGTAACGTCTTTTAACAAGGCAGCAGAGCAGATAACAGGCTATACTTACGAGGAGCTTATCGGCCGCAACTGGTTCGAGGTGCTCGTCCCGCGCAACCTTTACCCCCACGTTTGGAAGATGTTTGAGCAGCTGCCATCGGGTGAGCTTCTTAAAAACTTTGAAAATCCCATCAGAACAAAAACGGGCGAAGAGCGCTATATAGTATGGCAGAACAGCGAGGTGCGCGAGCAGGGCAGGATTACAGGCATGGTCTCGTTCGGCATCGATATCACCGAGCGCCTCAGGGCGGATGAGCAGATCAAGGTCAACGAAGCGCGGCTGGAAAGCCTGCTGAAGATCGCACGCTACCGGGCAACCGGCACGCAGGAATTCCTGGACTATGCCCTCGATGAGGCCATTACCCTCACCGGCAGCAAGATCGGCTATATCTACCACTATCACGAGGACACTCAGGAGTTCGTGCTCAACACCTGGTCCAGGGATGTGATGAAGGAGTGCACCATCCAGGAACCACAGACCGTATACCAGCTCGATAAAACAGGCATCTGGGGCGAGGCTGTGAGACAGCGCAAGGCCATTGTGGTCAATGACTTCCAGGCGCCCCACCCTTTGAAAAAAGGCTATCCCGAGGGGCATGCCGGGCTGTACAAATATTTAACCATCCCCGTGATACTGGGCGATAAAATCGTTTCCGTAGTGGGCGTGGCCAATAAAGAGACCTACTACGATGAATCCGATGTACGCCAGCTCACACTGCTCATGGACTCCGTCTGGAAAATTTTGCAACAGAAGGAAGCTGAGGAAAACCTGGAAAAAAGCTATGAATCGCTGCAAAGGACCCTGACGGAAACCATCAGCTCCATGGCCAAGATAGTCGAGATGCGCGACCCGTATACGGCAGGGCACCAGATACGTGTGGCCAACCTCGCTGCCGCCATCGCCGAAGAAATGCAGTTGCCCAGGGATAAGGTGTCCTATATCAAGCTGGCAGCCACCGTGCACGATATCGGCAAGCTGTACGTGCCGGCTGAAATTTTAAGCAAGCCCGGCAAGCTCTCCGAGCTTGAAATACGCATCATCAGGACACACGCTCAGGGCAGCTATGACATCCTGGCAGGCATAGAATTCCCCTGGCCCATCGCCGATATAGTCGTCCAGCACCACGAAAGACTGGACGGCTCGGGTTATCCCCGCGGCCTGCTCGGAGAGCAGATTTTGAATGAGGCCAGAATACTGGCCGTAGCCGATGTGGTGGAGGCCATGCAGTCTTACCGTCCCTACAGGCCGGGACTCGGCATAGATAAGGCTCTGGATGAAATCGACCGCAATAAAGGCATACAATTCGACCCCGACGCTGTGGAAGCCTGCATCAGGCTCTTCAGGGAAAAGGGATTTAAGTTCGGGTAAAGCGCAATTCAAGCGAGAATATGAAAAAAAGCCATACTTTTGAGCTTGCCCGCATCAGCGCCAGGGGAGTCGTGCAGGGAGTCGGCTTCAGGCCGTTCGTATATGGGCTGGCAATCAAACATGGACTTAAGGGATGGGTCTGCAATACATCCGAGGATGTTAAAATCGAGGTCGAAGGGACAAGGCAGACGCTCGATCTTTTTATCTCCTGCCTGCAAAAAGAGGCGCCGCCGCTGGCGCATATAGAAAACATCAACGTCTCGTTCGGCGAGCCTGAGGGTTACAAACAATTTGAAATAAGGCATAGCGTGGCCGAGCCCGGCAAATACCAGCTTGTCTCCCCGGATATAGCCACCTGCGTACCATGCCTCGAGGATGTATTCACACCGCAGAACAGGCGCTGGCATTACCCTTTCACCAACTGCACCAACTGCGGGCCGCGCTTCACCATTATCAAAGATATCCCCTATGACCGCCCTCTGACCACGATGTCGGCCTTCAAGATGTGTCCCGACTGCCGCAGAGAATATGAAGACCCCCTGGACCGCCGCTTCCACGCCCAGCCCAACGCCTGCCCCGTATGCGGCCCCCGGCTGGAGCTCAGCGATAACCGCGGCAACTTCATTGAGTGCGCCGACGTGATCAAGGAAGCTGCCGGGCTACTGCGCGAGGGGAAGATTATAGCCATCAAAGGCCTGGGAGGCTACCTGCTGGCCTGCAATGCCGAAAACACGCAGGCTGTCAGCCTGTTGCGACAGCGCAAGAGACGCCCTTCCAAGCCCTTCGCCGTCATGCTGCCCGATATCGAAAGCGTGAGGCAACACTGCCGGGTGACGGAAGCGGAGGGGAAATTGCTGCAATCCCCGCAGAGCCCCATCGTGCTGCTGAAGCGGAAGCCATCATCCACCATCTGTAAAGAAACAAGCCCCAACCTGAAATACCTGGGAGTTATGCTCCCTTATACTCCGCTGCATCACCTCATCATGCGGGAGACTAACCTGCCCCTGGTGATGACCAGCGGCAACCTGAGCGAGGAGCCGATTGCCGGCGAGAATGGTGAAGCCGTGCGCAGGCTGGGAGACATCACTGATTACTTTATCATGCACGACCGCGATATCTATTCTACCTACGATGACAGCGTCGCCCTTGTCGTAAATGAAGCTCCGCAACTGGTGAGGAGGGCCAGGGGCTACGCGCCCTATCCAATCCATCTCACCTTCGACGCTCCTCAGATACTGGCCTGCGGGGCGGAGGAGAAAAATACCTTTTGCCTGACCAGGGACAACCATGCTTTCGTCAGCCAGCACATCGGCGATATGGAAAACCTGGAGACCATGGAGCACTTCGAACGCACGGTGGATTTATATAAAAAGCTGTTCCGCATCGAACCGCAGCTCATAGCGTACGATATGCACCCGGAATACCTGCCCACCAAATACGCCCTGGAGCAGGCCGGGAATAACGGCCTGAAGTCTGTCCCCGTACAGCACCATCACGCGCATATCGTCTCCTGCATGTCCGACCGCTGCGTGGATACGCCGGTGATCGGCGTGGCCTTCGACGGCACGGGCTATGGCATTGATGGGAAAATCTGGGGCGGTGAGTTCATGGTGGCCGACTACAAAGGATTTAAGAGGGTGGGCCAGCTTGAGTATCTGCCGCTGCCGGGCGGCTCCCAGGCGATTAAAAGGCCTTACCGCACCGCGCTCGGCTATATCCTGTCCCTGCTGGGAGAAGACGTCCTGGACAGCAGGCTGGGCTTCATCCACAGCATCGATAAAGTGGAATTCGACCTGGTTAAAAAACAGGTACAGAATATGGTGAACTCACCGTTGACTTCAAGCATGGGAAGGCTTTTCGATGCTGTCTCCGCCATGGCAGGCATCCGCGGCGCCATCGATTACGAAGCGCAGGCGGCCATTGAGATGGAAATGAGGGCTTACGAAGCAGCCGGCGAAAAGGGGGCATACCCTTTTTCAGATACCAACCGGGAGGGCTACCATATTATCCTGCTCCATGAACTGGTGGCGGCCGTCCTTGAAGACGTAGTTCAAGGCTGCCCCGTCCCTGTTATCAGCATGCGGTTTCACAATACCCTGGCCTTAATGGCACGCGATATCTGCCTCAGGATCAGGGAGGAGCAGGCCGGATTGAACACCGTGGCATTGAGCGGCGGATGCTTTCAGAACAGGCTGCTGCTGCAGAAGGTGATGCAGTCGCTGGGCGACGCCGGATTCATTGTGCTCACCCACAGGCAGGTGCCCTGTAATGACGGCGGGATCTCGCTGGGACAGGCAGTAGTAGCCGCGAGGCAAATCCTGAGTTAAATTTCAAATTCCAATAAATAAATCCTAAACACTAAACTCAAAATCCTAAACAAGTCCAAAACCCAAAACCCGGAGTTCATAGTTTTGAGCTTTGAAATTTGGGTTTGTTTAGAGCTTAGAGTTTCTAATTTAGAATTTAAAAATTGTTTGGTTTTTGGAACCTGGAGCTTGGAATTTTCTTCATCCGCGTGCATGCCCCCTCTCAACGGACATCTTATTTCAATACGCCATGGCAAATTGAATATGTCCTCTCTGTGAGCTATACTTCATAAGCAATGTGCCTCGCGGTTCCCGTAAAAATAGTCTCCATTGAAGGCGACCAGGCTGAAGTAGATATCGGCGGGGTCAGCCGCCGCGTAAGCATTGCGCTGACACCCGAAGCCGCCATAGGCGACTATGTGCTGCTGCACACGGGTTATGCCATCAATGTCCTTAATGAAGCAGAGGCCAGAGAGACTCTGGATTTGCTTGAGCGCATGGTGGAGGCTGATGAAGCCGGAGGGATCAGCGCAGGCTGTTGACCCATAATATACGACCCGTGCGCATAACTATTTTAATGAGAAGGTGAATCATGTTTAAAAGAAAATCTTTTATCATGTTGTCGTTTATCCTGGTGGCGCTGGTCTGCCTGGGCTCAGGCTGCGCTTCTCAGCCCGCTGCGGCGCCCGGCGGCGAACAGCCGCCGAAGAGCTCTCCCAACCTGCCGTCCCTGCCACCGGCCGAAAAGGAAAATACTGCAACATTACAGCCGGCTGGCGAGAAAACCGCTACCCCGGGTTCAGAAGCGGGTAAACTTGTATTCGTCTCGGGAAACCGCCAACAGGGCGGCGCCCAGATTTATTCTACGGACTCCAGGGGCAATAACTGGGTGCGGCTGACCAATAACAGCGCTGCGGACTGGTTCCCCAAGTGGTCTCCGGACGGAACGAAAATAGTCTTTTACTCAAACAGGGACGGCAATGATGAAATCTACGTCATGAACGAGGATGGGAGCAACCAGGTAAGGCTTACCGACAATCCCGCTGACGACCAACTGCCCACATGGTCGCCCGATGGTAAAAAAATCGCCTTTACCAGCAACCGCGACGGCATCGAGCAGATATATATCATGAACGCAGACGGCAGCAAACAGGTGCGCATTACCAACAGCGCCATGAACGATGCTGCGCCCTCGTGGTCACCCGATGGCAGCAAAATTGTCTTTCAAACTGACAGGGACGGCGGTGCGGAGATATATATAATGAACTCCGACGGCAGCAACCAGGTCAGGCTCACCGAGAACGGTATGATTGACACTTACCCGGTATGGTCGCCGGACGGCAGGAAGATAGTCTTCCAGACTAATGAAAACGGCAACTTCGAAATCTATACCATGAGCTCCGACGGCAGCGGCCGCTCGCGTGTAACCGCAAGCTACTTCGATAATAAATACCCGGACTGGTCGCCTGACGGGAGCAAGATCATTTTTTATTCCAAACGTGATTGCACCAACGACAACGGCGAGATCTATATCATGGATATCGACGGTAAAAACCAGACCCGTATCACGTCTACCGACTGCACGGATACCGGACTGGCTTCCTGGAAAAAGTAACATAACAATATTACAGGCTTTTCCCCTTTCCGTGCTTCAAGGTTTGTAGACAATAGAGCGCTTAAAGTAGAATTACTTCCTGATGAAGTTCATCGATGAATTCCGTGACGCCGGCCTTGTCCGCAAGCTGGCAAACAGGATAGCAGCCATCTCCACAAAGCAGGCCAGGCTGATGGAGTTTTGCGGCGGTCACACCGTAGCCATCATGAAAAACGGCATCCGGCAACTGCTGCCTCCCAATGTGCAAATGCTCTCAGGCCCGGGTTGCCCTGTTTGCGTCACATCCAATTCAGACATAGATAAAGTCCTGGCGCTGGCAAAGCTGCCCGATGTGATCATCACCACCTTCGGCGATATGCTCAAAGTTCCCGGCAGCTATTCAAGCCTGCAGCAGGCGCGCGCCGAAGGCAATGACATCCGCATCGTCTATTCGACCCAGGACGCCCTGCAGATCGCCCGCGAAAACCCGGGTAAATCGGTGGTTTTCGTAGGCATCGGATTCGAGACCACCGCGCCTACCGTGGCGGCGGCTGTCATGCAGGCCGACGCGGAGAAAATAAGGAACTTTTACATTATCTGCCTGCTCAAGCTCACCCCTCCCGCCATGAAGGCACTACTCGACCTCGGCGAGGTTAAGCTCAACGGCATCATCTGTCCGGGGCACGTGAGTGCCATCATCGGCACGCATCCCTACCAGGCTTATGCCCGTGATTACGGCGTTGCCTGCGTCGTTGCAGGCTTCGAGCCCGTGGACATACTCCAGGCCGTTGAAATGCTGGTGCAGCAGATCGAGGCCGGCAATCCCACCGTGGAAATTGCATATACGCGCGGTGTCAAGGAGGAGGGAAATGTCAGAGCGCTGGAAATGATGCGCGGGGTCTTCGATGTACAGAGCGCAACATGGCGCGGCATCGGGACTATCCCCTCCAGCGGTTATCAGCTCAAGCAGAAATTCAGCCGCTTCGATGCGGAAAAAGCCTTTGTCATCGACCCGGGACCGGTCAGAGAGCACCAGGGATGCTGCTGCGGCGAGATACTCCGCGGCGTAAAAACGCCTGAGGATTGCAGGCTGTTTGCCAAAGTCTGCGTGCCTGAAAACCCTGTAGGTCCCTGCATGGTATCCGCTGAGGGAAGCTGCGCCGCCTATTACCAGTACGGAGATTTTCATGAACGATAGGATACTGCTGGCGCACGGCAGCGGGAGCAAGCTCAGCCACGACCTGCTGGAAAAAATCCTTGTCCCGCCTATTAATAATCCCTTGCTGGCGCGCATGGATGACGCAGCCGTCTTCGAGCTTGCAGGAAAGCTGGCATTTACCACGGACAGCTACGTAGTCAATCCCATCTTCTTCCCCGGCGGGGATATCGGCAGGCTGGCGGTCTGCGGCACGGTCAACGACCTCTCCATGAGCGGCGCCGAGCCACTGTATCTCAGCCTCGCGCTTATTATCGAGGAAGGGCTGGAGATTGCTGAACTCAGCAGGATCATACAGTCAGTCAAAGATACCTGCGATGAAGCGGGAGTGCAGGTGATTACCGGCGACACCAAGGTGGTCAATAAAGGCAAGGCGGATAAATTATTTATCAATACCGCAGGGATAGGGAGCTTACCTAAAGGGCTGGACATCTCCGGTTCCAACGCTAAAATAGGGGATAAAATTATACTCAGCGGCGGCATCGGGGAGCACGGCATTGCCGTGATGAGCCAGCGTGAAGGCCTGCAGTTCTCCGTCCCCGTGCAGAGCGACTGCGCGCCCCTCAATAAACTGGTTGCTGCTATGCTCAGGGCCAGCAAGAAGATAAACTGTATGCGTGACCCTACACGGGGCGGACTGGCAGCTACGCTCAGTGAGTTTGCCCTGCAGTCGGATGTCGGCATCGTGATTGAAGAGGATAAAATCCCGCTCCACGATGGGGTCCGGGGAGTCTGCGAGCTGCTCGGGCTGGACCCGCTGTACATTGCCAATGAAGGCAAGCTCGTTGCCGTGGTATCGCCCGAAGACGCAGAAAAGGTACTAAAGGCAATGAAGCAAAATAAATACGCCGGCGAGGCGGCCGTTATCGGCGAGGTCACCGCCGGGCACAGGGGCAGGGTGGTCATGAAGACAAACATAGGCGCTTCCCGTATAGTGGACATGCCCACCGGTGAGATACTGCCCCGCATATGTTGATTTTATGAACGCTAAAGGTAACCATGTAACAGTGCTCGGCATAGGCAATCCGCTGTGCCGCGATGACGGCATCGGCATCCGCCTGATAGATGAGTTACGTTCCAGGGACATTCCGGAAGGCGTGGAACTCATCGATGGAGGGACTTCCCCGGATTTGCTTTCCATGATCAACCCGAATATCGACGTGCTCATTATCATCGATGCCCTGAGGGGCAAAGGAAAGCCGGGCACCCTCTACCGGCTGGAAATCCACGAGTCCAACATCTCGGATGATTCATTCACCTCCCTGCACGGGCTGGGCGTGCTGGACGGCCTCAAGCTGATGAAAAAACTCGGCATACAGCCCGCCAAAGTGGTGATCATAGGCATCGAGCCGGAGGATACGTCGCACGGCCTGCACCTGTCGCAGCAGATAGAAAGCAGGGTGCCCGACATAGTGGATACGGTGGAGCAGGAAATCAGGGATGCCATATTGAAATGAAATGCGGATTATGCTTAAATTTACATAGCCTCAGGATTTAATTCAGGCAAAATCGAAAAATTCATGAGCCCTAAAGAATTTACGCAGGAAACGAAGGACAAAGCCAAGGCCAGGCAGAAAAATGCATGCGCCCGCTGCGGTGAAAATCTGCTGGAAGGTTACCCTCATTTTAAAAAGCCCGCCGAACTCGGCGGCGACGATTCTTTAAATAATTGCGTGATACTGTGCCAGAAATGCCACCTCGATTACGGGCATATCGGCAAGTGGAGCAAATTCGTCATCACGCAGGATTATCCGCACTTTTCCGCTGACGGCCTGCCCCGTTAATCCAGGCTATCCACGAAAGTACGCCATGATAGACTGAAGGTTACTACGGCATTTTACGTTGACGGGCTTTATTACCGGGGCTTGAGGAAAGTGATCACCTGGCCTGTCAGGGCAAAACGGTATTGCGTCCCCTGCATCTCCACTTTCCACACCGCGTAAGTGCCGGCCATACGGCTTCCCCGGTCATCGAAGGTTATGGCCCCACTGGCCCCGTGGAAATCCGTGCCCGCTTTCATCAGCGCATCCCGGATGCTCCCGCCATCGTAAGTATTGGCCAGTTGAATGGCGCGTGCTATCAGATTGAGCCCATCGTAGCTTGTATCGCAATAGACGGTGGGCGCAGTATTGTACATTACCTGATAATTTTTACTGAAATTTTGATACACTTCGGATTGCGTATCAGACATGGGCACCGTGCCGGTTACAGCCTTTTCCATGAACTTGGCGGTCGCGAGATATTTATCAAGGGGCATATCATAGGAACCATCGGTAGCAATCCATTTAATATTGTCCAGGCCCAGTTCCGCTGCCTGCTTATATACCTCCGCAGTATCATCATAATAACCCGCGCACAGGACGCAATCAGGGTTCTCGTTTTTGATGGCATTTAGCTCGCTGCGGTAGCTCAGCTTTTTAGGATCGTACCTGAGTGACATTACCACGTTGGTCCTCCCCTTGAGGAATTCCTTTGCCATTTCCTCGATCCCCCGTCCGTAGATGGTATCCTGCACCAGGGTGGCAACTCTCTTATATCCGCCATCCTTAATAAGCTTGGCTACCACTCCGCCCTGCAGCGCGTCACTGGGTGAAATACGAAAAACCCAGCGCGACCACCCCTGCTGTGAGATGAGTGTCGAAGTCGCCGAGGGAGAGACCAGAGGAATGTTTTTTCCTGCGCAATAGGGGCCTGCCGCCACCACCGCTTCGCTGGTGGTACCGCCTAAAATCACCTGCACTTTCTTCCCATCCACCAGTTCATGTACCGCCATAGCGGCGCTGGCAGGCGTCGGACCTTCGTCCGCCACAAGCAAAACAATTTTTTTTCCGTCTATACCACCGCCCGCGTTGAGCTCGTCGACTGCCTGCTTGGCAGCATTAACCAGATTGGGGCCCCAGGACGGGGTGCTGGTCAGGGGCATAACGCACCCTATGGGTATCTCATCGGGCAGGCCGGGAGTTATCGCAGGACTGCATCCGGCCGCTAAGGCGCTAACAGCGGTAAATAATAATATCAGTGCAAAATAATTAAATCTCAAGTCATGCTCCCTGCATGATATAATTTCTTTCCACACGTAGCACAGATATATACGGTGCTATTATAGCATGTCCGCACGGCTGCAAGAACAAGCTGGCTTTTACTGATGAGGGTATTCAAGGTAAAATTAATGGATAAAAATTCCTTGGTCGTATTTTTCATGTCGTAGTAATTATCATGGTACAGGGGAGGCGCCGGGATGGTGATAGGAAGTGATTTTATGGATATAATCTCCGATCAAACGGATGTCCTGAAAATATTGCCCGAAGCAGCAGTGGAGCTGTGCTCCGCCCTGTTCAGGAATTCCCCGGCTGGCATCTATATCACACGCAACGGCAAATTCATTTATACCAACATCGAGTTCCGCAGAATTACAGGCTACACGCAGGACGAGCTCTCCGGCAAAGATTATCTGCGCCTCATCAATCCCCGCTACAGGCAGATGCCCAAGCAGAACCTGGCTTCACTCTGGGAAGATGAAGATACATCCGCCCATGAATTTAAAATCACCACCAAAGAAGGCAGAAAGAAGTGGATCTCGGAAAAGATCACCTATTTAAAATACGGCGGGAACTGGCTGACGATGGGCCACTGGCTGGATATCAGCGAACACCATGCCGTGGAAAAAGCCTGGCGTGAGGCTGAAAGGCGCTTTCAGGCTGCTTTCGAAGACCTCGCCACCGGCATGTGCATTATCAGCATCGACGGCATTTTCCTCAAGGCCAACAAGTCCTTCTTCGATATGATAGGCTATGACGAGAAAGAGGTGCTGGAAAGCCGCTTTGAGGATATCCTGCACCCTGAAGAGCTCAGCACAACCGGGGACCTTATGCAGTTATTCCTTTCGCTGGAAAAGCCCGAGGAGCCGATACACAAACGCCTCGTTTGCAAAAACGGGCGCACCATCTGGGTTGCCATGGTTATCTCCCTGATCGGAGATTCGGAAGGAGCCCCTTCTTATTTCATCGCTCATTTCAGCGATATAACCGAGCAAAAACGTATCGAGGAAGGCATCAAAGACGAGGAACGGCTCTACCGTTCGCTCGTCGACGGCTCCCTTGAGCCTATTGCGGTGTCCGACCTGGATTGCCACATTACCCACGTCTCTTTGAAGCTGCTCAACCTCCTGGGTTTCACAGGCAGTTCGGAGCTGCTGGGCAAAAAAGTCGAAGGCCTTGTATCCTCCCCGGAACAGGAAAATATTGAAACCTGGATTCTTGAATGCCTGAAACAGGGCACAGCGGCAAGCCTGGAATGCAGCGTGCTGAAAAAAGACGGCGGGAGGATCCCGGCGATGTTAAACGTCTCGTGGATCAGCAATGATAAAGGCGCGCCCATGTGCATCGTGATCAGCCTGAAAGAAACGGCGGCGCCGGCATCCCCGGCTACGGCTCCCCCAGCTGCGGCACCCCCGCCGGCGGCAAGGCAGGAGACGTCACAGCATGAGCTGGCGCTGGAAAACACGGCCGCGGCCGTAGCATTGGTCAACGAGGATACCACTATTGCAATGGTAAACACCGCCTTTGAAAAACTGTCCGGGTATCCCCGTGGGGAGGTGCAGGGGAAAAAGAGCTGGGTGGAATTTGTGGCCAGGGAAGACCTCAACCGGCTTAAAAGGTATCACCTGCTGAGGCGCCTGGACCCGGGAACGGCGCCGGATACATACGAATTCAAGTTCGCCGACAAAGACGGCAATACCAGGGATGTGCGCATCACTGTCAGCCCTGTCCCGGGCACAAACAGGACGGTGGCCACGCTGACCGATGTGACCAGGGCCAACCATGAAAAGCTGGCCAACAACCTGGTACAGCTTGAAAAAACCATCAGCGGCACTATCGAGGCCATAGCCAAGATCGTGGAGATGCGCGACCCTACACTTCCGGCCACCAGGAACGGGTGGCAGAGCTTGCCGGGGTTATCGCACGGGAAATGGGACTTGCGGAGGACCGCATCAAAGGCATAGTCATGGCAGGTAAAACCTATGATATCGGCAAGGTGTATATACCCGCCGAGCTGCTCAGCAAGCCGGGGCGGCTGAATGCCATCGAATACCAGATCATCCAGGCGCACGCCCAGGGCAGCTACGATATACTTAAATCCATTGATTTTCCCTGGCCGGTGGCCGAGATCGCGCTTCAGCACCAGGAGAGGCTCGACGGGTCAGGATATCCACGCGGCCTGACCGGGGAAAATATCATGCTCGAAGCTAAAATCCTCATGGTGGCGGACGTGGTGGAAGCCATGTCGGCGCACCGCCCCTTCCGTCCCAGCCTGGGTATGGACGCCGCGCTGGACGAGCTAACCAAAAACAGCGGCATCCTCTATGACGCCGATGTTGTGGCAGCCTGCGTAAGGCTGTTCCGCGAAAAAGGGTTCACCTTCAAAAAGACGGAATATACCGACTGAACTAACGGCTGCGCTGCCTGACCGCTTCGTACATCACCACCGCCGCCGCCACCGAAGCGTTAAGTGAAGCGATCCTCCCCCGCATGGGGATGCGCGCTACGAAATCGCATCTCTTTCTCACCAGGTCGGATAACCCCTTACCCTCGCCACCAATGACTATGGCTGTCGGCAGCTTGAAATCAACACTGCTGTAATCCAGCTCCCCCTCCATGTCTATGCCGGTGACCCACACGTTACTTTTCTGCATTGCCAGCACCGCCTGGGAAATATTGCTGACCATAGCTACCGGCACGTATTCCACTGCCCCGGCCGAAGCCCTGGCCACGGCCGGCGTCAGCCCCACCGCCCTCCTTTCACGTATGACTACCCCGTGCACGCCCGTAGCCTCGGCTGTTCTCAATATGGCTCCCAGGTTGTGCGGGTCCTCGATGCCGTCCAGAATCACGTAAAGCGGCGGCTCATTCCTCTCCCGGGAGAGGGCGAAAAGCCCGTCCAGGCTGACATACTTTTTATCTGCTGCCAGCGCGATCACCCCCTGGCTGGAGCCGGCCGGGCATGGCCGCTCCATGACCTGCCTGTCCACATATTCCACGGGAATCCCCTTGGCGTCCGCCAGGCGCAGTATCCGGTCCACTGCGTTCCCACCCCTGATATTCCTCTCCAGCAATATCCTGCTGATAGGACGGCCTGCCTTCAGCGCTTCTATCACCGGGTTCTTGCCTTCAATGATCCCCATCGGCTTCCGACTCCTCCGTGTCCCTACCGCTCCATCTTCAATTCCATAACTTCCTGGAAATTGCGCACAATGTAATAGGCCCTCACCCTCACCCTGAAGAGGGCGGCCCCGCTGGAGTTGGCGAATTTTTCCAGGTTGTGATGCTTGACCAGATAAAGCTTCAGCAGGGTTTCTTTGCGGCTGTCTTTGACTTCCTCGGCCGTGCCCACCGCAGTTACAGCCACAGCGTTGCGGAAATCCGAATCATGGTTGGTGCGGCTGTCCACCAGCACGGAAACGCTGCCGCTGGCAAGCAGGTTGGCATATTTACGGGTACCCCTGTTGGTGACAAAAAGTATTTCTCTGACGTCCTCTGTAGCCGCGAAGGCGATCAGGTTGTTATACGGTCGGGACGACTGCTGAGTGGCCAGCGCGGCAAAAAGCTGTGTCTTAAACAGCTCCTTGAGCAATTTTTTAAGCTGAAGCTCTTCGTCAGGCAATCCGGCCTCCCTGGGCCTGGACATTATTTTACCATTTAACCGGCATGGCCGGCTTATGCTACAAATTCATCGCATAAAGTGATAGCATATAGCCGCCGAGAAAAACGGCAAGGGAGGCTGAAATGCAACTCAATCTCGACCCGGTATTGATGATCAACCTGGCATTATGCATTGTCATACTGGTCATGGGCATCTGGGAATACACGAAAAGCAAATCCTTATTGCCACTGTATATTGGTATTGCCTTCGGGCTTTTCGGCGTTTCCCACCTGGTCACACTGCTGGGCATGGCAGTGGCGTTCTCCGGCGGTATAATCATGATCAGGCTGCTGGCTTATGTGCTGGTGATCTTCGCGCTGTACCAGGTGATTGCTAAAAAGAAAAGCGCCTGATTCAGCTCTGGGGCAGATTTTCCGAAAGGTAAGTCACATTTTGCTTGTTGATCGCCGCGAACTCAAAGTGCGCATATCCTCCCGGCAACGCGGGTATAATATCAACATTAGTGAGCGGCATGAAGTTTACCCTGGCTTCTATGGTATCCGCCAGCTGTTCCCAGGTATCGCTGTAAACCTGGCCGGTAATCAGGAAAGGCGACTCGTAGATCTTCACCTTCACCGGCACCTTCTGCCTGTAGGGATAGGCGCTTAAGGGTTTCTCCGCTTTATCCCTCTCATGCTGGGCGATAAAAATTATGTTATGTTTCGCAATATACAGGCGAGGGTAGTCCTCTTCGGCCCCCTCCATATCCCTCAATTTTACGTCCTCCAGCGCCAGGAAATCCACCCCTCGCGATGACGCCCCTACGGGCACACCCTCGTTCAGGGCATCTATGAGCCGCTGACCGTATTCACATCTGATAATGCCCGTAAATACGTTCTCCCTGGTGCACACCAGGATCTCAAATTGCCTGCTTAGTTCGTTGTCCCCCGCTTCAGCTTTCATATTTTCGCATCTGCGCCTTTTAATTCACACCGGCTGCCGATATCCCCGGATAAGTATATACTATTGCAGACGTATTGATTGATGTCAAGCAGCATGCCTCCATATAAAATCCCAGATTTCATTAGAAAAACCCTAGATACTAAACTCTAAATCCTAAACAAGTTCAAAACCCAAAGCTTAAAGCTCAAAATGTTTTGAGTTTTGTAATTTGAGTTTGTTTAGAGCTTAGAGTTTAGAACTTAGAATTTTAAATAATTGTTTGGATTTTGGAGCTTGGAATTTTCTTAATCTCCTGCTGTTTGCTAAAACCCGTATAAGTTGTATTATAAATATAGGCGGGTAAAATCCTCCATTCGCCCCCGGGAGGATGGGAATGGGAGATGAAAGCAAGACCAAGAAACAGCTTATCAAGGAGCTGTCGGAGCTTCGTGACAGGCTATCTCAGCTTGAATCCCTGACAGGCGGGAGCGCCGGCGCGGCTTATGCCCTGTTCAAAGACAGGGAATCGCACAGCGCCCTCTTCGATATCATTCAGCATGCTATCTGCATTATCAACGCAGATTCCACTATCAGCATGGCCACACCATATATGGAAGTCATGCTCAGCGTGCGCCAGGATGAGCTCGAGGGCCAGTACTTCCCCTCCTTCATGAACGAGCAGAACGCCAAGAAATTCCTCAAATACACTTATCATGTAAGCAAGGGTTCCACCGAGCTTTGCGAACTGGAGCTGACCCGCAGAAACGGGACGCGCATATCCGTTGTGATGCATGCCGCGCCTATTACGGACAGCAAAGGGAGCTACTCAGGCCTGCTGGTCAGCCTGACAGATATTACAGATCAAAAACGTATCAGCGAGGAGCTTTCACTGAGCTCCAAGCTCCTGGACGCCGCTTCCGATTCGATTTTTCTGCGCGACCTCGACGGCAATTTCGTCTATGTGAATGAAGCCGCCTATAAAACACGCGGCTACACCAGGGATGAATTGCTCAGGGCCAGCCTCTATCAGATCGTCGCCCCCCAGTATCATGCAATCGTGGGGCACAAAATAAAAGATATCTTCAAGAAAGGCAAAATCAGCTTTGAGGCGGCGCACCTCAGGAAGGACGGAACGGTCTTTCCCGTGGATGTCCAGATGAGCGTGGTGGAGATGAACGGCAAAACGCTGATTCTCAGCGTGGCCCACGATATTACGCAGCGCAAGAAGATCGAGGAAGAGCTGATCCGGGCGCTGAAAATAGACTCGGTTGCCCAGTATGTGGGCGGCGTAGCCAGGCAATTCAATACGATATTAAGCATTATCATCGGCAATACTGGCATTGCCATCGCGGAGGCCACGCCTCAGGCTCCGTACTATCATTTACTGGAGGAGACCGAGCAGGCGGCGGTGCGCGCACGGGAGCTGTCCAAACAGATCATTACTTTCACCGAACGCGGCGCCCCCGTTAAAAGGACCGTGCCCGTAGCGTCGCTGCTGAGGGATACGGCCAACTTCGTGCTCAGCGGCTCCAACGTCTGGTGCAACTTCTACATTGACGAAGACCTCCGCAAAGTGGAAGCGGATGAAGGGCAGCTCAGCCAGGCCCTCAATAATATTATTCTGAATGCCAGCCAGGCGATGCCGGGAGGCGGGATTATCAGGCTGTCCGCTAAAAATGCCGTCCTGGAGGAGGACGATATACCCAACCTTGGAGAAGGCGATTACGTATTAATAACCGTCGAAGACCGCGGCCCGGGCATCCCTCATACCGAGCTGGCCAAGATATTCGATCCTTATTTCTCCACCAAAAAAGACAGGCTGGGGCTGGGACTCAGCATAGCTTATTCCATCATCAAGAACCACGGCGGCATAATAACCGTGGAATCGGTCCAGCATAAGGGGACCACGGTACGCATTTTCCTTCCCGCCTCGAAGGCAAAGGGGGCCGAGGTAGAAAGCCATGCCGTAGCTCCAGCCTCACCGGCGAGGATTCTGATCGTGGACGATGAAGTGGTGGTCAGGAACGAAGGGGCCAGGATGCTGCGGCGGCTCGGATACCATAAAGTCGAATTTGCCGCAGACGGTACCGAGTCGCTGCAAAAATATAATCAGGCCATCAGGGTGGGGAGCCCCTTCCGCGTCGTTATACTCGATCTCAGCATACCGGGCCCCATGAGCGGCAAAGAGACCATCAAGGCGCTGCTCCAGGTTGATCCTGAAGCCAGCATTATTGTTTCCAGCGGTTATTTCGATGAACCCCTGATCAGTAATTTCCGGCGTTACGGTATCAAGGGCGCACTGTCCAAACCTTTCAAGCTGGAAGAGCTCAGGATGATACTACAGGATATCCTCGAAGGCAAGCCCCTTTATTCCGTGCTTTAGCCGTCATCGTTTCTCCTCCACTGTTACCGCAACTATCCGCCCGCGTTCCGCACCTAAACCATTTATGCCGTGTTTCGTTATTACTACGTGTAACACGCAAAAAGGAGGAGTAAATGTGAACTTAAAAAGGGTTACTTTAATCGGGTAAACTTTTTTATTCAGGAGGTATCAATTGAAACGCATTTTCTCAGGTTTGTTTTCGCTTATTATCACGCTGGCGCTGATCATGCCGGCCGCCGCTCCCGTACTTGCCGAATCAGACGGCTCTGCAAATTCCCAGCTCTCATCGCAGGCTTCGCTGATGATCAAGGCGCCGAACACGGCGGAGGTAAGTCAGCCGGTAACGATCACCGTCTTCGGCAAGCAGAGCCGCGGGACTGTAGCCGGAGCTGCAGTCTACGCATTAAAGACAAGCGATTTAGTTATCTCGGCTGACAAGGCCAATTATACATCCATACTTGCCGATTATGAAGCCCTGGCGGAAGCTAAGGGCATCTTCATCGGCAACACCGGTGAGGACGGCGCCGTGAAAGCCACCTTCACCGAAACAGGACGCTACCTGCTGGTAGCCACCAAAGACGGATATATACCGGGCTTTTCCAGGATAACTGTCACACTTGCCGCTGTAAAGGGGCTCAACTTAAGAAATCCCGGGGCCGCCGAACTAAATAAAGAGGTTACCTTTACCGTTACGGAAAGGTACTCCAGCACTGCGGTGGCAGGGGCTGCCATTTACGCGCAGCTCATCAACGAGGTCAGCACGGCTCCCGTGATCCAGCCCGCCCCGGTACAGGCACAGGTGCAGGGACAGACACAGGCACACGTGCAGGCACAATCTAATGCTCCGGCGCAGGCGCAGGTACAGGCGCAGGTTACCGCCAAAATGATGCCGCTGATCAATGCCGCCACGATCAAAGCCGATCCGGCGGATACGGCGCAGGCGGAGAAAAATGCCGCCACCATCAAGCAATCGGGAATATACCTGGGCAGTACCGACGATAAAGGCCAGCTTGCCTATACATTCACCGCTTCCGGAACTTATGTGCTTACGGCAATCAAGGAAAACTATTCCCCTGGATTCTCCAGGATATCCATTTTCCTGGCCGACCAGAAAAAGCTGGGCGTGAAATCACCCCAATCCGCTGAGACAGGGGCTAACATCGATTTTTTCGTCATCGCGCGCAATACAGGCCAGGCAGTATCCGGGGCCGCGCTGTGGGCGCTCAGGATGGACAATATCACAGGAACAGCGGAACCGGTGTGGAACAGCCTGGTATCCGGCTCGGCCCAGGCCGACGTAATTGATAAATATAAGGGCCTGGCTCAGCAAAACGGCATACTGCTGGGCTACAGCGGCGATGACGGCAAGGTAAGCTACACCTTTGCCGATGCCGGACGTTACCTGCTGGCAGCGATCAAAGACGAATATGCGCCGGGATTCAGCCGTATATCCGTCACGCTCGCCGGGCAGGCAAAGCTCGCCATCAAAGTGCCCAGGTCTGCCAACACAGGCCAGCCGGTCACTATGAAGGTATCCCAGGTTTCCGGCGGCCAGCCGGTAGAGAAGGCCGCGGTTTATGCCTTTAAATCCATACCGATGGCCGTACCGCCGGTGGTGCAGCAGGTTCCTCCCATCGTGGAAAACGGCACGGCAACCCAGGTAATCATCGATTCATCTTCTACTGATGTCATCAGCACAACCGAGGCGCAGGCGCTTATGCTCCAGTCGCAAAACCAGCCGCTCCTGCTGGGTTATACAGGGAGCAACGGCGAGCTTCAGTATACTTTTCCCGAAGCCGCGCGCTATACACTGGTAGCCTTCAAGGAAGGATACCTGCCGGGCGGCGCGCGCATCAATATCCTGACCCAGGGTAGCACAAAGGCGCTGGAAATCAACGCGTTTTTCAATATGACATCCGGTCAGCCCGTGTACATCACAGTCAGGGAGAGGCCCGCCGGTCAACCGGTCTCCGGAGCAGCGGTCTATGTGTTGAAGATCGGCGATGCCGCCGATGCTAAATCCATGCCGCCCACCGCCAAGAACGACAAGGCGCAGAACGACGCCAATAAGGCCAAAGCCAAAGAAAAGGGCGCCTTCGCGGGCTACACCAACGAGAGCGGCCAGGTGACCTACAGCTTCAGTTCATCCGGGCAGTATTTCCTGGCAGCCTTCAAGGACGGTTATGAACCCGCCTTTAATTACATTACCTATAATTTGCCCGTAATTAAAAAGGCCCTTTATATCAGGTGCCCGGCAGAGGTTTATAC
>Ga0163210_1000084_pt1 | contig 30423 bp, 23 predicted proteins | sample Kivu_220m_FD_113536 | JGI IMG/M metagenome (GOLD analysis project Ga0163210, IMG submission 113536) | Freshwater microbial communities from Lake Kivu, Western Province, Rwanda to study Microbial Dark Matter (Phase II) - Kivu_220m | ecosystem: Environmental > Aquatic > Freshwater > Lake ...
GGATCTCAGACAGCCGGGGACACGAGCCCGAATTCGGAATATTGGGTCATGTCCCCGATTTTCTTATTCGTAATAAAACTTTACTCGGCGAGCCGGCTCTTCGGGCTCTCGAGCCGCTTCCAACAGGTGGAAAATCGGCATAAAAATTGCTACATAAAATGGGTATGCTAGAGCTCAAGGGGATCACCAAGAAGTTTTCCGCGTTCCCCGTGGTCAATCATGTGAGCTTCACGGCGAAGCCGGGCGAGGTCCTCGGGTATCTCGGTCCGAATGGAGCCGGAAAAACCACGACCATCCGGATGCTGGCTGGTCTCCTCGAGCCGACCGACGGGGACATCCTGTTCGAGGGGCGGAACATCAAGAAGGACCTCTTCGCCTATAAGAAACGCCTGGGCTACGTTCCCGAACAATCTGAGATCTATCCCCACCTGAGCGGCTACGATTATTTGGAGATGGTCGGCCGCCTCCGCGATATTCCGGAAGGCCTGCTCCACGAAAAAATCGCTGAATTCCTCCGCCTCTTCGAGCTCAAGACCGAAATGGACGGCGCCATCGGCTCGTATTCGAAGGGCATGAAGCAGAAGATACTGATCTCGGCCGCCCTTCTCCACAATCCCGATATCCTTCTGCTCGATGAACCCCTCTCCGGTCTCGACGTGACGACCTCCCTTGTCATCCGCGACCTTGTCCTTCGCCTGGCGGCGGAGAACAAAATCGTCCTCTATTCCTCTCATGTCCTCGAGGTCACGGAGAAGATTTGCAACAAGGTCATCATCATCCACAAGGGCGACATCGTCGCCGACGACTCCGTGGAGAACCTGCGCCACCTGATGCACCTCCCGTCCCTCGTCGAGATCTTCAGCCAGCTCGTCGTCCAGGAGGACACCGAAGCGGTCGCCCGCGACCTCGTCGACGTCATGAAAGCCTGACATGATCACGTACGATCGCCTCGCGGCTTCCCTCTCCGGAGAGCCGAAGCAGGCCTTCGTCCTCACGCGCCATTTCTTCAACCGCCTCTTCCAGAACGACGTCGTTCCCTTCGGGGACCAGATGAAAGAGAAGCTGGCCGTCGCCCTGGCCATGGTGGCCGCGCTGGGCTGGCTCATCGCCGATTCGACGATGATCCGGTATATTTTCGTCGCCGATCGGGGCGAGTCCTGGCTGGAGAAATGCCATTTTTTGACCTTTTTCATGGTCCTTCTCGCCTTCGGCGCGCTCATGGAATGGGACGTCCTCTTTCTCGACAAGCGAGACCACGCGAATCTCATGGTCCTTCCCGTCCGCACCCGGGCGCTCATTTATTCCAAGTCCGCGGCCATGATCCTGTTCATCGGCTTCTATACGGCGGCGGTCTGCTCACTGTCTTTTATCGTCATCGCCTTCGTCCTGCCCGGCTGGATTTCGAGCAGCCTGGGGACGCTCGGGCTCTATTTTGCCGCCCACGTCCTGAGCTCCCTGACCGCGTTTCTATTCGTCTTTCTCTTGTGCGCGGTGCTCCAGGCGGTTCTCCTCCTCGTTCTCAGCCACCGGCTGTTCAGAGTGGTCTCCCTCGCCGTCCGCTTCTGTCTCGCCGTCGTCTGTATTTTTCTTTTGATAACGCTGCTCGTAAACCGCCAATCGACGAACGCATTCTTCTCGTCACTGGCCGGGCTCAAAGAGCGGAGCGACGCCTCCCTCCTCCTGTTCCCGCCGCTGTGGTTCACGGGAATTTACGAGGCTATCCTGGGCCGTCATGATCCCTTGTACGCGGCTTCGGTGTCGGTCGGGATCGGATCCATCCTCGGCTTGGCTTTGATGTATATTCTGGCGCTGGTCCTCAGCTATGGGAGGCACGCCAAGAAATCGCTCGAGGTCCAAGCCAAACCGGTCTTTTTCAAGCGTACGACGGAGCGCTTCACGGCCGCTTTTGATGCGGTCATCCTTAAGGATTCCGTTGAGCGGGTGGTCTTTCATTTCTTCGGACGGACATTGAAGAACAGCGCTCTCCATAAAGTCCGGCTCGCCGGATATCTGGCGTTCGCCGTCGGCCTGCTCATGGTCGTTTTCGGCGCGCAGAGAAGCGCGATTCAAGACTTGAGCCCGAATAACGTGAACCTCCTGGCGGCGCCCTTGATCCTGGCCGTGTTCGTGATATTGGGGATCCGGTCGATCGTCAACGTCCCCCTGGCGGCCGAATCGAACTGGATTTTTCGCCTGACAGAGCGGGAGAGCCGGAAGCCGTATTTCATCGGATTGAAGAAGGCCGTTCTCTTCTACGCCCTCTTGCCTCTGTTCGCAGGGATCTTCGTCTTTTTCTCCATAGCTTGGGGGCCGTGGCCGGCTTTCCTCCATGTTCTCTATGGCCTGGCGTTCGCCCTGCTGCTCATGCAGCTTCTTTTCTGGAACTTCCGCAAGATTCCTTTCTCCTGCGTGACTGTCCCGGGCCGGGCCCGGCTGCAATATCTCTGGCTGGTCTACGGCCTGGCCTTCATCTTTGCCCTGTCCGCGTTCTGCTCGCTCGAACGGTTGCTCTTCAAGAATCCCGGCGCCTTCCTCATCTATTTCGGCGTTGTTTTCGGGCTCGTCGTCGGGCTCGACGTCTACCAGCGGGCGTTCGTCTACGGAAAGGTCCGCCTCCTGTACGAGGACAAGCCCGAGCCCGTCATGGTCACGCTCGTCGAATCCTAGCCGGCCGTTTTTCGATAAATAAATACGGCGCCGGCCTCTTTCTTTCGGCCGATATGGGAATTTTTGACGAGCGGCGTTGTCTATAGGAGTGAAGGCCGGGCCCGGAATCCGGTCTATGAAAAAATATTAAACGAAATCCAGACAAATGAAGTATTATTTAACATCTGGGAATAGATGAAAAAACCGATTGGAGCAGGGAGCCATGGTCATACCTAAGAAATACCTTTTAATTTCCTCGCTGGTCGTCGCCGTCGCCGTTCTCGGCTACTTTTTCGTCCTGAAAAAGGGGCCGTCGGGCCCGGCCGACAACGCCTCCGCCGCTCAATCCGGGAAAACCGGCTCGAGCACCGGCCAGCCGGCCCAGGAAACGGTCGAAGCAGCGCCGCTGGCCGTCAAGACCGTTCCCGTTCGCCGCGGAGAGCTGGTCATCAAGCTCAAATCTCCCGGAGAAGCTTATACCGACAAAAAAATCGCCCTCAAGACAGAAGTCGGCGGCGTCGTCAAGAACCTCATGGCTTCGGAAGGCCGGCACGTCAAGGAAGGCGACGTCCTGCTCGAGCTCGATGACCGGGAATACCGGCTCAGCCTGGAACGGACCGACGCCCTCCGGCTGAAATATCTCTCCGACCTTTTCCTCGAAAAACAGTTCGCCGAGGCTGACAAGGAGATCACGCCGGCCGCCCTCGACAAATTGAACAAAGCTGAGTTCGAGTATAAAAAAACGGCCGAAGCCTTTCAAAAAGGGCTCGTCTCCCCGGACGCCTTCGAACAGGCGCAAAAAGACTATGAGATCGCCCTCATCGAAGCCGGCCGCAAGAGAAACGAGATCATGGCTTCATCCAAGGGCTTGACCCAAGCGGAAATCGACGTCAAGATCGCCAGGATGCAGCTGGCCAAGACGGTCGTCCGGGCGCCCTTCGACGGCATCATCACGGACTTGAAAATCTCGCCTCGCGAACATGTCGACGCCGGCCGAGAGCTGTTTACGCTCGTCAATATCAGCCGTATCCGGGTCAAGGCCAAGGTCCTCGAAAGCGAAATCGGCAAGATGTCGGTCGGCCGGGAAGTGGACCTCCGCTTCAGCGCTTATCCGGGAAAAGTTTTCAAGGGCTCCGTGGAGGCCATCAGCCCGGTCGTCAACGCCGATGACAAGACGTGCGCGGTCCACATAGCGGTCAACAATCCAGCCGAGGAGCTCAAGCCCGGCATGCATGCCGAGGTCGAGATCGCCGCCGAGATCCATCAGGGCAAGATTCTCGTTCCCCAAGAGGCGATCCTGGTCCGGAGCGGGCGGAAGCTTCTCTTCGTGGTCGAGGATGGCCTGGCCAAATGGCGATATGTCCAGATCGGCCTCGAGAACGAGGAATTCGCCGAGATCCTGCCCGCCGAGCGGCCCGAAGACACAGTCAAGGAAGGGGAGTTGGTCATAACCGAAGGCCACTTCACCCTCGCTCACGACACCCGGGTCACGGTCAACAAGTAACGAATCGACGGATTGCGGAGGGCGCGACGATGCCGACACATAAATACATCCTGCGGGGCGGAATCCTCTTTACCGGTTTGATATTCGGCCTGAACCTGTTCGCCGGTCCGGCTCGGATTCAAAACGACGCGAAGCCGGTGCGGCCGATAACCCTCATGGAATGCTTCGCCGCCGCCCTGGCCAACAATCTGGATTTGACCATCGAATCGTTGAATCCTGCGCTCGGAGAAGCGGCCATTTCGGAATCCAGGGAAAGGTACATCCCCGAGTTCAGCCTCTCGTATATCAAGCAGGACTTGAACCAGCCCGGCACCTGGGGCGTCGAAGGGACGAGCGTGGCCAGCCGGGCGGACCAGTACAGCGTAGCCGTAACCCAGAAGGTCGTGACGGGCGGCAGGGTTTCCGTCTCCTTCGTGAATTCCGAGACGAACACGTCCAGAGCGTTCACCCTCATCAATCCGTCCTATTTCAGCAATTTCCGGCTCGACATCAACCAGCCGCTGCTGAAGGGATTCGGGCCGAACGTGAACCGGGTCGACACGCTCAAGGCCGTCATCGAGCGCGATCAATCGATGTCCGGCTTGAAAGCCAGGCTCCTTCAAACCCTTTACGAGGTCGAAGAGGCGTATTGGAACCTCACCTCGGCTCTCGAGAACGTCAAGGTCCAGGAAAGCTCGCTGGAACAAAGCCGGGCTATCCTGGCCAAGAACCGCGAGGGTGTCCGGATCGGGACGAAATCGGCGCTGGAGGTCCTCAATTCCGAGGCCGAAGTCGCCCAGTACGAAGACAGCCTGGTTTCAGCCAGGACCGCAGTCGAACAAACCGAAGCCCGCTTGAAAAAGATCCTGAATCTGCCCTCCGATTCTCCCTTCGCCGGGCAAAACCTGACTCCCGCCGACAAGCCCGCCATCGAAAAAAGGGCCGTCAATGCGGAGGAAGCGCTGGCGGCCGCGCTGCGGGACAGGCCGGAGATGGCTCAAGTCGAAAAGGACCTCGAGGCGAACGCGCTCGATGTCAAGGTCATCCGAAACGGGCTCCTGCCCCAGCTCGACCTGGCCTTTTCCACGTGGAGCCCCGGCCAGTCCGGAGTCAAATCCATCTACGACAACGACAATCCGTTCACGGGGACGGTCATCGGGAAAATCGAAGGCAGCCGGGGGGACGCGTTCAAGGAAGCGCTCAAGAGGACCTACAAGAACTGGTCGCTCAATTTGAACCTGACCCTCCCGTTCGCGTCGGTCTTCAGCCGGGCGAGCCTGGCCAAGTCCAGAATGCGGGAGGAACAGATCCGGCTGCGGCTCGAGCTGCAGAAGCAGGCGATCGTCTACGAAGTCGCGGACGCCGTCAAAGAGCTCCAGAGCGCCGAGCAGAAGCTGCGGACCTCGGCCGCGTCCAGGGAGCTTCAGGAAAAACGGATGGAGGCGGAGCTCCAGAGATACCAGCTCGGCCTGGGAGCGATCGAGTGGCTCCTGAGCTACCAGCGCCAGCTCACGAACGCGAAGACGGCGGAGATCCGGGCGGTCATCGATTACAAGCTGGCGGTGGCCAGGCTCGACAAGGCGACGGGCGCGACTCTGAAGGCGAAAGGCCTGAAGTTCAAGGACTATGAATTCTAAAAGCGGGGACGTCTCATGAAAATCGCCCGACTCGCCATCGACCGGCCGGTGACGACCTGGATGTTCTACATCGCCATCGTCCTCCTCGGCTTCGTCTCCCTTCGCCAGTTGAGCGTCGATTTGCTCCCCAACATCAGCTATCCGCGCCTCTCGGTGATGACCCAGTATGCCGGGGTCGCGCCCGAGGAGATCGAGACGCTGGTCACGACGCCTTTGGAGGCCGCGGTCAGCCGGATCCCCGGCCTCCGCCGCGTCGAGTCCGTGTCCAAGGAGGGGGTGTCCTTCCTGACCCTGGAGTTCTCCTGGGGGACGGACATGAATTTCACCATGCTCCATACGCGCGAGGCCCTGGACAGCGCCCGAGACCGCCTTCCGGAAGGGACGGACAATCCGACCATCATTCCCCTGGACCCCAAGAGCAAGCCGATCCTCGTCCTGGCCGTCTCCGGGGAAAGCCAGCTCCTCGAGCTCAAGAGCTTCGCCGAGGAGCTCATCAAGCCGCGCCTGGAACAGATCGAGGGGATCGGCCAGGCCGAGATCACCGGAGGCATCGAGCGCGAGATCCAAGTCGAGATCGACCCCGCCCGGCTGGCCCTCTACGGCCTGACCATCAACGAGGTCGCGGCCCGGATCGACGCCTTCAATCGAAACCTACAGGGCGGGACGATCCGCAAGGGGATGTTCAAGTACTCCATCCGCGTCATCGGAGAGTTCGAAACGGTCAAAGAGATAGGCGAGATCAACCTCAAGACCACGGCCGACAAGGGCGTCGTCCGGCTCAAGGACATCGCCCGCGTCGACGATGCGCTCAAGGAGCGGCAGGGGATCACCCGGCTCGACCGGAAGGAGAGCATCGGCATCCTCGTCCGTAAAGAGTCGGGGGCCAACACAGTCAAGGTAACGCGCCTGGCCAAGGACGTCATCGAGCAGATCAAGAAGGAAAGCCCGAAGGCGAACATCTTCATCGTCTCCGAGCAGGCCGGCTACATCGAATCGGTCATCTCGGCCGTCACAAACGAGATCATCCAGGGCGCGATCCTCGTCTTCCTCGTCGTCCTCCTCTTCCTCCAGGAATTCAAGACGCCCCTTATCATCAACATCGTCATCCCCATCTCGATCATCGCAACCTTCAATCTCCTCTATTTCGGCAATATCACCCTCAACATCATGTCGCTCGGAGGCCTGGCCTTGGGGGTGGGCATGCTCGACGACTGCGCCGACGTCGTGTCCGAAAACATCTTTCGACACCGAAGCCTGGGGAAGCCCTTGAGAGAGGCGGCTTTTATCGGCGTCAAGGAGGTCGGCGGCGCGGTTACGGCCACGGCTTTGACGACCGTCGTCGTCTTCCTGCCGATCATCTATGTCCACGGCGTCGCCGGCCCGCTCTTCAAGGACGCCGCCCTGACCGTGACATTTTCCCTGATGGCTTCGCTCATCGTGTCCTTGACCCTGCTGCCGATGCTCCAGGCCCGCAAGCCCGGCATAGGCGCCGCCCCGTCACCCATCGCGGCTGAAGGCGCGGGGTCGTCTCCCGGCCAGCCGAAGGTCCGCTCGAAATTGGGCCGGCTGGCATTGCCCTGGAAAGGGGTGCAGTGGTTTCTGTATAAGATCGTCAAGCTCGTTTCGTTCGTATTCGATTTTCTCGTCAGTTATATCACCCAGCTCTTGAAGCTCTTGTTCAGCGCTATCGCCTGGCCCTTCAAGCCAATCCTTAGGGCCGTGTTCAAGGCCTTCAATTCCGTATATCTTCCCTTCGTCCGCCGTTACCGCGGCTGGTTGGTCTGGAGCCTGAATCACAAGGGGCGGATCGGCCTGGTTTCGCTTATCTTCTTCATCGTGACTTTCGCCATCGGCGCCCTGTTGCCCAGGGAGAATATGCCCAAGATCAAAGCCACGTCGTTCGAGTTGCGGTTCAAGACGCCCGTCGATTATTCGCTCGAACAGACGGCCGACGTGGCCTTGGCGCTCGAGGAGTATTTGAAGGCGCTCAGCCCGGTCAAGGTCACGTTCGCCCAGGTCGGCATCATCAGCGGCATGGAGAGCGCGAGCGCGGGAACTTCCCTCAATTCCGCCCAGATCTATGTCGAGGTGGACAAGCCGTCGGACTACGAGCCGACTTTGCAGTCTCTCCGCCTCCGGCTGGCCGACTTTCCGGACGTCAGCTATACCGTCGCCCGGGAGGAGTCGGCGCTCTCGGAATTCCTGGCCTTCTCTTCGGCCGAGGTCAGCCTCAAGGTCCAAGGCCTCGATCTCATTCGCTTGAAGGAGTTGGCTGAGGTCCTTGCCGGGCGGCTCAAGGACGTCCGGGGACTCGTCGATATCAATGCCAATATCGGGGAGGGGAAGCCGGAATTCAGGATCAGAATCCGCAAGGAGGCGTTGGCCAAGTACGCCAACCTCTCGCCCGGCGCCGTCAGCGAATACCTGGTCAACGCCGTCCGAGGACGGATCGCCACGCAGTTCATCGAGATGGATAAGAAATACGACGTGCTCGTCCGGCTCGAAGAAAGCTCCCGGTCCACGATCGAAGCGCTGCTCGACGGTCAACTTCCCCATCAGGGGACGCTCATCCCGCTTCGCGATCTTGTCGACGTCGAAGCCGCCCGGGGGCCTCAGGAGATCCGGCGGGAAAACCAGCAGCGGGAGATCGTGATCACGGCCAATCTTCACGAGGCCAAGCTCAGCCAGGTGGTCCCCGTCATCAACGAGAGGATCCGCCAAATGCGGCTGCCGGAGGGCTACCACGTCGTCTTCGGCGGAGAGCAGGAGGAGATGGGCAAGTCGTTCAAGAGTCTCATTCTGGCTCTTCTTCTGGCGGTCCTGTTGACGTATATGATCCAGGCCGCCCAGTTCGAATCGCTTCTTCATCCCTTCCTGGTCATGCTGACCCTCCCCATGGGCGCCGCGGGCGCGTTCGTGTCGCTCTTTATCAGCGGACAGACGCTGAACGTCATGTCCATTATCGGAATGGTCGTCCTGGTCGGACTGGTCGTCGACGACGCCCTCGTCGAAATCGATTATATCAACCAGCTCCGGCGTAGCGGAAAAGGACTCCGGGAGTCGGTCGTCGAAGGCTGCATGACGAGGCTGCGGGCCATTCTGATGGCTTCGCTCGATACGGTCGCCGGCCTCATCCCCATGTCGCTGGGACTGGAGCGGGGATCTGAGCTCCTCAAGCCGCTGGGCATCGTCGTCGCGGGCGGGCTGTTGTTCTCGACGTTCCTGACGCTCATCCTGATCCCCGTGATCTACGAGTGGGTGGAACGCCTGAAAGAAAAGAAAGACCATGGCGTCGCGGTGGGAGTCGGAGCATGAGGGGCGATTGCTCGTCCATGAGATCCTTCGCTTCGCTCAGGATGACAAAAAACAAGGAGATCCCGCGCCGCTTAGCTCGCCGCGATGAGATGTGAATAGACGATCATGATTCGATTCTTCATCGACAGGCCGGTAGCGACGGCGATGATCTACCTGGCGCTTCTCGTGCTCGGCGTCTATTCCTTCCGCAGCACGCCTCTCGAGCTCGAGCCCAAGGAGAATTTTCCCCAGGTCCAGGTCCAGACGTCCTGGTCGGGCGTGCCGCCGGAAATCGTCCAGACCCAGGTCACGGCTCCGCTCGAGGAATCCCTTTCGACGGTCAAAGGCGTGAAGAAGATCGTCTCGACGTCGCGGACCGGAATGTCCCAGATCACCCTGGATTTCGAGGAAAAAGCCGATATGGAGTTCGCCAACTTGGCCCTCCGGGAGGAAATCGCCACGACGCGGGCCCGGCTGCCGTACGGCCTCAGGCCGACGGTGATTCCCTATGTGCCGGAGGAGATGCGCATCCGGCCGTTTCTCAACCTTACGATCTCCGGCCGCTACGAGCTCCAGAAGCTCAGAGAGATGGTCAAGGACAAGCTCGAGTTCAGCCTCGGCTCCGTGGCCGGCGTTTCCCGAGTGGATATCGGAGGCGGTTCGGACGCCGAGATCCGCGTGACGCTCGACAAGAGGCTTCTCAAGACCTACGACATCCAGCCCTATCAGGTCATCCAGGCCATCCAGAGCCGCCTCCGGACCTATCCGGCCGGCAAAGTCGCTAAGGGGAATCAGGAATTCATCTTCAAGGTCACGGATCCCGTGACCGGCCTGGCCCAGCTCGGCGAAACGATCGTGGCCTACAGCGGCCGCCAGCCGATCCTGCTCAAGGACGTCGCGGACCTCTTTCCCACGTACGGCGACGTATACTCCATCTTCCGGATCAACGGCCAGCCGACTATCAGCTTGATCGTCTCCAAGGAAAAGGGGACCAATACCCTGGAGGTCGCCCGCGAGGTCAAGCGCCGGCTGGAAGAGGTCAAAAAAGAGCTCCCGAAGGACCTCGTCTATAAAACCGTGGACGACGAGAGCGAGCAGATCGAAAAGAACCTCCGCGATTTGTATCTCCTGGCGGGGATCATCACCGCCATCATTTTCGTCCTGATCTTCGTCGTCCTCCGCCGCTTGAAACCGTCGCTCCTCATCCTGTCCTCGATCGCGTTCAGCATCGTCATCACTTTCAACCTCATCTATGCCTTCAAGATCTCGATGAATATGCTGACCCTGGGAGCTTTGGCCCTCGGGTTCGGCATGTTCGTGGACAACTCGATCGTCGTTTTCGAGAACATCCTCAGGCTCCACGAGCGAGGAATGCCGGTCCGGGAAGCGGCCCACCGGGGGCCCAAGGAAGTGTTTGTCGCCGTCCTGGCGTCGACCATGACGACGATGGCGGTCTTCTTCACCTTCCCCTATTTCGAGGGCAGGATGAAGATCTATTACCTGCCCCTGGCCGTCGTCATCGCCTCGGCCCTTGCGGCTTCGCTTCTCGTTTCCTTCTCCTTGATCCCGGCCCTGGCCCCGAGATTCATCGAGAAGCGCAAGAAAGCTCCCCGGGAGACGGTGAGAAGCGGATACGAGAGGTTCATCAAGGCCGTCCTGCGCCATCCCCTCGAAGTGCTTCTCGTCGTTTTCGCCCTCCTCTTCGGCAGCTACAAGTGGTTCAAATCCGAGGTCTCGGTCGGCGCCTGGCCGAGCTTTTATTCCCAGGAGAGGCTCTATGTCCGGATCGGCATGCCGGCCGGAACGGATATCGACAAGACCGACAGGGCCGTTCGGACGTTCGAAGCCAAGGTCCTCGAGAACGACTACGAGAAGCAGATGGAAGCCCGCATCTTCGAAGAAAACGCCTATGTCACCATCGGCTTTCCGCCCGAGATCGAGAATTCCTACCGGCCCTACGTCCTGAAAGAAGAGCTCATCCAGCTGGCGACCCAGTTCGCCGGAGTCGACATCGGCGTCTTCGGCTTCGACCCGCAGTACTACGCCTCGAGCATGGGCGTCGGAAATTACTACGGCTCGCACATCAAGTTCTTTGGATACAACCTCAAGAAGCTCAAGGATATGACCGCCGAGATGGAAAAGACCCTGAAGAGGAATCCCCGCATCAAGGACGTCAAGATCATCTCCGGAGGATACTGGTGGCGCGAGGATTCCCTGGAGAACATCCTCAAGATCGACAAGGCTGCCCTGGAAAGGTACGACATCGATCCCCTCTACCTCTACGCCCACCTGCAGACCCTGCTGAGCGGCAACTTCGGCCGTCCGACCCGGCTGCGGATGGAAGGCAAGGAGATCCCCCTCTCGGTCAAATTTCCCGACTCCGAGACGATCGACATCCGAGGCCTGCGCGATTCGCTCGTCAAGACCCGGGGAGGGGAGTATCTGCGGCTCGGAGAGGTCTCGACGCTCGAGGAGCGGCCCGTGGCCGGCTCGATCGACCGGGAGAATCAGCAATTCCAGCAGACGGTCATGTGGGAATTCCGCGGCCCGGCCAAGGCCGAGGAGCGCTACCGGAAAGCTCTCTTCGCCAGCCTCCACCTGCCGACCGGCTTTTCGGCTTCGCTCGAGGAGCGCTGGCTGATGACGACGGAGGAAACGGGCCAGATCAAGCTGGCCCTGGTCTTCTCGCTCCTCCTGATATTCATGATCATGGCCGCCCTGTACGAATCGCTCGTCCATCCGTTCATCATCTTGCTGTCCGTCCCTCTGGCGTTGATCGGCGTTTTCGTCGCTTTCGTCGTGGCGAAGTATCCGTTCGACGCCACGGCCTACATCGGGCTGATCCTGCTGGGCGGGATCGTCGTCAACAACGCTATCCTGCTCGTGGACCATATCAACCTGAAGCGGCGCCAAGGACTCTCGGCCTTCGACGCAGCGATCCAGGGCGCCCGCGACCGCGTCCGGCCGATCCTGATGACAACGAGCACGACGGTCTTAGGCATGCTCCCGATGCTCCTCATCCAGGCGCAGGCGGGGGTCAAGCGCCAGCTCTGGTCGACCCTCGCTCTCTGCACGCTGGGAGGCCTCATCAGCTCGACCATTTTCATCCTGATCGTCATCCCGATCTTCTATTGCCACGCCGATCGGGTCAAAGGGTGGGTCGGCCGCAAGATCGGAGAATTGAAGCAGCCGCAGAGATAGCCGCCCGGCCCGCGCCTTCTTGACCGACGGGGCTTGCGCCGCAAGCCGAATTCCTCCACAATGAAGCAGATGATCCCTTCTCGAAGGAGAAATGCATGAATGTCCGTCAGCTCAAGACCTGCCTCAAAAAATTCGCTCGGGTGCCCCTCATTCATGCGCCGACGCCGTTCCGCAAGCTCGAGAACCTGACCGCCGAGCTAGGAGGGCCCGAGGTCTACATCAAGAGGGACGACCTGACCGGCCTGGCCTTCGGCGGGAACAAGTCGCGGAAGCTGGAGTTCATCATCCCCGACATGCTGGCCAAGAAGGCCGACGCCGTCGTCACCTGGGCCGCCCTCCAGTCGAACTGGGCCATGCAGACGGCGGCTTCCGCCAGGCGATTTGGGATCGACCCGGTCCTCATCCTCTTCAAGCGATACGACCTGCCCGACGACTACGACGGCAACATGCTGCTCGACCGAATCCTCGGCGCCGAGATTCTCATCAAGGAGCCGCTCCAAGGGATTTCGAGCAAATCCGCGGATTATCTGGCCGTGGCGGAAGAGGTCGCTGAGGGTCTGAGGCAAAAAGGCCGGAGTCCTTACGTCATCGGCGTCGGAGGGTCGATGCCGATGGGCTCGATGACGACGCCGCTCGGAGCGGTCAGCTATGTCGACGCCTTCCGGGAGATGATCGAGCAGACGCGGCGGGACGGTTTCGAGCCCGACTACGTCGTCCATTCGACCGGCTCGGGGGCGACTCAGGCCGGCTTGATCGTGGGAGCCAAAGTCCTATCGCCCAAGACCAAGGTCATCGGCATCAGCGTCTCCGACCCGAAAGAGACCTTCGCCGAGGAGGTCCTGACGATCGCCAAGATGACCGAGAAAGCCCTGGGCGTCGAGGCGGGCGTCAAGCCCAAAGACGTCGTCGTCTTCGATGAATACATCAAGGACGGATACGGGATCGTGAATCAGGAAGTCGCCGACGTCATCCGGCTGATGTTCACCCGCGAGGGCATCGTTCTCGATCCGGTGTATACGTCCAAGGCTTTCGCCGGCCTGATCGACCTGACAAAAAAGAAGGTTCTCAAGCGTAAAACCAAGGTCGTTTTCTTCCACACCGGCGGAACCCCCGCTCTCTTTCCCAACCGGCGCAAGATCGTAGAGTTCCTAGAAAAGTCGATAGAAATCTAAATTTGTCATCAGAGGACCGATCGTATCCATCCTCCTGTCGTTGCAAGGCCGGCGCAGCCGGCCGTGGCAAACTCCAAGAAAGATTCTTATCTTGGAGATCGCCACGCCCTCTCGCAAGAGCGAGAAGGCTCGCAATGACAGCCTGCCAAAAATCCTTTATTTTCCGGAATTCTTCAGATATTTCAGGAACTCGCTGTCGGTCGAAAGGACGAGCCAGGTGTCTTTGGCCAAGGTCGTCCGGTACGTCTCCAGGGTTTTCAGGAACTGATAGAGCTCGGGGTCCAGGTTGTACGCTTGGGCATAGATCCGGGTCGCTTCCGCGTCGGCCTTGCCCATGATCTCCTGGGCCTTGCGATAAGCCTCGGATTGGATCCGTTTCAGCTCCCGTTCCTTCTGGCCGCGGATCTCGGCGCTCTTCCCGTCGCCTTCCGAGCGGTACATCGAGGCGATCCTCTGGCGTTCGGCGATCATCCGCTCGAAGACCTTTTTCTGGACTTCGTCCACGTAATTGACCCGCTTGATCTGGACGTCCTTGATCTCGACCCCGAATTCCGGTGTGATCTTGTCGGCTTTCTCGAGAATGATATGGGCGATCTTCTCCCGGCCGAACTGAATCTTGGCGGCGATCGTCGCCGTGTCCTGGAACAGGGCGGTCTCCTCGGACTGCTCGAATTCCCGATTCGATGAGCGGACGATCTCGATCAGGTCGTAGTTGGCCACGGCGTTGCGCGTCTCGCCGTCGACGATGTCGTCGATCCGGGAGTGGGCGCCGCGCTCGTCCTTGACCCGCTGGAAGAAGCGGAGGGGATCGCTGATCCGCCACCGGCAGTAAGTTTCGACCCAGATGTATTTTTTGTCCTTGGTCGGGATCTGGTTGGAGTCGCCCTCCCACTCCAGCCAGCGCTTTTCGAAATAATTGGTCTTCTGGATGAACGGCATCTTGAAATGGACGCCGGACGTGGTCACGGCGCCGCCCCGCGGCTCGCCGAATTGGGTGATGATGACCTGGTTCGTCTCGCTGACGACGTAGGCCGAGGTGAAGAGGAGGATGAGTCCGGCGAGGACGGCGAAGAGGATCACAGCGTTCCGGGTCGTCTTTTTCATTTCTTCACCTCCTCGTTCAGGTTGAGGAGCGGCAAGAGGTTCTTCTGCTGACCGTCCATGATGATCTTCTTGCTTATTTTCTGCAGCACGTCGTTGAGGGTTTCGAGATAGAGGCGCTTGCGCGTGACCAAGGGCGCCCGGGCGTATTCTTGATAGACCGCCGTAAAGCGGCTGGCATCGCCCTTGGCGTTGTTGACGCGCTCGGTTGCATAGCCTTCGGCGGAGCGGATCGCCTGTTCGGCCACGCCTGTCGCCTTGGGGATCTCGTTGTTGTATTCCGCCCAGGCTTCGTTGATCTTCCGCTCCTTCTCCTGGAGCGACTCGTTGACCTCGTTGAACGACGGCTTGACGGGATCGGGCGGATTGATGTCCTGGAAGATGAGCTGGCTGATCTCTATGCCGATCTCGTACAGATTGCAGAGGCTCTGGAGCGCTTCGCGGGCTTCGTGAGCCAGGCGGTCGCGGCCCGTGGTCAGGACCTCGTCGACCGAGTTGTCGCCGATGACGCGCCTGACGACCGCTTCGTTCATGTCGCGGAAGGTCGACTGGGCCGCCCGCATCTTGAACAGATACTTGTACGGATCCTTGATCTTGTACTGGACGATCCATTCGACGTTGAGGACGTTCAGGTCGCCCGTCAGCATGACCGCTTCCCTCATGGCGTCTTCCGGCGCGGCGTATTCGGAATGGACGCCGGGGCTCGACGTCCGGAAGCCGAATTCCTGCTTGAGCTGCTGCTGGACGGGGACCTTGGTCAGCATCTCGATGCCCAGGGGAAGCTTGAAATGCAGGCCCGGCTCGGTCGTCCGGACGAACTTGCCGAACCGTTGGATGACCCCCATCTCGTCGGGGCTGATCTGATAGAAGGAGCCCGCGAGAAGGAGGACGACGACGAGGACGACCGCCCCGTAGAGCACGAACTTGGCCGGGATCTTCGGCAAGCGGATGTCCATCTGAGAGAAATTCTGACTCATGCGCACCTCCTAAAACAAAGGGGACATCCGCCGGATCCTCGGATCCGGGGCGTGTCCCCGATGGTCAATCTCTACCTTAACACGGAATCGACCGTCTTCTCAAGGTCGTCCACATCCGCCTCGCGATAATGGATGCGCGTGAGGTCGATGTCTTCGACCGTTTTCAGACCGCTTCCGGTAAGGACGAGGACGATCCGGTCTTTCGAACGGAAGGCGCCGGCTTTAGCCGTTTGCAGAAGCGCGGCCAGGACCGTGGCCGAGGCCGGGTCGCAGAACAGACCTTCCAGTTCCGCCAGCAGCCTTTGGGATTTCAGAATTTCGGCTTCGGATACGGCCAGCATCGCGCCCTTGTGTTCGCGCATCAGCTTCAGGACGATATTTCCGCCCGGCGGTTCCGGATTGGAAATGGCGTGGGCGACGGTGCGCGGACGGGGGAACCGTGCGACCGAGGATTTGCCCAAAGCGAAGGCGCGGGCAATGGGGGAGCAGCCCCGAGCCTGGACTCCGACGAAGACCGGCATTTCGTCAATCAGGCCTTCCGTCTTCAGGTCTTCGAAAGCCCGCATCAAGCCGATCAGATGCCCGCCGGCGCTGACAGGGACGAAAACGTAGTCCGGACGCTGCATGCCCAGTTGGATGAAAATCTCGAAGCCCGTCGCCTTGTAGCCTTCGATCCGGAAGGGATCGACCGAATTCATGAAATAGATGCCTCGGGACCGACCGATCTCGAAGCTGCGCCGGAACAGGCGGCCGTAATCGCCCCTGACCTTGAGGAGGAGAGGACCGTAGATCCCGGCCGCGGCGATCTTCTCCTTTGTCGTGTCCTCTTTGACGAAGACCACGCATTTCAATCCCGCCTTGGCCGCATAGGCGGCGGTCGAACCGGCCATGTTCCCGGTCGAAATGGTCCCGACCGCCTTGATGCCCAGGGAGACCGCTTTTTGGACGGCGACGACGGAGCCCCTGTCTTTGAAGCTCGCCGTCGGGTTCATCATCTCGTTTTTGGCCAGGACGAGAGGGAGCCCGAAGCGGGCCCTGAGGTTGCCGAGCTCGACGAGCGGCGTTTGACCTTCGCCGAGGCTCATCCCAAGGTCGACCTTCCGAAGCGGCAGAAAATCCTGGAAGACCTCGACCGCCAGAAATTTATCGGGATGGAACTTCCTCCCTTTTTTCGCCCCATGGACGACCAGCGGCGCGCCGCAGGCCGGACAAAAAGGAAAAAAGACGTCCAAAGCGACTGTTTTCGTGCAGAGCACGCATTCCAAACGCTCCATGGGCTCACTCCTGGTGGGATATTGTGACAGGAATCGGAGTTGAAGTAAAATCGAGCCGGACAGGCCATGAACGAAGACGAAAAATTCATGCGGGAAGCCTTAAAAGAGGCGGGCAAAGCGGCCGGCCGGGGAGAGGTGCCGGTCGGCGCCGTGATCGTTTCGAACGGGGCGATCCTCGCCCGTGGACATAACCGTCCGATCGAGACGCACGACCCGACCGCTCACGCCGAGATCGTCGCGTTGCGCAAAGCCTGCGCGAAGCGAAAGAACTACCGTTTATCGAGATGCACGTTGTACGTCACGATCGAACCCTGCGCCATGTGCCTGGGAGCGGTTGTCCAAGCGCGCCTCGAACGGGTCGTGTTCGGCGCCCTGGACCCCAAGGCCGGAGCCGTCCTTTCGATCATGACCTTCCCGGTCGAGAGGACGAACCACCGTATGGAGATACTGGGCGGCGTGCTCGCCCCGGAATGCGGCCGTCTGCTCAAGGATTTTTTCCGTTCGCGGCGGGACAAGGAACGCTGAGGGCTTTCTTTTCCGTCGGAATCTTATATAATATCCCAACCCGATTGAATGCCGATCCTGTTGATGCGGAGAGGTGGCCGAGTGGCTGAAGGCGACGGTCTCGAAAACCGTTATTCTGAGCAATCGGAATCGGGGGTTCGAATCCCCCCCTCTCCGTACCGCTATTCCGAAACGGCTTCCTGCCTTTCCCCCCTTAAAACCATAAGGGGGGTAGGGGGGTTTAATACGTATAAAACTGAGTCTGAAAGCCGTTTCGGGTCTTATAAGCGCATCTTCGGAATTAAGTCAATTCTTTCGTTACTTAAAAGAAGAGAACTTTTAAGAAAAGTTTTAAACGCATCCCGATCTTGTAGACCGAAACGGCTTCCGTTTCGTGCCCGTTCTTGTTCCGAACGAATTGAAAAAACGGAGTCTCTTCATGCGCCCACTCTTTCCTAGGATCCTCGTTCGAGCGTTGTTTTTCGCCTTTGGATTGAGCGTTTGCGGAATACTCGCTCTTTCGAAAAGCTCCGCCGATCCGGCAGCGCTCAAGGGTTTTGACTCTTTCGTCTCCTCCGTCATGGCCGAGTGGAAAGTCCCCGGTTTGGCCGTTTCCATCGTCCGCGACGGCCGGGTCATTTTCGCCCGCGGCTTCGGCTATCGCGACCTCGCCGCGAAGCTCCCGGTGACTCCGCACACCGTCTTCGGGATCGGATCCTGTTCCAAGGCCTTTACGGCGACGAGCTTGGGCATCCTCGTCGACGAGGGAAAGCTCGAATGGGACAAGCCCGTCCGCGAATATCTTCCTTCGTTCAAGCTCGCCGACGAGGTGGCTTCGGAACGGCTCACCCCGCGCGACCTCCTGGTCCATAGGAGCGGCCTGCCGCGCCATGACAACGTCTGGATCCGCTCGCCGTTGAACCGCCAGGAGATGTTCGACCGGCTTCGCTTCCTCGAATTCAGCCGCGATATCCGGCAGGCGTATCAATACAACAACCTGATGGTCATGACCGCCGGCTACCTGGCCGGCGTCGTGGCCGGCTCTTCGTGGGAAGAATTCGTCAAGGCCCGGATCCTGGACCCGCTGAGCATGGCCGAGACGAATTTCTCGACCGACGTCTCCCAAACGCTTTCCGATTTCGCCAAATCCTATACGCTGGTGAAGGGTCAGGTCGAGGAATTCCCTTTTTACAATGCCGATGCCTTGGGCCCAGCCGGGTCGGTCAATTCGAATGTCCTCGACATGGCCTCCTGGGTCCTCCTGAACATCAACAAAGGCAAATACGGGGAAAAGCTCGATCGGCAGGTCATCGCGGAGCGCCGCTTGAACCAGATCCTCGCCCCGCAGGTCGTCGTCCCCGATGACCTCCGCTACCCCGAGCTCTATTACCCGACCTACGGGATGGGTTGGCGGATGAACGCCTACCGCGGCCGATCTCTCGTGAGCCACGGCGGCGCGATCATGGGCTTCTCGGCGACGGTCGCCTTCCTGCCCGCGGAGAAGATCGGGATCGTGCTCCTCAACAACCTGGAGGACGCGCCGGTGAACAGCACGCTGATGTACAACGTCATCGACAGGCTCCTCGGCCTCGAGCCCGTGGACTGGGCTCAGCGCGTCCGGGACGATCAGGCCAGGGCGAAGGGCGAACGGGAGAAGCGGGCCAAGGAGAGGGATGCGGACCGGCAGACCGGAACGCAGCCTTCCCATCCTCTCGCCGCTTATGCGGGGTCGTACGAGCATCCCGCGTACGGAACGATCGAGGTTCTCTGGGATGGCGAGAAGCTCACCGCGGATTACCATCAGCGGACCTTCGTCTTCGAGCACTATCACTATGACATGTTCAAGATGAGGAATGAATGGATGGATGCGGAATATAAAGTGACCTTCACGACCGATCCCAAGGGGGTCGTAGGGAGCCTGGCCGTGCCATTTGAGACGAGCGTCAGGGACATCATTTTCGCCCGCAAGGTCGGCAAAGCGGAGGACAAGAAATAAATGAAGACCGCGAACCTCGTCCTGGCGGGATTCGGCCACGTCGGAAAGGCCTTTGCCCGCCTCGTCCTGGAGAAGCGCGAAACATGCCGCGGCCGGTACGGCTTGGACCTCCGGCTCAAAGCGTTCTTCCGGTCCAAGGGAGGGCGTTTCTCGGGCCAGCGGCCGGACGTGGGCGACGTCGTCGAGGCGATGGCGGCCGGGACCCCGGACCATCCTCCCTGGAATCTAAATTTAAGCTTGGAGGAGGTTTTGGCTGAGCTCGAGCCCGGCGTTCTCGTCGAATGCACGCCCACGGACCTCAAATCGGGAGAACCCGGCCTGGGCCATATGCGGCTGGCCTTGGACCTTAAATGGCATATCGTAGCCGCCAGCAAAGGAGCCCTGGTTTTGAGATTCAAAGAATTGATGTCCCGGGCGAAAGAGCAGGGCGTCCTGATCAAATACAGCGGGGCGACGGCGGCCGCTCTCCCGACCGTCGACGTCGGCGTCATTTCCTTGGTGGGAACGGAGATCGTGGAGATCGAGGGCATCCTGACCGGAGTCACGAATCACATCTTGACGCGCATGGGAGAAGGAACGAGCTTCGCAGCCGCCCTCCAGGAAGCCCAAGCCCGCGGGATTGCCGAGCCCGACCCTTCCTTGGATGTGGACGGCTGGGATTCGGCCTGCAAGATTCTCTTGATCTCGAACTCCGCGGCGGGAACGGATTTCACGCTGGACGAAATCGGCCGGGAAGGGATTCGAGAGGTCACGGCTGCAGACATACAGAACGCGGCGAAGGAAGGAAAAGCCCTGAAGCTCTTGGGCCGTTTCAGCCGAGAATCCGGACGCCCGCGGGCCGAAGTCCGATTAAAGGCGATCGATCCATCCCATCCTTTGTTCCATGTCGCCGGAACGAACAAGGCCGTCACGTATTTCACCGATACGATGGGCCCCGTCACGGTCAGCGGGGGCAAATCCGACCCCCGCGGCACCGCCGCCGCTTTGCTCAAGGACATCATCAACATCTATCGGTCCTGAAAGGGCCCGTCCTCGACAGGGGGACGTTTGACCGGAATCCCTTTTTCTGCTACCTTAACCCCTTCCGAAATCGCATTTTAGGACGAGGAGAGGTGTCCGAGTGGCTTAAGGAGCACGCTTGGAAAGCGTGTGTGCGCCGCAAGGTGCACCGCGGGTTCGAATCCCGCCCTCTCCGTACCCCATGCCGCGAAGACGCGTACCTTATTCGGGGCCCCTCCTGGCTCCAGGAGGGGAAGGGGAGGTGATATTAATAAGGAGAGGTGTTGTCGCGTCTTCGAAATATAATCAATTCTTAATGAGGTAAAAACGCGTCTTGATCTTGTGGTCCGAAACGGCATCCTGCTTTTCCCCTCTTAAAACCATAAGGGGGGTAAGGGGGTTTAATGCGTGTAAAACAAAGTCCGAAAGCCGTTTCGGGTCTTATAAACGCATCTTCGGAATAAAGTCAATCGATGGCGGGGAGAGAAACATATGTTTATTAAACTCTTTCTGATCGCTCTTCCGGTTTTTTTCATTATTGATATGCTCTGGCTGGGACTTGTAGCCAAAAAATTTTATGCCAAACAGATCGGCTTCTTGATGAAAACCGATATTGCTTGGGCGGCCGCAATCATTTTCTATCTTATTTTCATTGTTGGATTGGTGGTTTTCGTCATCCAACCGGCTCTTATGAACAAATCCTGGCTCCAAGCGATCACTTTGGGCGCGCTCTTCGGCTTGATTGCGTACGCGACGTACGACCTGACGAATCTGGCCACGATCAAAGGCTGGCCGCTTTTGGTGACCTTCGTGGATCTCGTCTGGGGAACGGTGTTGTCGGCATCGGTGTCGGTGCTGAGTTTCCTGATTGCGAAGAAAGTCGGACTATGAACGTATACCTCATCCTGGCCCTCGTCCTCTTTGGATACATGACTTTATGGTTTTTCGTTTCCCTCATAATCAAGAGAAATGACGTGGCCGATATCGCCTGGGGCATCGGCTTTGTGCTCCTGGCCTGGATTTCATTTTTTATCTTCGGGCACGGGCAGCCGTTGGCGCTCATCGTGAACGCGCTGGTCACCCTCTGGGGCCTGCGCCTGGCCGTACATATCTTCCGGCGCAATCGCGGCAGAAAAGAGGATTACCGTTACATGAAGTGGCGGAAAGAGTGGGGCCGGTGGTTCTATGCGCGGTCGTATGGGCAGGTGTATCTCCTTCAGGGATTTTTTCTGTTTTTGATCATCCAGCCTGTTTTGTTCGTCAACAGTCTCGCGGAAGCGCGGTTTTCCCTGCTCGCCTGGATCGGCGTCTTTGTATGGTTCGCGGGATTTTTCTTTGAGGTCATTGGCGATGGGCAGCTCTCCCGATTTATAAAGAATCCGGAGAACAAGGGAAAGATCATGCAGAGCGGCTTGTGGCGCTTCACGCGCCACCCGAATTATTTCGGAGAAGTCACTTTGTGGTGGGGCGTGTTTCTCGCAGCCCTGGGATTTCCCGGCGGTTGGCGAACGATCATCGGGCCTTTGACGATCACCTGTCTCATCGTCTTCGTTTCGGGGATTCCGATGCTTGAGAAAAAATACGCGGGGAGACCGGATTGGGCCGCCTACAAGAAGAGCACCAGCGTATTCTTCCCGCTCCCGCCGAAAAAAAACTGATCTTTCTTTCCTGCAGGACGGGTCCCGATCGTCTTGGCTATTTCATCAAAAACGTGTATCATTTCAACTCGATATCATCGGACAAGGAGCCATCATGCGATCCAAGCAACTCATCGCCATCGAGGACAAATACGGCGCCCATAATTACCACCCCCTCGATGTCGTCATCACGAAAGCCAAGGGGATTTGGGTCTGGGACGTCGACGGCCGCAAATACCTGGATTTCCTGAGCGCTTATTCCGCCGTCAACCAGGGCCACTGCCATCCCCGGATCATCAAGGCGCTCCTCGCCCAGGCCAAGAGCCTGACCCTGACCTCCCGCGCTTTCCGCAACGACCAATGGCCGATGCTGACGAAAGAGCTGTGCCGCATGACCGGCTACGAAATGGTCCTGCCCATGAATTCGGGAGCGGAAGCTGTCGAAACGGCGGTCAAGGCCGCCCGCAAGTGGGCCTATCAGAAGAAAGGCTTGGCCCAGGACACGGCCGAAATCATCGCCTGCGCCAACAACTTCCACGGCCGGACGGTCACGGTCATCAGCTTCTCCACCGAACCCCTCTACCGCAAGGACTTCGGACCGTTCACTCCCGGGTTCAAGATCATCCCCTTCAACGACGCCGGCGCGCTCGAAGAAGCCATCACGCCGAATACGGCCGCCTTCCTGGTCGAACCGTGCCAGGCCGAGGCGGGCATCCTCATCCCTGCCGACGGATACCTCAAGAAAGTCCGGGAGATCTGCACGAGCCGCAATGTCCTCTTCATCGCCGACGAGATCCAGACCGGCCTAGGCCGGACGGGCAAGCTCATGGCCTGTGAGCACGAAGGCGTTCGGCCGGACATGGTCGTCATCGGCAAATCGCTCGGCGGCGGCTGCTATCCGATCTCGGCCGTCCTCGCCGACGAGGCCGTTCTCGGCGTGTTCAAGCCGGGCGAGCACGGCTCGACGTTCGGCGGAAATCCGCTGGCCTGCGCTGTGGCTAGGGAAGCGCTCCGCGTCATCAAGGACGAAAAGCTGGTCGCCAACGCGGCCAAATCAGGAAAATACTTTCTGAACCGGCTCAAGACCGTCAAAAGCCGCCACATCAAGGAAGTCCGGGGCAAGGGCTTGTTGATCGGCATCGAGCTCTATCCTGAGGCGGGCGGCGCCCGGCGCTTTTGCGAAGCCCTCAAGGACGCGGGCTTGCTGTGCAAGGAGACGCACGACAACGTGATCCGCTTCGCTCCGCCGCTGATCATTAAAAAGACGGACCTCGACTGGGCTTTCGAACGGATCGAAGCGGTCTTTTCCGAACTCGAGAAATGAGTCGATAATTCAATGGGGACATGTTCCGAATTTTCCGGAATTCGGTACGTGTCCCCGATTTTCGCAATCCATGAAAAAGGAGGGTCCTTTGCCTAAAAGCGCTTATAAATCCCTTCCGCCGGATTATTCCCTGGACCGGCGCGATTTCTTCAAGGCAAGCGGTGCCGTCGGAGCCGGCCTCATCCTCGGCGGCCGGACGCTGTCGGCGCTCGCCGGCCAGGCCGCCCCCGCCCAAAAGACGCCGCCCCCCAGGCCCAAGACGAACATCGAAGAAGCCATGAAGGTCCCCCGGACGAAATATTCTCTCCCGGGGCTGTTTCCGGGAACCGTCGTCCAGGTCAAGAACGAAGGCGCCATGCCCGGCGGCCGGCCGGACGCGGCGGTCATCCGGGGCATGGTCCGTGAAGGGATCGCCAATCTGACCGGAAAGGACCTCAAAGAAAGCTTCGGGCTTTTCTTTGCGCCCTCCGATGTGGTCGGGATCAAGGTCAATCCGGTCGGGCCGGGGCTCATCAGCACCCGCCTCGAGCTCGTCGATGCCGTCATCGAGTGGCTGGCCGAGAACGACCTCCCGAAGAAGAACATCATCATCTGGGACCGTTTCGATTACATGCTCAAGGATGCCGGGTTCACGGCCGATAGGTACCCCGAGGTCGGCATCGCCGGCCTCCAGACGATGGACGAAGAAGCGGCCGTCGGGAAGACCCAGGACAACAGCAAATGGCTCAAGCAGGACGGCACGCACGTCAGCGTGCCCAATTTCGACAAGGATGTGTATTACTGGGCCGACGTCGAGGGCCCGAAGGACATGGCCTACCTCAACCAGCACGTCTTCAACGGGAAATACTCCTATTTTGGAAAGCTCCTGACCAAGACCCTGACCAAGATCATCAACATCCCTGTTTTCAAGAACACGGGCAACGCCATCTCCATGGCGACGAAGAACATCGGATACGGCGCGGTCTGCAATACGAACCGGCTCCACGCGCCCCTATTCCTCGACGTCTGCGTGGAGGTTCCGGCCTTTCCCGTCATCCGTGACAAGATGGTCCTCAACATCACCGACTCGCTCCGGGCCCAATATGACGGCGGCCCCGGAGAAAACGCCAAGTTCATGTATCTCGACAATTCCCTGTATTGCGCCACCGACCCGTTCGCCCTGGACATGAAGTGCCACATGATCCTCCTTGACAAGCGCAAGAGTATGGACGTCCCTGTTAACGAGAATCCGAGATTCACGGAATATCTCCGTTACGCCGAAAAGCTGGGACTGGGAATCGCAAATCCCGAGAAGATCAAGTTCACGGCCGTCGCGCAGGCATGACCAAGGCGCTCCGGGCCGTTCTTCCGCTCGTTCTCATTCTTGCCGCGCCTCTCGCGGCCGCCGAGATCGTCCTCCCGGGAGACGATTTTTCCCCCGGTTGGAAGCGATCCGGCGCGGCCGCGACATTCATCAAGGCCGACCTCTTTAATCACATCGACGGCGGGGCGGAGCTCTTCCTCGAATTCGGATTCGAAAAAGTCGCCGTCCAGCGCTATAAAAAAGGCCGGGCGGAGCTGACCCTCGAGGTCTATGAGATGGAGCTCCCGGAATCCGCTCTCGGCATCTATCTCATGAAGTGCGGCCGAGAAAGCCCATTCGAGGACATTCCGGCCCGGAACTCCAGCGAGACGGCCCAGGCGACGATCGTGCGCGGCCGTCACTTCCTCCTCGTCGATAATTACAGCGGGGGAGACGAGCTAAAGCCGGCGATGATCGCTCTGGCCAAGGCGGCCCTGGCGAAAATCCCGGACGTTCCCGTTTCACACCGGCTTTTCGACCTGCTTCCCCCCGAGGACCGGCTGCCCGGGACGGAGCGGCTGATCCGCGGCCCGGTCGTCCTCCAGCCCTACTTCACCTTCGGGGAAGGGGACATCCTCGAGCTCGAGGGCAAGACCTTCGGCGTCGTGGCAAACTACCGGGAGCTCCCCGAAAGCGCGTTTCTCCGGTTCATCATTCCCTATCCGGACGCGGCCAAGGCGGGATCGGTCTTCAAGAATCTTTTATCCAACCTCGACCCCTATTTGAAGGTGCTCGAATCCAAGGAAAAAGCCTTTGTCTTCGAGGATTTTCAGTCGAAGTTCGGGATCGTCGAGCTCAAGGACTCGACTCTGGACATCCGGGTCAAGCTCGGCCGGCGGCCGAAGATCTGACCAGCTCGGCTCAGGGCTCTGCCGGATTCAGCTCTGTCCGGCCTCCGCCGGCCCTTTGGCCGTTTCCCTTTTCTTGACCGAGCGGAACATCATCGCCGACGTATAAATGATCACGACGACGACCACCCACTTGAGGATCGTGAGGGGCAGCGATTTGACGATATAGGCCGCGATCAGGACGCCGACGATCCCCAGGCCGGTCAGGTTGAGGGCGGCCTTGGGGTCGTAGGACGCTTCTTTGATGAATTTCAAACTGGCCCAGGGCATGAGAAGGGCGCAGGAGCCCATCATGATCGGGAAGGCCGCCCGCGGATTCATGCCCAGGGCGTAGACGAGAGCCATGCAGGGCGCGTACAGCCCGATGCCAATCGTCTGGAGCGCGCCGAAGACGAAGATCACGGCCAGGGCGACGATGAGCTTCCAGCCGGTCAAGCCGAAGGCGTCGCCGCCGCTGGGCATGATGTTCAAGACGCCGGCCAGCATCGCGATCGCCACGATGAGGAGCGCCCCTCCGAGTCCGATCCGGATCTTGTTGACGGGGAGCTTGCAGACGACCCCGGCGCCGAGCACCGCGCCCAATGTCGACGCGATCATCATCCCGATGAGCGTGAAGGGAGCCACCTCGACGACCGTGATGAAGATCAAGGCTTGGGTGATGACCGGGAGGCAATGCCCGACGTTCAAGGTGCCGGGAATGACGCGGTCGTCGACCATCTTCGTGAATTTGTAGAAGGACGTCGTCGGGGCGAAGCTGCCAATTCCCAGCGTGTCGAAGAAGTTCGTCACGAAACCGACGCCCGAAAGGGGCAGCCAGGAGACCTTGGAAAAAGAAGACCGGCGCTTGAGAAGGTCCCGGCCGTAAAAAAAAGCGAAGATCAGCGCGGAGCCGACGAGGACGGCCAGCAGATAATATTTCATGAGTAGTCCTTTTAATGAAGATGGTAGCCGGCGACAGGCGGCGCGGGAAGAGGCGACGATCGTCTTCTCATAAAGGGTATCTGATACCAAATAACGGCGGCGAGGTCAACAGCAAAAACGGGGCCCGTTTGACCCCCTTTTTCTTCTTTGATATAAAAGGCGGTGGAATCCGACGCAGGGGAGAGGCGCATGGAATTCAAGGGCCGAGCGGTTTTGATCACGGGAGGAGCTTCGGGGATGGGAGCCGCCTGCGCGCGGGAGTTCGCGGCGGCCGGCGCGGACGTGGTCATCGTCGACCGGAACGGACCTCTGGCCGAACAGGTCGCCGCGGAGATCGGCGCCGGGGAGCCCGTCATCGGCGACGTGAGCGCGTCGGAATTTTGCCGGGGAACCGTCGATACGGCCCTGGCCCGGCACGGCCGGCTGGACGTCCTCGTCAACTGCGCCGGCATCATCTTCCGGGCCGACGCCCTGGGGACGTCCGACGACGATTGGCGGAGGGTGATGGCCGTCAACGTCGATGGCGTATTCTACATGAGCCGGGCCGCCGTCGGGCCGATGAAGAGGCAGGGGAGGGGCGTCATCGTCAATTTCGGGTCGATCTGGGGAGGCGTGGGCGCGGCCGGAGTCGTCGCGTATTGCGCGAGCAAGGGAGCCGTCCACAACCTGACCCGGGCGATGGCCCTCGACTACGTCAAGGACGGCATCCGCATCAACGCCGTCTGCCCCGGCGAGGTCAACACGCCGATGCTGGCCTCGGGCCGGGCCGTTCCGCCGACGGCCGAGGACCTCAGAAAGCTCGGCGAAACCGTAGTCCCGATGGGCCGGCTGGCGGATCCGGCCGAGATCGCCCGCGTCGTCGTCTTTCTGGCTTCGGACAAGGCCAGCTATATGACCGGCTCCATGGTCACCATCGACGCCGGCTACACAGCCCGCTAATCCGTTCGCAGGGAGGATCGTCCATGGAATACAGGCGTTTGGGAAGGTCGGGTCTCAAAGTCTCGTGCCTCTGCCTGGGAACGGACAATTTCGCCAATCCCACGCCGGAAGCGGAATGTGCGGCGATGATCGACGCGGCTCTCGACGCCGGGATCAATTTCATAGATACGAGCGACAGCTATGCCAAAGGCGAGTGCGAACGCATCATCGGGCGGGCTCTGGTCCGAAACAAGCGCCGCGGCGACGTCGTCATCGCCACGAAGGTATTTTACCCGACCGGCCCGGGACCGAACGACCAAGGCGGGTCGCGGCGCCATATCCTGCGGGCTTGCGAGAATTCGCTTCGCCGCCTTCAGACGGACCACATCGACCTGTATCAGACGCATCGGCCCTCGTTCGATTGCCCGATCGAAGAGACGCTGGAAGCCTTGAACGACCTCGTCCGCCAGGGGAAAGTGCTCTACATCGGGAGCACGACGTCGCCGGCGTGGAAAGTCCTGGAGGCCGTCCTCGTCAGTGAAATGCGGGGGCTCGCCCGGTTCGTCTCCGAGCAGTCGCCCTACAACCTTCTCGACCGGCGCATCGAAAACGAGCTCGTCCCGATGTGCGAGGCCCACGGCCTGGCCATCCTCCCCTGGGCCGTTCTCGGCATGGGCGTTCTCGCCGGGCGTTATCCCGGCGGAGCGAGCTTTCCGAAAGATTCGAGGGCGGCGCTCCGCGGCGGGATCTACGCGGAGCGCGTCACCCCCAAAGGGATCGAAATCGGGCAGCGTTTTGTCCGTCTAGCCGAAAAGCATGGCATCGCCCCGGCCCAGCTGGCCGTGCTTTGGGCCAAGGAGCGGCCGGGGATCACGGCCCCGATCATTGGACCCCGAACCGTCGAACAGCTGAAACAATTCCTTCCCGTCGCCGGCATGAAACTCGATGAGGCGATCCGGGCCGCATGCGACGCCCTGGTTCCGCCCGGCAGCGCCGCCGCCAATTTCTTCAATTCCGCTCCGTGGATGAAGATGACGCTGCCGGCCTAGGAAGCGACGCGCCCGCGGAGCCGCCGCCCGCGCCGAAGCCCTTTTGTTTTCCTCCGAAATGTGCTAAGATATCGCTTACTTTTTATGAGGGATCGAAATCCCTACCGGAGCCCGTTTCACGGCCTTCATGAGCTACCAAATTTACGCCCGCAAATACCGGCCTAAGACCTTCGAGGCGATGATCGGCCAGAAAGCGGTCGTCCAAACGCTCCAGAACGCGGTCAAGAGCGGCCGCGTCGCGCAGGCCTATCTTTTTTCGGGGATGCGCGGGGTGGGCAAGACGACCGCCGCCCGGATCCTGGCCAAGGCCCTCAATTGCGAGCAAGGCCCGACTCCCGTCCCCTGCAACAATTGCTCTCACTGCAAGGAGATCGACGAGGACCGTTCGATCGACGTGCTCGAGATCGACGGCGCTTCGAACCGGACGGTCGACGAGATCGATCCCATCCGTGAAACGGGAAAATACAAGCCCATCCACAGCCGCTACAAGGTCATCTACATCGACGAAGTCCACATGCTGTCGAAGCATGCCTTCAATGCCCTGCTCAAGATCCTCGAGGAACCGCCCCCGAGCACGGTCTTCATCTTCGCCACCACCGAGTTTCACAGCGTCCCGGCGACCATCGTCTCCCGCTGCCAGCATTTCGAGTTCAAAAAGGTCTCCCAGAGGGACCTGGTCAACCACCTGAACGACGTCGCCGACAAGGAAGGGCTGACGATTTCTCAGCTGGGATTGCATCTTCTGGCGGACGCTTCCGAAGGGAGCATCCGCGACGCCCAGAGCCTGCTCGACCAGGCCGTCGCCTTCTGCGGCGAGAACATCGGCGACCAGGAGCTCAAGGAGATCCTGGGCACGGTCAGCGCCGACCTTCTGTTCGGGTTCTCCAGCGCTGTCTTCGCCGAGGCGCCCGAGAGGATCTTTCCTCTGGTCGAAAAGGTCATCGAGGCCGGCCACGACCTGCGGTTTTTTTATAAGGAGCTCGTCCTCCATTTCCGGAATCTGCTGGTTTCGAGCTCGGTCGAAAAGGCGGACGACCTTTTGATCGTGGGACCCGAGGAGCTCGAGCGCTTGAAGGGCGAAGCCGCCAAGGCGAGCCAGGAAGAGCTTCTCCGTTATCTTCAAGCGCTCCAGAACGCGGAACAGGGGCTCCGGTTCGCGTCCCATCCGCAGATCTATTTCGAGACAACGCTGGTCAAGCTCTGTCATTATAAAAAGATCGTTCCCTTGAAGGACGTCATCCAGGACCTGTCGGAAGGAAAGAAGGTCTCGGCTCCGGCCGTCGAGAACCGGCCTCGACCGCAGCCGGCTCAGGCCGGACGCGAACCGCTGGCCCGGAATTCCCTGGAGCCGACGGAGTCGCGGGCCGTTCCGCCCGGGGCGGAGGCTGTCCGGCCCCCCCAGAAGACGGCCCCCCCGACGCTGATGGCCGAGAAGGACCTCGATATCGCTATGAAGGATGCCGGCGTCCGGACGTTTATGCAGCAATTCAAGGGCCGGGTCGTCGCGGTCGAACCGATCCGAAGAAAGGGAGAAGGGGAGGAGGAGTGAGATGAAGGGTTTCGGCGACCTCCAGAAGATGCTCAAATCCGCTCAGGACATGCAGGCCCGCATGCAGCAGGAGCTGGCCCAGCTCCGGATGGAAGGTTCGAGCGGCGGGGGGATGGTCTCGGTCACGATGGACGGACAGAAGAACCTCCTCGCCCTCAAGCTGGACCCCGAGGTCGTGAACAGAGACGACGTCGACATGCTACAGGACCTCATCGTCGCCGCGTTCAACGACGCGGCGGCCAAGGTCGACGGCGTCCTGGCCCAGAAGCTGGGGAGCTTGGGCGCGGGCATGAAGATCCCCGGGTTCTGATCATGTTCGAATACGCCCAGCCCCTCAACCGCCTCATCGAGGAGTTGAGGAAAATACCGAGCATCGGGGCCAAGACCGCCCAGAGGATCGCTTTTCATCTCCTCAGCGTTTCGCAGGACGAAGCGGACCGTCTGGCCGAATCCATCCGGGAGGTCAAGAAGGACCTGTTCTATTGTTCGGTCTGCAACAACATCACTCACGTCGATCCCTGCCGCTATTGCACCGATTCCGACCGGTCGGA
>Ga0163210_1000091_pt1 | contig 30142 bp, 29 predicted proteins | sample Kivu_220m_FD_113536 | JGI IMG/M metagenome (GOLD analysis project Ga0163210, IMG submission 113536) | Freshwater microbial communities from Lake Kivu, Western Province, Rwanda to study Microbial Dark Matter (Phase II) - Kivu_220m | ecosystem: Environmental > Aquatic > Freshwater > Lake ...
AAACAGGTTTTGCCAACGCGCAGAAAATATTTTTCCTGATTTTTGAAATTCAACGCAGCGCTGCCCTTCGGCGTCAATACAGCGAACAGGTAGTCGCACCGATTATCATGCTGTTTCAAAACATAATCAGAGATAGGGTTAAGCGGGGTGAATTCCGCCCGGTGGATGAGGCCATTATTGCCCGTGCCGTCGCCGGTATCATCATTGGTGTGATGATCCTTTTCCGCCTTGAAGGCAAATCCAGTCCCTTCCAGAAAGCCCGCACTGCGGAGATAACCAGGGAGCTAAGCAGTCTGCTGCTGTACGGTTTGAAAAGGATTGATAGAAAGCCTGCTTCGCTAAAAGGTTGAATTATGCTCAATGATTTGCAGGCTGCCTTTTTTCTGGTCTACAAGTACATAACCCGCGGGAATAAGGGGACATTGATATTGACTATCATCGTTACCACGCTGGCCTTTGTCCAGATCAATATCATCTCGGGTATCTTGAGTGGAGCCGTCAACCTAATCTGGGTGCAGACCAAGAGCAACTATGTGGCTAATATCGTCGTCCAACCCGGCAAAGACCAGTGGGGGAAAAAAGAGGAATATATCAAGCAGGTGAGCCTGCTTAAACGCAAAATCGATGCTATCCCCGGAGTAGAAGGATGCAGTTCCAGATATACCACCGGGGCCATTATTGAATACGACCCGGATAAGACGGGCCGGGATATCAGGACCATTAGCTGGTCTGTCAAATCAATCAACCCGACGGAAGAAGTCCGGATTTCCGATTTGCACAATTTCATGGTTGCCGGGGAATATCTCGATGAATCAGACCGTGACCAGATAATGATGGGCCGGGAGATAACGGGCGGCTTCGGAGCCAGCCTGGAAGTGCAGTCGCTTAAGGGAGCGAAGGTAGGCGATGAGGTAACGGTTTTCTACCACAATGGCGTGGTGCGCAAGTACACCATTAAAGGCATTTACGCAACCGTCTTCCCACTGGCAGATATGACGGTATTCGTTACCCAGAAAGAGATGGAGTCTGTACTGGGAATCCGCGAACGTGCCTCCGAAATTTTAATCAAGACGGACGAAGCTTACCCTGAAGAATACTACATTCAGGAATTAAGAAAGGCCGGTGTAGAGCTCCAGGACATCAGGCCCTGGCAGGACTTCATCGGACTCGTGCTTGGCATCGCGCAGAGCTTTGACATTATTAAGAGAATTATCCTCTTTATTGGCTTAATAGTGGCCGGGGTCACTATTTTTATCGTTATTTTTATCGCTACTACCAGCAGAAGGAAGCAGATCGGGATAATGAAAGCCATTGGAATGAAGGAAAGCATCATCATCATGTCCTATATGCTGCTGGCATTGTTCTATGCCACCGTAGGCATAGGCGTGGGCATCACAATCATCGAGTTCATCGTCAGACCCTATTTCCTTGCCCATCCACTCAGTTTTCCCATGGGCAAAGTCAGCCTGTTTATTGTTAAAAGCGAGTTCGTCACCAGTATTATCAGTCTAATCATCGTCAGTCTTATTGCCGGTCTTATACCCTCCTGGCGTGTTGCCAGGGAAAATATCATCCGGGCTATCTGGGGCTAAGCTAATTATGATAAAAGTAGAAAACTTAAAGAAAACATACGAAGGGCATGTGCCCGTACATGCTCTTAAAGGGGTTAGCTTTGAAATACCCCAGGGGCAATTCGTGTCCATTATGGGCCCCAGCGGCTCCGGTAAATCCACATTGCTACATCAATTAGCCCTGCTCGATACTCCCTCATCCGGGCAAATACTGCTGGATAATATAGATATTTCAAAGCTACCTGATAATAAGAGGGCTGATTTCCGTCTAAAATATCTTGGCTATGTATTTCAGGAATATGCACTTATTTCGGAGCTAAACGCTATTGAAAATACTTTCCTTCCCCTCATGTTGCTGGGAACCAGGCGTAAGGAGTATCTAAGGGCTTCAACAGAGTTAATGCTGAAAGTCGGCCTGGGAGAACGGTTACACCATTTTATCAGCCAGCTATCAGGTGGTGAGCAGCAGAGGGTGGCTATCGCAAGAGCCCTTGTCAATAAGTCCAAAATCCTCTTTGCAGACGAACCGTGCGCCAACCTCGACACCGAGAATAAGGGCATAGTCCTGCGGCTGCTGCGCCAGCTTTGTGACCAGCTTGGCCAGACAATACTTATGGTGACCCATGAACCGGAGCAAAGGGAGTTTACTGACAGGGTGATCTGGCTTCGAGATGGATTGATTGAAAAAGACGAATTGATCAAAGAAGATACCAGGGATCACGCGTTGCACGACAGCTACAGAACCCTCAAGTCAGCGCCGCAGTTATAAATCCGGGGTAAATTCAGCGGGCTTTCCCCTGATCGGCAACTGCCTTTTGCGCTTTCTCGATTTCCTCCGCGCTGGCCAGGTAATAGCTTTTTAGCTTCCTCAAATCGTTATCCAGCTCATACACCAGCGGTATGCCTGTGGGGATATTCAAGTTTACGATGTCCTTGTCTGATATATTATCCATGTATTTTACAAGTGCCCGCAGGCTATTGCCGTGCGCTGATATGATTACCCGCTTTCCCGATTTAATCGCCGGCACTATGGTTTTATGCCAGTAAGGCAGGCACCTTCTATAAGTATCTTTCAGGCTTTCAGTGAGAGGAACCTGATTCGCTGGCAACTTTTTATACCTTGGATCGTTCCCCGCCCAGAGGTCATCCGACTTTTCCAACGGGGGCGGAGGTATGTCGTAGCTCCTCCTCCAGATCAACACCTGGTCTTCCCCGTATTTCCGAGCTGTCTCCGACTTATTCAGCCCCTGCAGGGCGCCGTAATGTTTTTCGTTCAACCGCCAGGACAGCTTCACAGGTATCCACATCAGGTCCATCTCATCCAGGACTATCCAGAGGGTGCGGATTGCCCGCTTTAAAAGCGAGGTAAAGGCAAGGTCAAATATATATCCCTCTTGTTTGAGTATCTGTCCTGCCCGCCTGGCTTCATTGATTCCCTTTTCCGAAAGGTCGATATCCGTCCACCCGGTAAACCTGTTTTCCTTATTCCAAATGCTCTCACCGTGCCGCAGCAATATAAGTTTAACCATATAAATTTCTCCGCAAAAGCATTAAAATATCGCTAACATTGATTTTGTCAATCTGACGCTTTATTATAACCAAAGCTAGTTGCAACTGCATTATCGAGGAGATAAACGGCAACATATGAGAAACAACGCTTTAAAGGTCAACCCGAAAGGCAGGATAGCCCATGGGGAACCAACCCGTGCTGAAATAAACAGGTCGATGCCATTCAATTGTCTTGAACGGGGGCCGGCATTCTAAGGAGGGATCCAGTGGGACGAAATATTAAGTTAAGCAGTGATCTGGGGTTTTTACGCATTGGCGCAGCAGTCCCGGCGCTTCAGGTGGCGGACGTAGATTTCAATATCACAAATATTATCGAGTTGATTAAAAAAGCAGGGAAAGAAGGCGTTCAGGTACTTGCCTTTCCGGAAATGGCTGTAACGGGCTATACCATAGGCGACCTGGTGCAGCACCAGGCATTGCTTTCTAAAGCAGAGGACGGGCTCAATGCTATTCTCAAAACCAGCGCTGACTTCGAAATGGTTTTGATTATTGGCCTGCCTCTCAGCATCGATCAGAAGGTATTCAATTGCGCTGCCGTATTAAACCATGGGCAAATCCTGGGAGTTATACCCAAGACCTATCTGCCCAGCTATAAAGAGTTCTATGAGGAAAGGTGGTTCGCCTCGAGCAGGGATGCAAATTCCGATAGTATCGAATTGTCCGGCCAGCACGTACCCTTTGGCACAGATATACTCTTCTCTATCCGCGGAATCCCTTCAGCCATCGTGGGAGTAGAAGTCTGTGAGGATATGTGGATACCTCTCTCTCCTCACGAATACCAGTCCAAAGCGGGGGCGACGATACTGGTCAATATCTCCGCCAGCAATGAGATACTGGCAAAAGCAGACTGGCGCAGGATTATGCTGACTTCCGAATCCGGCAGATGTATTGCCGCCTGCTGCTATGTTTCATCGGGCATCGGTGAATCCACTAACGATGTCGTCTTCGGTGGTCATGCCCTGATAGCTGAGAACGGGAACATCCTGCAGGAATCGCAGCGCCTCGCCTTAAGTCCTCAATTGTTAATTACAGATATCGACCTCGATCGATTACTGAACGACCGGCGCATGATTACGAGTTTCCATGAGTCCCCCGGTCAGCATATGTCATATAGAGTAATTGAGTCGCAGGTCAATGATGTGCCTGCTGCAAGGTTGTACCGCTCAATCGACCCGCATCCGTTTGTACCCAAAGATACGGCCCGGCGGGCGGAAAGATGCCATGATATTTTCGCCATGCAGGTTGCATCTCTGGCAAAAAAATTGACCGGGGCTAAGATGGAACACCTGGTGCTGGGAGTATCGGGCGGGCTGGATTCCACCCTGGCTTTACTGGTGGCCTCCAAGACAGTAGACTTCCTCGGCCTGCCCAGGAAAAACGTTTACGCCTGCACTCTCCCTGGTTTTGGTACAACCCACAGGACGAAGGATAATGCCTTGAATCTATGCAAAGCCCTGGGTGTGAATTATAGGAAGGTAGACATTAGCGGAACCTGCCGTTCCCATATGACAGACCTCGGGCATGAGGGTCAGGAGGACATAGTTTTCGAGAACATCCAGGCCCGCTACCGCACGGAGTTCCTTTTCAACAAAGCCAACGAGTTGAAAGGGGTTCTCCTGGGAACTGGAGACCTTACCGAGGTTGCGCTAGGCTGGTGTACATTTTCCGGTGATCACCTGTCACATTATGATGTCAACGTGTCGGTGCCTAAAACATTGGTACGCTATCTCATACGCTGGGTAGCAGACGAAGAAGTTGCCGGCACTCCAGCCCAGAAGATACTGTATGACGTGCTTGACACACCTATATCACCTGAATTGCGGCGCCCCAGCAAAGGCAGGATAACGCAGATGAGTGAGGACGTAATCGGGCCCGTCGAGCTGGCTGATTTTTACCTTTATCCTTTTGTACGCGCAGGCACGCGACCGGGCAAGATCCTCTTCCTGGCAAACGAAGTCCGGAAACAGGGATTATTCGACAGCCGATATACGCTGGAAGATCTGCACAGGTGGCTTAAGAGCTTCATTCAAAGGTTTTTTACAAATCAGTTCAAGAGGACCTGCATGCCCGAGGGTCCTAAGGTCGGTTCGGTGAGCCTGTCTCCCCGGGGCGATTGGCGCATGCCATCCGATGCTGAAGCCAAGCTATGGCTGGAAAACCTGGAGGAAATGTACGCCAGGCTGCGTGATAAATCGACTTAATGACTCTTCAACAGCATTCAAGCTAACGGCCGCTCGGTAGATACGCTGATTACTTACTCTATGCGCTTGAACTTATCTTTGGGCGCGCCGCATATCGGACACTCGTCGGGAAGCACCCCCACAGACACGTAACCGCAGACTTCACATACGTAGTATTCTACACCCTGAGGATCAAGCATCCGGTCAAGCGCTTTCTCATAAAGCTTGGCATGTCCTCTTTCTACATCCCGGTGGTAGCCGAAGACAGTCGCAACTGCTGAATTTCCCTCGTCATTTGCATCCTTGATAAATTCCGGGTATGCATCCCGCGCATAATTCTCCCTCTCAAAGGCAGCCTGCAGGTTCTCCTGCGTATCCGCAATAACACCCAGGAGCCGGAGGTGATGGAAGGCATGAACCGCCTCAGATTCGGCTATAGCACGAAAAAGCCCGGCAATCTGGGGCAAACCTTCCTGGTCAGCTTTAAAAGCAAACGCCAGATCTCTGAGATGGGCTTTTGATTCTGCGGCGAAGCCTTCCTGCAGATTTTTTAACGTCTTTGTACCCTTTATTTTGGGATTCTCATACTGTATTATTTTTTCAGATGGCGCCCCGCATACCGGGCAATGCTCGGGTTTCTTATCGTCAATCTCTAAATGCCTGCAATTTGTACACAGCCACATGGTTATAACTGACCTCCTCGATTAAATATCGCAAAATTCTCGCGTAGCTAATAAAAGGCCTGAAAAATTATAACATATTACTATGATACCAGAGGTAGAAAGAGTACCATATGGATATCAGAAATCGGCTTCTATTTAAAAGATATGTTAAGTTTTAATATAGAGAAAGCATATCAAAGGTTATATCTATCAACAGGACAAATCATTAGAATAGTATAAAGGAGAAATATATGAATTCCGGTGGAGTGGACTATTTCAATATAGATGAGCTACTTAGCGATGAAGAGAAGATGACCAGGGAAATGGTCAGAGATTATATGGAAAATGAGATCAAGCCGCTGGTCGTAAACGCCTTCCACAGGGAGGAACCCCTGGATATGAGGAAACTGGCGCCTAAAATGGGGGAGCTTGGTATCATTGGCTCATTTATCCCCAAAGAATATGGGGCTTCTGGCACGAATTACACTGCCTTCGGATTAATATCGCAGGAAGTGGAAAGGGTCGACAGCTCACTGAGGAGTTTCATCGCAGTATCGTCCGGCCTGGTCATGTACCCTATATGGAAATATGGATCGTCGCAACAGAGAAAAAAATGGCTGCCTTTACTGGCCAGGGGAGAGCGAATCGGATGCTTCGGGTTGACAGAACCCAATGTGGGCTCTGACGTAGAATCAATGGAAACAGGTGCCAAAAGGCAGGGCGACAAATGGGTGATCAACGGAAGCAAGCAGTGGATAAGCGAAGCAACAATCGCGGACGTCGCTGTTGTCTGGGCAAGAAGCGATGAAGGAATAAAGGGATTCCTGGTGGAACGGGGAACTGAGGGATTTCATCAGAACGCCATTGAGCGCAAGGGTTCCATGAGGGCAGGCGATGTCGGAGAGCTGATCTTCACAGACTGCGCCATACCGCTGGAGAATATGTTGCCTGGAGCTAAGGGACTGAAATCACCCTTATCATGCCTTAACCAGGCCAGGTACGGCATATCCTGGGGAGCGATCGGTGCCGCCATGGACTGCTATGAGACAGCTTTGAACTATGCTAAAGAAAGAAAGCAATTCGGGGCGCCCATAGCATCGTATCAGTTGGTCCAGGAAAAACTGGTGGCAATGTTAATGGAGATCACGAAAGCTCAGTTGCTGTCCTACAGGCTCGGAAGACTGATGGATGGTGGTAAAGCCAGACCTGCCCAGATTTCGATGGCTAAAAAGAATAACGTAGCTACGGCACGCATGTGTGCCAGGACTGCGAGGGAGCTTCTCGGGGCCAACGGTATTTCCCTGGAATACTCGCCTATCAGGCATATGGCCAATATCGAATCTGTATACACCTACGAAGGTACGGACGACATACACACGCTCATTATAGGCAACGATATAACAGGTATAGCGGCCTTTGGGACAAAATAATACCCGGAGGAAGCCAAATGAGCAGAGCTGATAAAGCTGTTGCTACGTTCAAAAAGGGATTTAATTGTACGTAGGCTGTTTTATCGACTTTCGGTGAAGAATATGGACTGGACCCGCTGGTGGCCCTGAGGGTTTCTGCTGCATTTGGTGGGGGCATGGGGCGTATGGGTGAAACATGCGGCGCAGTAACAGGAGCATTTATGGTGATAGGTTTGAAGTGTGGAATGACAGTAAGTGATTGACTATTGATTGCCTAGCATTCTAATGATATGCTTGGCTAAGCTTTCGGTAATCTCGCGGTGCCTGGGTACAGGTTGTGAAACTCTGGTATTCTCGTTTTCATACCAGTCATGCTTGGCGCCATGACGAATTAATACGCACCCCATTTTCCTCAGTTGCTTGATGAGCTCCACCCTTTTCAACGCACCACCAGTTCACCGTGTTTGCGCACCTAGGAATGTCTCCCGAGGTGAGGTCCGCGTAAATATCTATAAGGTTTTCTTTCAGCTCGTCTAACGTCATCCCCTGAGTGCGGTAATCAGGATACTCCTCCAACCATCCTACCCACATATCGTTTTCCTGGTAATAAACAAACTTCTTTGTTTCCAATTACTATCCCCCTTGCTTGAGCCTGTAGCAGCAAGCCAGTGATATATATCATAAGGATTACCATCGTTATTATAGCAAATGACGTGATCCGGGCGCAGCCTTATGTTTAAGACCGCACAACCACCATGGCCTGAAAATGATTATTAGCAAATTATTAGCAATTCTTAGTTACGTAAACTACTGAAAGGAGATTTTAGCTACGAATTTCGGGGTAAAAAGAAGAGTTGGTAGCGCATACCGGATTCGAACCGGTGATCTCCGCCTTGAGAGGGCGGCGTCCTAAACCCCTAGACGAATGCGCCCCGATTCAACAATCAGATTGTAGATTTACTTCAACTGTGGCGCCTCTACTTATCCAGCGCCAGCTATTATATCAATAGCATTGTGCAAACGACAACACGTACGTTGTGACTGTTATATTGATAATTATCGACATCTTTGTCTGAATGCTTCATACATTACTAATGCAGCAGCAATTGAAGCATTAAGCGATGTAATTCTCCCCCGCATCGGGATAGATACTAAATAATCACACCTTTTTTTAACTAAATCCGCCAGTCCCTTGCCCTCACTACCTATGACAATCGCTGTCGGCAGATGGAAATCCACCTTGCTATAATCAATCTCACCGGCAGGATCAATACCGATAACCCAGGTATGACTTTTCTTCAGGGTTTCTATTGCCTGTGAAATGTTTGATACCTTTGCTACCGGCAGATATTCCACTGCGCCAGCCGATGCTTTAGCTACAGCGGCGGTAAGCCCCACCGCCCTCCTCGAGCGAATAACTACACCATGAACACCGCTCGCCTCAGCAGTCCTGATAATTGCCCCCAGATTATGCGGGTCTTCAATACCGTCAAGGATGCAATAGAGAGGCAGTTCGTTTCTTTCTTTAGAGATAGTGATCAAATCTTCCAGTGTGATATATTCTCTGGCTGCAACATAAGCAATAACTCCTTGATGAGCACGAGTTATACTCAACCTATCGATAATATTTTTTGTTACATACTCTATGGGTATCCTTCTAGATCGAGAAAGATATAATATTTCGGCAACAGTGGAATGCTTTCCGCTATCACGGGCAAGCAATATTTTGTTCAGGGTACGCCCGGATTTTAGCGCCTCAATTACAGGATTCCTGCCCTCAATAATATCCGCCATTATTTACCTTAATTGCTTTATCTATATCTTTTTTTTCTTTTTGCTTTCGGTGGCATTTTCTTTCAATCGAAGCGCATTCATGTCATCTTCCAGTATCGCTAGCACTTCTTTAGCCGCATAAACCTTATTACGCTTGCGGCCTGTTGTCTCAGTCAAAATCCCAGCATCTTCAAGGGTATTTAGTGCCTTCTGAGCCCCGGGGAAACTTATTTTTAAAAACTCCGCCACCGCTTTGGCACTCAGTAACGGTCTCATAAAGATAAGCTCTATGAGCTGTCCAGCGGTCGGTGGCAGCTTTTTCTCGCGGCTTAGCTGAGCATAAGCATGATGAAGGTCAAGCAACCGGCGAGCTCTCGACACAGCATCTCCCGATTGCTCTGCCACTGCACGGAGGAAGAACTCTATCCACTCCCGCCAACTTCCGGTCTGGCTCACTTTCCCCAGAAGTTCGTAGTATTCCCTGCGATGATGCTCAAAGAAGGCGCTGAGATAAAGCAGCGGCCTGGTCAGCATACCCTTCTGGCATAGGAAAAGGGTGGTCAGCAGCCGTCCTATCCTGCCATTTCCATCCAGGAAAGGATGAATCGTCTCGAACTGATAATGAATGAGTGCCAGCTGCACCAGAAAAGGCAAATCTGACCTGGCATGGAGGAATTTCTCAAGCTGGTCAAGACATTCCAGCATCTCAGGCACCGGGGGCGGAACAAAAGTTGCTTCATTCAAAGTACATCCTGGCGGTCCGATCCAGTTTTGCGATTGGCGAAATTCACCCGGTGTAGCATGCTCGCCGCGCACTCCCTCCATAAGGACACCATGCAACTCACGGATAAACCTCAGACTCAGCGGTAGCTCCTCCAGTCTTTTCAGACCGTACTCCATGGCTTTCACGTAGTTTTGCACTTCTCTGACATCTCTCTGCCTCTCAACTTTCGTTGCCTCGAATAATAGCAGGTCAGAAAGAGATGACTGTGTACCCTCAATACGCGATGAGAGAACTGCCTCTCTGCGTATGAAAGGATAAATCAACAGATGCGGATTGGGCAGGTTCTCGCCCAACCCGGACAATGTGCCCACGGCTATATCAGCTCTGGAGATCAACGATACCAGCGCATCATCCCACCCAAGCTTAGGTGGCAAAAGATTGGGAACAAAAGCCCAGTAGCCGCCGGTAGTACGGACCAGCCTGCCCGAAGGGCTATTTTGAAACAGAATGATATCCATTATTAAACACCAGTTGAATAAAATTTACCGTTATTAAACTAAAACGGCATTTTGTTTAATAATACACCTTTTGCAACTGGATAACAATACTTACACACTGTAATTTGATATCAAGTGTGAGATAGGAACAAATGAAACTGACCAAAGGAAACCTATCTTAGCAACGAGGCACCTGGAACCATGCAGTATTCGAACTGAATTTAGCTATGATTTCGCCGGTCAGCCTATGGACTGAACAGCAAAGTAAACGTTGAAGCGATGTGGCTGGGGATCCAGGATTCGAACCTGGCCTCACGGATCCAGAGTCCGCTGTCCTACCGCTAGACTAATCCCCAGTGGCTTCGGATTATAGCACGTCAGTTTGATCCCTATCAACCAAACAACCCCCATCGTTATTCGATTGCACCGGCCGCCCTGGCAAACTAATGACTAATATTGACAAAGGCTGCTAAAATTGGTTATACCGTATTATTAATAAACACAATTAACCGTTTGCACGGAGATTCAATTAATATGAAAAAAACATGGAAACCCGTCATGGCAGGTATCCTCGACATCGCTTCGGGAATCATCGTCATGTTTATCAGCATTTATTTGCTGATCTTGAGCCAGCTCTTTTTATTGATCCATAAAAATTTAAATGTTGACACTACAGTAATAAACATTGACCAGATCAAGGGTTATATAGAGAAATACGAGATATTTCCTATTATCTTCGTATTGCTCGGCATTATTCCTATAATCGGTGGTGTCTACGCATTGCAAAGGAGGATCTGGAGCTTTGCACTAACAGGGGCAATATTTTCCATGTTGTTTCCTTTCTTCGGACTTCCCTCCTTGATAATCACGTGGAGAGCTAAAAACGAATTCAGCTAATTAGTCCCCGCGATTTAGAAATAAAATTGACCAGCTTTCAAAATCTCCAAACCAGGTTAGGTATCCACTTCAAAGATGAAACCCTGCTGAAACAGGCTTTTACACATCCCTCGTATAAAAACGAAAACCCCGAATTCGAACTACCGGACAACGAGCGGATGGAATTCCTCGGCGACGCTTTGCTAAATATGATAGTCGCTGAAAGACTATATCATGAATTCCCTGAACTATCAGAAGGCAAGCTCACCGCAATCAGGGTTTCACTCGTGCGGCAGGAAAAACTTGCCGAAAAGGCCGCCGTTTTTAATCTCGGCGACTATCTGCTGCTGGGTAAAGGCGAAGACCTGTCCGGGGGAAGGAAGAAACGCAATAACCTGGCCGATACCTTCGAAGCGTTGATGGCCGCCATCTTCCTCGACCAGGGTATCGACAGTGCCAGGAACTTTGTGTGCCGGAATCTTGAGGCGGATATTCGGGCCATCAAAGCCGGGCAGATAATTCCGAATTTCAAAGCGCTGCTGCAGGAATTTACGCAGGAAGAATTCAAAGCGCTGCCCGAATATGAGGTCGTTGAATCCACGGGACCGGACCACGACAAGGTGTTCCTGGTTACGGTCGCGCTGGGAGAACTCGTCCTGGCAGTGGGTTCAGGGAAGACTAAAAAGGCAGCCGAAGCGGAGGCTGCCCGTATAGCCTACGAAAAGTTGCACAGCGACTGCTGAAGACCTGCCCTATCGGGCGTATTGAAATACAAGAATCTCCAGCTCCGACGGTAAACTTTCTCTCTTGATCTCAACTTCGCTGGAGTCCAGCCTTTTAGCGTTTTTCTTACCCTTGATAAAATCGTCAGCGCTGTACTGAAGAAATGCGCATCGATCCGTCTTATAATGTATCGGGATGGCGATCTTCGGTTTCAGGTCTTCGCACACCATGCTTGCAGCAGCGATATCCAGCGTAAAAATACCGCCGATCGGAACAAACAAGACATCCACCTCACCGATTTCCCTCTTCTGTTCTATAGTAAGCCCGTGCCCGAGGTCGCCAAGATGACACACCCTCATCCCATCCACGTTTAAACAATAGATTATATTGCTTCCCCGCTCCCTGCCACCTGAATCGTCATGCCAGGCACTGACGCCTTTGATAGCGACATCTTTTATGCTTTTCAGACCGCTTCCCTTAATGACCTCGAATTTTCCGGGGATCAAAGCTGTATGATTGTGGTCGAAATGGCCATGGCTTATGGTAACTATATCTGCACTCTCTTTTACCGGCGGGTAACTGAGATGGCTCTCGGACTTGAAAGGATCCATAATTATCCTGACTCCATTATCCGCAGTTATAAGAAAACACGAATGTCCCAGCCATCTGATCTTCATTTGCCGATCCCCTGCTGCTCAGTGTAATCCGCTGCGAAATTCACCAGGGTTCGCACACCAAACCCGGTGGCACCCTTAACTAAAATGCCTTTGATCTTATCGGACATGAAGGGTCCGGCAATGTCCATATGCACCCACGGGACTTCTCCAACAAACTCTTGTAAAAACAAAGCCGCCGTTATGGCACCGCCGTATCTGCCCCCTGAGTTCTTTATATCTGCTATCTCGCTCTTATTCAGTTCCTTATATTCCTCGGGCAATGGCAATTGCCAGAGGTGTTCCCCGGCCCGGCCTCCTGCTTCGATCAATTTTTCCACCAGTTGCCGGTTGTTGGAAAATACGCCTGCCCAGAGATCACCCAGCGCTACGTGACAAGCTCCGGTCAGAGTAGCCAGATCAACAATGGGAGATAGCCCTTTTTTCACCGCGTAGGAAAGCGCATCCGCGAGGATCAAGCGTCCTTCGGCGTCTGTATTGACCACCTCAATCGTCTTACCGTTCGATGCCTTTATTACATCACCGGGTTTGAGCGCCCTGCCTCCGGGGAGATTTTCCGTGGCAGGTACGATAGCGGTCACATTCACTTTCAGCTTTAACCCCGCTATAGCGCTTATGGCGGCGATTACTGCTGCTCCTCCGGACATGTCACCCTTCATATCTGACATAAATTCCTGCGACTTAAGCGAGATACCGCCGGAATCGAACGTAAGACCCTTGCCGATAAAGCCCACGGTGCTGGAAGACGAGCTATCGCCCTTATAGCCAAGCACGATGAACTTGGGAGGCTGATGTGTGCCCTGGGCAACTCCGAGGACTGCTCCCATACCCTCCTTCTCCATCTGCTCACGCTCCATAACAGTTATCTCCAGCCCGTGATCTCTGGCAATTTCGCCTGCAACCCGGGCCATGTCACCCGGTGTCATGTGGTTGGCCGGTTCGTTAACCATATTGCGCGCAAGCACTGTAGACTCAGCGAGTATCTTCCCTTTTTGCACACCACGCCTTATGCTATCCAGCTTCGCCTCATCCCTCTCCAGTACTATAAACTTCTCAATCTCGTGGTTTTCATCGTTCTTGGTGATATGCTTGATGAAGCGGTAAGAACCGAGCAAACAGCCCTCGACTATTGCCTGCGCCGATTCCGCCGGTTCTATGCCCCCTGCTCCCGCACCATGTAAGATGGATGCAGCGGTTTTACAGCTATGCTTCTTCAGCACCCGGATCACCTCGCCCATCAAATTGCGCACCCTGTCTAAATCGAAATCTTCTTTCTTACCCAGACCCGCAACCGCTACAATCCTGGCAGGTATTTTCCCCAGGCTATGAATAATATGGATATCGTTCAACTTGCCTTTTATTTCTCCAGTCTTAATAAGACCGGTGATCGTCCCCTCCAACGCCGTATCCACCGTACCCGTTGCCCCACCGGGTTTATCCACTCCCTCGAAAAGATTGACTACTATAGCATCACATTCAATTGAGCATATATCGCCCGACCTGACCTCAAATTCCAATTTAACCTCCAAAGACAAATATTATGTAAATAAGATCCATATTCTATTTTTTATTTCCGCGGACAGCTTTCTATTTTATCCCAATCAGGAAGATAGTCAATAATGTACCTCCGAATATGAAAATTTGATTTATCGCATAGCAACGTGGTAAAATTAATAAAATAAACCTTTAAGTCAGTCCAGCGAGGCTGGCAAGGGAAGAGCATGAAAAACTATAACATTATATCCCCGCATACGGTTGCGTCTGCTAAGTCCTCTTGCCAGTGCCGGCAAGAGGTTTTTTAATGCCCGAAAAGGTCCTGCTCAATTCCACTGATATTGAGAGAGCTCTCGTCCGTGTTGCCCACGAGATCCTGGAACGCAATAAGGGCGCCAAAAACATCGCTTTCGTCGGCATTAAAACACGCGGTGTGCCCTTGGCGCAACGCCTGGCCAAAATCATCCAGAACATGGAGCAGGTCACCATACCCGTCGGCTCCCTGGATATTACCCTCTACCGCGATGATGTTTCCTCACTTAGCTTCAAGCACGTTGTGCAGCAGACTTACGTGCCTTTCGATATAACCGATAAGCACGTGATCCTGGTTGACGATGTCTTCTATACGGGCCGCAGCATCCGGGCTGCCTTAGATGCCCTGATTGACCTGGGAAGACCTGAAACCATTCAGCTGGCTGTGCTGATCGACAGAGGCCACAGGGAATTACCCATAAGAGCCGATTTCGTGGGGAAAAACATACCTACTGCCCACAGTGAAGAGATAAAGGTGTACGTTAGCGAGGTCGATGCGGTGGATAAAGTGACGGTTGTGAGGCCGGAAGCTGGAGGGAATGATGAGCTTGAATGAACCCAGGGTGAGTCCCGCTGGACAGGAAACACTGCCACCCCTCTCTATCGGTTTATGGCATCACAGGCATATCCTGGACCTGGATGACTTCTCGCCTGAAGAGATAAACCTGGTATTTGAGATAACCGATGGCATGGTTGCCGTACTATCGAGAGATGTGAAAAAAGTGCCCACGCTGCGAGGCAAAACCATCGCCACAATGTTCTTTGAGCCCAGCACCAGGACAAGGGCTTCCTTTGAAATTGCTGCCAAATACCTCAGCGCTGATACCGTCAGCCTGGATTCGGCGAAAAGCAGCGTGTCCAAGGGCGAGTCACTTATCGACAGCCTGCGCACGCTTCAGGCACTTGGAGTTGATGTAATAATTATCAGGCACCCCTGCTCCGGTGCTCCCTACATCGCGGCACAGAACCTTCAAACCAGCATCATCAACGCCGGCGATGGGTGCCATGCTCATCCGTCACAGAGCCTGCTCGACATGTACACCATGAAAAGGCGCCTGGGGGATCTCAGCAATCGCAAAGCTGTTCTCGTCGGCGATATCATGCATAGCCGCGTTGCACGGTCCAATATGTGGGGCATGAAAGCCTTTGGCATGAAGATCGTCCTCTGCGCTCCGCCCACCCTGATACCTCACGGCCTCAAAGAAATGCTGGCCAGATGCAACTTGAACCACGTCAGCATCGAACACGATATCAATACGGCTCTTCGCGACGCTGATGTAATTATGCCGCTACGGCTGCAGAAAGAAAGACAGCAAAGCGGTCTGATATCCTCCATACGTGAATACGTACAGCTATACCAGCTAAACGCCGAGAGGCTGGCAAAGGCAAAGCCGGGAGCCGTCGTTCTACACCCGGGCCCCATGAACGAGGGCATCGAGATCAGCCACGAGGTGGCATACGGGACTCAATCACTGATTGAAGAGCAGGTTACCAACGGGGTCGCCGTACGCATGGCTCTGTTGTATCTGATCGCTGGAGGTGGAAACCGCTGATGTCAGCCGATATTTTAATAAAAAACGCGCGGATCATTGATCCAGGACAGGGCATCGATCTAACGGGTGACATCCTCATATCCAATGGGTTGATCAAAACAATCGGGAAAAACCTGGCTAAACCTGATTTGATGACTATAGACGCAGCCGGTTTGATTGCGTGCCCGGGATTTATTGACCTGCACTGCCACCTGCGCGAACCAGGATTTGAAGAGAAGGAAAATATAGCTACAGGCACATCTGCAGCCGCGCGTGGTGGCTTCACCACGGTATGCTGTATGCCAAATACCAATCCGCCACTGGATAACGTTGCTGCAATCGATTACATTAAAAACATCGCCGCCAGCAAAGCAAGAATCAGCGTTTTAGCGGTGGGCTGCATAACAAAGGGGAGGGCTGGCAAAGAAATAAGTGAAATGGCGGAACTGGCCAGAGCTGGTTGTATAGGCTTCAGCGACGACGGCAGCCCTGTTCCCAGCTCGAGGATAATGTCGCTGGCAATGGAATACGCTGCTATGCTGGACCTGCCGATAATAGACCACTGCGAAGACCTGGAATTGACCCGGGCGGGTCAAATGAACGATGGATGGGTGGCTGCCCGCCTTGGATTAAAGGGTATCCCCGCTGCAGCTGAAGAATCGATTGTCGCCCGTGATATTACGCTTGCCGAAATGACCGGCGTAAGACTTCATATCACTCACGTAAGCACCGCCGGCTCCGTGGAACTGATAAAGCAGGCAAAAGAGCGAGGTATCAAGGTTACCGCCGACGTCACACCCCATCACCTTACTCTAACCGAAGAACGCGTAATGAGAAATCCCGTTACAACCGCCATATCACTGGTTTATGACACCAATGCCAAGATCAACCCGCCACTGCGTTCTGACAGAGATATCGAGATCCTGCTCAGCGCTGTCAACGATGGCACCATAGATGCCGTTGCCACAGATCACGCTCCACATACCAGGGAGGACAAACTTTGTGAATTTGAGGCTGCCGCTTTTGGCATAAGCGGCTTCGAAACTGCATTCGGAGTTCTTATGACACTGGTCAATTCCGGTAAGGTCAGCTTAAACCGGTTGATTGAGTGCCTCACGGTGGGACCGGTAAAAATCTTAGGCCTCAAAGGCGGAATTACGGGGATACTTAAGCCTGCTATGCCGGCTGACATCACCTTACTGGATATCAATAAAGAGTGGACCGTGGATGCCCGCAATTTCCTGTCCAAAGGCAAGAACACTCCTTACGATGGTCAACTTCTTAAAGGCATGGTGGTCGCAACCTTTCACAAAGGGAAACTGGCGTACAAAGACGGTTCACTGAGGATTGCAAAATAGATATGTCTAAAAAAGCAGCGCTTGCCGACATATCCGCTGATTAAATTTCAATAAAGGAAGGAGCAGGTTGCCCAGAAGAGATGATATTAAGAAAGTGATGATCATAGGATCGGGCCCTATAGTTATTGGCCAGGCCTGCGAATTTGACTATTCCGGGACACAGGCCTGCAAGGCGCTCAAAGGGCTTGGCTACAGGATTGTCCTGGTTAACTCCAACCCTGCCACTATCATGACCGATCCGGGTATGGCCGATGCTACTTACATAGAACCTCTCACTTTAGCGATGATGACAAAGATTATTGAGAAGGAGCGACCCGATGCCTTGCTTCCCAACCTGGGTGGACAGTCCGGCTTGAACCTGAGCGCCGAACTGGCCAAGGCAGGCGTGCTAAAAAAAATACGGCGTAGAAGTTATCGGCGTTGACGTTGATGCCATTAAAAGCGGCGAGGACAGGATCGCATTCAAGGAGACCATGAACCGCCTCTGTATCGATATGCCGAAAAGCGAAGCAGTATATTCCGTTGAGGACGCAGAGAAGATAGCCGCTGAACTGGGCTATCCAGTTGTGGTCAGGCCAGCTTACACGATGGGCGGCACGGGAGGAGGCCTGGTATATAACGTTGAAGAGCTGCGCACCGTCGGCAGCAGGGGCATCTCGGCAAGCCTCATCGGACAGATTCTCATCGAGGAATCCGTCCTCGGCTGGGAAGAGCTCGAACTGGAAGTGGTGCGTGATTCAAAAAACCAGATGATCACCGTCTGCTTCATAGAGAATATCGACGCTATGGGCGTCCATACCGGAGACTCTTTCTGCGCAGCGCCCATGCTTACCATTGACTCTAAACTACAAAAACGACTGCAGGAATATTCTTACAGGATAGTGGAGGCAATCCGGGTTATAGGCGGCACCAATATCCAGTTCGCGCACGATGCGAAGACCGGTCGTGTAGTGGTGATAGAGATCAACCCCAGGACATCCCGTTCTTCTGCGCTTGCTTCTAAAGCGACGGGCTTCCCGATAGCGCTTATTTCGGCCAAGCTGGCAGCAGGTTTAACCCTGGATGAGATACCCTACTGGCGAGACGGCACGCTGGAGAAATATACTCCCTCTGGCGACTACGTGGTGATCAAGTTCTCGCGCTGGGCATTCGAAAAATTCAAGGATGCCGAGGACAAACTGGGCACCCAGATGCGCGCGGTTGGCGAGGTGATGAGTATAGGCAAAACCTATAAGGAAGCATTACAAAAATCTATACGGTCTCTGGAAATCGGGCGCCATGGCCTGGGATTCGCCAAGGACTTCCACAGGAGATCACTCGGCGAATTGATGGATATGCTGAAGGAACCATCAAGTGAGCGGCAATTTATCATGTATGAGGCATTGCGCAAGGGCGCCGATGTCCACAAACTATATGAAAGGACATATATTAAGTCCTGGTTTATCCGGCAGATGAAAGAGCTTGTCGAATTTGAGGAAGAGATCCTGAAATACAGGGGCAAAGCACTCCCGGATGAACTGTTGAAAAGGGCTAAAAAGGATGGCTTTGCAGACAAATATCTATCCCAACTACTCAGTATTTCTGAAAAGGATATACGTAAAAAGCGGACCTCACTGGGTATCATTGAAGCATGGGAGCCGGTGCCTGTCAGCGGGGTTGAGAACGCCGCTTACTATTTTTCCACCTACAATGCGCCCGACAAAACAACCAGCAGTACCAAGAGAAAGGTAATGGTTCTGGGTGGAGGGCCCAACCGTATCGGCCAGGGCATCGAATTCGATTATTGTTGCGTGCATGCTGCGTTTGCGATGCGCGATGAGGGCTATGAGACCATCATGGTCAACTGCAACCCGGAAACTGTTTCCACCGATTACGATACTTCTGACAAGCTCTACTTTGAACCGCTCACTGTAGAGGATGTGCTCAGTATTTATGACAAGGAAAAGCCTGAGGGTGTTATAGTACAATTCGGCGGGCAGACTCCGCTGAATATTTCCGGCGAGTTATTCGAGGCCGGTGTGAAAATCCTGGGCACCACTCCGGAGACAATCGACCTTGCAGAGGATAGGGGACGTTTCCGCGAAATGATGCTAACGATGAACATTCCCATGCCCGAATCCGGTATGGCCAGCAACCTGGAAGAAGCCCTGCGCGTTGCCGAACGTATCGGGTATCCGCTGATGGTAAGGCCTTCATATGTGCTTGGAGGCAGGGGAATGGAGGTTGTTCACGATGAGGAGATGCTGGCACAGTATGTGAAAGCCGCAGTAGGCGTCACCCCGGACCGCCCGATACTGATTGACAAATTCCTGGAAAATGCCATCGAGGCGGAGGCGGATGCTATCGCAGATGGAATCGATGCCTTTGTGCCCGCGATCATGGAGCATATCGAACTTGCCGGTATACACTCAGGCGATTCATCCTGCGTTATTCCACCGGTATCGATACCTGCTAAACACAGCGCCACGATTAACGAGTACACAAAGAGAATCGCTAAGGAACTTAACGTTGTCGGGCTGATGAATATGCAATATGCTATCGCCAAGGATAGGGTATACGTCCTTGAAGCAAACCCAAGAGCTTCCCGTACGGTGCCTCTCGTTTCCAAAGTGTGTAATGTTTCCATGGCGCGGATCGCTACTCAGGTAATGCTCGGTAAAAAACTCGCGGACTTGAAACTTAACCACAGGCAAATCCCCCACTACGGTGTCAAAGAGGCAGTCTTCCCGTTCAATATGTTCCCCGAAGTTGACCCCATCCTCGGTCCAGAGATGAGATCCACCGGAGAGGTGCTCGGAATGGCAGATTCCTTTGGATTGGCATTTTACAAGGCGCAAGAGGCTGCCAGACAGCCGTTGCCGGAAAGCGGCACGGTGCTGATGAGCCTTTTCATCAAGGAAATGCCAACTGCCCTTGACATGGCTAAGCAATTTGCTGAACTCGGGTTCAAAATAAAGGCTACCAGGGGTACCCACGAATTTTTAGCCGGCCACGGTATACAATCAGATGTCATTAATAAGCAGTGGGAGGGCAGGCCGAATATCGTCGACGGCATCATGAACGGCGAGATACAGCTTGTGATCAACACTCCCAGCGGCAAGCTGAGCAAATACGACGATTCCTATATACGTAAAGCCGCCATTAAATATAAGGTGACCTATATTACCACTCTGGCTGCAGCTTCCGCGGCAGCAAAGGGCATAGCCGCTTACCGTAAAAATAAGCCGGCGGTAAAATCTTTACAGGGTTACCATGCCGATATTAAATAAACGGACTGACGAAATAATTGAGACAGGTTAAAGCTAAAGTACTATCGAACAGACAAATCCTGAGCTACTCCGGCGCCAAATATTTCCTCATGCGTATTAAGGCTCCGGATATAGCCAGAGAAAGCAGACCGGGTCAGTTCCTAATGGTCAAATGCGGAGAGAAGGTTGTTCTACGTCGCCCGCTAAGCATACACGATGTAACGAGATCGGGCGAAGTCCACCTGCTTTTTACCATCCCCGATTCAAATAGTACAGAAAAGCCACCTGAAGTAGGTCGAGAAATGGAAATTAAATCCATCAAGGGCCAGGGGACTCTCTGGTTATCAAAGTTGGAAGAAGGCGTGGAACTGGATTTATTAGGTCCGTTGGGCAACGGTTTCCAGATTGAACCCAGTACTCAAAATATATTGATAGTAGCAGGCGGAATCGGCATTGCTCCCTTAAAATTTCTTGCTAAAAAAGCTTTAGCTCTGAAAAAATCGGTCACCATCTTACTGGGCGCCCGCACCAGGAGCGGGATATATCCTGAGAATCTGTTGCCACGTGAAGTAAAATTGGTTTTAGCCACCGAAGACGGCAGCTTAGGTAGGAAGGCCAGGGTGACCGATCTTCTGCATGAACATTTAGTTTGGGCTGACCAGGTTTTTGCCTGCGGGCCGCAAGCTATGTATGTGGAGATGGTTAAGCAGTGTACCGACCGCGAAGTTAAAAAACCAGTTCAATTTTCGCTTGAAGTGCGCATGGGTTGTGGCGTAGGCGCCTGCTATGCGTGTAGTATAAAGACGAAGCAGGGTATGCTGCGCGTTTGCAGGGAGGGGCCAGTTTTTAATATAAGCGATATAATATGGCAGGAGGTTAAAATATGACAGTCGCTTGTAAAAGGATTCAAATAAGCACCGACGGACAGGACGAAACGCTTAATGTCACTTCCGATATCGCGCGTGAGGTCGGCAATTCCGGGATCAATAGTGGTACCGTCACTGTATTTATACCGGGCTCGACTGCAGGCATCACTACGATTGAGTATGAACCGGGTTTAGTGTCGGATATCAAAGAGATGTGGGACAGGATAGTACCCATCGATCTGAGTTACGCGCACAATAAAGCGTGGGGCGACGGCAACGGGCATTCTCACGTCCGCGCATCACTGCTTGGCCCATCGATCACCATTCCATTTATAAATAAAAGACTAACGCTCGGCACCTGGCAGCAGATCGTTATCGTGGATTTCGATGTTCGACCCCGTTCCAGGGAGATTATTCTGCAGATCATGGGTGAGTGATATAAAATGTATACAGAGATCACAGGAGGTAATTATGCCTAATGCTCAAATGCTTGCCACGATTCTCTTTAGCATACTCGGCATCTGCGTGTTACTGGCCCTGGGTGCTTTCGTAGGGAAGAAAACCGCTCCGGGCAAATTAGTCACCTTCGCGGGGGTCATTGCTCTGGTTGCCGTGGTAGTTTACGCGATATATGCCGCCTATTACTTCATAACCCAGACATCATAATTAACAAGTATGGATAGCTTATTTATATCAAATCAATCTAAAATACCGTTATGATCCAGACTTTTCAGTGCCCGGTATGCGGAAACCCAGTCGAGGTTGGTGAACCAACCTGCAAAGCCTGCGGCGAGACTTTCAGTTATAATTGTCCTGCGTGTGGCTTTATCGTTGATAACCGCTTCCATTATTGCCCGAACTGCGGCATTGAATTGAACTGGGTAACACATCCTCAGACAGGCCCGTCACCTGCAATTGCTTATGCTGAAGCTGGCCAACACCAGGAGCAAGATGACGAAAAACCACAGAAGCTATCTCAGCCAAAGGAAACGACGCCGGTTAATAGGAGAGGCAGAATGCCCGGATTGTGGTTGATATTGGTATTCGTATGCATATTATTGATCATCATTGTACTGGTCATAGACAGGATATTGAACGCTAAAGTATGAGGAGGCAGCCATGCCCGATCCAAAAACCGTGACCTACATTTTCGCTATCGTCCTTCTCTCATGCCTGGTACTATCCCTGGGCGGATTTCTGGGTAAAAAATTCGAGGTATTCCGCGTTGTGATCTTTGCCGCTGCTGTGGCACTCGTCACCATTGTTGTGTTCGCTATCTATTTCGCTTATTTGGGGATCAGCGGCCAACTCTGATAACTCACGGAATCTTCCCTCTATTTATTTTCTCAAAGAAAGGCTGATGCACAAAGGTAAATTCGGGACCGCTATCAACTGCATGGACGGCAGGGTCCAGCTGCCCGTGATCAACTGGCTCAAAGATAAGTATTCACTGGAATATATCGACATGATTACAGAACCGGGCCCGGATAAAATGCTTTCACAGGGAAAGCCGGAGCAGGTTGAATCTATTAAGTCACGTGTCTTCATTTCCGTCAACGCCCACGGTTCGGATACAATCTTTATCGCCGCCCACCACGACTGTGCCGGCAACCCGGTGTCAAAAGAGGAGCATATTAAGCATGTCAGGGAATGCCTGAAAATAGTGCGTTCATGGAACCTGCCCGTTGAACATGTGGTCGGAGCCTGGATAAACGATAAATGGGCTATCGAAATAATACTGTGATATTTTTACGACCGGTAAATGGTGGTGAATTTGCTCACCCCGTATACGTGATGTAAAATTACACGGATTTAATGCTATTTACTCACGAATTCCTATTGAAGCATTTTTACGGAGATTCTTAATATGAAAAACAGACTTGTACCGGCTTTTACAGTGGTTATGCTTCTTGCCGTCATCTTCAGCTCGTGCGCCCAGCAGAAAAAACAGATAACCCCCGAGCAGATGGCTTCCGTCACCCGCGGTGACCTGGTTCTCTCTGTCTCATCCGACGGAAACCTCGATATGCCCAATCAGGTACGTCTTAAATTCGGTACACCCGGAACGGTCAGGGATATACCGGCTGAGCAGTACAAATTGAAAGGGAAACCTGTCAAGGCCGGTACACTGCTGGCTAGGCTGGATAACACCACCCAGCTCCTTACCATTAAGGCAGCCCAATACGCCGTGGAACTGGCTATTAATACAGTCGTCCAGACCTGCTGTGGAACACGGTATCCAACTTTTTATACGCTTGCCACAGCCCTCATGCGCTTCGAGCAAGCTCAGGACGAAATGGCCCAAGCCAGGGATTATCTACTTGTTAATAATTACCCCGCTGCAGCGTCTAACATTACCCTCGCTAAATACGATCTGGAAGCAGCCCGGTCGGTTTACGCTGACCCCAAGCTTGATACCTTCCAGACACAATATGATGACCTCAACCTGCCGGTCCCGCTTTTCCCCGTGCTTAAACAGATCGTTGCCGTACTGGATTCCCAGATTGCCAGGCTGGAGGATATAAGAAAGCTCCTCGAAGCGGGAGATTACCCGGGTACTTTACAGGCCCTGGATGATATATCATTTACACTGGATGAAACTCACACTTTGGTAAAGCAGAACTCACGGCTGCCGGGGGCTTACACGTACCCCGATACCTCCACCTCACTGGCAGTTTCAAGGCAGGTGCTGGATGCCTTATCACAGCTTCAGGATATGCTCTATCAGGATAATTTTGACAGGGTCAGGGCATCGGAAAAGCTGCGTATGGCACAACATGATCTACTCATGAGTAATATGATACTCGATGAAAGTGAAACAATTTATCGTGCGGGATTAAATCCGCAGACGTTGCGTACCTATAATATCAACATAGAAACAGCCATGATCAACCTGGATAAAGCCAAGCAGGATCTGCTTAAAACAGAAATCATCGCTCCTTTTGATGGAACCGTAGTCGCCGTCGATGTTAAAGTTAACGACCAGCTTTCACAATTTGACTACTCCTCAAAGACCGCCGTCTACCTGGTAGATACCAAGACCATCAGGATGACGGGTATTATAGATGAAATCGATATCACCAGGGTGCAGGTGGGACAACAGGCTATACTTACCGTCGATGCTCTCCCCGGGCAAAAACTCAAGGGTAGCGTCCGCTTTGTGTCTCCTTTTGGCACTCTCCAATCCGGTGTAGTTAACTTTCCAGTCGAGATCTACCTTGACAAAGACGAGAATGTCGAGATGCTCCGTGGAGGCCTGACTGCTACCGCTGACATTATCATCGGCATACACGAAAAGGTGCTCCTGGTGCCCAACCGCGCTGTCAAGGGCCTGGCAGGCGATTTCTGGGTGGATGTCGTTACCGACCCCACCACAGCCAGCATGGAGAAAAGACCGGTTAAAATCGGCCCGCAGAACAAGAAGTTCACCGAGATCATCTCCGGCCTTAAGGAGGGTGAAAAGGTGCTCATTGAGGCTGTGAAGTAACCATTGATCTAACAATGCTCTGGCAGATTTCAAATGATAGTCTTGGAAAATGTAGTAAAAATATACAAAATCGGCGATGTGCAGGTAAATGCCTTGAACTATGTGAGCCTGAAGATAGAAGCCGGTGAGATGGTTTCCATCATGGGCCCCTCCGGATCAGGTAAGTCCACCATGATGAACTTGATCGGCTGCCTTGACCGGCCGAATTCGGGCAAATATGAGCTTGACGGCTTGGACGTCAGCAAAATGAACGATGATCAGCTTGCCGCGGTCAGGAATAAAAAAATTGGCTTCGTCTTCCAGTCATTCAACCTGCTGCCGAGAATCAGCGCACTGATGAACGTCGAATTGCCCTTAATCTATAACGGTACCAGGAACAGGCGTGAGCGTGCCATGAAGGCGATGGAAGCCGTTGGCATCGGCAATCGTGCCCGGCACAAACCGAGCGAGATGTCAGGCGGCGAGCAGCAGAGAATCGCCATTGCGCGCGCACTTGTCAATGATCCCGCGCTGATACTCGCCGACGAACCGACCGGTAATCTCGATACTCATACCAGCCATAGCATCATGGAATTTTTACAGGAGCTGAACAGGAAAGGTATCACCATCGTCATAGTCACACATGAAGAAGATATAGCCGCTTACACCAAACGGACTGTTTACCTGCGCGATGGTAGCATTGTGCAGGAGAAATTGAGATGAACATCTGGCAGTATTTAATCTCAGCATGGCAGGCACTCATTTCTAATAAGCTCCGCTCCTTGTTAACCATTCTCGGCATTGTCATCGGCGTAGGCGCGGTTGTGTTCCTTGTTTCATTTGGAAGGGGCCAGCAACAAGCTATGACCAACATATTTGAGAACATGGGGGCGAACGCTATATACGTAATGGGGTCCAGCCGTCAAATGATGGGCGGCGTCAGACCGGAGGGAAGTTTGACGCTGGAAGATGCTGAAGCCCTGACCAATAAAAACAAGGCACCAGACGTAGCAGCAGTAGCGCCTATTAGCTCCAAGATGCTCAAAGTAGTTTACGGCAACCAGATCAGGACCATTAGTATCCAAGGGTCAACCGTCGAAATTCAAAGGATATTAAACTATAAGGTAGCCAGGGGCACATTCATCAATGAAGAAGACCTGCGCAGGTACACCAGTGTGGCCCTCCTTGGAAACCAGGCAGCCAAAGATCTGTTTGGCGATGTCAATCCTATTGGTGAGACTATACGTGTCGGCGGACGTAAGATCGACGTGATAGGGATAATGGAACCACGCGGCGGCTTCATGGGGGGAAGTGCTGACAATTTTATCATGATTCCAATAACAACCATGCAATCAAGGTTCGGCATTGAAATAACCCCACAGGGTCACCCCGTGCAGACTATCGCTGCTGAAGCTGTCAGTACCAGTGCGATAAATAGCGCCAAGGACCAGATAACGCAGATTTTAAGGCAGCGCCATCACATCCGTGAAGGAGAGGAAAGCGATTTTAACGTAATTGATATGCAGGAGATCCTGAAACGCATGCAACAGACCATGGCCGTCTTCCAGGCGTTCCTCGCCAGCGTGGCCAGCATCTCATTGATAGTTGGCGGCATCGGCATCATGAACATCATGCTCGTTTCGGTTACCGAGCGTACCCGTGAGATAGGTATACGCAAGGCTATAGGAGCCAAGCGCCGTGATATTCTCAGCCAGTTTCTTGTGGAATCAGCCATGCTTAGCCTGTCAGGCGGCATAATTGGATTGTCGCTGGCAGGACTGGGTTCGTTAGCTATACAGGGTCAGATGATGAACAACATGCCGGTTAGCGCACCCATATCAATTGATACCGTATTGATGGCACTGATAGTGGCCATCTTAACTGGCATTATCTCGGGCACCTACCCCGCTTTCAGGGCGGCAAGGCTCGACCCGATAGAATCCCTGCGCCACGAATAACTCTATTTCCCCTGCACCAAAGAGAGGAATTCAGCCCGTGTGACCGAGCGCCTTTCGAAGATTCCGCGCATGGCCGAAGTGATCACGTTGCTTCCCGGCTTTTTAATTCCCCTCATAACCATACACAGGTGTTCTGCCTGGATAACGACTGCAACACCATCTGGCTTTAATGATTCCATGATCACATCGGCTATTTGCTTGGTCATCCTCTCCTGTAGCTGCAGCCGCCTTGAAAAAATCTCCACCACACGCGCCAGCTTGCTAACGCCGACCACCCACCCATTAGCATTGGGGATATAACCTATGTGGACCACGCCGTAGAACGGCAGAAAATGGTGCTCGCACATGGAATAAAACGGAATATCCCTGACTATTACCATCTCATGATGACTGGCTGAAAACCCAGTAGCAAGTACCTCTCTGGCATCCATCTGTATGCCAGAGAAAAGCTCGGCGTACATCTCCGCCAGCCTCTGCGGGGTATCCACCAACCCCTCACGCTTAGGATCGTCACCTATCGCCTCTATTATCGAAAGTGATGCTTGCCTTATTTTATCCAGATCAAACATTATGTCAACATCCTATGGAATATTTTATTCAGCGTTTGCCATATTTCTCCCGGTCGAGATATCTCACGGTATTACTATCTGTGGAGCAATAATTCTCACCGCCCAGATAAAGAGCAGGCCTGACTATGCCGAGGTCGAGTACACCGGTGCCCTTGAATACTTCCTCTGCCATATGGACCGCAACGATCTCGCCGATTATCCATGCATGATCACCAAATACCTTGTTCTCAATGACCTTGCATTCATAAACCGTATAGGCATCCCTTAAAACCGGGACATCCGTCTTAACCGGCCGGTCTTCGGCAAGATTAAACTCCGTGAATTTATCCATAATGCTGCCTTTGCTGCCACCGACAGATGCAATCATCTCCGCCTTTTCATATGGCATAAAGTTGACCCCGAACTGCTTGCTTTCTGAAATTAGCTGGTAGGTATATCTTTTCGGCGCCACGGATATCCCGTAGAGCGGCGGTTTGAAGGAAACGGAGCTGTGCCAGGCTACTGCCATGGCATTCTTTCGTCCAAGGTTATTGGCCGTAACTATGACAGCTATACGCGGATAATGTTGATAAAATTCTCCGGTTTGCTCCTCAACAACCTTCAACATGGCAACCTTCCTTCCGGAATATATTTTAAGAGTTATTTCAAGCCGAGGTGTTTCTCAATAGCACCAAGATCGGCGGGCAATTCCGGAAACGGTTTTACATATTTGGTCGGTATGTCGGGATCCTTGAGCCCGTTGCCTGTCACAATGCAGACTACTTTCTTCCCCTTGAAGTTTTGACCCTGTTTGATCAGCTTCACAAGCCCGGCCAGTGGCGCCGCTGAAGCCGGCTCGCCAAAGACGCCTTCCTTGCCTGCCATCAGCTTATAAGCCGCCAGGATTTCATCGTCGGTGACGCAATCGATTATTCCGCTGGACTCGTCCCTGGCCGCTACGGCGCCCTTCCAGCTGGCCGGGTTGCCAATGCGTATCGCTGTGGCTATGGTCTGCGGACTTTCTATAATCATGTTCTTCACTATAGGCGCAGCGCCCTCTGCCTGAAAGCCCATCATCACCGGGTTTTTATCCACTTTTCCGCTGACTTTCCACTCCTTGAAGCCCTTCCAGTAGGCGGTAATATTGCCTGCATTGCCCACGGGGATAAAAAGATAATCAGGCACCAAGCCCAGGTCGTCGATTATCTCGAAAGCAGCGGTCTTCTGTCCTTCTATGCGGTATGGATTGACGGAGTTGACCAGAGTGATAGGATTCTTCTCGGCTAACGTACGGGTTATCTTTAGAGCCTGGTCGAAATTCCCTTCAATCGCGATGATTTCGGCACCGTAGGCAATAGCCTGGGCAAGCTTCCCCATAGCGATCTTCCCCTTGGGAACAATAATTATTACCTTCAAGCCAAAGCGGGCGCCATAGGCCGCCGCCGAAGCGCTGGTGTTTCCAGTTGAGGCACATATAGCCTGCTGGCTGCCCTCCTCGATGGCCTTAGCCATGGCAACCACCATTCCCCTGTCCTTGAAAGAGCCGGTAGGGTTACACCCTTCCAGTTTGAAATACAGCTCGCCGATCCCGAGCTCCCTCTCCAGGTTGACCGATTTAACCAGCGGTGTATCTCCCTCACCCAGAGAGATCATCGGTGTGGCCGGAGTAATGGGCAGGTATTCCTTATAGCGCTGTAATACTCCTCTGATCATAGCTAAAATGCCTCTACTCTTATAAAGTTACTGATTTCTTTGACAACACCGAGCTTATCGATTACCTTAATGGCCTTTTGTACAGCGCTTTCCTTCGCCGGGTGCGTCATAATGACTATCTCCGCAGTCTTGTTCGAAGGATCCGATTCTTTCTGTATTACCGACGATATACTAATAGCCTGATCCCCCATTGCGGTGGAAATACGGGCGAGCACGCCTGCATGGTCCAGCACATTCATACGGAAATAATAACGCGTTTCGATATCATATATAGGTTTTATGCCGGAGGTTTTTTCGGGGATGAACCTGGGCGCGTTGTCACGCCTGGTGTTTATATTTTGCGCAATATTGATCACGTCGGCGATGACCGCGCTGGATGTCGCTGCGGGCCCTGCGCCCTGGCCGTAGAAAAGCATATTGCCTATCAGGTCGCCGATTACATATATGGCGTTGTACACGCCATCAACTTTGGCCAGCAGGGATTCTGCAGGTATGAGCACCGGGTGCACCCTCGCCTCTACGAGGCTGCCCGATTTCTTGGCTATAGCCAATAATTTGATTGCATAGCCGAGCTCACTTGCATAGCGGAAATCGCGAGACCTGAGCCGTGAGATACCCTCGTAATAAATCTCATCAAAATTCACATCCATGTCGAAGGCGAGCGAAGCCAATATTGCCAGCTTGTAAGCTGCATCCAGTCCGCCGATATCGTTGGCCGGGTTGGCTTCCGCGTAACCCAATTTCTGCGCCTGCTTGAGGGCACTGTTAAAATCGAGATTGTCATGTGCCATCCGCGTGAGTATATAGTTGGTCGTCCCGTTGAGAATGGCATAAATAGTCTGGATATCATTGGCGACCAGGTCACGCTGGAACGGCGAAATCAAAGGTATCCCGCCGCCGACGCTGGCTTCAAAGCGCAGGCCGGTATGATTTTCCCTCGCAACATAAAGCAGCTCCGCTCCGTGCTTGGCCATGACTTCCTTGTTGGC
>Ga0163210_1000092_pt1 | contig 30063 bp, 15 predicted proteins | sample Kivu_220m_FD_113536 | JGI IMG/M metagenome (GOLD analysis project Ga0163210, IMG submission 113536) | Freshwater microbial communities from Lake Kivu, Western Province, Rwanda to study Microbial Dark Matter (Phase II) - Kivu_220m | ecosystem: Environmental > Aquatic > Freshwater > Lake ...
GTCCTTGGTCCCCTCGTCCTTCGTCGTCCGAATCGTCCCAGACGAAGGACGAGGGGACCAAGGACGAAGGACGAAACGACCGGGGACACACAGCGCCATGAAGGAACGCGTCAAGCCGCTGCTGACGAGCGTCGGGTTCAGCGCACTCGAAACCGACGTCTACTGGGCGCTGCTGCAGGAACCCGGCTCGTCCGGCTATCGCCTGGCCCAGATGGTCGGCAAGCAGGCCGCCAACATCTACAAGGCGCTGGACTCACTGCGGACCAAGGGAGCTGTTCTTGCGGACGAGAGCACGCGGCCGACGACGTACATAGCCCTTCCTATCCGTGATTACATAGAGGCCAAGCGCCGCGAACTCGAGAGCATGCAGACCCAGATCGAGCACGAGTTGGAGGATGTCGCTTCCCTGCCCGCGCACGGCGGCATCTTCGAGCTGACCAGCGTTGCGCAGGTCTACGAGCGCTGCCGGGACCTGCTGCGTAACGCCAAGACGGTTGTCCTGCTCAACATCGATGCTCGACCGCTGGAGGAACTCCGCGCCGAGCTGAACGCGGCAGCGGACCGCGGTGTGAGAGTACTCATCAAGACCCGCGCGGCGATGCCGGGACAGGCGGCTGGACCCGAAGCCGCAAGGGGTGATGAACTCGCCCTCGCCGTAGACTTCAAGGAGTACCTGCAGGCGTTTCTTGAGGGCGACGGCTCGGACGTGGAAGAGGCAATCTGGGTGCGGCACCCACGCCTTGCCAGCCAGGTCTGCTGGTTGTTCCAGAGTGATTTTACCCTGACCCGGGTCAAGGTCCTGGTCCAAGCCGGCAAAGAGGTGAAGGAGATCGGTCGGGAGATGCACCGCCTGACACGGATGGTGGAGTTGCAGGCCCCGCCGGAGACGCTCCCTCGCGAATGGGTGCTCACGGACGCGCGGAAAGCAATCCCGAAGCGGCGGCGAACCCTCGAGAAAGCCGTAGAGCCACAAGTAGTTCAGTCGCCGCCGAAGGTCACGAAGGTCACACTCCGTCAGATCGAGCTGATTATGGTCGCCTCATCGCGCACGGTGGTGGCCGAGGTGGAGGGTTTTCCGGATCTCCACCAGGAACCGACAGAAGGCGCCGAATTGCCGGCGATAGACCCGAATACTCTCATCGACCCGCTGCTCTGACCGTCACGAACGACGTTCAGCGCGCCATTTTCCGTGGAGTGGTCGGCCCAGGGGCCGCCCGGAGGGCAGCATCGGCCCATGGAAGAAGTCAAAGACCAAAAGGCAGAGGTCAGAAGCCAACGCGGTGAACATCGAACCGAACAACGTCCTGATCAACATCTCGAACAACAGCCGGTGCAACTACCCGAACAGCGCGCGGTTCAGCGTCGGATTCAGGTCGAGACTCAGCTTGACGTACAGCTCGCTATCCAGCTACGGATACAAGTGCCAACGCAAGCGAGTACGCAGCTTACGACCCTTCCGCCGATACTCCCTGACGTACAACGTCAGGTACTTCGCGAGACTCAATCACGCCTCCAGCGCGCGACCCATGGACGGATTGGCCCGGGTTCAAGCTCGACTGCCGGGCTGTTCGGTCTAGTTGAGCTTGACCGCCTTGCGGGTGAGGGTCCTATCCTCGGTTTCGAGCCGCCAGAAGTAGATGCCCGGGGCCACGCTGCGGCCGGCGTCGTCGCGTCCGTCCCACGATAGGGAGTAGATAGCAGGGAGGAGGGAGGAGTTGCAGAGAGTCCGGACCAGCGCGCCGGTTACGGAACGGACCGTCAGGCTTGCCCGCATGCGGTGCGGGATGCTGAGCCGGATTGCGGCGCTTCCGCGCATCGGGTCCGGCCGGGGCCGTTCCAGCGCCAGCACTCTGGGCACGGCCTGCAGTTCGGCCACCCCGCCGTAAGTCGCGACAACAACCGAGTCCGCGAGCGAGTCGTTGGCCCGGTTCATGTCGGTCGGGAGCATGGTGGCGCAGACCGTGGGGAATGTCCCGGGGGCGAACGCGGTCCAGGCGGCGAAATCGATTGTATCGGTTGCTCCGGCCGCGAGCGTGAGCGAGATCGTGTCGGCGTAGGCCGCGCCGATGGCGAACCGCGTATCAAAGGTCTCGCTCGCCGTACCGAGGTTGGCGACAACGACGCGCGGGGTTACGGTTGCCCCGGAGTCGACCGTGTCCGGCGGCGCGAAGAGCTCGATGCAGGCGATGTCGCGCACCCGCACCGTTACCGAGCCGGCCAGCATATCGTTGGCAGGTTTGACGTCACCGCTGAGCCCGGTGGCACAGCGGTAGGCGTTCGGGCCGCGCGCGAGTGCGGTCCACGCGGCAAAGGTCACGAGGGAGGAATCGCCGGCGGCCAGATCGCTGACGTTCTGAAGGTCGGAGTACAGGGTGTCGAAGCTGAATGTGACCGGGAACGTCGCGGTGCCGGTCCCGTAGTTCCTCACCCAGGCCTGCGGCATAGCGACAGCGCCCGAGTCGACCGTGTCGGGCGGCGCGAGAATCGTCGCTACGCCGACGTCGGTCACCTGTACGGTCACAGCTCCTGAGAGCGCGTCGTTGTCGTGGTTCTCGTCGCCGGGGAGGGCGGTGGTGCAACGCGGGGCGTGGGCTCCGCGCTCGAGCGCGGTCCAGGATGCGAACGACACGAGCGTGGAGTCGCCGGGCGCGAGGCCCGCGACGTTCTGCGAGTCGGCGTAGAAGGAGCCGATGCGAAAGGTGACCGGGAACGAGGCGGGGGCCGTGCCGCGATTTCTGACCCGGGCCTGCGGCGTGACGACGGCGCCCGAGTCGACCATCCCGGTCGGAGCGAGGATCGCGCTCACGCCGACGTCGAGAGTCGGCAGCGGAATCACCGTTACCGAGCCGGCGAGCGTGTCGTTGGTGTGGACCACATCATCCGACAGAGCGGCCGAGCAGCGCTGGGCAAAGGTGCCGAGCTGGAGCGGGGTCCAATCGGCGAAGTAGACCTGAACCGAATCGCCGGCCGCGAGGCCCGCGACGTTCTGGGTGTCGGCGTAGCTTGAGCCGATGCGGAACGTAACCGGGAACGTTGCGGCGCCGGTCCCGTAGTTCCTCACCCAGGCTTGCGGCGCGACAACGGTGCCCGAGTCGACCGTGTCGGGCGGCGCGACAATCGCGGTCACGCCGGCATCGATGACTCGCACGGTCACCGAGCCTGAGAGCGCGTCATTGCCGTGGACCTGGTCGCCGGTGAGGGCGGTGGTGCAGCGCGTGGCGTGGGTGCCGCGTTCGATTGCGGTCCAGTCGGCGAAGCTGACTTGAGCCGAGTCATCAGGAGCAAGTCCCGTAACAGTCTTGGTGTCGGCGTAGAACGAGCCGATCCTGAACGTGACCGGGAATGTCGCGGCGGCAGTGCCGTAGTTCCTGACCCGGGCCCGGGGTGTGATGACGCTGCCGGAGTCGATTGTACCGGAGGGCGCGACAATCGCGGTCACCCCGACATTGGTCACTCTTACCGTCACTGAGCCGGCCAGCGTATCATTCGCGCGGTACTGATCGCCGGTGAGGTTGGTGGAGCAGCGCGTAGCCAGCAGGCCGCGCGGCATCGCCGCCCAGTTGGTGAAGCTGACCAGGGTTGATTCGCCGGCGGCAAGGCCCGTCACGTTCTTGGTGTCGGTGTAGCTTGCGCCGATGCGGAAGGTCACCGGGAACGTCGCCGCGCCGGTGCCGTAGTTCTTCACCCGGGCCTGGGGGGTGATGACGGTACCGGAGTCGACCGTCCCGCTCGGCGCGAGGATCGCGGTGACCCCGACATTCGTCACCCGTACCGAGACCGAGCCGGACAGGGTATCGTTCACGCGATTCAGGTCGCCCGAGAGGTTGGTCGAGCAGCGCGTAGCCAGCAGGCCGCGCGGCAGGGCGGTCCAGTTAGCGAAGCTGACCTGGACCGAGTCTCCGGGCAGCAGGTTGCTGACCGTCCGGGTGTCGGTGTAGCTTGAGCCGATACGGAAAGTGACCGGGAACGTCGTGGTGTCGATACCGAGGTTCTTGACCCGAGCCCGCGGTGTGATGACGGCGCCCGAGTCGACCGTACCGGTTGGTGCGAGGATCGCGGTCACGCTGACGTCATGCGGCCGCACGATTCTCGCCCGGGCATAGACCGCGGTGTTGTAGTCCGGGATACTGACCGGAGTGTCGCTCGACACGCCGGTAGCACCCCACACCAGGTGGTTGGCCGCAAAGTAGTTGATGGTGCCGGTTTTGGAGTCGGAGACATCGTCGATCGCCCGCACGAAGACCGATTCGGTCTGGCCGCCGGTGATGTATGGTTCGCCTTCGGTCATGTCGAAGACCATGTTGTAGCCGGGGAAGGCGCGGTCAGTCCGCGGGTGGCGCCAGGTGCGGAAGTTCTTGCTCCAGCGCGGCGATGAGGTCCGCCCGACGCCGAGGCGGATGCCGATCTTGTCCCGCGCGGCGTGCGTGATTTTCACGCGGCCCACCATGGTCGGCGAGTAGTCGGTCAGGTCATCGAGGTAGAACCCGGCCTGCTGCGAGAGCGCCGTGCTCCGGGCCGCGACGTAGGACATCCAGGCGTATCCGGACTGACCCCAGCTCGTACCCCACGAGTTGATGATCTTGAAAGCGCCGGCGCCGTCATTCGTGGTCATGGTGTCGTTGTAGCCGACGAGAGTGACGGCGTGGCCGCCGCGGATGCCGCCGTAGGTGTCGGCCACGCAGTACTTGTAGTGGAAGTTCTGGATGTTGTCGAAGTTGGAGTAGACCTGGATGCCGATGACCGTCGTATACCCGCTGTCGAGGCGCTGCCGGGCGCGGTTGATCCCATTGGTATCCCGCATCCAGAACCAGTGGGACGTGTCGTTGCGGAACGGTATGGCCCGGGCATAGGCCGACTCGGACGGCCAGTTCGTGTAGTCACTCTGGCTGTAGGGACAATCGGCCAGCGTAGCGCAGCCCTGGTCGGTCATCAGGGCGAAGGCGTCGGAGAAGCTGGAACCCGAATCGGCGCCGCCGTTGATCTGGTTGTAGATGAACTTCGGGCTGAACTGGTGACTGCTCACGGAGTCGTTCCAGTGATGCTCCAGATACTCGTAATGGGTCTTCATGTAGTAGCCGATGGCCCACGCGGTGCACGAGCCCTGCTGGCCCTGGTTCCCGACCGGTGGCATCTCGTCGGAGAGGTCGACCGAGACACTCAGGCGGCGGGGAGCTTCCGGCACGAGTCTGTCCTGGATCATCCATGGAATCGTGCTCGGATCCTCGCGAATCAGCCCGCACGGGTGGAGCGGCGCGGCCTGAGCCGCGGTCCCAAGCAGCAGCAATGCGGCAAGCAAGACATAATGACGGAGAAACAGACTGGATTTCATATTAATACCTCCCGAAGGGGAATGGCGTGACCGGGGTTCAAACGCGAACACCAGACTCAAGCAAGGCGGAAACGGCAGGAAGTTGATGGCGGCCCGTGCCCTTGGGCATCGTCACCCATGCAGTTTACACGACTGGGCGCGGACATCAAGGCCGGCACGGCCCCATCGGAACCGAAACAGGACTCATCACGAGGCATGCCCTGAGCGAAGTCGAAGGGACACAAAGCCGCAATCGGACGGGAATGTCCGGTCTAGTGCTCGACCACCAGCTTCTGCGTTGTGCTGAAGCCTTCGGTCGTGACCTTCACAATGTACACGCCCGCCGGCATTGACCGCAGGTCCAGCCGGGATTCCGAGTGACGAATGACGAATGACTGATGCACGCGGCGGCCGGAAGCGTCGAAGAGCTCAAGCGTCGCGGACCCGCCCTTCGGCAGGTTGCACCGCACCACGGCGAAGCCGGAGGCCAGCGGATTCGGGCGAATCGCCACTCCCCGGACGCCGGATGCCGCACGCCCGGCCATCACGCCTTCGCGCGGAATCCGCAGCGCCTCGCGGGACACCAGCGAGTAGCGCCAGAACTCGTTCGTCTGGTTACCCTTGAACGCGAAGAGCGTGCCTTCGACGTTGACCATGCAGCCGCCGGTGGAGACTTTGCGGTTGCCGGAACTGCCCAACGGCGGCAGTTGGTTGAATTCGGTCCAGGTGTCGGCGTTCGCGTCGTAGCGCCAGAACTCGCCGGTGCTGCCGCCCTTGAGCGCGTAGAGAGCGCCTTCACACCAGACGCCGGACCCGCCGCCTCTCAACTGCCGGCTGCAGGCGTCCCGGCCGACATACGGCATGCCGGTGAGTTGCGTGCTGCCCCAGGCGGCGGTCACAATGTCATAGGCCCACAGCTCGTGGTATTTCGCCTTGTGGGCGTAGATGGTGCGGTCGCCGTCAAAGGTCAGGAACGACCCGTCGTACCACTTCGAGCGCTCACCCACCGGGGCCAAAGCCATCGTCTCCCAGGTTCCGGTTGTCACATTGAACCGGTAGAACTCGCAGGTCGGACCTTTGAGCAGGTAGACGAACCCACTGTCGCCGATCTCTGCATAGACAAGGCCGCTCCCGGCTTTGACCCTCCGCGACGAGCCGACCGGCACGTCGGCGAGCTGCCGCCAGGAGTCGGCGGCGACATCGTAGCGCCAGAAGCCGAGGGTGTTGTTACCCTTGACCATGTAGATGTGCCCTGCGCCGTCGCCCACGCCGCACGCGCCGTGGCGCGGCGGCTTGGCTTCGAGACCGGGCGGAATGCTGCAGCGCTGAGTCCATGCGTTGGCGGCATTACTGTAGGAATAGAAGTCGCTCGAGTTGTTACCCTTGCCGGCGTAGACGAGTCCGCTGCCGGCGTCGTAGGCAAGCCAGGCCCCGTCTTTGACCGGTTCGTACGAAGGCGGATCGGGCACGGGCTCCCGTTCAACCCACGGCGTACGGATTTTGAATCCCCGGGTCATGACGTTGTTGTCGAGGCGCAGATCCCCGGCCAGAGTGATGCTGCATCTCGCCGTCCAGTCGCCGAGCAACTGGAGCGTACACGGACGGAAGGTACTGACCACCAGACTGCGGGCGGTGTCCAGGTTCGCGACGTTCACGCTGTCGGAGTAGTACAGCGAGTCGTTCGGACCGGTAAGCAGCATCCAGACTTCGCAGGCGATCGCGACGTTGCCGTTGTTGCGGATTGTCGCGGACGGAGTCACCGGCTCTCCCTGCCCGTAGCTGCCCGCGGGCCGGCTGATGCCGGCTACGCCGACGTCTTTCACCCGCACCATCGCCGAGCCGGACAGTGTGTCGTTGGCCGGGATGACGTCGCCGGCAAGCGCAGTGGTGCACCGTTTGACAAAGGTGCCGCGCTGCACCGGGATCCAGGCAGTGAAGGAGACCAACGCGGAGTCGCCGGGCGCAAGACTCGCAACGTTCTGGGAGTCGGAATAGAGGGAGCCGACGCGGAATCTCACCGGGAACGAAGCGGCAGCCGTACCGTAGTTCCGGACCCGGGCCTGGGGTGTGACGGCCGTTCCGGAGTCGACGGTATCGGACGGCGCCACGATTGCGGTCACGCCGACGTTGGTCACCCTTACCGTCACCGAGCCGGCCAGCGTGTCATTGGCGCGGTATTGGTCGTTCGTCAAAGCGGTCGAGCAGCGCGTGGCGTGGCTGCCCCGCTCTACGGCGGTCCAGTTGGCGAATGACACCAGCACGGAGTCGCCGGCCGCGAGGCTGGAGACGCTCTGCGAGTCGGAGTAGAAGGTGCCGATGCGAAAGAAGACCGGGAACGAAGCGGCGGCCGTGCCGGAGTTCTTCACCCGGGCCCGGGGCGTAATGGCTGCCCCGGAGTCGACAGCGGCGGGCGGCGCGACGAGCGCGGTCACGCCGACGTCCGTCACCCGCACGGTCACCGAGCCGGGCAGTGTATCATTGGTGTGGTACTGGTCGTCCGTCAATGCGGTGGAGCAACGTGTAGCCAGCGGACCGCGCGGTAACGCTGTCCAGTTGGTGAAGCTGACCAGCACCGAGTCGTTGGCGGCAAGGCCTGTGACAGTTTTCGTATCCGTGTAGCTTGAGCCGATGCGGAAGGTGACCGGGAACGTCGCCGCGCCGGTGCCGTAGTTCTTCACCCGGGCCCGCGGGGTAACAACGGTCCCGGAGTCCACCGTACCGGTCGGCGCGACAATCGCGGTCACGCCGACATCTAGCACAGCAACTGAACGCACCGTGACCGTGCCGGACAGCGTATCGTTGCCGCGGACCTGGTCGCCCGACAGCGCGGTAGAGCAGCGCTTGACGTGGGTGCCGGTCTGTTCCGCGGTCCAGGAGGTAAATGACACCAGTGCGGAGTCACCGGGAGCGAGGCTTGAGACGGTCTGCGAGTTGCTGTAGAAGGAACCGATGCGGAAGGAAACCGGAAACGACACGGTGGCATTGCCGTAGTTCTTGACCCGCGCCCGCGGCGTAACAACGGTACCCGAGTCGACTGTGTCGGGCGGCGCCAGGATCGCGGTCACGCCGACGTTCGTGACTCGTACCGTCACTGTGCCGGCCAGTGTGTCGTTGGTGCGGACTTGATCACCCGAGAGGGCGGTGGAGCAGCGCGTAGCCAGCGGTCCGCGGGGCCGAGCGGTCCAGTTGGTGAAGCTAACCAGGGTTGAGTCGCCGGCGGCAAGGCTGGTGATAGTCTTCGTATCGGTGTAGCTTGAGCCGATGCGGAATGTAACCGGGAACGTCGCCGCGCCGGTGCCGTAGTTACTGACCCGGGCCCGCGGTGTGACGACGGCGCCCGAGTCGACCGTACCGGTCGGCGCGAGGATCGCGGTCACGCCGACGTTCGTCACCCTTACCGTCACCGATCCGGGCAGCGTGTCATTGGCGTGATTGTCGTCATTTGTCAGGGCGGTGGAACAGCGCGTAGCCAGGGGTCCGCGGGGCCGAGCGGTCCAGTTGGTGAAGCTGACCAGCACCGAGTCGTTGGCGGCAAGGCTGGTGACAGTCTTCGTATCGGTGTAGCTTGAGCCGATGCGGAATGTAACCGGGAACGTCGCCGCGTCGACCCCGTAATTCCTGACCCGGGCCCGCGGTGTGACTACGGTGCCCGAGTCGATCGTCCCGGTCGGCGCGAGAATCACAGTCACGCCGACGTCGCGCGGCCGCGGGATCTTCGCCCGCGCGTGGACCGCCGTGTTGTAGTCCGGGATGCTGACCGGCGTCTCGGTGGAGACACCGGTTCTACCCCACGCCAGGTGCGTGGCCGAGAAGTAGTTGACGGTACCGCTTTTGGAGTCTGAACTGTCGTCGATCGCCCGCACGAAGACCGAATCGGTCTGGCCGCCGGTGATGTATGATGCGCCTTCCGTCATGTCGAAGACGATGTTGTGGTTCGGGAAAGCGCGGTCCGTCCGCGGGTAACGCCAGGTGCGGAAGTTCTTGTACCAGTACGGCGATGAGGTCCGGCCGACGCCGAGGCGGATGCCGATCTTGTCGCGGGCGGCATGCGTGATTTTCACCCGGCCCAGCATGGTCGGCGAGTAGTCAGTCAGGTCGTCGATGTAGAACCCGACTTGTTGCGAGAGCGCCGAACTCCGGGCCGCGACGTAGGACATCCACCAGTACCCGGACAGGCCCCAGCCCGTGCCCCACGAGTTAACCAGCTTAAAGGCACCGGTGCCGTCATTCGTGGTCATGGTGTCGTCGTAGCCGACGATGGTCACGAGATGGCCGCCGCGGATACCGCCGTAGGTGTCCGCCACGCAGTAGGTGTAGTCAAAGTCCGCTATATTGTCGAAGTTGGAGTAGACCTGGATGGCGATGGCAGTCGTGTACCCGCTGTCGAGGCGCGTCTTGGCCGCGTTGATGCCACTCTCATCTCGCATCCAGAAATAGTGGGACGAGCCGCCGCGGTACGGTATGGCGCGGGCATAGGCCGACTCGGACGGCCAGGACACGAAGCTATCCTGGTGGTATGGGCAGTCGGCCCACGTGGCGCAGCCCTGGTCGGCAATCAGGGCGAAGGCCTCGGAGGTACCGGAACCTTGGTCGACGCCGCCGTTGATCTGGTTGTATATGAACTTTGGACTGAACTGGTGGGTGCTATCGCTCAGGTCCCACTCATGCTCCAGATACTCGTAATGGGTCTTCATGTAGTAGCCGATGGCCCACGCGGTGCACGAGCCCTGTTGACCCTGGTCCCCGACCGGTGGCATCTCGTCGGAGAGGTCGACCGAACCACTCAGGCGGCGGGGAGCTTCCGGCACAATTGTGTCCTCGATCATCCACGGAATCGTGCTCGGGTCCTCGCGAATCAGCCCGCACGGGTGGAGTGGTGCGGCCTGAGCCACGGCCGCCAGCAGCAGCATGGCGGCAACCAAGACAGAATGACGGGGAAATACACTGGATTTCACACTAGCACCTCCCGAAGGGGAATGGCGACGACCGGTGTTCAGATTCAGGCAGAGCGGAAACCGCAGGAAGCCAATGGCGGTCCGTGCCCATGGACATCATCACCAACTAATTGTACACGACTGTTAACAGATGTCAAGGTCATGAAGCGTTCCGGAGGAGTCTCCATGCGCGAGCGGTAGCGCTCACCGGCAGGGAGTATGCTCACGACCATCCGGGTCCGGCAGATGCGCAAAGGTGGAAACGCGCGGACGGCCGCGCCACGCACCCCCTCCGGCTAGAAAGGGCGAGGCGGGCCGGTGAGGGCCCGCCCCGGAGTAGTTCAGCCCTAGTCTATCTTGATGGCCTTGCGGGTGATGGTGGCATTGTCGCTCTCAAGACGCCAGAGGTAGATGCCCGGCGCCACGCGGCGGCCGGCGTCGTCGCGGCCGTCCCACGGCAGCGAATAGACAGCAGGGAGGAGGGAGGAGTTGCAGAGCGTGCGGACCAGGGCACCGGTGACGGAGTGGAGAGTGAGGGTTGTCTGCGTGCGTCGCGGTATGCTGAAACGGATTGTGGCGCGGCCGTGCATCGGGTCAGGAACAGGTCTTTCGAGCGATAGGGCCCTGGGCAGGCCGGACTGCTCGGCGATGCCGCTGTACACGCCGACCGCGACCGAGTCCTGCGCCGTGTCGTTGGCCGTGTTTACGTCGGTTGCGAGCATCGTGGAGCAGGCCATGGGGAAGGTGCCGAGCGCGAGCGCGGTCCAGTCGGCGAAGTCGATCGTGTCACTCACACCGGCCGAGAGGGTAACGGACACCGTGTCCGCGTAGCCCGCGCCGATGGCGAACCGCGCGTCAAATGTCTCCCGGTTGGTGCCGTAGTTCCGGATCACGGCGCGCGGGGTCACGATTGCCCCGGAGTCGACCGTGTCCGGCGGCGCCAGGATTTGCGTGCAGGCGACGTCCCGCACGCGCACAATCACCGAGCTGACCTTCCGGTCGTTGCCCGGAACCCAGTCGCTGCTGAGGCCGGTCGAGCAGCGGATAGCGTTCACGCCGCGCGTAGTTGCAGTCCAGGCGGCGAATGTCACCGTCGTCGAGTCCCCGGCCGCCAGGTTGGTTACGTTCTGGGTGTCCGCGTAGGTACCGATACGGAGGACTGCCGGGAATGTCTCCACGGAAGTGCCGTAGTTCCTGATCCGGGCCTGCGGTGCAGTCGAATAACCCGAGTCCACGGTGCCGCTGGGCACGGGAATCAGGTAGGCGCCGACGTCGTGCTGCTTGGGGATCCTGGCCCGGGCATAGACCGCGGTGTTGTAGTCCGGGATACTAACCGGGGTGTCACTCGATACGCCGGTCGAGTTCCACGTCAAGTCCGTAGCCGCAAAGTAGTTGATGGTGCCAGTCTTGGCATCCGAAACGTCGTCAATCGCCCGCACGAAGACCGAATCGGTCTGGCCGCCGGTGATGTACGATTCGCCCTCGGTCATGTCGAAGACGATGTTGTGGTTCGGGAACGAGCGGTCCGTGACCGGATAACGCCAGGTGCGGAAGTCCTTCGACCAGTACTGGGCGGACGTAGTGCCCACGCAAAGGCGGATGCCGACCTTGTCGCGGGCCGCATGCGTGATCTTGACTCGGCCCAGCATGGTCGGGGAATAGGCGGTGCGGTCGTCCTGGTAGTAACCAGCCCGCCCCGAGAGACCCGTGTCGGTGGCCGCGACGTAGGACATGTACCAGTATCCGGACAGGCCCCAGCCCGTCCCCCACGAATTGACCAGCTTGAAAGCGCCGGTGCCGTCGTTCGTGCTCATCGTGTCGTTGTAGCCGACGATGGTCACGACGTGGCCGCCGCGGTTGGCGCCGTTCTTGTCGGCCACGCAATACGTGTAGTCGTAGTTCTGGATGTTGTCGAAGTTGGAGTAGACGCTGATGCCGATGACCGTCGTGTACCCGCTGTCGAGGCGCTGCCGGACGCGGTTGATGCCGACGGAGTCGGTCATCCAGAACCAGCGGCTCGTGCTCCCGCGGAACGGTATCGCCCGGGCATAGGCCGATTCGGACGGCCACGACGTGTAGTCGTTCTGGTTGTAGGGGACGTCGGCCATCGTCGCGCAGCCCTGGTCAGCAATAAGCGCGTAGGCAGCGTTGGAGCCCGAGCCCTGGTCCGCGCCACCGTTGATCTGGTTGTAGATGAAGGCCGGGCTGAACTGGTGGCTGGTCTGGGAAACGTCCCAGCCGTGCTCCCGCCACTCGTCGTGGGTCTTCTGGTAGTAGCCGACGCCCCACGCTGTGCACGAGCCCTGAGACCCCTGGTTGCCGACCGGCGGCATCTGGCTGGACAGGTCAACCGAGACACCCAGGCGTCGGGGTGCCGGCACGGACTTGTCCTCGACCATCCACGGAGCCGTGCGCGGGTCGTCGCGAATCCACCCGCACGGATGGAGCGGCTCAGCCTGAGCCGTGGCCTGGTACAGGAACGAAACCGCAAGCAGGACAAGACTACGGTAATAGACTTTGAGTTTCATATGGTTACGACTACCTCCTGACAGGGGAAACGAAGATTGCCGGTGTCGAAGCGGGAAAACCCGGGTTGGGAGCTGGCGGAAAAGCCAACAGGCCGAAGTCGGCCCGTGCCCACGGACATCGTCACCACTTAAGTCTACCTGACTTCACCCTGACATCAAGCCCGGCCGGAGTCACGAAGACCGAGAGGGGCTCGATAGAAACCGGTCGAAGTCAACGCGTCCTGCCGGCCTTGCGGGCGCGCGGCTTTCCTGCCTTCGAGCAGTCGCGAACAAACGTCCAGTGCGGCGCGGTGGCCCGACGAGCAGCAGCCTTTCCCGGGAGAACCGACGCGGGCAGCGAGACCGTGCGATCTCCGCGTCCGCAGCGCCGAGGGACTCCCAGCACAATATCCCTTCGGCACTTGTCGAGCTCCATCGTGCACGCGTCGAGGGTTCGGTCGTATCCAGCCATGAACAACTCAACCAGCAGACCCCGGCCCGCATCAAGCCGCGCCAGCGGGGGTCCGTCCTTCCGATGCTTGAGGAACTCCTTGGCCCACTTGTAGGCCAGACGACGCTCCGGAAGTGCCCACAGCACCCGCGACATCTCGTACCCGCGCTGTACGACGGCCTTGTAGAGCTGGTTACGGACCGCCGCAGTGGTCCTTGGATACTCGCGGTCGGACTTCTCCGCTTCCGGCAGCGCGGCATACCATTTGCGCAGCTTCCTGAGGCAGTATTCAGTCGCCTCACTTAATCGGACGTAGCGGCCGGCAGCAAATCGCTTAGCTGCGTTCTCGATAATGTGGTTCTCGGCCGGACGCCAACGCTTGGCGCGAGCCAGTGGTTTGGTCTCGTTCACGGCACCACCCATTGCGGAGTCACGCTCATTCAATCCTGATTGCCTTGCGCGTGAGGGTCGCGGTTTCGCTCTCGAGCCGCCAGAAGTAGACGCCCTGGGCGACCCGACGGCCCGCATCATCGCGGCCATTCCAGTCGGCAGTGCGTACACCGGGTTGGGCGAGGCCGGAGAACAGGCTCGTCACCTTGCGCCCGGAGCGGTCATAGATTGAGAGCGAGAGCTTCATCTCGCGCGGCACCGCGTACCGGAGGCGGGTCGCTCCCCGGAACGGGTTGGGCGAGTTCGCGAGCAGGGCCAGCCGTTGCGGGTACGCCGCTTCGGCCGCCGGTTCTTCGACCGCCACGCGGGGCGCGGCGGTCGTAAACTTGATGGCGTGTCCCGGCACCCAGGCCGACGCCCCGCGGGTGTAGGCGTCGTCATTCAGGCACGCGATGCCGATACCCATGGTCGGGTCCTGCATGCCCACGCAGCAACTCGATATCCGAGTCGCCGTCTGGTACTGGAACAGAAACTCGCAGTTGCCGTCCGCGGCCGCCAGCACCGTATCGTACATGACGATCTCGTACGTCTCGTATGCGGTCCGGTTGGACCAGTAGGGAATCGAGTCGTACTCGATGATGAACCGGTGATTGGCCGTGTCATGGTAGTACCAGATGCCGCGGCCGGCCGGCGGGTAGCAGTCGTCCCAGTTGATGGCCATCGCGCCGATTGGCAGCGAACTGGAAGGCAGGAAGGTGTTGGTCAGCGTGTGACTGGTAGTGCTGCCCAGCCCGACCCAGCCGTTCGCGCAGACGGAAAGAGTAGTGAAGTCCTGGTCGTAGAACCGGAACGGGCCGAACGCCGGAGGCAGGCTGATCTGGCAGGTAGTGTCATCGGCCAGCGACAGAAGCGTGCCGATGCCGGCTATCTCCACCCAGTCATAATCAGGCCGTTCGGTGTAGCCCGAGTCAACCTCGTCGTAGGCCCAGTACAGCACCGGCGTCCGCGGGCCGTCCGGAATCGGGTCGATGGTGCGCATGACGCCCACCTCAACACTGAGCCCGAGCCGCTTGGTGATGCCACCGGTCACGACAACGAGTGAACAGGGGACCTGGGTTTCACGCGGGATCGACGGTGCGGCGCCGACCGTAAAACGGTCCGCGTTGTTCGAGCCGGTCGTGTCGGTGGCGATGGTCCCGAACGAACCGGTGGAATCGAGGACTGCGAGTCGCGAGTCGGTCGAGCGCAGAGTCGCGGTGACGCCGTAGGCGTTGCTGAGGCCGATGTTACGCAGGGTGACGACAAGGTCGCCGGTCTCGCCTGGGTCGATCATCCCGTTGCCGTCGCCGCCCGGCGGCGGGTCATGGGCAACGTACGAGTTGTAGCCGAGGTCCGGCGCGCCGACCAGAAGCGTGAGGGGCGAGGTCCAGGTCGAGTCAAAGGTGTCCTCGGCTGCGACCGTAAAGTGGAGCGCGTAGCCGTTGGTGCAGCCCGGGGCGACCGTGAACTTGAACGAGTTGAGTCCGGTCCATGCCGAGTCGCCGGCGGCGATGGTGCCGACATTCCGCAGCGTGTCGACCAGCGTTATGTTGGGGTCAGTCCTGCGCAGGCGAGCAAATGTACCCTGCGCCTGCTCGCTGCCCCAGTTCTTGAGCCACATCGGGAGGTTGATAGTTTCGCCCGGGTTGATGATGCCGTCGTCGTTGCCGCCGGCCGAGTCGTCGACGGTGTGATGAACGTACATCACGTAGGGCCCGCTGGATGGCAGGACAAGACAGTGGCCAAGGTGCGGAGCAAGGTTATGCCCGGTCACGGTAGCGAAGACGGTGTCAGGCGCGAGGGTAGTGAGATTCAGCGTCACCTGTCCGGACCCGTTGGTGTAGCCCGCGACCCAGGCGCTGGTGTCGTTCTTCGCCGACGCACAGACCAGGGCGCCCGCAACCGGGTCACCCCCCGAGCTGACCGAAACCGGCAGTGCATACGTGCCGACCGGGATGACCGGCGGGTAGCTCACGACCAGCGGTTTGGGTTCGAGCGAGTAGATGTCGGTCCCGCCGTCGCCCATGCAGTTGTACATCTCGAAATAACGCCGCGTGGTTGGGTCATCACCCATCTGCTGATAGAACTTGACCTTGGCTTTGTTGAACCCGCCCATCACCCAGGTGTAGGTAGAGTCGAACATGTAGTCGAAGACGCGACGTTCAAGCGTGTCATCCTCGGTCCAGTAGGAAGTGACCGACGAGGCCAACGAGACGATGCCACCCTTGCGCCCGAGTCTTATCCACGTCTCAGAAAAGCACTCCGGGTAGCTGGAGGATGAGAAGTCGCCGCAAAGGCAGGCATAGGTTTGGACATAGGGGATCATGTCCGTGTTCGAGAGCGCCCGAACGTCGTCCGAGTGGAAAGTGATGCCCGGGTCAGACCAGCCTTGTTCCGACCCGTGCCCGGAAAAGGTAACCCAGGCCCGGCCCTGATTCAGGGCCGTGTCGACCGGCGTGCCGCTGCCGTAGTAGGTCCAGAGCGAGTCGCACTCCGTGCCCAGCGGCCGAATCTTCGCCATCACGTACTTGTGCGTGTTCTCGGCGACGCCGTGGTTGCCGGCATCAGCCGACGCGACGAAATAGGCCTTCTTGTCCCAGCCGGTGCCGTTGGTCCAGTCGTTTCGCTCGTACCGCACGACCTTCTCCACGAACGAGTCGAGCTGGGCCGCGCTCGCGACCGACGCCCGACCGAGGTCAATGTCAGGCCAGTAGTCGCTGCCTTCGCAGAGGGAGAAGTTCAGGTCGGTCGGCGGGCTTCCCTCGCCGCTGCCGGTGAAGTAGCCGATCTTGTCCACGTCGCCGACGAGCAGAACGAAGCTCGGGGGAATGGGCCAGTTGTCGTACGCGTTCTTGATGTAGGCCTTAACCGTGTCCTTGTTGCCGCCGCCCAGCTGGCTCAGCGTGCGCACGAAGACGCTGAAGCCCTTGCGCCGGCGCCAGTCGGCCAGCGGTGCAACGTTCGCCTGCCACGCGTCCGGCACGATGATGAGATAGCCGATCGGCAGCGAGGGTCCAAGATGGGTTCGGAACTGCTTCTCGTTAACGGCGATGCCGTCGAGCCGGCCCGCGAACGGCGACGACGAGTAGCGGCGCAGTATCGCCCTCGTCTTGTTCCAGTCCGCGTCCGTCCACTTCACGGTCACCCTCATCTGCGGTGCGTACTCAACGAGGTTACGTACCGGGTTGTATCTCACCGGGCGGATTTCGACGACCGCCACTCTCCGGCCGCGCACCACTGCGACCTCGACCAGCCGCGCCCCGATTTCAGGGACGTTCGCGTCGGTTGAGTAGACCTCGGCGTCAAGAGTGAACACCGGGGGCGGCCCGCTCTTCGGGACCGACGCCTGGCGCGGGATCACGGGCAAAGAAAGCTGTTGAGTTTCGGTTGAGCCGATGTCAGCCGAGACCTGCACCTCGCAGCCGTACGGAACCTCAATAAGTTGCCGGTACACCGGCACCGCCGGACTGCCAACCTCCGCTGCAAGCCCTGCTTCGGACAACGTCAGGGTGGCATAGTCGCCACCGGATTCCTCGACGGCACCAACCTCAAGCCTGGCCCGAGTCAAAGACAGCACGCCGCCGTCGTGTCGCCCGGACCATCTGACTGCATCGGCTGCGAACACGGTCGCAACTGCGGCCACCAACACAAAGAAGGTTCTCATCCACCGGCCTCCTGATACCGCGCGGTTCATGGATCTGACTAGAAAACTCCTGGCCATTGACGCCTGCGGAGAATCCTACCAGAACCGCCCTGCGAGGTCAACGAGCCCAACCGCAAATGCGGGAGGACGAACCGATCGGGAAAGAAACTCCGCTCGTGATGGGGTCTGTCTGGGCACAGCGTAGCCCACTCTGAGTTGGGCGCCGCGGTTCAAAGCGAACTCCGGTCGTTCCGGTTGCAGTTGCTCGGGCTGTCCTCAACTCCTGGCCCTTGGTCGGTGCTGTCGATCGCTATGTGTACCGGATCCGTGCCGCGATGGCCATACCGCAAGTCGCTCTTCAGGTTGCCCTGCGAATCACGCCGCAAGTCGCCCGGCAAGTTATCCCGCAGGTCGCTCTGCGAGTGGCGCCGCCCGTCATCTCCAGAGCGATGACGCAGGTAGCACCGAGAGCGGCGTTCCGAGTGCCTCTGCCCGTCGCGCTCTGGATCATCCTGCAGGTCTACTCGCAGATCACCTCACGAATCACCCCGAATGCCGCCGTCTGATTTGCCATCGGAGTGCACTTCGGAATCACCCCCCAGACCACCCTGGGAACCGTCCCCGGGATGACCCCCACCGTCAACCGCGGAACGCCCCCAACCTCCTATGATTCAGTGTATTGCGCCCCTTCTTGCCCACTGACCCGCATGAGTCGTATTGGTATCATGCGGACGATGTGAGCCGATAGACTAGGAAGTGGAACGAAGTAGAGATGCTGACTGCTGTCTAGATCAGCTCTTTGCCGTAGATGCGCCAGACGCTGGGCCAGTAGCCGCGGTTCCTGCGCAGCTTAGGGACCGCGGCACGGGCAGCGGCGCGGAACTGGTGCCGCCACTCAGCCGGGTAGTTCACGACCATGTGGCCGCGCTTTGGCATCAAAGCCAGCAGTCGCGGTACGAACGTCCCAAAGTCCGGTGGTCGGTCGAACAAGTTCACTGTCACCCCGGAATGCCGCCGACCCTTCTCAGCATACTGAAAGCGCTTGACCATCAGCGGGACGCCGTCGAGCGTGAATCCGCACCTGTCAACGTCTTCTCGGTGGACCGGAATGAGTCGCGAGCTGAACCATCCCGGATGCTGGTGGAAGTACGTCCTGCGGCCGAGCGACACGAAGTGGCTGAAGATGCCACGGTGCGGCTTGAGCCGCGGACGCGCAACTCGCTTGGGCTTTCGCCAGTAGACGTCGTCAGCATAGACGTCCTCGACGCGGAAACCCAGTTTCTCCATCACGCGGAAAGTCGGGGCCGGCTTCCGGTGATCAAGTGTGTTGAGACCGGCCCAGGTGCGGCCGGCGGCCTTGATGATGCCCAACTGGGCGCGAGTGAATCGCGCGGCCACACCCTTATTACGGGAGTCCGGGTCCACTCTCATCCCCCAGAGCCAGGCGTCGTCCGGGTTCAGGTACGCGGCCGCCGCAAACGCAACGATGCGACCATCTTCACGCCAGACGTGACACTCGCCCGGAAGACGGCCCGTGCCGTGCACCTTCATGATGAGCGTGACGTAGAAGAAATTGTCACACTTCCGGGCGAACCTGGCTACTTCGCGAAAGAACTCGGGCCGGTACTTCTCAAGCATTCTGGTCCTCTCGGGACACGATCCGAATTGCAGGACAATTCGGTCATGTCCCCCGGCGTTGTCACTTGGCCGCGGCCAGCTCCTGCCACGTCGGCAGCGTCTGCTCCTCGAATGCCCTCGCCTTGACGAGCACCGCGATCTGCTTGTCCCGATCAGCCTTTGCCCACTGCCAGCCGGGCACGACGCTGCCCGGACACGGCAACTCTTCCAGCAGCGGCTCCAGCGTCTCGACTTCTCGCTGGTACAGCGCCTTGAGCTCGGTGACCTTGGGCTCCAGCCCCGGCATTTTGGCAGCCACGATGTCGAGGTATTCAATACCGGTCTTCCGGTCCGCGATCAGGCGCTGGTAGGTCCAGTAGTTGGCCTGGAGCACCTCCGAAAGCCTGGCGCTGTCGAGCTTCGTGAAGTCGTCATCCCGCAGCCGTGTCACCCACTTATCGAACGCAGCCAGTCCAGAGTAGTACTCATCGTACTTCTCGGTGGTCAGGTTCTCCGCCACGATGCCGAACCCCTGCTTGATGCTTGTGCCCTCGTCCGGCGCCTTGCTTTCGCGCTTCAGGATGGCGACCGCGAACGGGAACTTCTGAGCAATCTCGTAGAACTTGTGCTTGTCGAAGTAGGTGTGGCAGAAGAGTTCCTCGCCGTCCTTCTGGTACCCGAGGATGACGCCCCATTCCGGCACCTCAATCAGGTCAATGGCGAGCACCGGCATCCCGGCGTCGATGCTCTTCTTGATTTCCGCGAGGATCTGCGGTTTGTTCTTGCCGTCGCTCGATACGTGGAACCAGGTCGGGCTGAGCCCGCGCGCCTTCAGGGCAGCAGTCCCGGCGTCATATCCGCAAGTCGGGTCCGGCGAACTCGGACACCACGTGTCAAAGAAGTGCGTGCGGAACGCCGCACCCGAAACCCCGCACAGGAACGCATAGCCGATACGGTCGCCGAACCTGTGCCGGACAGCCTCAAGCGCGCCCATGAACGTGTTCGGCCGGTCCCAACTCAGATTAGGAATGCCGTTGATCAGCCTCGCATCCGGGTCGCGCGGTACATCGTTCTGCCATTCGGCGAAGTAGATGCCGAGCTTGCCCTTGGGCAGTTTGAACTTCAGCTCCCGGTACTCACGCCGGAAAATCGCCACGACCGAATCAGTCTGCACTGCGGCCTGCGCCGCTGCCAATTCGTCCCGGCAGCCCATCCGCTTGCCATTGTAGCTGGCAAGGGCATCGCCGACCTTGATGCCGGCCTTTGCGGCCGGCCCGTCAGGCACGAGGCCGGTAACCTCCAGCCAGTGACACGGCGCGGACCCCGCCTTCTGATGCTGGCAGCAGGGGCAGCTTTGCGCCCCGGCCAATGCAAATAGGAGACAGAGCATAGTAGTGAGTGTTCTCATGCCTAATGTTCACGCGAGAGCCGCCCGCTGTCAAGCACCGGGTCAATACTCCTCACACCCGCCCCGGTCACTACAGACGCGCCCACTGACACCGCTCGCGGCCCGCCGGGACTGGTCGTGAAAAGGGACGCAGTACTCCTTCTTGCGCTCCTGGCCGACCTATGCTGGCCCTGGGCCGTCAACCGCCAATACACCATCGACACTCGGTTAGGTTCGGTCCGGGATAGCATGTCAGTCGCGGCCGGCTTCAACCTGACTGGCCCAGCCGTGTAACAAAACCCCGACCCTCTCCGTCAGAACATGTAGTAACCGAGACGGCACTACTGGTCTTGGCCCGCCGCCGGCTCCGAACCCAAACCGCAGTGACGCGGAGGAGCTGCCGGCTGACCTGTGAAAGGAAGAGCGGCCTGCCGCCTCTTAACCGGGAGGAAGATGTGAAGTATAGCGTTCTGGCAGTGCTGCTGGCCGCGACTGTTCTGGCCGGTGCTGATGCAGGTGAGTTCCTGGTCGACCCCGGCGTCGTCTATGCACCGGCCGACCAGAATCAGCTCGACCCGGCGATTGCATCCAACGACACAAACTCGCTCTTTGTCTGGTCCGACGAGCGCGGCGGCACCGACGCCGACATCTACGGCGCCCGATTCGCCGCACAGCCCGTCTGGCCCCCGGTTCTTGACGAAGCAAGCATCGTGATGTCGACGGCAGCGAACGCCCAGAAGAGCGCCGCCGTCGCCTCCGACGGTACCGACTACCTCGTCGCCTGGACTGACCTGCGCGCTGACTCGGGGGATATCTACGTCTGCCGCGTGACTTCCGGCGGTTCGGTTCTCGACCCGGAGGGAATACCGGTCTCAACTGCGTCGCGGTATCAGGGCGAGCCGGCGATTGCGTTCGACGGAACCAACTACCTGGTGGTCTGGACCGACGAGCGCAACAATGGCTCTGACATCTACGGCGCGCGGGTCGCTCAAGACGGAACGGTGCTCGATACGGCCGGCATCGCTCTCGTGTCGGACTCGGCCGGACAGACGGCGCCGGCAGTGGCCTACGACGGGGCAAACGTGCTGCTCATCTGGGGGGATACACGGAACGACCAGGGAGACATCTACGGTGCGCGGGTCAGTTCGGATGGCACGCTGCTGGACTCTGCCGGGTTCGTGGTATCTGCCGCGCCAAGCCTGCAGCACAGCCCCGAGATCGCACTCGGCGTTGACGAGGCGCTGGTCGTCTGGGCAGACCTGCGCAATGGCCCCGACACGGATATCTATGGTTCCCGAATCACTCGCGACGGCGAGGTGCTGGACTCAGCCGGGGTCGCAATCGCGACAAGCAGTTGGTACGAGTACGATGCCAGAGTCGCGTTCGACGGAACCCAGTACCTGGTCGTCTGGACCGACGCAGTCGCGCACGGCAACGTATTTGGCGGGCGGGTGGCAACTGACGGAACCGTTCTCGACACACCGGGGTTCTTCATCTCCCAGGGCGGCGAGTACGCAGGCAGTCCCGCGGTCACATTTGACGGCGAGCACAGCGTGGTGGCGTGGTCCGACGTACGGGACGGCACAGTTGGCCAGAGTGTCTCGGCATCACGCGTTGACGGCGATGGCATGGTGCTGGACCCGATGGGAATTACGGTGTCGAACGCTGCTTGCTCGCAGAAACTTCCGGGTGCGGCATTCGGTGGAAGCGAGTTCCTGGTCGCCTGGGGGGAAGCCCGGGTCGGCGGCAGTGACATCTACGGTGTCAGGTTGACGACCGAAGGTACGGTCGTCGATTCGACCGCCATCCCGATATCGCCGCCCGGCGGCGACCGGGCGTCCGCGGCGGCGGCACACGGCCGGTCGCATTTCCTGGTCGCCTGGGAGGATGGAAGGCTCCGCGAGCGGGACATTCTCGGTGCGAGGGTGCGCGACGACGGCACGGTCCTCGATATGCCCGGCATCCTGATATCGGGCGTGCCGTGGGAGCAGGTCGCGCCGGCGGTCGCAAGCGACGGTACTGACTTCCTGGTCGCGTGGCAGGACTGGCGCAACAGCGACTATGACATCTACTGCGCGCGGGTATCGTGGACCGGACTGGTGCTTGACACCGCCGGCGTCGCGGTATGCACAACGTCCGGTGGCCAGATCACGCCCGCAATGGCGTACAACGGCTTGGACTACCTGGTAGTGTGGGACTGTCAGGACATCGGCATCCGCAACATCTGTGGCGCACGGGTAAACGGTGAAGGCATCGTGCTCGACCCCGACGGCGTCATCGTGTCGTCGCCGTCGGGCGCCGCAGGACAGCCGGCGGCCTCATCCGACGGCGATAACTTCTTCGTCGTCTGGTCCGATTCGCGGAGCGGAGACCGTGACATCTACGGCGCGCGGGTCAGCGCGACCGGGACCGTGCTGGATACCGCCGGCATCGAAATCTGCTCTGCCCCGGGCGCGCAGGAGTGCCCTGCGGTCGAATACGATGGCACAGACTTCCTCGTGGTGTGGCAGGACTGGCGTGACGGCGAGCGGGACCTCTATGGTGCGCGTGTCACGCGCCAGGGAACGATACTCGACACCTTCACCGTGATTGCGCAGCCGGGCTACCAGGTTGACCCGGTGCTCGCCAGCAACGAGGCAGGAAGAACGCTGCTTGCCTACAGCGGCTGGACCGGCGTCGTGGCGGAAACCCCCTACAACAGCCCGCGCATCTGGGCGACGCTTGCACCGCACGCCGGTACGAGCGACCGGCCGACCGAAACGCCCCGACCTGCGGGACCGTTCCCAACGGTCGTCCGCAACGTACTCCTCTTGCCCGAAGCCCCGACTTCAGAAGACCCCTACTGGATGCTCGACGCTGCCGGGCGCAAGGTCATGCAGTTGCGGCTCGGTGAGAACGACGTGCGCCCGCTCGCGCCCGGAGTCTACTTCTTGCACGAGGCGCGGACTCCGATGATACGGAAGATTGTAGTGACGAGATAGAGCGCCCCGGCCGCAGGTCGCGCCCCGTTGCGCCGGCAGTGCAACAATCCTGCGGGCTCCTGCGTCGGGCTCACAGCAACCGGGAAGACACGCTGGCTTGGCTCGGCCGCCCGCTCAGGATTCAAACTGCGGAGACGCGGAGGAGTCCCGCGCGTACCGGTGATTGGGAGCTAGGCCGCCACCGAGGCGCAGATGAAGGCTACCAGACTCCCAGGGAATAGCAGGGTTCGGCCTTTTGTACATGAACAAGCTAGTCAGTCCTGGAGCGTCGCCACTTCATGGCGCCCCAAGAACGGCCGCCAATTGGCGAGATGTTCGCAACCCAAACGATAGGAGGCGCGATGCGTTTCTGCATCATGATATCCGCGACACTGACTCTGGGCGCGTCGATCTCAGACGCCCAGTGGGTCGAAACAACGATTCCGCTGACCGATTCGGCCGGCGGGATCATATCACCGAAGGCGATTGCCTACGATTCCGTGAACGACCGAGTATATGTCTGTGGCGACATCGGGAACTGCGTCATCGTAGTCGACGGCGCGACAAACCAGAAACTCGACCGCATAACCATTCCTTCCGGCGGCTCCGATCTGCTCTGGAACCCGGCGACCGGCAAGCTGTACCACGGCGATTTCTACAACGGCAGCGTGACGGTCATCGACTGTGCCAGCAACCAAGTGCTGCGGACCATCCCGGTCGGCTCGTCACCACGACAATTCTGCCTGAACCCCGGGAGCAACAAGCTCTATTGCTCTTGCGCCAACGGCCAGGTTGCCGTCATCGACGGCGCGCAGGACTCGCTGCTTGGACTGATTGAAGTCGGGCCCCTGGACTGGTGGCTCTGCCACAATCCCCATGATGGCCGCATCTACTGCTCGAATTCGTTCGGCGGCACGGTGTCGGTCATCGACTGCGGCACCGACTCGGTCATCGCCACGGTCCCGGTCGGAGAGTGCCCGCAGGACAACTGCTACGTAGGTTCGAACAACTACGTCTACTGCGCATTCGGGTCTGGAATCGCGGCTCACGACACGGTGGCGGTGATTGATGGATACTCCAGCGCGGTTGTGGCAAAGATACCCGTTGGATCATGGGCATTTGCCCTATGCTACGTAGCACGCGAGAACGCGGTTTACTGCGCCAACGTGTGCGATTCAACGGTGTCGGTCATCGACTGCGGCACTAATCAAGTCGCCGCGACTATCGCGGTCGGGATGGGATCGAGTGCGCTCTGCCTGGATCCGGCCCGCAACAAGCTCTACTGCGGCAACTACGACGCGGACGACGTGAGTGTCATCGACTGCGGCACCAACCAGGTCGTCCAGAGGCTTCCGGCCGGCGACGCGCCCGGTTCATTCGCCTTCAACCACACTTGGAACCGTATCTATGTGGCCAACGACCGTGATTCAACGGTGACCGTTTATCGCGACACCTCGGCGCCCGGAGTCGCTGACACCCGGTCCGTGATTGGCAACGTGTCGGATGGACCCAGCGTAATCCGCGGCGTCCTGACGCTGCCTGCGTCCGCAGCCACGACCCGTGCGCTCCTCGACCGAACTGGTCGAGTTATGATGTCGCTGAGGCCCGGAACCAACGACATCGCGCGTCTCGCTCCGGGCGTCTACTTCCTGAGCGAACGCGCGGCATCCGCGAATGCCCGTCCGGCAACGACAGCAGTCCGGAAGTTGATCGTAGCAAGATAGGAGAAACCGCTGCGTTCACATTCCTTGCTGGCAGCAGCCTGCCTGCTTGTCTGCTCGTCCGCCTTGGCCCAACCGCAGTGGCAGCGTACCTACGGCGGCTCCGCACCGGACGCCGCCAAGTCCATGCAGCCGACTGCGGACGGCGGATACATTGTGGCAGGTGGGACCTTCTCGTTCGGCGTCGGTGGCTGCGACGCCTGGCTCATCAAGACCGACTCGCTCGGCGACACCACCTGGACGCGCACCTTTGGCGGCAGCAAGTGGGAGTCGGCTAACTCGGTCCAGCCGACTGCGGACGGTGGATACGTCATCGCCGGCTACACGGAATCGTACGGCGCCGGCAACGGCGACGCCTGGCTCATCAAGACCGACTCCCTTGGCGACACGCTCTGGACCCGTGCCTATGGCGGCGTCGGCTGGGAGGACTGCAGCTCAGTCCGACAGACTGCGGACGGTGGGTACGTCTTCGTGGGTACTACGGAGAGCTACGGCTCCGGTGGCCCGGACGCCTGGCTGGTCAAAATCGACTCCGCCGGTGACACCCTCTGGACCCGGACCTGCGGCGGCACCTCACTCGACGAGGGCTATGACGTCCTGCAGGCAAGCGACGGCGGCTATGTGATCGCCGCGTTCACGGCGTCCTTTGGTGCCGGTTCCGGCGACGGCTGGCTCATCAGGACCGACTCACTCGGCGACACCCTCTGGACCCGGACCTACGGCGGCAGTGGCGCAGAGCACTTCTACTCCGCGACCCTGACCACCGGCCGTGGCTACGTTATCACCGGGTCCACCGAGTCATACGGTGCCGGCGGGCCCGACGTCTGGCTCGTCAGGATCAACGGCAGCGGCGACACGCTCTGGACCCGTGCCTTCGGCGGCACGGCAACTGATGAAGGCTGGTCGGTCCGGCAGACCGGTGACGGCGGATATGTCATCGCCGCGTCCACTGAGTCCTTCGGCGCGGGCGAGAGCGATGTCTGGCTCATCCGGACCGACGGCAGCGGCGACACGCTCTGGACCTGTACCTGTGGTGACACGGGCCTGGACGGACCCTATGCGGTCCTGCAGACCCTTGACCTCGGCTTCATAGTCGCAGGAACCACGACGTCAACCGGGGCCGGCTCCTACGACGCCTGGCTCATCAAGATCGGCCCGGAAGGTCCAGTGGCCGTTGCCGAACCGCAACTGCCGACGGGACGCCGGCCGGACTGCGTCACGACCATCGTCCGGAACATCCTTGCGCTTCCCGAATGCCCGCGCGCTGTGACCTACCTGCTCTACTCGTTCGATGGCCGCAGGGTCTGCTGCTTGCGGTCCGGGGACAACGACATCCGCGGCCTCAGCCCCGGCGTATACTACCTGACTGCGCACCGTCGCGGCCCCGCGGCGCGGAACGAGATTCGCAGAATAGTGGTCACCAAGTAGGAGGCTGGCATGCGTCCGTCCTTCCTGTTGTGTGCTCTTGCGCTGGCTGGGACAGCAACCTCTGCTGCTGCGTCGATTGCGTCATCCGTACCCAAACTCGATTCGCTCATCCAGGCCGAGATGGCCACCTACGGCATCCCGGGCCTGGCTGCCTGCGTGGTCCACGGCGACGAACTGAGCTGGCACGGCGAGTACGGGTTTGCCCGGCTCGAGGACTTCGTGCCTGTGGCCGACACGACGGCATTCGACCTGGCCTCGGTCTCCAAGACCGCAACCGCCGCTGCATTGATGCAGCTCTGCGAACGCGGCGCGTTCGGGCTCGACGACGACATCAATGCCAGCCTGCCGTTCTCGGTTCGCCATCCGGCCTACCCGTCCACGCCGATCACTTACCGGATGCTCCTGACCCACACTTCGGGCATCGCCGACTACTGGCCGACCTTCCAGGCCCTCCAACGCCAGGGCGACCCCGACGTGGGCCTGCGCCGATTTGTCGCAGGCTACCTCGTGCCGGGCGGCGAATTCTACGACAGCGCCAACAACTTCTGTCCGTGGCAGCCGGGTGGTGCTTACCAGTACAGCAACCTCGCCATCGCACTTGCCGGCTATCTGGTTGAAGCACGGACCGACAGCTTCCACCACTACACGCGCGACTCGCTCTTCCTGCCGTTGGGAATGACCCGTACCATCTGGTACTTCCGCGACATCGATACCAACTCGATGGCGATGCCCTACTACGTTTCGGACGGCCTGCACCACCGCTATGGCCATCAAAGCCTCCCTGACGTGCCGGCCGGCACGATGAAATCGAGTGCGCCACAGCTCGGACGATTCCTGAGTATGATGCTGGGCTGGGGCGAGCTGGACGGTACTCGTGTGCTCGACAGCGCCACAGTCGCGCTGATGACCACGATCCAGTACCCGGCCGAGATCGGGCTCGTATGGCGCCGCGAGCACATCGGGCCGCACGAAGTCTGGTCTCACGGTGGGATGTAGAACGGCATCAGCACGTAAATCGGATTCTGCCGTGCCGACAACACGGGCGTGGTCGTGCTCTGCAACCTCGAAGCCGTCCACGGCTCAATCCTGGGTGTCATCGCACTGGCGCTGTTCGACTGGGCAACGTCCGGGGTCGAAGACAGCCCCGAACCGCAGCCCGCGAGGCCAGGGTCGGCCGCAATTATCGTCCGCAACGTCCTCTTCGTGGCGCCCTCACTCCTCTCTCTTCCTTCCTCTCTGCTGACTGTCGATGGCCGCAAAGTGCTCGACCTCAGGCCGGGCGCGAATGATGTGCGCGGATTGTCTCCGGGTATCTACTTCGTAGGGGCCGACAGCCGCTGGCCGTCGGCCGCAAGCCGTCACAAGGTGATTGTCACGCGGTAGCGAACCCCGCCCGGCTGCGACCGGCTAGCGCAGGAGCAGCACCGGAACGGACCGTGTGGCCGGGTGTCTCAAGTAGTAGACGCCCGTCGGCAACCGCCTCCCCGCCTCATCGGTACCATCCCAGCACGCTGCGCCGGGACCACGCGGCTCAGACGCGGACAGATTACTGACCAGACGTCCGGTTGCGTCAAACACACCTATCCGGCCGTGAGCAACGATGTCAAGAGGCAAACTGATTCTTGTCCGTGAGTGGAATGGATTCGGTTCCACTGCAAGCCCGCTGCTCGATGGGTGCCGTTCGCGACTCGCTTCGACGCCCGACCCGAGCAGCCGGTCAATCACGCGAATCACCTCCTGCGGGTCGAACTGGTCTGACCAGTACCGGACGACGCCTTGTTGGTCGATCACGTAGTCCTGCGGGTAGGGTGCCTGCGGGTTCGGGACGCGGTAGGCCTGATACACACCCGAGCTGTCCACAAGCCCGACAAACCTCATCCCGAACACGTCCCGGAATTCGCTCAGCTGACTGCTGTTCTCGCCGATAGCGAAGATGCGCACGCGCGCGGTGTCGTACCGCTCGAAGAGCGACCCGTCCATGGCCGCAGCCTGCGGCCCGCAGAGCGGTCACCAGGACGCCCCGAAGTCGAGGTACACTACCTTTCCCCGGTCGGCCGAGAGTACGTGCCACTGCCCGTCGGTTCCGAAAAGGTTGAAGTCGGGGGTGACCGAACCGCACTGGGGAAAACTCGTGTTGTTCTTGCAGATCTCAATCGTCCTCGCCGACTCGTCCGGGTCATTGCAGTTGAGCGTCATCTGGGTACGTACCGCCCCTGTGCCGGTCGCTGAAACCGTGACGAGCTGCGAGTCTCCGGCCTGAACCGAGAACGCACTCGGATTCGCAGTGATCCCCGACGGCGCGTTGACTGACGTCACGCTCAAGGCACCGGCACCGGTATTGCGCACGACCACGGTCGTATCACGCTGTCCGCTGACGTCGCCGAAGTCGACAATCTCCGGCATCACGTCGATGTCTGCACCCGCGTCCTCGCCGACTCGATAGCACGACATGCCCTGCCAGTCCGCGACCGCAATCACGCTGTCGTCGCGGATGTCCGCCCCGAGCGCCCAGACATAGGTGTTGTCGCATCCGACCCGCGCGATGCTCGCCGGGTTCGACACATCGAATAACTCCATCACCCGCCACGAACCGGCAACCACAAGCTGTCCGGCGATCCCGATGCCCCAGACGCAACCGTCGGTGCTGATAGTGTCGAGTAGAACCGGGTTGTGCGGATCGGTGACATCCACGGTCGCGAGGCCTGCAACTCCCAGCGCCAGCACGGCCACGTTGTCTTCCAGAACAATGTCATTGGCTGTCCCTGGCAGCTCCAGCCTGGCGACTTCGTGCAGACCGCCACTCAGGCCTGCCACCGCGAGCCCCTCGCGGCCGTTCGCGACAAAGAGGAACGAGTCCTTCGCCTCGACATTCCAGGCCTGCGCCGGGTCGAGAGACAGTGCTCCAACCTTCTGCGGAGAGCACGGATCCGAGTAGTCTATTGCGTAGATGCCGTTCTGGTGCGCGGCGCAATAGAGCGCCGAGCCAACCAGGGCCCCGCCCTCGAGCGCCTCGCGGCTTCCGGATGGATCATAGCGGCCGAGACGAACCGGATCACCGGAACCGGAAACGTCAAAGAGCACCACACCCTCGCGCCGGCAGAAGTCGAATAACCACGTGTCGCCGTAGGCCCGGCACCGCCACGAATTCGGACCGTTCGACAGCCAGGTGCGTGTTGGATTGGTTGGGTCGGTAATGTCGTATGACTCGAGTCCCTGTCCCGCACCGTTCGCGACGAACGCTCGGTTCCCCACAATCTCCGCGTCCATCTCGTGCGCCCGGTTCACGTCGTTGTGGCCGAGGAACTCAAGCCCGTCGATATCGGCAAGCACGATGCCGGCCAGTGCGAAAACGCACAGCCACGGCACCAGCAACCGCGTGCCACTCATACGAGATATTCTAGTCGTTCCATCCCGGCGCGCAACGCATGCAGGTCCCAAACAGGCTGCTCGCGGGGTGCCTGGATCCAGACACGACAACTCCGCACCAGGCTGGAGTGCCCGGAGGCAGTGAATCAGGCCGGATTGGCGCCGGGACTGTCAGAAAAGGGAACTGCGCTGACCCCGTTGCCTCACGTAGGGATCTAAACGGACGGGTCCGTTGCCTCATATATATATCTACACGAAACTGATGCTCTGTCCAGCCACGGGCTTGGGCAGCGGCCCGGCCTCGCCTTCGAC